>Ga0209156_10002053_pt1 | contig 15986 bp, 14 predicted proteins | sample GraSoiAngelo_124_FD_185881 | JGI IMG/M metagenome (GOLD analysis project Ga0209156, IMG submission 185881) | Grasslands soil microbial communities from the Angelo Coastal Reserve, California, USA - 14_0927_05_20cm (SPAdes) (version 2) | ecosystem: Environmental > Terrestrial > Soil > Grasslands...
CATCTCGATCTGGCCCGACACGACGTCGGCGATGCCGGCGCCGCCGCCCTTGTACGGCACATGCGTCATGTTGAGCTTGAAGCGATGCGCAAACAGCTCGCCGATCAGGTGCGGGTTGGAGCCTATGCCTGGCGAGCCATAACGGACGTTTTTGCTCCTGGAGAATTCAACCAGCTCGGCGACGCTCTTGACCGGCACCGAGGGATGCACGATGAAGATATTGGGCGAGCGCGCCACCATGGCGACCGGCACCAGGTCGCGCTCGGGGCTATAGGCGAGGCGCTGGCGCATCCCCTCGGTCATCCCGAACGCCTCCGCCGAGCCGAGGAGCAGCGTATAGCCGTCGGGCTGCGACCGGGCAGCGACCTCCGCGCCGAGCGTGCCGCCGCCGCCCGGCCGGTTCTCGATGACGACCTGCTGGCCGAGCCGGTCGCTCATGAACACCGCGAGCACGCGGCCGAGCGCGTCGGTCGTTCCCCCGGCCGCGAAAGGAACAATCATCCTGATTGGCCGTTGGGGATAGCTCTGCCCCTCAGCTGAAAGCGCGAACAGCGCGAGAAACGCAAGAAGCAGCTTCTTCATCTGCCCCAGACCCGGCCCGCCACCTCGACGACGCGCCGCAGCTTGGCTTCCTGGTCGGCGTGGGTCAGCGGATTGCCCTTGATCGAGCTGGCAAAGCCGCATTGCGGGCTGAGACATAACTGCTCGAGCGGGGCGAATCTCGCTGCCGCTTCGATTCGCCTCAGCAACTCGGTTTCGTCCTCCAACCGGGAAGTCTTGGAAGAAACCAGCCCCAGCACGACCTGCTTTCCCTTCGGCAGGAAGCGCAGCGGCTCGAAGCCGCCGGCCCGCGAGCTGTCGTACTCCAGGAAATAGCCGTCGACGTCCACCTGGTTGAACAGCACCTCGGCGACCGGGTCGTAGCCGCCCTCGGCGGCCCAGCTGCCCTCGCGGTTGCCGCGGCACTGATGCAGCGTGACCGTGACCTCGTCGGGCACTTCCGCCAGCGCCGAATTGATCCTCTCGGCGTACTGCTGCAGCAGCTGCTCCGGGTCTTGGCCCCAGGAGCGCACGAACTCGCGATGAGCCGGATCGCAGATGAACGCGATGCTGGTGTCGTCCATCTGGATGTAGCGCGCGCCGGCGTCGACCAGCGCCTTGAGCTCCTGCCGGTACGCGGCGATGAGATCGTCCCAGAATAATTCATCGTCCTTGTAGACGCCGAGATTCCCGCCGGTGTAGTAGTGCACGCAGTTCGGCGCCGGCATGGTGACCTTTGAAACTCGTTGCGTATTGCTCTTGAGGAATTGAAAGGCCCGTACCACCGAGCTGGGACGCCAGCGGATCTTTCCCTTCACTCGCAATTCGGAAAATCCCTGCGTGACGCCGTTTTCATTCCGCCACTTCAGGCGCGCGGAGCCGGTGCGGTCGGCCTCGAAACCTTCCCAGCCGAGGACCAGCTCGAGCCACCAGCTGCGCCGGCGGAACTCGCCGTCGGTGACCGCCTGCAGGCCGATTCGCTCCTGCATGGCGATGCATTCGCGGATGCAGCGGTCCTCGACCGCACGCAGAGCGGCGTTGTCGTGCGGCCCCAGGTTGCTCTGCGGGGTCTGCGGGCCGAGGAACTGCTCGCGCGCCTGCTTGAGCGCTTCCGGCCGCAGCAGGCTGCCGACCTGGTCGGCGCGGAACGGCGGTCGGGAGCGCGCGCTCATTGAGCGCCGGATTCTAACGCCCGGTCAATCCAGCTTGGCGCCCGAGGCCCTCACCTTCTTCTCGGCGAGCGCGCGGTCCTGCCTGAGGAAGGCGGCGAACTGCTCGGGCGTGTCGCCGACCGGCTCGAAACCGAGGTTGCTGAGGTACTTCTCCCTGAACTCGGCGGCGTTCACGATCCTGGCCGATTCGGCGGCGAACCTGGCGATCATGTCGCGCGGCGTGCCGGCAGGCGCGGCCAGCCCGAAGTAGAACGAGGCGTCGAAATCCGGAAAGCCGGCCGCGGTGAAAGTCGGCACTTCCGCAATCAGCGCGTTGCGCGATTTTCCGGAGACGGCGAGGGCTTTCATCCTGCCCGCTTTCAGATGCGGCGCGGCGCCGCCGATGACCGCGAACATCACGTCGAGGCGGCTGGTCATGATGTCCTGCAGCCCCTGCACCAGTCCCTTGTAGGGAACATGCTGCATGTCGAGGCCGTTCAGCGTGTTGAACCAGGCCATCGCCAGGTGGTTCACGCCGCCGGCGCCGACCGAGCCGTAGTTGATCCTGCCGGGATTCTTCCTGGCGTAGTCGACCAGCTCGCGCACCGAGCTCGCCGGGAAGTCGGTCCGCGCGACGAGCATCAGGTTGGCCGTGACTACCCGCGACACGGGAGTGAAATCCTTCGCCGGGTCGTAGGCCAGCCTGGAATAGAGATACTGGTTCAGCGAGAACACGGCATCGGAGGCGAGCAGGTAGTTGTAGCCATCCGCAGGCGACTTGGCGACGTCCTGCGCGGCGATGATCTCGTTCGCGCCCGGCTTGTTCTCGACGATGATCTGCTGGCCCCAGGTCTCGGTGAGCTTCTGGCCCATGCCGCGCACCAGCAGGTCGGCCGGGCCGCCCGGGGTGTAGGGCACGACGATGCGAATGGGTTTGGAGGGATAGGTCTGTCCTTCCACGCCCACGGCGAACAGCAACAGGAATGAAACCCAGATCCTTTTCAAGAAGCCTCCGAGTAATCCACGAGTTTCGATTTGTAATCGGAGCGCGGCAGGCTCTGCGGTTCTACCAGGCGAACCTCCGCGGTGAAGAGCAGCGTATTGCGGATCTCCTTGGCGATCGCCTCGCCGAGCGAGGCGTCGCCTTCCACCAGCACCGGCAGCGGCGGATCCTGCTTCACGCCGCGGCGCCTGGGCCGGATCTGGATCGCGCCGGTGACGCGCGGCTGGAAGCGCGCCACCACCTCGCGCACCGCGGTCGGGAACACATTGACGCCGCGCACGATCAGCATGTCGTCGGTGCGGCCGATGCAGCGCACGCGGTGCGAGGTCCTGCCGCAAGCACAGGGGGAAACCCAGACCCGCACGTGATCGCGGCTGCGAAAGCGCAGCAGCGGCGCGGCCTCGCGCCTGAGATGAGTATAGACGAGCTCGCCGGTCGCCCCGTCTTTCAATTCCACCGTTCTCCCGGTGTCCGGGTCGATCAGCTCGACGTGAACGATGCCTTCGCCGGAGAAATGCATGCCGGCCTGCGCTTCGCATTCGCCCCACAGCGACGCCGCGATGTCGCCGATTCCCATGATCTCGTAGACGCGCGCCCCGAAGGCCGCTTCCAGCTTGCCGCGGAAGGTTTCCTCCCCGCCGCCCGGCTCCCCGCCGACGATGATTCTGTCGAGCCCGGTTCTCGCGCCGGAAAGCCTCTCGGCGAGATACATGGCGTACGAAGGGGTGCAGGCGAGCGCCTGCGGAGAAAGCTGCTTCAGCGCCGCGAGGAGCTTCTCCGTGTTTCCCACGCCTACCGGGATATGCGCGCAGCCGATCGCCTCGAAGGCCGCCAGCGACGCGCCGGCGACGAAGGGCCCGGCGCCGAAGGTCGTGACGACGCGCTCGCCCGCCTTGAGGCCGTTCTTCGAGTAGGTGTCGCGACCGATCCGGCGCCAGTCCTCGACGTCGCTTTTCGTCAGCGGGATGTAGAGCGGCGTGCCGCTCGTGCCGCTGGTCGAGTAGATGCGCGCGGCCTGCGAAATGTCGATGGCGGCGTGCGCCCCGAGCGGCGGATGCTCAGCCTGGCTCTTGCGCAGCTCGTCCTTCTCGGTAAACGGCAGCGCGGTGATGTTCTCGATGCCGCCCACCGCGGCGGCCGAATCGAAGCCGGCCGCGCGCAGCTTCTCGCGATAGAAGGCGGAGCGTTCGAACAGCCGCTCGATCTGCTTGCGGTATGTCGCCGGCATCGATGCCTAACATACCGCAATCTACCCGAGCTTCGCGGGGGTGTTCTTTTCCTCCAGGCGCTTGATCAGGCCGTCGATGCCCGATTGCTTGACCAGGGCATCGAACTCGGAGCGGTAGGTCAGCACCAGGCTCACACCCTCGACCGTGATGTCGTAGATCTTCCAGCCCTCGGCGGTCTTGTGCATCTGGTAGTCGACCGGTAGTGGCGTGCCGCCGGCCCGGATGTACTGGTTGTGGACCGTGACCTCGGTGTCGCCCGGTTTCATGCGCACCGGCAGCACCTTCATCGTCTGGCCCTCATAGGCCGAGATGGCGCTGGAATAGGTGCGCACCAGCATCCTGCGGAACTCCTCGACCAGCTTCTTCCTCTGCTCGGGCGCCGCCCGCGCCCAGGCGCGGCCGACCGCGAGGCGTGCGGCCTCCTCGAAGTCGATGAGCGGCAGCACTTTCTCCTCGGCGAGCTTGAGCGCCTTCTGCCGGTCGCCGGCGGCGAGCTGCCTGTCGCTCCTGATCGCGTCGAGCACGTCCTGCGTCACTTTCCTGACCAGCTCTTCCGGCCCGAGGTCCTGTTGCGCGCGGGCCGGAGCGAGCGCCATCAGGCAGGCCAGGCCCGCGATCAGGAATTTCATGCAGTCGCTCTCTCCTTCGCATTGTTCCCCTTGAACATGCCGGGTTCAAGGGAATGGCGCTCCAGGAGCCGGTAGAACTCGGTGCGGTTGCGCCCGGCCAGGCGCGCCGCCTTGGTCACGTTGCCTCCGGTGATCTTGAGGATGCGCACCAGGTAGTCGCGCTCGAACGCCCGGCGCGCCTCATCCAGCGGCGTGAGCGCCGTGTCGGGCGCATCGAGCGCCTGGCGCACCAGCGACTCCGGGATCACCTCGGTGCTCGCCAGCGCCACCGCCTGCTCCAGCACATTGAGCAGCTGCCTCACGTTGCCCGGCCAGGGCGCCGACACCAGCAGCTGCATCGCCTCGGGCGAGAACCCCAGCCGCGAGCGCCGATAGCGCTCGGCCAGCCGTCCCAGAAAATGGTTGGCCAGCAGCGGAATGTCCTCGCGCCGCTCCGCCAGCGCCGGAATGGTGAGCTTCACCACGTTGAGCCGATAGTAGAGGTCTTCGCGAAACTCCCCCGCGGCAATGCGCTCTTCTAACTTGCGGTGGGTCGCCGAGATCACCCGCACGTCGATGTCGTGGGACTCGTGCGAGCCCACCGGGCGCACCGTGCGCTCTTCCAGCGCCCGCAACAGCTTCACCTGCAAGGAGAGCGGCATGTCCCCCACCTCGTCCAGAAACAGCGTCCCGTCCTGCGCCGCCTGGAACAGCCCCCGGCGGTCGGCCACCGCCCCGGTAAAGGACCCCTTCTTGTGCCCGAAGAGCTCGGACTCCAGCAGCCCCTCGGGGATCGCCCCGCAGTTCACCGCCACGAAGGGCCGCTCGGCCCGGGGGCTCGCGCGGTGGATCGCGCGCGCCAGCAGCTCCTTGCCAGTGCCGCTTTGCCCAAAGATGCACACGCTCGCGTCCGAGGCCGCCACCCGGCGCGCCTGCGCCAGCAAATCCTCCATCCCCGAGGAGCGCGTAATGAGCTCCGCCCTCCAGTCCTCGAGCTCCCCCGCGGGCGGGCTGGAGAGGCGCATGGCCTCCGCCACCGTCTCGAGCAGCACCTTGGGCTCGAAAGGCTTGGTCAGAAAACTGAACACCCCCCGGCGCGTCGCCATCACCGCCTCCGGGATCGTCCCATGCGCCGTCAGAATCACCACCGGCAGCGACGGCGAATCACGGTGGATCGCATCAAACAGCGCCATCCCGTCCATCCCCGCCATCCTCAGGTCGGTCACCACCACCTGCGGCCGCGACACCGACAGCGCCGACAGCGCCGCCTCCCCGGACTCCACCGCCGTCACCGCATACCCCGCCGCCGTCAGCCTCATCCCCACCAGCTGCAAAAGGTCCCGGTCGTCGTCCACCAGGAGAATCTTGGGATTCTCTGCGCTCATGAATGGGCCCTCCTCTCTCCCCGGCGCGGCAAGGTCACCCGGAAATGCCCGCCCGCGCCGCCGCCGACCACGGCGATCTGGCCGCCGTGCGCCTCGACCAGCTCGCGGGCGATCGCCAGGCCCAGGCCGCTGCCCTTCACTCCGGTGTCCGCCTTGGTCCTGCCGCGGAAGAACAGGTTGAAGATCGATTCGCGCTCCTCGGGCGCCACGCCGGGCCCCGAGTCCATCACCTCGATCACCGCCTCGCCGCCGAGCGCTCTTGCTTTCACCGAAATCACTCCGCCTGGCGGCGTGAACTTCACGGCGTTCGAGATCAGGTTGTCGACGATCGAGCGCAGCTTCTCCGGGTCGGCCTCGAGCATCGCCGGCTGCGCATCGACCAGCAGCCGCAGGCCCTTCGCCTGCGCCGCCAGATGATGCGCCTTGGTCGCCTCGGCGACGAGCTGATCGAGCATCAGCGGCTTGACTGCGAGGGAAGCCGCGGCATGCAGCGCGCGCTGGTAGTCGAGCAGCTCCTCGATCAGGCGCTGCAGCTTGACGCTGTTGTCGCGGATGATCGCAACCACCTGCCGCTGCGGCGGCGCGAGCGGCCCCGCCACCTGGTCGTGCAGCAGCTCGGCGCCTTCGCGCAGCGCGGTGAGCGGCGTCTTCAGCTCGTGCGAGACGTGGCGCAGGAAGCGGTTCTTCTGGGTTTCGAATTCATCCAGCCTGCGCCGCAGCCAGTCGAGCCGCCGGCCGAGGTAGCGCAGGTCCGCGGGGCCGCGCACCGCGATCGGCCGCGAGAAATCCGCGCCGCCGAGCTGGCGGATCGCGGCGTCGATCTCGGCGATCGGGCGCGAGATGTAGCGCGTGAGCGCGAGCGCGATGCTGAGCGCCACCGCGGTGCTGAAGATCACCAGGAGGATCAGGCTGCGCTGCACGTGCTCGGCGTTGAAGCGCAGGCGCTCGACCTCGCGGTCGACGAGCAGGTTGCTGATCGCGAGCACTTCGCGCGCGCTGTCGCTCAGCCGGTCGACATGCCCGGTGATCTCGCCCGCGGCGAGCTGCGCCCGCGGCGACTCGGTGAGACGGCCGTAAAGGCTCTGTTCCTGCGCGACCGTGCTGGCGAGCGCGGCGGACTGCGTCGCGTCGAGCGGCAGCTGCGCGATCTCGTCGGCGAGCTGCCTGAAGCTGTGGTGCACGCGCGCGTAGTCGGCGCCGAGCTCCGGGTCGTCGAGCAGCGCGATCTGCTGCGCGAGGCGCTCGACCGAGCCGATGCGGTCGACGAGCGAGCGGCTGACGCGCGCCGCCTGCGAGGCGTTGAACACCGCGGTGCGGCTCTGCCCGGCGAGGTGCTCGGTATTCCACGCCGAATACGCGAGCGAGCCCACCAGAGGCAGCATCACCAGCGTGAAGCCGGTGAGCAGCAGTCCAAGGAATGACCGCGGGTAAGGCAGCCGGGTCGAGTCACGCATCGGCGAATGTCTCCATCAGATGTTCACGACGCTCTCGCGTTCGACCTGCCGCTGTTCCTCGCCGCCCTGGCTGCCGAGAACGCGGTTTATGCCGACCACCGTGCAGTGGGAAGGGACGTCGCGCGTCACCACGGCGTTGGCGCCGACGGTCGCGCCGCGGCCGACGCGCACCGCGCCCAGAATTTTCGCCCCGGGGCCGATGAACACGTTGTCCTCGATCACCGGCGAGTGCGCATCGTGCGGGTGCTTGGTGCCGATCGTGACCTGGTGCATCAGCGTGACGCGGTTGCCGAGGACCGCATTCCTGTCGATGACGATGCCGTAGGGATGCGGCATCAGGATCGGCGAGCGGATGCGGCACTCGATGCCGCAGTTCAGGACGGTTTCGATGAGATCGCGCAGCAGCGGGACGCGGTGGCGGCAGGCGAACTGCAGCAGCCGCGCGGCGAGCGGATTGTCGCCGACCACGGCGGCGGGATAGCGCTGCTCGACGCGGCATTCGAGCCAGCGCAGGATCTGGCGTTCCGCCCCGCTCACCTGCACCGTCAGGGTCTGCGAGGCGTCGACCTCGACCACGTCCTCGTGGTCCCGGATGAATCCCTCGGGCGCCTCGAGCACCACGCGCAGATCGACGCCGTCGTGCTGCTCGTGGAAGCCGTGCTCGACGGTGGCGAGCCCGGTCGGAAACGCCGGCGCGAGCTCGCGCGCCACCTGGCGCATGAGCGTCGAGCGACGCTCGGGCTCGGGGCCGATGAACGCGATCAGCGCCTCGGGCGGCTGCACGACGCGCCCGGCGAGGATGCCGAGGCGCGTGAGCACGGCGTCGAGCCGCGGCCGCACGCCGCGACGCAGGGCGCGGCGCAGCCGCGGCAGCTCGCTGCGCACGCGCGTCCAATCGCCGTGCTTCGCGGCGTGGGCGATGATGCGGATTTCCGCGCGCTTGCGCCACAGCTGCGCGATGCGCTCCATGGCCGCGCGCGGATACTCGTGCCAGAGCTCGGAGAGCCAGGCGATGCGCTCGGCGGCGAGGTCCCCGCTTTCCACCGTGGTGGCCAGGCCGTGGATGAAGCGCACGTCGGGCGAGGCGCGCAGCAGCTCGTCGGAGCGCAGCAGCCTTCTCGCGCCGACGTAGAAATCGCTGAACACGCGCGCGACGAGAAAGTGCGGCCGGCCCACGTCGTCGCTCCACGCCAGCACGAAATGCCAGCCGTGCGCCTCGCGCAGCAGCTGCACCAGCTGCAGGTCGAATTCGTGGCAGAAGCGCGCCACCGCCCTGGGCATCGAGCGCAGGGCGTCCGGGTGCACTGCGAGATCGATCTCGTCGCCGGCGGTGTCGGGATAGCCGCGCGTATCGCCAAGCACGCGGAACTCGACCTCCCCGCCGCGCAAGCGATCGAAAAGCGCCTGGGCGATGTAGCCGCGGTCATCCATCTGTCGCTAGATTATCGCGGCACCGGCTTGACGTTGCCAGCGAAAATCTGCGTCGAACAAGGCGTCGTGCCGGAACGACAGGCCAGGGCCTTTCATCGGCGGCCCACGAGACGGGTAATCGCTTCCACCATCGCGCGCGGGTTCGCGCGCCCCTGGCCTGCGATGTCGAGCGCGGCGCCGTGGCCGACCGAGGAGAACAGCACCGGCGTGCCGATGGTCAGCGCGGCGGCGCGATTGGGCGCGAGCAGCTTCACCGCTACATGCCCCTGGTCGTGCAGCATGACGACGTACGCGTCATAGTCCGCGCGCTGGAGCAGGGTGTCGGCGCCGATCGGGCCGTCGACGCGCATTCCGTCGCGCCGCGCGGCTTCCAGCGCGGGAATGATCAGCCTTTCTTCCTCGTCTCCGAACGCGTGCGGGTTGACCCCGCTGACGGCGATTTGCGGCTTTTCGCACCCCAGTTTTTTCAGAGCGAGATCGACGGCGCGGAGGGTTTTCAGCACCCGCTCCCCGGTGATCATCGCCAGGCAGCGCCGCACGCTCGCGTGCAGCGTGACGTGCGCAATCCGGATCTCGCGGCCTGCGTGCTCGAAGCACAGCATCAGGATGCCGTCCTCGGGCGGCAGGCCGGCGGCGCGCGCGACGAACGACGGATAGCCGTCAAACTCGACGCCGGCGGCGCGGATCGCGGCCTCGGTGTGCGGCGCCGCCACGACCGCGGCGAACTCGCCGGCGAGCGCGCCGCGGATCGCGGCTTGCGCCGAGTCGAGCGCGGCGCGGCCATGCACAGGGGAAATCTGGCCGATCTTCAGCTCACCGGGCTTGAGCTGCTTTCTGTCGAGAACCGAAATGTCTCTCAGGGACAAACCGCAAGCTCTCGCATGCGCTTCCAGCGCGCCGCGATCGCCGATGACGACCGGACGGCAGATCGCCCCCACTTCCGGGTCGAGCGCCGCCTTGAGCGAGATCTCCGGGCCGATGCCGCCCGGGTCGCCGGTGGCGATCGCGACGCGCGCGGTCACTTCCAGGGCAGCAGGGAGGCGTGGATCACGTCGGGCACGCCGTGGCCGCCGACCGACTTGATGGCCAGGTCCACGTCCTTGAGCCCGAAGCGGTGGGTGGTGATCCTCTCCAGCGGAAAGCGCTTCGATGCGAGCTGCTGCAGGGCGAGCTCGCAGGCCCTGTAGCTGTGGCCGCGCGCGCTCTTGATCGTGATGAACTTGACCGTGACTTTGCCGAGCGGAAAAGCCGGAAACTCCGCCATCTCCCCTTGCACCACGATCGTCCCGCCCTTGCGCTTGAGCGCGTCCACGCCGAGCAGGACCGGAGTGGCCCCGGCGCCTGCGGTGCAGTCGAGCACGACATCCACGCCTTTGCCGCCGGTGATCTCGTTGATGCGCGCAAGCGGATCTTCCTTCTGCACGTCGATCACGTGGTCGGCGCCCAGATCTTTGGCAACCTGCATGCGCGCTCGATCCTTGGAGGTGCCGGTGACGATGATGAGCGAGGCTCCGGCCTGCTTGCAGATCACCGTCTGCGACAGCCCCTGCTGGCCCGGGCCCTGGATGAGCACGCTGGAGTCATAGCCGACCCCGCCGTCGAACAGCGACCATTCGACGCCGTTGGCCATCGGCGTGACCAGTCCCGCCAGCTCCGGCGTGACGCCCTTCGGCACGCGGTGCACGACGGCGTTCCACGGCAGGTAGACGTACTGCGCAAAGCCGCCCCACAGATGGGGGGCCTTCTCGGCCGACGTGTAGCCATAGCGGATGGCGTCCGGGTTATGGCGCCAGTCGGTGTTTTCGCAGTGCCGGTACTCGCCCAGGTGGCACCACTCGCACTTGCCGCACATGACGTAGTGCTCGACGAACACCAGGTCGCCCTCCTTGAAGCCCTTGCGCCGGGTGAACTCGCGGCCCGCCCTGGCGATGGTGCCGATGTTCTCGTGGCCCATGATCACCGGGGTGCTAGAAGGCGGGGTCTTGTAGAGCTTGACGTCGGTGCCGCAGATCCCGGCGACCTCCATCCTCAGGAGGGCGCTGTCCTCGGGGATGTCCGGCATGGGAAACTCGCGCATCTCGGTCCTGCTGGGACCCGTCCTGACCGCCGCTAGGACTTTTTCCACGGCCGCATTCCTCCGATAATGGCGCTCAGTTTCTCATGCTTGCAGCCTTCAGGAGGAGCGCATGCTGACGCGACGCAGGTTCATGGCCGCATCGATCGCCGGCGGGGCGCTGTTGCGCGCCGGGGCTAGCTTCGCCAGGGCGGCACAGCCGGCGACGCCGGTGAGCTTCGAGGTGCCGCGCGGGGCCTGCGACTGCCATACGCATATCCACGGCGATCCTGGGAAGTTCCCGTTCTTCCCGGGGCGCGTGTATACGCCCGAGATGGCGCTGCCGGAAGAAATGGCGGCGCTGCACCAGGCGCTTGGCATGCAGCGCGTGGTCATCGTCACGCCGAGCGTCTATGGCACCGACAACTCGGCCACGCTCTACGGCATGAAGGCGCGCGGCGCCGATGCGCGCGGCGTGGCCGTCATCGACGACAGGACGCCGGAGAGCGAGCTCGATGCGATGGCGAGGGCCGGAGTACGCGGCATCCGGCTCAATCTCGCGACCGGCGGCGCAGCCGACCCGGCGACCGGGCGCTCGCGGTTCGAAAAGGCCGTCGAGCGCGTGAAAGGCCGCAACTGGCACGTGCAGATGTACACCAACCTGGCGACGATTTCGGCGATCAGCGACCTGGTCGCCGTCTCGCCGGTGCCGGTGGTGTTCGATCATTTCGGCGGCGCGCGCGCCGAGCTCGGGCCGCGGCAACCGGGGTTCGCCGAGCTGCTGGATCTCGTGCGCTCCGGCCGGGCCTACGTGAAGATCTCGGGCGCCTATCGCTCCTCGAAGCTCGAGCCGGATTACGCCGACGTGGTGCCGCTCGCGCAGGCGCTGATCGCCGCCAATCCGGAGCGCATCGTCTGGGGCACGGACTGGCCGCACCCGAACTCGGCGGCCGGGCGCAAGGCGACCGAGGTCACGCCCCTGTTCCAGATCGATGACGGCCGCCTGCTGAACCAGCTGCCGGTGTGGGCACCGGATGCGGCCACCCGGAGCAAGATCCTGGTAGATAATCCAGCGCGTCTGTACGGCTTCTAGGCCCAGAGAGGAGATCGCAATGAAAGGTTCGTCAATCACGGTCGCGGCATTGCTCGTGACCGGCTTCACCATTCTCGGCTGCTCGAGCTCGCCGTCAGGGCAGGGCGACACAGGGTGGACCACGCTGTTCGACGGCTCGAGCCTGGACAATTGGAACCAGATCGGCAGCGCCAACTGGCGGCTTGCCGAGGGCGCGGTGCAGGCCGACCAGGGCAACGGCTATCTCGTGTCGAAGAACTCGTACGGCGACTTCCAGATCAGGTCGGAGTTCTGGGTCGACTCCGACGCGAACAGCGGCATCTTCCTGCGCTGCGCCGATCCGCAGAAAGTCACCGCGGCAAACTGCTACGAGGTCAACATCTACGACAAGCGCCCCGAGCCGTCGTACGGCACCGGCGCGATCGTCGATGTTGCCAAGGTCGTGCCGATGCCGAAGGCGGGCGGCCAGTGGAACATCTACGAGATCACCGCCAGAGGCCCGCACCTCGTCGTCACGCTCAATGGAACCCGTACCGTCGACGTTCTGGACTACAAGCTTTCCCGCGGCCCGATCGCGCTTCAGTACGGCGCGGGAGTGGTGAAGTTCCGCAAAGTGGAGATCAAGCCGCTATGACTACGCAAGAAGCTTCGACCAGGCCCCAGGTCGCCATCATGAACGCGGTCCACGACCTGCCGGTGCTGGTCGCCCGCGACGCGGGCTTTTTCAAGGACGAAGGCCTGGACCTAGAGTTCGTGACCACGCCGGGGATGGCGCAGATCACGACCTCCCACTTCGTGAAGTTCGATTCGGTCTTCGACCGCCCGCTCGACTCGGTCTACAACGAGGGCGGCATCGACCAGTACCGCATGTGCGAGTGGGGAATCATGAAGCGCGCCGTGGAGGCCGACAGCCAGGGGCTGCGCGGGCGCAAGATCGTGGCCCTGGGCGCCTCGATGTCGAAGTTCGCCATCGTCGTCTCGCGCGACTCCGGGTTCTACGAGCCCGAGATGCTGAAGGACAAGCCGATCGCGGTCACTCCGAACAACGGCTCGGAATTCACCACGCTGAAGATGATGGAAGGCTTCCTCGCGCCGGAGCATGTCAAGCGGATCCACGCCGGCTCGATGCTCAAGCGCCTCGAGGCGGTGCGCGACGGCAGGATTGCGGCGGCGAGCGTGATGGAGCCGTGGATCAGCGTCGCCCAGAAATGGGGCCTGCGCATCCTGATCGAGTCGCACTCGACCCGCGCCGAGGCGGCAGGCGACGAGCTAGACGGCCCGACGCTCGCAAAAATGTTCCGCGCGCAGGCGCGCGCGGTCGAGCTGCTCGAAAAGGACCCGGCGCCTTACGCGCACTACCTGGCGAGGGAGACCGGAGGGCTCCTCCAGCCCCACGAGCTGCAGACCTGGCGCCTGCTGCACGCCGCGCCGCAGCCCTACACTCGCGAGCGGTTCGACGACACCTACAACTGGACGGTCAAGTGGAACATGACGGTGCCCGGCGCCACCTACGAGAACACCGTCGACAACCGCGCCTGGGAGTAATGGCCGCTCAGTCGTCGAAGGGGAGCACGCCCAAGATATCCCGCACCCGGCGCGCGAGAATCGCGTGGGCGGCCCGCGTCGGATGGATGCCATCCCAGAACAGGTAGCTGTCCGGGTGCGTACATTCCGCGTGAACAATCACACCGGGCGTGATGCACGTCGCATCGACGACCGTCAGTCCGAACGCCGCCGGCGCGGCCACCGCTGCATTGACAAGCGCGAACAGGTCGAAACGGTGAATCGTCACCGGCAGGCTCGCTTCCAGGCCCGCGAGGACCGACGCGAGCGTGTCATTGAACGCGACCGAGACGAACTGCGCCGCCCCTTGAGCCTGTGGTCCTTGGAGGCGGATCGCGGGGGCCAGCGCAAGATTGGGCGCATTCACCACCAGAAACTCGCGCCCGCCCGCCGCGGCGAGGGTGGCGATGTTGGTCGCGATCGCGCCCAGCGCGTCTTCAATGATGGCCATGGTGGCGGCGCCTGAACGATCGGATGCCAGCGCCTCGATCGCGTCGCGCAGATCGTTGCCGCCGATGTGCACGACATAGAACGCCTCGTCCTTTGCGAGACTCGCAAAGTCGCTCCGGAACATCGCGACCTGCGACGACAGATCGAACGGCGTTCCCGGCCGGGCGCGGGCACCGCCCACGGCGTAGTTTGAGCACCTGCCGCGAGCCCGCAGCGCCGGGCAGGCGCTGTCCGACATGTCGAGGCGCCGTGCCAGCTGCTCCACCCAGGTCTTGCCGTTGCTGAAGTGGTGGCCGCCGCGCGCGTACGGGAAGTCGGGAATCAGCTGGTAAGGCGGCGCGGAAACCTGATGTGTCAGCACAAAGGCGTTGCCGGGGTCGGTGAGACTGTCGCCGAAGACCACGATGCGGCTGAGCTCAGCTTCGCCCGCAGCGGCCCATGTTGAAAACCATAGCGTGCACGTCAAAAGTGCAGCTAGGAAAATCCCTCTCGGTGAGTTGCTCCTCATGGCTTCACTTCCCCTTTCGGTGCAATGACAGTTGAAACATCATTGAATCATGATGGGAGCCACGATGAAAATCCGCACTGAACTGCCCACGCTCTTGATTCTCACGCTGGTGCTCGGCATCAGCCCAGCGCATTCGCAGGACAGGCTGCCGCTGGTGAAAGTGGTCGCCACCGGCGGCACCATCGCCAACACGCCGTCTGGCCGCCTCCACGCCGGCGAGGTGGCCGAGGCGATCCCGCAGCTGAAGAAAGTCGCGCGGCTCGAGGTCGAGGAAGTGATGCGCGTCGGCAGTAGCGCAATCACGGTCGAGCAATGGCTCACGCTCGCGAAGCGCATCAACGAGATCCTGGCGCGCGAACCCGAGGTCAAAGGCATCGTCGTCACCCACGGCTCCAATACGGTGGAAGAAACCGCCTATTTCCTCAGCCTCACCGTGCAGAGCGACAAGCCGGTCGTGCTCACCGCGGCACAGCGGCAGTTCACGACGCTCAGTTCCGACAGCCCGAAGAATTTCCTGCAGGCGGTGCGCGTCGCGGCGGCGGACGAGGCGCGCGGCAAGGGTGCGCTGGTCGTCACCAACGACGTGATCAACGCGGCGCGCGACGTCAGCAAGAACATCAGCTATCGCCTCGAGACCTACAGCAGCCGGGACATCGGCGCGCTCGGCTTCGTCGACGAGGACCGGGTCACGTTCTATCGTGCGCCGACCCGGCACCCGGCGCCATTCGACGTCACGCGCCTGCAGAAGCTGCCGCGCGTCGATGTCATCTACACCTACGCCGGCGCCGACGGCGCCCTGATGGAAGCCGCGGTTGCGCAGGCCAGGGCGGAAGGCCTGGTGATCGCCGGATTTCCCACCGGGTCGGGCACGCCGGCGATGGACGAAGTGACCAAGCGCTTCGCGGCCCGGGGAATCCCCGTGGTGATGACCAACCGCGGCGGCATGGGGCGCGTCATCGACACGCGGCCGGTCGAGCGCCGGCCGCTCATCTGGGGCGACAACCTCACGCCGCAGAAGGCGCGCGTCCTGCTGATGCTCGCGCTGACCCGCACGCGCGACCCGGCCGAGCTGCAGCGCATCTTCGCGACTTACTGAGACGGCGTGGCGATTACTTAACGCTACCGAGAAACTCCACTACTCTTGCAGGCGCGCACGCTTCGGTCTGCTGCTCGGGCAGCACGTCCCAGTACTGGGATTTCGGCAGGCACTCCTCCAGGTAGCGCGCGGCAGAAGTCGCGTGCGACTCGTCGCGCCCGGGAACGATGAGCGCAGGAATGTCGAGCTTGAGCAGATCCTCCGGCTCGGCGCCGGGCGCGGTATCGCGGTCGAAGAGCGCGCGGCACATCCCCAGGACAAGGTTCTGGTATTCCTGCGGGTCTTTCTTCACGTACGACTCGGCGAAAGCGGCATCGCTGCGGATTACCGACGCCCACGGGCCGCCTCGCGCATCCGCGTTGAATGCCTTGCCTTCTTTCTTCACGTGCGACACGACTGCGGGCAGCCCATGCTCGCGCACGAAGGCCAGATGGTCTAGAAAG
>Ga0209156_10002058_pt1 | contig 15967 bp, 15 predicted proteins | sample GraSoiAngelo_124_FD_185881 | JGI IMG/M metagenome (GOLD analysis project Ga0209156, IMG submission 185881) | Grasslands soil microbial communities from the Angelo Coastal Reserve, California, USA - 14_0927_05_20cm (SPAdes) (version 2) | ecosystem: Environmental > Terrestrial > Soil > Grasslands...
CCCGCAGGTTGTTTTCAAGGATGACGACCCATCCTCATCTGCGCGTCTTTTCTGCAGTGATCGCGGAAGGTTTGTCGAAAAATCTTCGATTCAGATGATCACTTTGCTCGCCCGTTCTTGTTTATGGCGATGAAAGGAAACTACGAAACCAAAAAGAAAGAGATCACAGCAAAAACAAGCCCACCCTCAAAAAATCACAATTTCATACTTAAGAAAGGAACAACAATGAATTCGCTGACTCAGTTTAAAAAGATATCAATTCTGCCGCTTCTCATCGCAGTGGCGCTCGTCGCGCTCACGGGACCCGTGGCGCTAGCCCACGAGGTTACGAACTGGAACCAGATCGCGACGACAACGCTCGCTGCGTTCCCTGCGGCGGCGGGCGGAGCAGCGAATGCTCTCCAGGTCAACATGGGGATGACGCAAGGCGCCGTCTACGACGCGATCAACGCGATCGAGCCGAGGCATCGACCGTATCTCCTCGCGACGCGCTTCAACGCGAATGCCTCGAAGGAGGCTGCTGCCGCGACCGCGGCGTACAGCGTTCTCTCTAACATCGTCTCGACGGTTTCCGCGACCATCCCGTTCCCAAATAAGACGACTTTGTTGCAGTCGCTCTCCACGGCATACATGGCCTCGCTTGCAGCGATACCGGACAGTCCATCCAAAACCGCTGGGATCGCCGCAGGGAACGCCGCGGCCGACGCGATGATTGCCGCACGGCAAGGCGACGGCCGCTTCGGGCCGTCACCGTGGGTGCCGAACTATGCCCCTGGCCATTGGCAGCCGCTATTGAATGCAGATGGAACACAGATGCTCGACCCGACCCCGTGGGTCGGCGGGGTCCGGCCGTTTCTGATACAGAGTTCCTCCCAGTTCCGCACCGACGGCCCGAACGCGCTCACCAGTGATGCATACGCGGAGGACTTCAATGAGGTGAAGGCGCTCGGCTCGGTGAACAGCACGGTTCGAACACCCGAGCAGACGCACATCGCGATCTTCTGGCAGGGCGCTCCGCCGCCGCTGGCGTGGAACGGCGTCGCCCGGAAATTGGTCGACCAATACGCCGTCGACATCGGTGACAGCGCCCTCCTCTTCGCGATGCTGAATCTGAGCGCCGCCGACGCCGCGATCAACTGCTGGAACGACAAGTACTACTGGGACTTCTGGCGTCCGTGGACGGCAATCCATCGGGCGAACGAGGACGGCAATCCGGACACCGACCCCGACCCGTCGTGGACGGCGCTCCTCACGGCGCCGTACCCCGAGCACCCATCAGGGCACCTCAGTGGCGACAGCGCGCACCTCGAGGTACTGCACATTTTCTTCGGCACGGATAATATCCGCTTCGGCGTGATAAGTTCCCGTTTCCCAGGCGAAACGCGCTACTTCGACCAATTCTCGGACGCTCTCAAGGAGATCATCGATGCCCGCATCTGGGCGGGCCTGCACTTCCGGACTGCCGACGTGCAGGCGAAGATTCTCGGCAGGAAAGTGGTCCACTATATGGAGAAGCACTACTTCCAGCCGCTCCAATGACACCGAGCATAGGCGACACGAAATGCCGCCTGAACCAGATTAGTCGCCACGTTTCACCACACGTAGCGACTTTCTGTTTTGCCAAAGAGTACGAGAATAACTGGCGCCTGTTTGAATGCCAGTAAACGCTGCTGATCTATTCCGGGAAATTCAAAAGCGAAAATCCGCGTAATCCGCGGTTAGCAAGTAAGAGATTCCTCCCGCCTTCGCCATAGCTACGGCGCGGCAAGCGAGTCCGCTCGGAATGACAGATTGAAGAGGCGCGGCTATGTTGTTTGCGGTCAATGAAATTTCATACTTACAAAAATACCGACCTGACCGTCAGCGAAGTCGGCTTCGGAATGTGGACGATCTCGACCGGATGGTGGGGGAATTACACTGAAGGCGAAGCGATCGCGCTGATGCACAAAGCGTTTGATCTCGGCATCACGCTCTTCGATGCCGCCGACACTTACGGCAACGGTTTGAGCGAAGAGCTAATCGCGAAAGCGTTTCCCAAACAGCGTGACGAGATCGTGATCGCAACGAAAGTCGGCTACGATTTCGTTACCCACGGTGAAGCTCGCGGGCGTGGCCAGCGCGAAATTCCGCAGGATTTTTCACCGGACGCGATCCTCCGTGCGACGGAGGCAGCGCTGAAAAGATTGAAAACGGATCGGATCGATCTGTTGCAACTGCATAACATTCGAATGGAGCAGGTGACGGATGACGCACTTTGGAAAACGCTCGTGCAACTCAAAGGTGCCGGCAAAGTTCGCTACTACGGCATCGCGCTCGGGCCGGCCATCGGCTGGATGTATGAAGGCATCAACGCCATTCGCGAACGCGAGATCACGAGCATCCAACACATCTACAATATGCTCGAGCAACATCCCGGACGTGCCATCCACGACGCCGCGACCGAGGCCGCAAAAGACACGATGTTTCTCATTCGCGTGCCGCATTCATCCGGCATGCTTGAGGGAAAATACAATGCCGAGACGGTTTTCCCGCCGGGCGATCATCGCGCGCATCGGCCACGTAGTTGGCTGCTAAACGGCGTGAAAAAGATCGAGCAACTGCGTTTCCTGGAAAACGCCGATCGCACATTGGGCCAGGCGGCGCTGCAATGGTTGCTCGCCGATGATCGCGTTGCCTCAACCTTGCCGAACATTTATAACGAGGAACAGCTCATTGAATTCGCCGGGGCGCCGGAAACGCCGTCGCTTACCAGCGACGATATGGAACATATCGCGGAACTTTACGCCGAGAATTTTGGAATCGAAGAGGACCCGCCAAAGTTCAAAGGCACGATGGAACTGGCGGAAACGGCGGCGGCCTGAATCGCGGTGAGACACCTGCGCCACCATGGAGGTCTTCCCCAAGAGCCCGTCAGAGATGGTTGGCGGCTTGCGCTATTTCGGCCGAATGGTCGATAAAATCCGGCTCCGTGCCCACGGTGATTTACCTTCGGATTATCATGCGAATATGGGGCATCGAAACGCAATGGACGGGGTGATGTGCAATTTTTTGCGGGTTGATTATGAACAGCTGCGCCAAGGTGTACTGGAGGGAAGAAGCGATGAGGAGATTCTGGAGTGGTGTTATCAGAACGGGTGCCGCTTAAACGAAGACGACATTCTGGTTTGGAATAATTTCATCACGAAGTTCGGCTGGAACGATTTTGCGACGCCGATATTGGAGCGCCGAAAAAATAAGCTCGGTATTGCCGATCGCGCCGACATTCAAACTATGGGCGATCTCTTCGATTTTGAAGAATGGCGCAGGAAGTAGGACGGGCGATCAGTGAGAGGTGAAAAGTGAAAAGTGATTAGTGAAAAAGTGCCTGCGCCGCTTCTCTGCGGAGTCGTCGAACTCTTAATCTAAGGCTCAGTTAATGTTTTCGCTTGCGGGTGCGCGCGGCTTTTTTTGCAGCGCGGGAGCGACTGGCTTTCGTACGTCGCCCGGCAGCGGAACGCGCCTGTCGCGACAAAGCCCGGTGGGATGCGGTCCGGCGCGACTCGCGCTTCAGCGCTCCTTTCACCGCGCGCGAACGTGTCCGCGACAGTTTACGCCGCGATTTTCCTTTTCGCACATCGCGCGCCGCTTGTTTTTTCGTTCTGACTGAGCCTCTTTTCGGCGGCGGCAATTTTACTCCCGCCCGTCGCGCTTTGGATAAGCCTATCGCGATGGCCTGCTGCGGAGAACGCGCGCCATGTTCCCCCTCGCGGATGTGCTCCATCTCTTCCCTCACAAATTCGCCCGCCTGCGTCGATGGCGATTTTCCTTCGCGCTCGTCTTCTCGAGCTCGTTCAATTGTTTCTTGTTCTGGCATAGCAAAATAGTTTCGCCGGAGAAGATTTGGCTGGCCGTATGTCGGCTGAATTGGGATATTGGCGTTATACTGCTTTGGGACAAACTGGAAGTTTGTCGGCCGAGTCAGGCAGGATGCCTGACTTCCAAGTCTTGATTAACCCGGGAATAGCCGCATTTTATTTTCGTTCGATGTTCGAAGGGACGAGGGGTTTGAACACGCTGCCGCAGAAGCTAAGACAGTTTCTTCTCGATCAGCCCGAGACTACACAGGATCTGCACGTTGTCTCGGTGATCTTGAAGGATGGTCGTGTCTTTGAAGATGTCGCGATCTCGCATTGCTCCCTGGTAGCGGCGGTACGCGGCCATGCCCACGTCCCGTTCGACGCCAAAGACATATCAGAATTACGCGTCACTCATCGGCGTTGGGGTTTCGGGCAACAGGCGAAACCCTCGTAGGAGCGATGGAGAGACGACCGCCGTGTCGTCCCAAATTTAGGGACGCGACGGCGCGCGTCCCTCCAATTCGGAGATGAAATTTGCCGTCACGCCAACTCGCGCGAGACTCGGAAATGCGTCCCACTCCCACCCTGGGCAAAGCTCCCGCGTTTTTCCTCGGCCTCATTGCTGCGATCGCCGCAACTTCGCCGGCTTTGACTCAAGCCGCGCAACCCGAAGCCAGCTCAACACCGTCGGCCAGTCCGAGTGCGACGCAGATCGTTTTCTCGGAGAAAACGCTGGTTGATTTAAAACAACTGCGACAAGGGGCGTTGGCGAGCGATTATGCGTTCAAACAAGTTGCCCATTTGGCGAACAACATCGGGCCGCGACTGACGGGCTCCATCCAGGCCGCCAAGGCGGTCGAGTACGTGGCTGGCGAAATGAAAGCGCTTGGCTGCGACGTGCAGCTGGAAAAAGTAATGGTGCCCCATTGGGTGCGCGGAATCGAAACGGCGGAGCTCACGCAATTTCCCGGACAAGCTCCCGGGACCGCGCAAAAAATAGTGCTCTGCGCTCTCGGCGGAAGCGTCGCGACTCCGCCGGAGGGAATCAATGCCGATACCATCTGCGTGCGCGACTTTGAGGAATTGAAATCGGTGCCGCGCGAGAAAGTAAACGGGAAAATTGTGCTATTTAATCATTCGTTCGACAAACAAATGGCAACGCAAGGTCGCGGCGGCGATGCCTACGGGCAGGCGGTGGTTTATCGAAGTGACGGTCCGGTTGCGGCGGCGAAACTTGGCGCGGTCGCCTGTTTGATTCGTTCGGTCGGTGGAGCGGACTATCGTATTCCGCATACCGGTCAGACGAATTACAAGGATGGCGTTCCCAAGATTCCAGCGGCGGCCGTCACGGCGGAAGATGCCGATTTAATCGCCTACCTGGCGGCGCAGGGAGAGACGCGCATGCATCTTGTTCTCACTCCCCAAACGCTCCCCGACGTCGAAAGCGCGAATGTTATCGCCGATATCAAGGGCGGCGAGCATCCCGAGCAAATCGTGATCGTCTCAGGTCATCTCGATTCTTGGGACCTGGCGACCGGCGCAATCGATGATGGCGCAGGCGTGGCGGTGGCGATGGAAACGGCACACTTGATCGAACAACTTCATCTCAAACCGAAACGAACCATCCGCATGATTGCGTGGATGAATGAAGAGAACGGCAGCCGGGGATCGAAGCAGTACGAGAAGGATCACGCCAGTGAATTCGCGAATCATTTTGCCGTTAACGAGACCGATGGCGGCGCGGGTCATCCGATCGGGCTCAACTTGAAAACGACACCGGAGGTCAAGAAAATGTTCGAGCCGATCGCGAAGATTTTGGAGGAGATTGGCGCTGGGAGTTTAAGTTTATCGGAGCATGTCGGCGCCGATACCGAGCCGATGGAAAAAGCGGGCGTCCCGGCCTTCAGTCCAATGCAAGACAGCCGCTTTTATTTTAATTATCATCACACTCCCGCCGACACGCTGGACAAAATTGTTCCGCGCGAATTGCAGGAGAATGCCGCGGTGGTGACGGTCGCCGCTTACGCCTTTGCCAACGCAGAGCAGTCGCTGCCGCGATGAGCGGGAAACCGCACCTACCGGTCATCCCGAGCGTAAGTCGAGGGAACCCGCCGCGAATCGTGAAGCTGACGCGTTCGCTTTTCAAATAAGGGCAACTAGCTTCCGTCTCGCTCATGGAACCAACTCCACCGCCGCCGCCCATGCCGCAACCCGAATTGGTTCGGGCGTAATTGGAAGTGGGTTGTGCCGGTCGGTTGTCTTTTGCCCATGCTTTTCGTGGGCGGATGCGCGCTCATGGTTTTCTTTTTTGCAACCAGCATGATGAAACAATCCGAGGCTTACAAAATTGCGCTGGCCCGCGCGCAAGCCAACTCGGCTGTGATCGAAGCGATCGGCTCACCGATTTCGCAAAAAGGCATCGTCTCGGGCAATAGCAACGTAAATGGAGCAACCGGCGAAGCGAATTTATCCATTCCGTTGAGCGGGCCGAAAGGGAAAGCTACGCTCTATGTCGAAGCAAAGAAATCGACGGATATCTGGCTGTTTCAAACGATGGTCGTGAAAATTGAAAAAACAGGCGAACGCATTGATTTGAATAGCCTGCCTCTGCGCGCGAGAAGCGCGTCTTCTCCGTCGCCTCCCTAAATCGCAATGACAAATCTTCTCGCGGCGTTGCGTTCACCCGCCGCGCAACGTCTGGGGAGCGCACGCGCCCTCGCGTGCTCATTGCGGCGCCTCGCCGCCATGCTGGCGGAAGTTAGCCATCCTGGCTGACTCGGAGGATAAGCTTCCAGCTTGTCCTTTCTTTTATGCGACCGCCTGGAAGGCGGTCGGCCGAGTCAGTCTGGAAGCCTAATTTCCAACGCACGCAAGACGCGCTCGCTTCCCGGATTTTGCTGTCGATCTGCGCAACGGTAGGTTATCGCCAGATGGCCTTTACCCAGGAACAAATCAAAAACGCACTGAAGTCGGTAAAGTATCCCGGATTCAGCCGGGACATTGTCTCGTTCGGGTTGATCAAACAAATTGTTTCAACGGACGCCGAAACCCGCGTTCAACTTGTGCTGACGACGAACGACCCGGCCGTGCCGCGTGCAATCAAAGCCGAAGCTGAAAATGTCCTACGCGGACTCGGGGTGCTTCAACCGAAAGTATTGATCGACATTCACGCGGCGCCGGCCGGTGCGGGCAGTTCTGGGGTTGGCGCAACTCGGATTCCGGGAGTCAAACATATCATCGCCATCGCCAGCGGAAAGGGCGGGGTGGGAAAATCGACCGTGGCTGCAAACCTCGCGGTCGCATTCCAGAATGCCGGGTCGCGCGTCGGTGTTTGCGATTGCGACATCTACGGCCCGAGCATTTCGCTCATGTTCGGTTCACGCGAGCAACCGATGGCGACGGAAGAAAATCGCATTCTGCCGATCGAACAATACGGATTGAAATTAATGTCGATGGGATTTCTGCTCGACGACAGCTCCCCTGCGATTTTGCGCGGGCCGATGGTAACGCGCTACACCCAGCAATTCCTGCGGCAGGTGGAATGGGGCGAACTCGACGTGCTCGTGCTCGATTTACCACCCGGCACCGGTGATATTCAGCTTACCATCGTCCAAACTGTTGCCCTCGTCGGCGCGATTGTCGTGACCACGCCGCAGGAGGTGGCACTGATCGACGCGCGCAAGGCGGCCACCATGTTCGAGAAAGTAAACGTGCCCGTCCTTGGCCTGATCGAAAATATGAGCTACTTCATTTCGCCGAGCGATCAGAAGCGTTACGACATTTTTGGCAGCGGCGGCGGCGAACGCGAAGCGAAACGATTGCGGGTCCCGCTGCTTGGACAAATTCCGATCGATATCGCGACGCGCGAAGCGGGAGATCGCGGGATGCCGATTGCGGCGGAGGATCCAAATTCCGTGGTCGGCGCGGAGTTCAGCCGGATCGCCCGCGAGTTACTAATAAAGTTGAATTAGTGGCGCGAATCCCGTCCCTCACCTGATTTCCTCGTCTTCAATACCCTGAAACAGGGCGACCTTGCTCAGCATTTTCCCCATAATCTGCTGAACCGCTTGCCCTTGGATAATTGGCTCAATAGGTATAGCCCATGCTGCGTCTATAACTAATGAGATTGACCAGAAGCCTTTTTCCCTTTCTTATGAATACGAACTTGCCGATGACAGTTTCGTCAGAAGATCAACCGCAGTTCGTTAAGAACTCCGTTCTTTACAAAGAATTCCTGGCGGAGCGCGAAGAAATTTTGAAACACAAGTGGATCGAGAGCGAGAAAGCCGGAGCCGATATTGGCTTCGAGAAGGCGCTGCTCGATTGGATTGTTAGGCACCGTTCCAACTGGCGACAAAAACGCTTGAAAGAAGGCCGGGGCCCGGTACAAGCTACCGCCTGATTTCATTTTTCCTCCTTTAAGGCGATCCTGCGAGGTCGCGAAGGAAGACATGAACGAAAAGAAGACAAATACTTCTTCGGATAAGTCCAGCCTGGTGATGGACGCGGCGGCAATTCGACGCGCGCTGCGGCGAATCGCGCATGAAATCATCGAGCGCAACCCCGATCTGAGCCAGATCGTTCTTGCTGGTATTCCATCGCGCGGAAATGAAATCGCGCGCCGGATTGCTGAGACCATCTCCGCGATTGAGAGAGTTTCCGTTCCGGTCGGAACGATTGATGTGGCGATGCATCGCGATGATGTTGGGACGCGCACGGAATTGCCCGTCGTGCGAGCGTCCACCCTGCCACTTCCGCTGGAAACGCGGACTGTCGTAATCATTGACGACGTTCTTTTCACCGGCCGCACCGTGCGCGCGGCGATGGATGCAATCACGTCTTTTGGCCGGCCGGCGAGAATTCAGCTCGCCGTCCTGATCGATCGCGGGCATCGCGAATTGCCAATTCGGGCCGATTATGTTGGGAAAAATTTACCGACCGCGCCCGACGAAAAAGTGCGGCTGCGCTTGGGCGAAGAGGAATCCGACGAAGGCGTTTGGCTGGTGAAAGAATGAGCGCGCTCAAATTTCAGGATCAGTGCCGCCTCGGAAATCCGGGTAGGGCACGCGTCTCGCGTGTTGGTTTCGGCGTCTCGCCGAAACAATCTTTCAAGAAAAGTTCGCGAAAGCGAGACGCTTTCGCCAGCACGCGAGACGCATGCGCTACCCGAGCCATTTGTGACGCGCGCAGGAGGTTTTCATGACCACCCGCTGGAACCGCAAAGATTTGCTCGGGCTGCGCGAGTTGTCGGTCGATGAAATAAATCTCGTGCTCGACACCGCTGATGCCTTCAAACAAGTAGGGACACGCGAAATCAAAAAAGTACCGGCGTTGCGTGGAAAAACGCTCGTTAATTTTTTTGTCGAACCGAGTACACGCACTCGCACTTCGTTCGAGTTGGCTGCCTTTCGGTTGAGCGCAGACGTGATCAATATTTCAGCCGCTACTTCGAGCCTGAGCAAAGGCGAGACTTTGAAGGACACCGCCAAGATTCTCGAAGCAAATCATGTCGATATCATTGTCCTGCGCCATAACTCGGCCGGCGCGCCCCAATTCCTGGCCGAACGTTTGCGTTCGAGCGTGATCAACGCCGGCGACGGCGCCCATGAACATCCCACCCAGGGTTTACTGGACACCTATACGATTCGGGAAAAGAAAAAACGGATCGAAGGATTACACGTTGCGATCATTGGGGACATTCTGTTTAGCCGGGTCGCGCGTTCGAACATTTTTGCCCTAACGAAACTTGGGGCACGCGTCACCCTCGTCGGTCCAAGCACACTGGTCCCGCGCGATTTTGAAAAACTGGGCGTCACCATTTCGTACGACATCGATAAAGTTTTGCCCACCGCGGATGTGGTCAATTTGCTGCGCATCCAACACGAGCGGCAGCGCAAAGAATATTTTCCCGGCGTCGGCGAATACATCCGGCTTTTCGGTTTAACCAAAGAGCGCGCGAAATTATTGAAGCCGGATTGTTTGATCATGCATCCGGGCCCGATCAATCGCGGAGTCGAGATCGACAGCGAGCTGGCAGATGGAAATCAAAGCGTCATTCTCGATCAAGTGACCAACGGTCTGGCCGTGCGCATGGCGGTCTTGTATTTATGCGGAGGGATCGCGGGGTGAACGCGCGCAAGCGCATCGGTCTGGGTAGTGCACGCGTCTCGCTTTCGCGGACTTTTCAGAGCATGAGCAGCATCCAGAAAGAAAGGTTGTTTCGACGAGACGTCGAAACCAACACGCGAGACGCGTGCGCTACCCGAATTACGCGATGAGTGCGATCGTCATTCATAACGGTCGCATCATCGATCCGGCGAACGGCCGCGATGAAATCGGCGATCTCGTAATCGTCGACGGAAAAATTGCCGATCAATCAGCAATCAGAAATCAGAAGTCGGCAATCGAGGAGATCGACGCCACGGAATTGATCGTTGCCCCCGGCCTGATCGACATGCATGTCCATCTGCGCGAGCCGGGCTTTGGTCACAAGGAAACGATTGCGTCCGGTGCGCGCGCGGCCGCGACTGGCGGATTCACCACCGTCGTGTGCATGCCCAACACGTTACCGGTGGCCGACAATCCGAGCACCATCACCTGGATCAAGGATCGTGCGCGCGATTCCGCGCGAGTGAACGTCCTGCCAGCCGGTGCGATTTCAAAAAATCTCGAGGGTCTGGAGTTGGCGCCAATCGCCTCCATCGTTCAAAGCGGAGTGATCGCCATAACCGACGACGGGAAATGCGTTCAAAATCACGAACTTATGCGGCGCGCGGTGGAATACGCCCGCATGGTTGGCGTGCCCGTGCTGGACCATTGTCAGGATTACAATCTTGTCGGCCACGGAGTGGTGAACGAGGGCGAATGGAGCACGCTGCTGGGATTGTCGGGTTGGCCGGCGGCGGGCGAGGAAGCGATGGTGATGCGTAATATCCTGCTGGCCGAGCTTTGCGATCATCACATTCATTGTCAGCACATCAGCGCGGCGGGAAGTATCCGGTTAATTCGCGAAGCGCGCGGGAGGGGAGTGAAGATCTCCGGCGAAGTTTGTCCACATCATGTCGCACTGACGGATGCTGCGATTCAGAATTTCGATACCAATTGCAAGATGAATCCGCCGTTGCGCACGCAACGGGATATCGATGCCATTATCGAAGGAATTGCCGACGGCACCTTGACGATTCTTTGCAGCGATCACGCGCCGCACGCCGCTTTTGAAAAGGAAGTCGAGTTTGACCAGGCGCCGTTCGGAATTGTCGGGCTCGAAACCGAGCTTGGACTGTTCATTGATATTTTGGTGCACAAACGAAAAGCAATTTCGATCAACCGGCTGATCGAGATGTTTACGCTGGAGCCGGCGCGGTTGCTGAAAATTGAAGTGGGTACGTTGTCGATCGGCGCAAACGCCGACATCACATTGATTGACCCTGATCTGGAATGGACGGTGGATGCGTCCAGTTTCGAATCGCTGTCGCGCAACACTCCGTTCGGTGGCTGGAAACTCAAAGGCCGTGCCGCGCGCACGATTGTCGGCGGCGAAACGGTCTGGCAATTGTAGGGCGTTTCTGTGAAACGCCAACATTAGCTCAGAAAAATTGAAGTTAGATGTTGTCGACTGCAATCGACATGACAGAGAGCTGTAGCGGCGGTCTACCTGTCTCGCCGTAGTGGACGCAGGCGGATGACCGCCGATTGCCCCGCCACGGCTATCGATAACCGCCGTGAATGTAACTTTCGAGATGCTCGATTGTGGCGCTTTGGGTCGAGATGATGTGCTTCACCAGATCGCCAATGGAAAGAACGCCACGCAGCTTTCCGTTATCGACCACCGGCAAGTGCCGGATACGTTTTTCTGTCATCAAACGCATGCATTTCTCCACCGGCTCGTTCGAGCTCGTGATTGTCACATCGCGCGACATGATTTCTTCCACCCGCGTTTCCCGCGAGCGCTTGCCGCGCAAAAAAACTTTGCGGGTATAATCGCGCTCGGAAATGATGCCGAGCAATTCCTCTCCCCGGATCACCAGCAAAGCGCCGACATTTTTTGCATCCATCATTGCGATGGCTTCGAAAACCATCGCGTCGGGCGCAATGTAATAAATCTCCGAACCCTTTTGGTTCAGGATTGCGCCAATTGTTCCGCTCACATCCATAAGCCGACAACCAGAGGTGTCGTAAGGCAGCGAGCCTAAGATTCCCGTCAGACCGATGCAAAGCAATTCTCTCGGGAAACGCGGGCGCCTCGCGATCACGATCTTTCCTTCTGCTATTCAAGATTTGTTTGGGCGAAGGCGCCGAAGTCCGGGCCGGACTGGCATTGGACGCGAAGCGTATGCTCATCAGAATGTTTGCTGCAACACGATGTTCGTGCGGAGGGGCAACCTCAATTTCCCGGCATGAAAATCGGGCCGATGTACACCGCAAGGGTAATTGGCTGAGTAATTAGTAACCCGAGAAAGATCAGAATTCCCCAGGCCAGCGTCGCGAACGGTCCCCAGAATTGATGTTGATTGTCGAATCGCTGTTCCACGGTTCGCTGCCGAATTTCAGCTTACCCGCGAGCGTTCCCAAACTTCTCTTCGATCAACCGATGCAAGTGCGCAGCAATCGCCGGTTGATCGAGGCGCCGGACCACTTCGTTTAGGAAACCGGTGACGATAAGGTGCTGGGCCGTCTTTATGGGGATGCCGCGGGTGCGGAGATAAAATAGTTCGTCTTCATCGATTTGCCCGCTGGTCGCGCCGTGGGTGCAACGGACGTTGTCGGCCAAAATTTCGAGACCGGGCATCGAGTTGGCTTCGGCGTCGTCGCTCAAGAGGAGGTTGCGAACCTTTTGATAGGCATCGGTGAAATGCGCATGTGGTTCGACCCGAATCAGTCCGCCAAAGGTCGTGCGGGCGCGATCGTCGAGCGCATTTTTGTAAAGCAGATCGCTTGCAGTGTGCGGCGAGACATGGTCCTGCAAAGTGCGGGCGTCGAATTCCTGTTTACGATGAGCGACTGCGACTGCGAGTAAATCGCTTCGCGCGCCTTCTCCGACAAGGCGGCTCAAACTTTCGAAGCGCGAATAGCTCCCGCCAAGATGGAGATTCAAACTCATGGCCGAAGCATCGCGCTCAACGGTGGTGGCATTGATTTGCAACGCGGTCACGTTCTCGTTCCAGCGTTGCGTGCAAATGTACTTCACCGTCGCACCGCGCCCGGCGATCAGATCATTCACCCCGCAAGCGAAGCCAGGTGCGGTCTGGTTGAACGAGCGGAAATGTTCGATCACGGTGATCTTCGACATTTCATCCGCGACCAGAAGTAGATGCGGGAAGACCGCGGCATTTTCATCGACCAGCCAGTGAAAAATCTCGATCGGCAAATCGAGTTCGACCGCGCGCGGGATATAAATGAAGGCGCCGGCGCGGACCTGGGCACGATGTAGCGCCGCAAACTTGGCCGAACCGAGAACAGCTGGTTGGGCCATGAAATGTTTGTGGACGAGATCTTCGTGCTCGATCAGAGCCCGCTCGAGCGGTTGAAAAATCACTCCGGCTTTGCGTAGCGATTCCGGAAGGGCGTCACGGTCGAGCAATTGATCGTTCGCGAAAATCAGACGTCCCGATTTTCCGTTCAGCACCGCCGATCGTTCGAGGATTTCGGCATGCTCGTGGTCAGACAGTGCGTTGCCGAATCGATAGGATGAGAGATCAAGCGCATCAACATTGGAAAATCGCCAGGCCTGATCTTTGCGCGACGGATTGGGCAAGGCGGAAAATTCGCGCCAGCCTTGTTCCCGCTGTTGCTGAAACCACCGGGGGAGGTCACCCGCAGCTTCTGGTGGGGCGGAGGTGACGGTGGAATTTACGGCCGGCGTTTGTGTCACTTCCTCAAGGACAGCAGTTCCGTGGCTCATTTTGCGAGACCGAAAATGCGCAGCGAGACGAATTAGCCGACCGAGCCTTCCATTTCGAGCTCGATCAAACGCTTGAGCTCGACCGAGTACTCCATCGGAAATTGGCGGACGAGATCATTAACAAATCCGTTCACGCTCAGGCTCATGGCTTGCGCTTCGCTCAGGCCGCGCTGTTGCATGTAAAAGATCTGTTCGGCCGAAACCTGGGACACGCTCGCTTCATGTTGCACAGAGTTGCCGGTGCCACGGACGGTGATAGCGGGATAGGTATCGGTGCGCGAGGTCGCGTTGATAAGAAGCGCGTCGCACTCGGTGTTGTTCCTGCAATTCTTGAGATGCTTCGGCACGTGGACCAGTCCGCGATAAGTGGCGCGACCGGTGCCGATGGAGATCGATTTTGAGATGATGTTCGATGTGGTTTCGTCGGCGGCGTGGATCATTTTCGCGCCCGTGTCCTGGTGCTGTCCGTTGTTCGCCAGCGCGATCGAGAGCACTTCGCCGCGGGACTTGCGTCCTTTCAAGACCACGCCTGGATATTTCATCGTCAGGCGCGAACCGATATTGCAGTCGATCCATTTGATCTCGGATTCCTCGTGCGCGAGTCCGCGCTTGGTCACGAGATTGAAAACGTTCGGCGACCAGTTTTGCACGGTAATGTATTGGAGCTTCGCGCCTTTCAGCGCGATGAGCTCGACGACCGCGCTGTGCAAGGTGGCAGTGTTGAACTTCGGCGCGGTGCAACCCTCCATGTAAGTCAGCTCGGAACCTTCGTCGCAAATGATAAGCGTGCGCTCGAATTGGCCAAAGTTCTCCGCGTTGATGCGGAAGTAAGCTTGTAGCGGATGCTTCACTTTCACGCCTGGCGGCACGTAAATGAACGAGCCGCCGCTGAAAACCGCGGAGTTCAGCGCAGAAAATTTGTTGTCGCCGGTCGGAATCACTTTGCCGAACCAGCGCCGGAAAATCTCCGGATATTCTTTTAAGCCTTCGGTCGAACCCACAAAGATCACGCCCTGCTCACCGACCGCTTTCTTGATGTTGGAATAAACCGCTTCGCTATCGAATTGCGCTTCCACGCCGGCGAGGAATTTGCGTTCCTGCTCCGGGATACCGAGACGCTCGAAGGTCCGCTTTACATCTTCTGGAACTTCATCCCATGAACGGGTCGCGCGCTGACCTTGCGCTAGATAATATCGGATCTTGTTGAAATCGATTGCTTCAAGGTCCTTGCTCGCCCAATGCGTCGGCAGCGGTTTGCTCTCGAAAGTTTGTAACGCTTTCAAGCGAAATTCGCGGACCCAATCCGGGTCCTGTTTCACGTCGGAGATATAGTTCACGACGCGCTCATCGAGCCCGACGCCGGCGTCGTAGCCGTAATCGACCTTGTAATGAAAGTCGCCTTTGTCGCGATCGATATTAACCGCTGAAGTATCGGTTTTCATCTCTATTAATAATTACGCTGCTACCGGCTCCTCTGCATGTTCGCGAATCCAGTCGTAGCCTTTTTCCTCCAATTCCAGGGCAAGTTCCTTTCCGCCGCTGCGCACAATGCGGCCGTGCACCATAACATGGACAAAATCGGGGACGATGTAGTTCAATAAACGTTGATAGTGCGTGATCAAAAGCACACCCAGGTTGGGCCCGCGCAAAGAATTCACGCCGCTGGCCACCACTTTTAAGGCGTCAATATCCAGACCGCTGTCAGTTTCATCCAGAACGGCATAGCGCGGGTCGAGCATGGCCATTTGCAAAATTTCGCACCGCTTTTTTTCGCCGCCGGAAAATCCTTCGTTAACCGCGCGCGAAGTAAATGAGCGGTCGATTTCCAGCAAGTCCATTTTTTCGTAAAGCTTGGCGTAGTAATCAGTCGCTTCCAGTTCTTCGCCTTCCGGCAAACGCGCCTGCATCGCGGCCCGCAAAAAATTCGCAATTGTTACCCCTGGAACCTCGCTCGGATACTGGAAGGCGAGAAAAAGGCCTTTGCGGGCGCGCTCGTCCGGGTCGAGCTCGAACAGATTTTCGCCATCCATAAGCACCTCGCCACCCGTCACTTTGTAATCGGGATGCCCGGCTATCACCTTGGCTAGCGTGCTCTTACCGGAGCCGTTGGGGCCCATCACGGCATGCATTTCCCCCAAGCCAACGGAGAGGCTGAGATCGCGGATGATCTCGTTCTCGCCAATGGTGACCCGTAAGTTTTTGATCTCCAGCTGCTGCATAAAAAGGGGGA
>Ga0209156_10002062_pt1 | contig 15950 bp, 14 predicted proteins | sample GraSoiAngelo_124_FD_185881 | JGI IMG/M metagenome (GOLD analysis project Ga0209156, IMG submission 185881) | Grasslands soil microbial communities from the Angelo Coastal Reserve, California, USA - 14_0927_05_20cm (SPAdes) (version 2) | ecosystem: Environmental > Terrestrial > Soil > Grasslands...
CGGATCGTCTCGAAGTCGTCGAGCACGAGTGGCACGCCCGCCGCGCGGGCGATGGCGAGCAGGTGCAGCACGGCATTGGTCGAGCCCCCGATGGCCATCGTGACGGCGATGGCGTTCTCGAACGCCTGCCGCGTCATGATCTGGCGCGGCCGCAGGTCTCGCCGGATCGCTTCCACCAGCGCCGCCGCCGACTGCGCGGCGCTCTCGGCCTTCTCGGCGTCCTCGGCCGCCATAGTAGAGGAATAGGGCAGGCTCATCCCCATCGCCTCGATCACCGAGGACATCGTGTTCGCCGTGAACATCCCGCCGCACGAGCCGGCGCCGGGACAGGCGCGCCGCTCGACTTGGAGCAGTTCGGCGGCGTCGATCTTGCCGGCGCTGAATTCGCCCACTGCCTCGAACGCGCTCACGACCGTGAGATCGCGGCCGTTGTAGCGGCCCGGCTTGATGGTCCCGCCATACACGAACACGGCCGGGATGTTCAGGCGCGCGATGGCGATCATCGCGCCGGGCATGTTCTTGTCGCACCCGCCCACGGCGAGCACGCCGTCCATGCACTGCGCGCCGCACACCGTCTCGACCGAGTCGGCGATCACCTCGCGGGACACGAGCGAGTACTTCATCCCCTCGGTCCCCATCGAGATCCCGTCGCTCACGGTGATCGTGCCGAACAGCTGGGGCATCACGCCGAGCGTCCGCAGCGTGGCCTCCGCCCGCCGCGCCAGCACGTCGAGCCCGAGGTTGCACGGGGTCAGCGTGCTGAACGCGTTCGCGACGCCCACGATGGGCTTGTCAAAATCCGCATCCCCGAAGCCCACGGCGCGGAGCATGGCCCGGTTCGGCGCCCGCTGGACGCCTTGGGTGATCGTTCGGCTGCGGAGCTTCTCCGTCATGCGCCGGTGCTCGATTGCGGATTGCGGATTGCGGATTGCGGATTCGATGAGGGGAGTTCTAATCCGCAATCCGAAATCCGCAATCCGCAATCATCCAACACCAGATCCGCGATGCGCGAGCCCATCTCGGTCGTCCCGACTACAGGCTGCCCGGGTGCCGCAATGTCTTTCGTCCTCGCTCCCGCGTCGAGCACCGCGCCGATCGCCTGGTCCACCGCGTCCGCAGCCTCGGGGCTTCGCAGCCCGTAGCGCAGCAGCATCGCGACGGAGGCGATCGCGCCGATCGGGTTGGCCACGCCCTGCCCGGCGATGTCGGGCGCCGACCCGTGGATCGGCTCGAACAGCCCCGCCCCCGCGCCGAGCGACGCCGACGGCAGCAGGCCGAGCGAGCCCACCAGCACCGCCGCCTCGTCGCTCAGGATGTCCCCGAACATGTTCTCCGTCAGCAGCACGTCGAACGCGGCGGGATCACTGACCAGGCGCATCGCGGCGTAGTCCACGTACAGGTGCTCCAGGCGGACATCGGGGTATTCGCGGCCGACGGCGGTGACCGTCTCGCGCCACAGCTGCGAGACCTCGAGCACGTTCGCCTTGTCGACCGAAGTGACGAGCCGGCGGCGGCGGCGTGCGGCGTCGAAGGCCACCCGGGCGACCCGCTCGATCTCCAGCGTGGAATAGACGAGCGTGTTGACCGCCCGGGACCCATCTCGGCCGCGCGGCTCGCCGTAATACAACCCGCCGGTGAGCTCGCGCACGATCAGCACGTCGACGCCGTGCAGGCGATCCGGCTTGAGGGGCGAGCGGTCCACGAGGGGCGCGAGCACGGTGACCGGGCGCAGGTTGGCGTACACGCCCAACAGGGCGCGCAGCGCGAGCAGGCCCGTCTCGGGCTTCAGGTGCCGAGGAGCGTGCTCGAGCCCCGGCGCCCCCACCGCGCCGAGCAGCACGGCGTTGGCGCGCCGCACGGCGGCACGCGTCTCTTCCGGCGGATCGCCCGCGGCCGCGACCGCCGCCGCTCCCACGGGAAAATGCGACAGGGTGAACTGGATCCCGAAACGCTGTCCCGCCGCACGCAAGACACGTTCGGCTTCGGCAATCACCTCCGGTCCGATGCCGTCACCAGGCAACACCGCGATGGAGTACTGCGTCACCACGTTTCCCCTTTCCCGTTTCCCTTTTCCCGGCCTTTCTCATACGCCGCGATCCGCTCTTCCACCAGGAGCGTTCGCCCGATCTCATCGAGGCCGTGCAGCAGCATCTCCCGGCGATATGCCTCGATCGCGAACGCAGCGGCGAACCCCGCGCCGTCTTCCACGCGCTGCTCCGCCAGATCGATCGACAGCCGGTAGACTCCGCCCGCGGCCGCGTGGCGGCGCAGCAGCTCGGCGATCTCCTCGGATGAAAGGCGCACCGCCAGGACTCCGTTCTGGCAACAATTTGCGTAGAAGATGTCTGCGAACGACGGCGCGAGGATCGCACGGAAGCCGTACTCGGCGAGCGCCCACACTGCGTGCTCCCGCGATGAGCCGCACCCAAAGTTCGCCCCGGCCAGCAGAATGGTCGCGCCCTTGGCCTCGGGCCGGTTGAGCTCGAAGCCTGGGTTCACGCTGCCGTCGGGCCGGAAGCGCCAATCGTAGAACAGCGCGGGACCGAAGCCGGTGCGCTCCACCCGCTTCAGGAACTGCTTCGGAATGATCTGGTCGGTGTCCACGTCGGCGCGCGGCAGCGCGGCCACGGCGCCGCTGTGGCGGACGAAGGGCTCGATCACGAGGCCCATTCGCGCACATCGACGAGCCGGCCCGCGACGGCAGCGGCCGCCGCCATGGGTGGGCTCATCAGGTGGGTGCGCCCGCCGCGCCCCTGCCGCCCTTCAAAGTTGCGGTTGGAGGTCGAGGCGCAGCGCTCTCCAGCCTTGAGAGTATCGGCGTTCATCCCCAGGCACATCGAGCACCCGGCGTTGCGCCACTCGAATCCGGCCTCACGGAACACCCGGTCGAGCCCCTCGCGCTCCGCCTGGGCCCGCACCTGTTGCGATCCGGGGACGACCATCGCCCGCACTCCCGACGCGACGCGCCGGCCCCGCACCACCCGGGCCGCGGCCCGCAGATCCTCGATCCGGCCGTTGGTGCAGGAGCCGAGGAACACCCGGTCGATCGGCAGTCCGGCGAGAGGCGTGCCGGGTGCCAAGTCCATGTACTCGAGCGCCCGCGACACGGCGCGCCGCTCGTCGTCGGTCGGGAAGTCGGCCGGATCGGGCACGGCGCCGGTGACGCCCGAGACCATGCCCGGGCTCGTCCCCCAGGTCACCTGAGGCGGGACTCGGGCGGCGTCGAGCGTGACGCGACGGTCGTAGGTCGCGCCGGGATCGCTCTGGAGCCCGCGCCAGCCCGCCACGGCGCGGTCCCACGCCGCGCCGCGCGGGGCGCGCGGCCGACCCGCCAGATAGGCGAAGGTCGTGTCGTCCGGGGCGATCATCCCGGCCCGCGCCCCCGCCTCGATCGACATGTTGCACACCGTCATCCGCTCTTCCATCGAGAGCGCGCGGATGGCGTCCCCGGCATACTCGATGACGTGCCCGGCCGCTCCGGCAGTGCCGATCGCGCCGATCAACGCGAGGATGAGATCCTTGGCGGTGACGCCCGGTCCGGGCGCGCCGCTGAGAGACGCTTCCATGGTGCGCGGCTCGGACCAGACGAGGCACTGCGTCGCGAGGACGTGCTCCACCTCGCTCGTGCCGATCCCCACCGCCAGGGCCCCGAACGCGCCGTGCGTCGAGGTGTGCGAATCACCACACACGATGATCATCCCCGGCTGGGTGAGCCCCAGCTCTGGTCCGATCACGTGCACGATCCCTTGGCTGGCGGAGTGCAGGTCGAACAGCTCGACGCCGAACTCGCGCGCGTTCACCGCCAGGGCGTCGAGCTGCCGCGCGGAGACAGGGTCCTCGATCGGCAGCGCCCGGTCGCCCGTGGGCACGTTGTGGTCCACGGTCGCCACGGTCAGCTCGGGGCGGCGCACGCGGCGGCGGGCCTGACGCAGGCCCGCGAATGCCTGCGGTGACGTCACTTCGTGGACCAGGTGCAGGTCCACGTACAGCAGCGCCGGACCCTCGGGAAACCGGTGGACGACGTGCGCGTCCCACAGTTTCGCGAAGAGGGTGCGCGGCGTCATGTCCTGAGGGGCTCGGGCCTCGGGGCTCGGGGCTCGTGGGGCGCCTGTCCTTTCCGAGCCCCGGACCCCGAACCCCGAGCCCCCTCTTCCGTCCAGGGCATCATGGCACGCAGGCGCGCCCCCACCCGCTCGATGGGGTGCTCGGCCTCGGCCCGGCGCAGCGCCTGGAAGCGCGCGGCGCCGGCGCGAGTCTCGCCGATCCACTCGCGCGCGAAACTGCCGGACTGGATGTCCGCCAGCATGCGGCGCATGGCGGCCCGCACTTCGTCGGTGACGATCTTGGGGCCGCGCGTGTAGTCGCCGTACTCCGCGGTGTCGCTGATCGAGCGCCGCATGAAACCCATCCCACCGCGATACATCAGGTCGACGATCAGCTTCAGCTCGTGCAGGCACTCGAAATAGGCGATCTCCGGCGCGTACCCGGCATTGGTGAGCGTCTCGAACCCCGCCTGGACGAGCGCGGTCACGCCGCCGCACAGCACCGCCTGCTCGCCGAACAGATCGGTTTCCGTCTCTTCTTTGAACGAGGTCTCGAGCACCCCCGCCCGGGTGCAGCCGATGCCGGCGGCATAGGCGAGGGCGTCGGCGAGCGCGTGGCCGCTGGCGTCGCGCTGCACGGCGACGAGCGCCGGGACGCCGCGTCCCGCCTGGTACTCGCTTCGCACCATGTGGCCGGGGGACTTGGGGGCGATCATCGCCACGTCCACCGAGGGGGGCGGCACGATCTCGCCGAAATGAATATTGAAGCCGTGCGCGAACAGCAGCGTCTTGCCCGGGCCGAGCGTCCGGGCGATGCCGGCCTCGTACACGGCGCGGGCCTCCTGATCGGGAACGAGCACCATCACCACGCTGGCGGCGGCCGCGGCGTCGGCGATGGGCCGCACGTCCAAACCCTCCACCCGCGCGCGCTCCCACGACGCCCCGCCCGGGCGCAGCCCGACGATCACACGGACTCCGCTGTCGCGCAGGTTGAGCGCATGCGCGTGCCCCTGACTGCCGTATCCGATGACGGCGACCACGCGATCCCGCAGCCGGGTCGGGTCGGCGTCCGCGTCGTAGAAGACGCGCACTGCTGGCGCACTCATGATTGCACCTCCCTAGTGGATTCTTCAGTCGCCGCGAGCACGACGTCGCGCACGCCGACGATCTTGTGAAATTGCTGCGCGACGCGATCGGCGGTGGCGGCGTCCGCCTTCAGAATGAAGGTCAGCTGCGACACCCCCGCGGTGGCGGTGGGCCGCAGCGCGAGACGCTCGATCGGCACATTGCGCCGGCGCAGCACGCCGACGGCGCGATTCAACGTCAGCAGCGCGTCGTCGAGCAGTACTGCAACGCTGTGCGAGGCGGGCATGGGGTGGCTCAGTCGCCCGCCCCTGCCGGCGCGGTTTCGATCGGCTCGGAGAGCGAGCCGCCCGGCGGAATCATCGGGTAGACGTTCGCCTCCTGCTCGATCACGAACTCGACGAGCGCCGGCCCGGCGTGATCGTTCGCCTGCGCGACGACGTCCGGAAGCTCCGCCGCTTGCTGCACCCGCCAGCCGGGGATGCCATAGGCCTCCGCGAGCTTCACGTAGTCCGGGCTCCAAATCGGCGTGCAGGAGTAGCGCTTGCCGTGGAAGAACTGCTGCCACTGCCGCACCATCCCCAGGTAGCCGTTGTTGAAGATCGCCATCTTCACCGGCAGCCGCTCCTGCACCATGGTCGCGATCTCGGCCATGTTCATCTGAAAGCCGCCATCGCCCGAGATCGCCCACACCGTCTCGCCCGGCCGGGCGAGGTGCACGCCCATCGCGGCGGGGACCGCAAATCCCATGGTGCCGAGGCCGCCCGACGTGATGTGGGAATTGGGCTCCCGGTACGGATACAGCTTGGCAACCCACATCTGGTGCTGGCCCACGTCGGTCACGATGGTGCAGCGTCCCTCCGTCGCCTGGTAGAGCGACGCCAGGATCGTCTCGGGCGCCAGATCGCCGCGGAACGCCGCCGCCCGGGGTCGGGTGAAGTCGCGGATCTCCGCGAGCCAGCGGTCGCAGGTGCGCGCCTGCACCGCCGCGGCGAGGCGGCGCGTGACGTCGCGGGCGTCGCCCACGATCCCCAGGGTCACGGGCACGTTCTTCCCGATCTCGGCGCGGTCCAAGTCGATGTGGATGATGCGTGCCCGCGGCGCGAAGCCGGCCGTGTTGCCCGTCACGCGGTCGTCGAACCGCAACCCGATGCCGACGATCAGATCGGCGTGCTGGATGGCGCGGTTCACGCGCACCTCGCCGTGCATCCCCGGCATGCCGAGGAACAACGGGTGACCATCCGGGAACGCGCTGATGCCGAGCAGCGTCGTGATCACCGGGATGCCGGTCTTCTCTGCCAGCATGCGCACTTCGGTATACGCGTTGCCGATGATCACCCCGTGCCCCACCATCAGCAGCGGCCGCTCGGCGGCGGCGATGAGGCGGGCCGCCTCGCGCACGCCTTCGTCCGGCGAGGACGCGACGCCCCGGGCGGGTGGGGTCTCCCGGAGCGACTGCGTCTTTTTGTCGCGCAGGGAGACCCCACCCGCACCGGGCGTGTAGGGTGTCTTCTGGTTTTGGACGTCTTTGGGCACGTCGATCAACACCGGCCCCGGCCGTCCCTCCTGCGCGACCGCGAGCGCCTCCCGCACCACGCCCGCGAGCTCGGTGACGTCCTGCACCAGGTAGTTCTGCTTGGTGATCGGCAGCGTGATCCCGACGATATCCGTCTCCTGAAACGCGTCCCGCCCGATCATCGAGCGCGGCACCTGTCCGGTAATCGCCACAACCGGCGATGAGTCCATGTGCGCCGTGGCGAGCCCCGTTACGAGGTTAGTGGCGCCCGGTCCCGACGTGGCCACGCACACGCCCGGCCGCCCGCTGGCGCGGGCGTACCCATCCGCCGCGTGGGCCGCGGCCTGCTCGTGGCGCACCAGGATGTGACGCAGCCGCGGGTGGTCTCCCAGCGCGTGATAGAAGGGCATGATGGCGCCGCCGGGATAGCCGAAAATCACGTCGACGCCCGACTCGAGCAGGGTGCGGCAGAGGATCTGCGCGCCCGTGAGCGTTTCGGTCATCGGTTCACACTCCCCAGAGATAGATGGCGTTGAGCGAGCGGTCTTCCAGCTCGTCGGCGTAGCTCGCCTTGTTGAGGGCGTGCAGCACGGCGCGGGCGCTCGCCTCGACGATGTCGGTCGACGCGCCGTGCCCCGACAACGACTTGCCGGCGACGCGGACCTGCACCAGCACCTGCCCCAGGCTGTCGCCGCCCGGGGTCACCGACTGGATCGTGAGGTTCAAGACCTCGATCTGGCGCTCCACGACGGCGCCGATCGCGGCGATGGCCGCGGCGATCGGTCCGTTACCGCTCCCCGCCGCGCTGCGCTCGCCCGCCCACGGGCCCGTAAGCCGGACCTGGGCGGAGGCGGGCGTCGATCCGCAGGTCACCTCCAGATGCGCGAGCCCGTACACTTCGGGCGCGTCGTGGAACCGGCCGTGCAACAGCGCCAGCAGGTCTTCGTCCAGCACTTCCCGCTTGCGATCCGCCAGCGCCGTGAACTCGTCGTACAGCTTGGCGAGCGTTGCCTCGTCGAGCTCGTAGCCGAGCTCCTGGTAGCGCCGCTCCAGCGCGTGCCGGCCCGAGTGCTTCCCCAGCACCAGCGTAGAGCGCGGCACGCCGACCTCTTCCGGGCGGATGATCTCGTACGTCAGCCCGTTTTGCAGCAGGCCGTGCTGATGGATCCCCGCCTCGTGCGCGAACGCGTTGCGGCCGACGACGGCCTTGTTCGGCTGGGGGAAGACGCCGATGACGTGGGACAGGAGCTGGCTGGTGCGGAAGATCTCCTTTGGGTTCACGGCGCACTTGAATGCGACGGCTTGGGAGCGCACCCGCCCCGCCATGACGATCTCCTCGAGCGCCGCGTTGCCGGCGCGCTCGCCGATGCCGTTGATGGTGCACTCCACCTGGCCGGCCCCCGCCTCGATCGCGGCGAGCGAGTTGGCGACCGCCAGGCCCAGGTCGTCGTGGCAATGCGCGCTGAACACCACCCGGTCGCTGTTCGGCACCCGGCTGCGCACGGCCCGGAACATCGCGCCGTATTCGGCGGGGAGTGCGTACCCCACGGTATCGGGCAGGTTGACCGTCGTGGCGCCCGCGGCGATCGCGGTCTCGACCACGCGGCACAGGAAGTCCAGATCGGTGCGAGTGGCATCCTCGGCCGAGAACTCGACGTCGTCGGTGTAGCGGCGGGCGCGGCGGATCGCCGCCTCCGCGCGCGCGAGGCAGTCGGCGCGGCTGATCTTGAGCTTCTGCTCCAGGTGCAGGTCCGACGTGGCGATGAAGACGTGCAGCCGCGGTCGCGCCGCCGCCCGCAACGCCTCCCCGGCGAGATCGATGTCGCGGTCATGGCACCGAGCCAGCGCCGCCACCGCGGATCGCTTTACGGCTTCGGCCACGCCGCGGACCGCCTGCTGATCGCCCTGAGACGCGCTCGGGAACCCGGCTTCGATGACGTCCACGCCCAGGGTGTCGAGCTGACCGGCGAGGCGCAGCTTCGCCTCGGGCGTCATGGAATTGCCCGGCGCCTGCTCGCCATCCCGCAGCGTGGTGTCGAAGATGCTGACGTTTCTCTCCATGGCGACCGCTCCGTCCCTTTCCGGCCGGTGGGGTGAAAAAAAGCCGCGGACCTTGCGGGGTCCGCGGCGCTGGCACTGCCTTGCTGTCTCGCTAGTTGCTCACGTCATCTCTTCGCGCGCGCCGCCGACCCCTCCTGAGCAGGAATGCTCAGCAGCAGGACCAGCAGCAGCAGGACGAGCACGAGCGCGAACGGCATCACGAGTATGTAGTTCCGAGTGTCAGGTCGTGGCCAGCTAGGTTACCCCGGCGGGCAGGGGGTGTCAAGGCCATCACTTCGGCCGCAAACCGTTCCATCTCATCGTACTGGGGGCTGAACTGAAGCAGCAGCAGGTCCACCCCGGCCTGCTCGAACTCGTGGATACGGTCCGCGATCTGCTCGGGGGTCCCCACCAGACCGGCCTTGAGCCCGCGGTTCGAGACCGAGTAGTCCTCGAGGCTGACGCGCTGCTCGAGCTGGGTGTTGGCGATCCATTCTTGATAGTTGGCGTAGCCCGCCGCGCTCTGGCGCACGTCCGTGATCCGGGCGACCTCCCGCTGTGCCGCGGCCTCGGTGGGACGGCACACCACGTAGCCCGCCACGCCGAACTTGAGCGGCGGCAGTCCCAGCTGCTCACGCCGGACCCGCAGGTCGGCCACCTTGGCGGCGATCCGTTCGGGCGGGTCGCCGTGCATCAGGTACGCGTCGCAGGCGCGCGCGATGAGCTGCTTCGCCGCCTCCGACTCGCCCCCGGCGTACAGCGTCGGGCGCGGCCGCGCCACGGGCTTCGGCTCGAGGATCGCGTTTTCGACCGTGTAGAACCGCCCCGCGAAACTGAATCGCGGCTCGGCCCACATGCCGCTCACCACCGCGAGCCATTCGGCGGTGCGGGCGTAGCGCGCGTCGTGCTGGTCGAACTCGACGCCGTACTGGCGCGCCTCGTCGGCCCACCACGACGACACCACGTTGAGCGTGATTCGCCCGCCGCTGATGTGGTCGATGTTGGCGGCTTGCTTGGCGGCGAGCGCCGGCGCATGGAACGTCGGCCGCACCGCGACCATCAGCTCGAGCCGCTCGGTGACCGCGGCCAGCGCCGCCGTCGTGGTCCAGGCGTCGAGCGCCGGCGCGTCCGGGCCCTTGATGTCGTTCAGGTTGAGCTCGGCGATGAGGGTGACGTCGAAGCCGATTTCCTCGCTGCGCCGCGCCAGACGTCGCACGTACTCCCAGCTCGCCTCCATGCCCTCATCGGGCACGTTGCGGAGCCAGCCGCCGAACACGGGGAGCCAATAGCCGAAGCGCATCGTCACTCCGCGGCCTGCTCGAGATAGTCCACCAGCCGCGCGAACGGATCGAAGCCCACCACGCGCGGCGCGTCCGCCACGAAGTTCGAGAGCGCGTTGATGTCGTAGAAGTAGAGACGCCCGTCGCGGTCATCGATCATGTACTCCACGCCGCCCACGTCGATGTGCGCCGCCCGCATGATGCACTCCACCTGATCGACGATCTCGGGCGGCGGCGTGTAGCCCTCGACCCGCAGATTGTTCTTGGGTGCATCCACCGGGCACGCCGCCCGCACCAGCTCGGCGCCGCCGACGGTCTGGCACACGTCGGCCGGACAAAGGTTGAAGCTGTCGCCCGGCGTGTAGATCCGGATCGCGTACAGATACCGTCCACCCAGCACTTCCACCCGCACGATGCGCTGCTCGGCGGCCGGGATGTACTCCTGAACCAGCGCGGTGTGATCGATCCCCAGGTCGAGCGCTCCGGCCGCCGCCGCCTGCTCGAGCTGTGCCGCCGTCTCGAAGCGCCGGATCCCCGCCCCCGACCCGCCGATGTTCGGCTTGACGATCACCGGAAACCGGAACCCCTGCGCCGCCTCGGCCGCCCGGACCGGGTGGTTGATCACGCGGGCCCGCGGATACGGCAGGCCCAGATGATGGAGCAGCGAGAGTTGTAACGCTTTCGACGTCTCGGTGACGTACGCGTCGTACCCGTTGATGACGCGCACCTCGTGTCGCTTGAGATACGCGAGGTAATGGAGCGTATAGAAGATGGCGTTGCCGTGCCCGCGCAGGTACGCCGAGGGACTCATCCGGTTGAAAACCAGTGAGTAGGGCGGCCGGCCGTCGCCCGCGTCGAAGCGGTGATCCGCGGCGTCGATGCGCACGTACGGTGTGCCGCGGCGGTCCAGCTCCTGGAACAGGGGCCGGAACCAGTCGGGGTGCTCGTAGTAGATCGCGATCGGGCGTTCGCTGCTCGCGCTCACTGGTGACGTCTCCTCAGTCGCTGCCGGCGCTCGCCAGCGCGACGGCTTCCCGCACCGCGCGGTCGACTGCGGCGCGCAGCTCGGCCGCCGGCGTGCCGTTGGAAAACTGCTCGCTCGTAGCATACACGCCGTGCGCCACCACCGTCGCGCCGATGCTCGCGAACAGCGGCCGCAGTCCATGGTCGAGCGCCAGCGAATGCGCCACGCCGTGCCCGGTCACGAGCGGCACCCCCACCTTCCCGACCAGGCCGTCCTGAGGCAGCAGGTCGAAGAAGACCTTGAGCAGTCCGCTGTAGGTGGCGCGGTACACCGGTGTTCCCGCCACGACGATCCGGGCCTCGGCGACTCGGGCGAGCGCGTCCGACACCTGGGGCGCCGACCCGCGAGCGAGCAACGCGTCCGCCGGGAGCGTCGCCAGGTCGATCAGCCGAGTCGCCGCGCCGCGCTTCCCGAGCTGCGCCAGCGCGTACTCCACCAGGGAGCGCGATTTGGAGGTCGCCGACGGGCTGCCGGAGATCCCGACCGCCACGAGCCCACCCCGTCCGGTGCCCATCACGTCGTCCTCTGCCACGGAGCAAAACGCTAGCCGCGGGCCCCCCGCCGGGCAAGGGCGGCGCGGCGGGAACCTTTTCGGCGATGTAGTTCATTAATGAACTGCAAAGCGGTTGGCGACCCCCACTCGACCGAGCGGAGCATATGAAAGGAAAGATCGTGGCGATCGTCCTCCTGGCGGCCCTGATGCCCAGCCAGTCGAGAGCGGTCGTACAAGGCGCGCCCCCGCTCTTCCCGTCGCTCCTCGCCGACCCGAAAGAACCCGAATTCTTCGCCACGTACCTGTGGCAGCCCTCCTCGCGTCTCACATCGCGACTCGGCTCCGTCGGATTCGGCCAGACAATCGGCATCCTCCGAGCGCGAGATTGGCAGCTGTCGATCGCCGCCGGCGTGTTCTCGCAGTTCGACCTCTCGTCCACGACTGCCGACCTGATGAACACCGACTATCTGGTCGGCCTCCCGGTGGCGTACCGGCGCGGCAACACCGCGATGCGACTGCGGGTCTACCACCAAAGCTCGCACCTCGGCGATGAGTACATGATCCACACGCAGGCGCAGCGGGTGGACCTGAGCTTCGAGGCCGCCGAGCTGCTCGCCGCGCGCGAGTTCGCGGCCTGGCGGGTGTACGGCGGCGGCGAGTACCTGTTCACCCACTCGCCGGCCGATCTGAAGCCCGGCGTGCTGCATGCGGGTCTCGAATACCACCAGCGCGGGTCGCTGGTGCGGCTCGGCCGGCTCGCCGCCGGCCGGCTCGTGGCGGCGTTGGACGGCAGATCGGTCCAGGACCGCGGGTGGCAGATCGGCTGGAGCTTCGTCACCGGGCTCGAGCTGGCCGATCCGCTCGTCCTGCCCGGGTCCGGGTGGCGGTGGAGCATCCAGCTCAAAGGGTACAGCGGCCCCTCGCCCTACGGGGAGTTCTTCCGGGATCGCGTGTCATCGCTGGGCTTGGGACTCGGATTGATTTTGTGAGACGCGCGGCAACTCCCCCAGCAGTACCCCTTCCGCAACTATGGTTCATCGATGAAGCATCGCTGACCCCCAAACCCCAACCCCTTCTTGGAGGATCCTATGCTGAACCGTTCGCTCTCTCTCGTGTCCGTGGCGCTGGTGCTGGCCGCGGCGCCGCCGGCGCTCCACGCTCAGACGAGCGTCTCGCTGTCGCAACGCAGCCGTCCCATTTATGACGCCGTCACCATCGGCGGGGCTTTCGGCGGCCTGTCCGGCGCCGCCAATCTGAGCCAGGCCGGCAGCGCCGATTGGCGGCTCGGGTGGGCCGCGTCCCTCAACGCCACGGGATGGCTCAACGATTACCTCGGCGTCCGCGCCGGCGCCGGCTGGGGCCAGGACAGCATTCGCGGCGCCACCCTCACCGGCCGCGGCAAACTCAACAAGTTCACCTACGACGCGGACGTCGTCCTGCGATATCCGCTGCGCGCCGGCTCCGGCAGCGTCAGCCCGTACCTGGTGGGCGGTCTGGGCGCGATCAGCGTCCACCAGCTGGGCTCGGACAGCACCTGGTCCAAGTTCGCCGGCAACTACGGCGTGGGCTTCGAGTACCGCTTCCGGCGCGTCGGCGTCCGCGCCGAGGGCCGGGACTTCGTGTACAAGTTCGATCGCTATGGGTTCGACAAGACGCAGCACGACATCGCCTGGCAGGGCGGCCTGACGCTGTCCTTCTAGACGTAATTCACCCGAACGGGTGGGGACGCCCTACCCGTTCGGGTGACGTTGCGCTGGTCGCGCGACATCCGCGGAACCTTTCCCGCCAATAGTTCATTCCTGCACTATCACGCTGGTCGTCCTACTTAGAGAACCGCATCGAGAGGATTCACAATGGCACGCTCGACCAAACCTCTGGCTTGGGTGCTCGTGGGAGTGGGCGTATTGGTCCTCACGGCCGGCGCCGCCGCATTCCGGCGTGCGCCCAGCGCCCCGGCCGCTCCCCCTCCTTCGGAAGTCTCCGTCCTGACCGTAGTCCCCGAAACCGTGTCGGCGCGCTACGAATACGTCGGCCAGGCCGACGCCTCGCGCTCGGTCGAGGTCCGCTCCCAGGTCACCGGGGTCGTCGTCGCCCGCCCCTACGCGGAAGGCACCGACGTCGCCAAGGGCACGCTGTTGTTCCGGATCGACCCCACGACCTACGAGGCCGCGTACCGCAGCGCTCAGGCGCGGCTCGCCAACGCCGAGCGGAATCTGGCGCGGTTGCAATCGCTCCTCGCATCGCGCGCCGTCGCCCAGAAGGACGTCGATGACGCCCAGACGGCGTTCGATCAGGCGCAGGCGGCGGTCGACCAGACGAAGAAGGACTACGACGACACGTTCGTCCGCGCCGAGATCGCCGGACGCGCCGGCCGCGCCCGGCTGGAGCTGGGCGCGCGCGTGACCGGACCCGGTGATCTGCTCACCACCGTCGAGCAGGTCGACCCGATTTACGTCAACTTCAGTCCCTCGGACCAGGACATTCTCCGCTGGCGGCGCGACGCCGCGACCGGCCGGCTGCTGATGCCCCGCGCCATGTCGGTGCAGGTGGTGCTCGCCGACGGGACCGTCCTGACCGACCCGGGCAAGCTGAATTTCGTGGACCTGGCGCTGCAGCCGGAGACCGGAACGCAGCAGCTCCGCGCGGTGCTACCGAACCCGAAGCACGTGCTGCTTCCCGGACAATTCGTGCGGGTGCGGCTCCTCGGCTTGCAGATCCCGAACGCGATTCGGGTGCCGCAGCGCGCCGTGCAGCAGGGCCTGAGTGGCGCGTTCGTATACGTCGTCACCGACAGCGGCAAGGTCGCGATGCGCAACGTCGTCGCGACGTCGTGGGATGCCGGTGCGTGGCTGATCGCGGAAGGGCTGCAGGCGGGCGACCGCGTGATCGTGGATGGCGTGCAGAGCGCGGCCCCCGGAGTGCCGGTCAAGGCCGTGGCCTACCAGCCACCTGCGGACAGCGCCGCGAGGGTCCAGTGAGCGACGCACCCGAGATCCGCAACTTCTTCATCCGGCGCCCGATCTTCTCGGGCGTCATCTCGATCGTCATCGTGCTGTTGGGGCTGTTCTCGCTCCGCACGCTGCCGGTGAACAGTTACCCCGCGCTCACGCCGCCCGAGATCCAGGTACAGGCGGTCTACCCGGGCGCGACGGCGCAGGACGTCGCTGCGGCCGTCGCCGCCCCGATCGAGCAGCAGCTCTCGGGGCTCGACGGCTTGCTCTACTTCAAGTCGTCGAACTCGAGCGCCGGCGTCATGAACCTGTCGGTCTTCTTCGACGTCTCGCGCAACCCGGACCTCGCGGCGGTGGACGTGCAGAACCAGATCGCGCTCGCCGAGCCGCAGTTGCCCCAGGAGGTCGTGCGCAACGGGATCACGGTGCAGAAGCGCCAGACGAGCATCCTCGTGGTCGGCGCCCTCACGGCGGACGACCCGCGGTTCGACGCCGAATACCTGAGCAACTACTCGAAGATCTACGTCCAGGACGAGCTCAAGCGCATTCCCGGTGTCGGTGACGCGCAGACGGTGGGCCAGCTCGAGTTCTCGATGCTCCTGAGCCTCGACCCCGACCGCATGGCGCAACTTGGCTTGACCGTGTCGGATGTCGCCGCCGCGGTGCAGGAGCAGAACGCCACGAACCCGGCCGGGCGGATCGGGCGCGAGCCCGCGCCGCCGGGCACCCAGCTCACGATCCCCGTGGTCACGGCGGGCCGGCTCACGGACCCCGCCCAATTCGGGCAGATCATCGTGCGGGGACGGCCCGACGGCTCGCTGGTGCGCGTCAACGACATCGGCGAGGTCCGGCTCGGGGCGCGGAACTACGACGTCGTGGGACGGCTCGATGGCAAGCCCACGGCCCTGTTCCTCGTCTTCCTCCGACCGGGAGCGAACGCGCTCCAGGTCAAGCAGGCGGTGCTGCGGCGCATGGGCGAGCTGGCCAAGAGCTTTCCCGCAGGCGTCCGCTGGTCGGTGCCGTTCGACACGACCCCCTACATCACCGCCTCCATTCACGAGGTCGTGAAGACGCTGTTCGAGGCCATGCTGCTCGTGACCCTGGTGGTCTTCGTCTTCCTCCAGAGCTGGCGGGCGACCCTCATTCCCGTCCTCGCCGTGCCCGTCTCGGTCATCGGCGCGTTCTTCGGCATGCAGGCGCTCGGCTTTTCGATCAACCTGCTCACGCTGTTCGGCCTGGTGTTGGCAATCGGCATCGTGGTGGACGACGCGATCGTCGTGATCGAGAACGTCGAGCGCATCATGGCGAGCGAAGGCGTGTCGCCCGCGGTAGCCGCGGACCGGGCCATGCACCAGGTGAGCCGGGCCCTGATCGCCATCGTGCTGGTGCTGTGTTCCGTCTTCGTCCCGGTGGCGTTCCTGGGGGGCATCACGGGCCTCATGTACCGGCAGTTCGCCATCACGATCGCGATCGCGGTCGTCCTCTCGGGGATCGTGGCCTTGACGCTCACGCCGGCGTTG
>Ga0209156_10002066_pt1 | contig 15947 bp, 15 predicted proteins | sample GraSoiAngelo_124_FD_185881 | JGI IMG/M metagenome (GOLD analysis project Ga0209156, IMG submission 185881) | Grasslands soil microbial communities from the Angelo Coastal Reserve, California, USA - 14_0927_05_20cm (SPAdes) (version 2) | ecosystem: Environmental > Terrestrial > Soil > Grasslands...
TTAGAACGTCGTGAGACAGTTCGGTCCCTATCTGTCGCGGGCGGAGGAGGTTTGACGGGAGCTGCCCCTAGTACGAGAGGACCGGGGTGGACGGACCTCTAGTGTGCGAGCTGTTCCGCCAGGAGCACCGCTCGGTAGCTATGTCCGGCAGGGATAAGCGCTGAAGGCATCTAAGCGCGAAACCCGCCTGAAGATGAGACCTCCCGGGGCGCAAGCCCCCTGAAGGGCCCTCGTAGATTACGAGGTTGATAGGCCGGAGGTGTAAGCGCCGTGAGGCGTTCAGCTGACCGGTACTAATCGCCCGTGCGGCTTGACCACGTTGTTCTCATCCATTTCATCGATTCGGAGAGATGCAGCGTCTGGCTGCACTCGAGAATCTCCGTGTTCGGCGCGGTAGCGATCCGCTGCCGTGAGCGTCTCGATTCCCGGTGGCGTTGCCGGAGGGGCCACACCCGTTCCCATCCCGAACACGGAAGTTAAGCCCTCCAGGGCCGATGGTACTGCGCTGGTAACGGCGTGGGAGAGTAGGTCGCTGCCGGGGTAATTCAGGACGGCGCCCGGGTCACACTCACCGTGATCCGGGCGTTCGTGTGTCGTCGTCAGCCCGTGAAGGCCGTCCAGAGCGCCAGGAAGAAGCCCGCCACGGTCAGCGAGAGGGCGGCGGCGGCGAGCAACTTGTCGAGCACCGTCTCCGTGCGATGCTCGGCCAGTGAGAGGAGGAGACCCGAGGCGAATCCGCCGGCGAACCCCCCCGCGTGGGCCCAGTTGTTGACGCCCGGCATGAAGAAGCCGAGGACGAACAGCACGAGTGCCCACTGTCCGTACTGGCGCAGCACCATCTGGCCGAAAACGCCGCCACGCTTCCGGCCGAAGGCGACGATCGCCCCGAGCAGGCCGAAGATCGCGCCCGACGCACCGATCGTGAACGGCACGCCGATCGAATTGGAGACGACGAAGCCTGCCGCACCGGACACCGTGAAGATGACGACCAAGCGCGCCGGGCCGTAGAGCTTTTCGACTTCGGGCCCGAGCTGACGGATCCAGAGCACGTTGAAGAGGATGTGCAGCACGCCGCCGTGGAGATAGATCGCGGTCAGCAGCGTCCACCAACGTCCCTCCAGCCACGCGACGCTGCCCGTCATGCCGAGCGCCTCGAGGGCGCGGCCGGTCGGCGAGAAGATCTCGAATGGGCCCCGCGGCGCCAGGGCCCCGCGGGGATCGAAGACGAGGCTCACCACGTAGAGGCCGATGCACGCCGCCGTGACCGCATTCGCGAAGTTCCAGGATCGGAAGAGACGAGCGAGCGGGCCGCCGAAGCCCCACATGCCAGGATTCCGGCGCCCGCAGACGAGGCACACCGGCGCGTCCGCGTTGGTGAGCCGTCCGCACGACGGGCAGAGGATCGCCCCGGTGGTCTTACGAAACATCGTCGCCCAGATCCACAAGACGGCAGGCCAGCGCGCAGTCGGCGGCGACGTCGTCGTTCATCGTCGCCCGCATCGTACCGGGGGCCGACAAAGCGTGTCAACACGCGCACTTTCCGCGCGCTCGGACGCGTTTCGCATTGACAGGCCTTCACGCGTCACGTAAAGTTTCGTCGGTTCACGCCCCATCCTCGAAGGAGCCAGCGTATGAATCGACGTGTCCCCTGGAGCGGTCGCGCCGCGCTCGCGGCCCTGCCGACCCTCGTCGCGGCCGCGATCCTCTGCCTGATGGCCGCGCCCGCGCTCGCGGCGGGCGGCGGCGGCGAAGCGAGTCTCGTGGTCCCCGACCTCGGGACGGTGACGTTCGGCGGGATCAGCGGCCGCGCCCTCCTCGCGTGGGGGCTTGTCGTGTGCGCGCTCGGCCTCGTGTTCGGCATTGTGATCTACGGCCAGCTCAAGAACCTGCCCGTCCACACCTCTATGCGCGAGATCTCGGAGCTGATCTACGAGACGTGCAAGACCTACCTGATCACGCAGGGCAAGTTCCTGCTCGTGCTCGAGGTGTTCATCGGCGTCATCATGATCCTCTACTTCGGCGTGCTCCTGAAGATGGAGGCCGTGAAGGTGGTGGTCATCCTCCTCTTCAGCCTGATCGGGATCGGCGGTAGCTACGGCGTCGCCTGGTTCGGGATGCGGATCAACACGTTTGCGAACTCGCGCACGGCGTTCGCGAGCCTTGGGGGCAAGGCGTTCCCGGTCTACGCGATCCCGCTCAAGGCCGGCATGAGCGTCGGCATGCTCCTCATCAGCGTCGAGCTGTTCCTCATGCTCTGTATCCTGCTGTTCATTCCCCGCGACTACTCGGGTCCGTGCTTCATCGGCTTCGCCATCGGTGAATCGCTCGGCGCGTCGGCGCTTCGGATCGCGGGTGGCATCTTCACGAAGATCGCCGACATCGGCTCCGACCTCATGAAGATCGTCTTCAACATCAAGGAAGACGACGCGCGCAACCCGGGCGTCATCGCCGACTGCACCGGTGACAACGCGGGCGACTCCGTCGGCCCGAGCGCCGACGGTTTCGAGACCTACGGCGTCACCGGCGTCGCGCTGATCTCGTTCATCCTGCTCGCGGTGAAGGAGCCCACGGTGCAGGTGCAGCTGCTCGTCTGGATCTTCGTCATGCGCGTGCTCATGATCGTCGCGAGCGGCGTGTCCTACCTGCTCAACGACGTGCTCGCGCGCGGTCGTTACGGCACGGCCGCGCGCATGAACTTCGAGGCGCCGCTCACCTCGCTCGTCTGGATCACCTCCATCGTCTCGGTCGTCATGACGTACGTCGCCTCCTGGGCGCTGGTCGCCGACCTCGGCGACGGCAGTCTCTGGTGGAAGCTCTCGACCGTGATCACGTGCGGCACGCTGGCCGGCGCGATCATCCCCGAGCTCGTCAAGGTCTTCACCTCGACCGACTCGGGGCACGTGCGCGAGGTCGTGGCGTCCGCCCGCGAGGGCGGGGCGTCGCTCGACATCCTCTCCGGGTTCGTCGCCGGAAACTTCGCCGCGTATTGGCTCGGCATGGCGATCGTCGTGCTGATGGGCATCGCCTTCTCGTTCAGCACGCTCGGGCTCGGCGCCCTGATGGTGGCGCCGGCGGTGTTCGCGTTCGGGCTCGTCGCGTTCGGCTTCCTCGGCATGGGGCCGGTGACGATCGCCGTCGACTCCTACGGGCCCGTCACCGACAACGCCCAGTCGGTCTTCGAGCTCTCCGTCATCGAGACGATTCCGGGTATCAAGCAGGCCATCAAGAAGAGCCACGGCTTCGACGTGGACTTCGAGGCGGCCAAGCACATGCTCGAGGAGAACGACGGCGCCGGGAACACCTTCAAGGCGACGGCCAAGCCAGTGCTGATCGGCACCGCGGTGGTCGGGGCGACCACGATGATCTTCTCGATCATCGTGCTCCTGACGCAGGGACTCACGCAGAACCTCGACAAGCTCTCGCTGCTCCACTCGCCATTCCTGCTTGGGCTCATCACCGGCGGCGCGATGATCTATTGGTTCACCGGCGCTGCGACGCAGGCCGTGACGACCGGCGCCTACCGCGCGGTCGAGTTCATCAAGGCCAACATCAAGCTCGAGGGCGTGACGAAGGCCTCCATCACCGACAGCAAGAAGGTCGTCGAGATCTGCACGCAGTACGCGCAGAAGGGCATGTTCAACATCTTCCTGACGGTGTTCTTCGCGACACTCGCGTTCGCGTTCCTGGAGCCGTACTTCTTCATCGGCTACCTCATCTCGATCGCGCTCTTCGGGCTCTACCAGGCGGTGTTCATGGCGAACGCGGGCGGCGCCTGGGACAACGCCAAGAAGATCGTCGAAGTGGACCTGAGGGAGAAGGGCACGCCGCTCCACGCGGCCACCGTCGTCGGCGACACGGTTGGCGACCCGTTCAAGGACACCTCGTCGGTGGCGATGAACCCGATCATCAAGTTCACGACGCTCTTCGGGCTCCTCGCGGTCGAGCTCGCGGTGACGCTCACGGCCGAACGGGGCACCGGCTTCACCCGGTCGCTGGCGGCGGTGTTCTTCGCGATCTCGGTCGTGTTCGTCTGGCGGTCATTCTACGCGATGCGGATCCGGGGAGGCGCGCCCGCCGCGGCCGGCGCGGGCGGGCCGGTGGGCGCGATCGCGCGGGGCAAGTAAGCCTCGTGGAGTTCCTGTTCGGGGTCGTCACGGGGGCCCACTCCCTCGACGACCTGATCCGCTGGGGCGGCTACGTCGTCCTCGTGGCGATCGTCTTCACCGAAACGGGGCTTCTCGTCGGCTTCTTCCTTCCGGGGGATTCGCTCCTGATCACGGCCGGCCTGGTCGCGGCGGGGGGCGGGCTCAACATCTGGTGGCTCAACGGCCTGCTGATCGTCGCCGCCATCGTCGGCGACAGCGTCGGCTACGCGATCGGGTGGCGCGTCGGCCCCCGGCTGTTCACGCGGGAGAAGTCGCTCGTGTTCAACCCGCGGCACGTCGAGCGCACGCGACGGTTCTACGAGCGCCACGGTTCCAAGACGATCGTGATCGCGCGCTTCGTGCCGATCGTGCGCACGTTTGCGCCGGTCGTCGCGGGCGTCGGCCAGATGCAATACCGGCGGTTCCTCCTCTACAATATCCTGGGCGGTGTGGGATGGGTGCTCAGCACGACGTGGGCGGGGTACCTGCTGGGCCGGGCGATCCCGAACGTCGACCGCTACATGCACCTCATCGTCATCATCGTGATCATCCTCTCCGTGATTCCGATCGGCGTCGAGATCCTCAAGGAGCGCCGGCGGCGGGTGGTCTGATCGCGACCGTCGTCGTCGCCCTCGTCGGGCGGCTGCCGCCCCGTCTCGGGGCGTGGCTCGGCCGCCGACTGGGTGACCTCGCGTCCCTCCTGCTGGTGCGCCGCCGGCGGACCGCGCTCGCGAACCTCGCCCTCGCGTTTCCCGCCCTCCCCGAGACGGAGCGTCGGCGGATCTGCCGGCGGTCGTTCGAGCACCTCGGCGTGATGGGCTTCGAGCTTTGCGCGACCCTCGTCCGACCGGTCGAGCACGCGCTGGCGGGGATGCGCCTGGAGGGGCTCGAGCACCTGCGGCGCGCCATGGCCTCGCACGGCCGGGCGCTCGTCCTCACCGCGCACCTCGGCAACTGGGAGCTCCTGACCGTCGCGCACCGGCTCACCGGTTACCCGCTGGCCGTCGTCGTGCGTCCGCTCGACTCGCCCTGGCTCAACACCCTGGCCGAGCGGCTGCGGCGCAAGTCGGGCGTCGAGCTGATCGATAAGCGCGGCGCGCTCAGGCCCGTGCTGCGCGCGCTGGCCGGCGGGCGCATGGTCGGCATCCTGCTCGACCAGAACGCGGCCCGGCGCGAGGCGGTGTTCGTCCCCTTCTTCGGGCGCGCGGCGTCGACCTCGAAGAGCCTCGCGCTCCTAGCCTTGCGCACTGGCGCGCCCGTCGTCCCTATTTTCATCCGCCGGGAGGCGCCGGGTGGCCACCGCGTCACGATCGCTCCGCCGCTGCCGGCACCCGCTCCCTCGGACGGAGACGCCCTGCTCGAGCTGACGCGGCGGTGCACGGAGACGATCGAGGCAGCCGTCCACGCGACGCCCGAGCAGTGGCTCTGGGTGCACGACCGCTGGCGCACGCGGCAGGCGCGGGGCCCGTCACCGTGACGGTGCGCGCCCTCGCGGTGATCCTCGGGCTCGCGGGCCTGGCGGCAGCGCAGGGCCCCGACGCGGACCTGGCGGCCTATCGGAAAGCCGAGGCCGCGGGGGCCGTCGGCACCGTGAGCGGCCGGGCGTACACCGAGCGGCGGACGCCGGATGGAGCCGAGCAGCCGCTCGGCGGAACCGTCGTCGTGCTCCTGCCCCGCTCGGCCGCGCTCGTCGGCCGACTCGAGGAGATCAAGACGCATGCCCGGGACTCCGAGCGCGCCTTCGGGTCCGCGGCAACGGCGCTCCGCCAGGCGCGCGAGGCCTACGAACAGCGGCTCTGGGAACTCGGCGTCCCCGACTTTGTTCGGACCACGGTCGTGGACGGGGGCGGCGCCTTCTCGATGGCCGGCCTGCCGGCGGGCTCGTGGCTACTGATCGCCACGCGCTCGGTGTTCGAGGCCCGGTCGTCCCCCAAGACAAGATCGCGGGGGCGTGAGGTCTTCGTCCCGCGGCAGAGGCTCGTGGGCTACTACGCGGTGTCGATCTGGCTGCGGGAGCTGACAGTCGCCGGCGGCGGGTTGGAAACTCTGGATCTCAGCGACCGGAATGTGTGGTTCACGGGGATCGTGGAGGACCGGGTGCTGGACGCCGGCCCCTGAGCCGACGTCCAGCGGAGCGTCCAGCTACTTCTTCTCGGCCGGCTTGCCCTCGTCCGTCTTCGCCATACCCTTCGCCATACCGCCCTGCACGGTGATCCCCTGGGCGATGGCCTTGCCGTTGGCGTCCATGTACCGGACGTGGACCATGTCGCCAGCCTTGAGGTCGGAGGTCGTGATGGACTTGCTGCCCTTCTTGATGGCCGTCTTGGGGTCGACGGCGAAGGTCCACTCGACCTCCTTCTTCTTCTGCTTGCCCGCTACCACCACGCCGTCGGCCGTGACCGACTTCACCGTGCCGTGGGCGTGCTTGACCGGCATCTTCTTCTCGGCAGGATAGTCTGCCTTCTTTTCCGGTACCGCCGGAGTCGGGGTCTGCGCCAGAGCAGACCCGGCCGAGCCGACCACGAACACGACCGCTACCAGGAGAGCCAGAAGCGTCTTCACGTGCGTCACTCCTCCGTCTCGGGTTAAAGGGTTGGGTCGATCCCGCCTGTTACCCGTCCGACGACCATGCGCCGGTATTTATTCTGGCTCTAAGTATTCAGGAAAATTGGTGGAAACACAATATTATCCTGACCTCGCGCGGGCGGGTTGACCGGCCCGGGACCCGCGTGATACGAATGAGAGTGACGTTTCCTCCGCTATGTCGATTCGAATCCGGTTCCTTCTAACGGTCCTGGGTCTTCTGGGCCTTTCGGTGTCGGGCGCGCCCGCCGCCGCGCAGTCGTATTTCCGTGATCCAGCCTCCCTCGAGTTCGCAGCCGTCCCCTCTGCGCCCGAGGCGGTCGAACGCCCCGACCTGACAGTGGAACCGAAGATCGACCCGCCCGGTTCCGAGATCCCGGTGGCCCAACCGGAGGAGATTCCGGACATGGACCCCTGGGCGGACGCGTTCGCCGAGTCGGCGCGGCTCCAGGTGGTCCCGGTGCGCGAGCTCCCCGAGTATGAGGTCACGCTGAACGACCAGGTGCAGTACTTCCTCGATCGCTTCACGGGCACCCACCGCCCCATCGTCGAGAGCTGGATGAGCCGCTCCGGCAGGTACATCGAGATGATCCGCGAGACGCTGCGTGGGCGTGGCCTGCCGACCGATCTCGCGTTCACGGTGATGATCGAGAGCGGCTTCAACCCGCAGGCTGTCTCACGCGTCGGCGCGAAGGGACTCTGGCAGTTCATGGCCAAGACGGCCCGCGGCTACGGCCTGCGCGTCGACCGCTGGGTGGACGAGCGCCTCGATCCCGAGAGATCCACCGTGGCTGCGGCCGAGTACCTCCGCGATCTCTACGCCCAGTTCGGCTCGTGGCCACTCGCCCAGGCGGCCTACAACGCGGGCGGGGGATCCATGAACCGGGCCGTGCGCGGGGCAGGCTCCTCGGACTTCTGGGTCATCAACCGGACGAGGTTCCTCCGCCGGGAGACGAAGGAGTTCGTCCCGGCCATCCAGGCGGCCACCCTCATCGGCCGGAACCCGGAGCAGTACGGGTTTGAGACCGGGGAGTCCACCGGTCCCGACCACGAGCGAGTCAGCGTGCCGCCCTCGACCGATCTCCGTCGGCTCGCGGCGGACGCCGGAGTCCCGTTCGAGACCCTGCGCGCGCTGAATCCGGTCCTCGTCCGAGGCGTCACGCCGCCCGGGACGACGTGGGAGCTCAGGGTGCCGGTGGGGGGGCGCGATGATGTCTTCGCCGCGCTGGCGAGGCGCCCCTCGATCCACGTCGTACGCCCGAACGAGACCGTGGGCTCGATCGCCAAGCAGCACGGCATCGCGGTCAGCGATCTCCTCCGCTGGAACAGCCTCCAGAAGCAGGGCCTGATCCGCCCCGGCGATCGCCTGCGCGTCGCCGGGCTGCGCTGAAGGTCGAAGTCAGGCTCTTCGCCTCGTTCCTCGGCTACCTGCCCACACCCCGGCCGGACGGCGCCTCGACGCTCGACCTCGCGGAGGGCGCGACCGTGGACGAGGTCGCCCGCAGCCTCGGCATCCCCGCCGAGATGACCCGTGTCGTGCTCGTGAACGGACGGGACGCGGAACCCGGCCAGCGGCTCGCGCCCGGCGACACCGTCGCGATCTTTCCCCCGCTGATGGGTGGCCGCGCGAGCTGAGCGCCGCCGCGGCGCGAGGCGAGCTGTTCACGGTTCGGTGGCCGCGCGAGCTGAGCGCCCGAGGAGCGGCGCGGCGGTCAGGGCACCGCGGTCGGCTCGGCCGCGGCGCGCTCGACCGCCGAGTTGATCTCGGCCCCAATCAGGAGCGCGACGCCGCTCAGATAGAGCCAGAGCATCAAGAGGATGACGCCACCGATCGAGCCGTACGTCGCGTTGTAGTTGCCCACCAGCGCGACGTAAACGCGGAGGCCCAAGGACATCAGCAGCCAGGCGAGCACGGCGAAGATTGAGCCTGGCGTGATCCAGTACCACCGCCGGCCGGCGGCGGGGGCCAGCCAGTAGACGAGCGACAACGCCGTCACGACGAGGAGGATCGCGGCCGGCCACTGGAGCACGGCCCAGGTGAGCGTGAACGCGCCGCCGAGACCGATCCCGCCTGCCACGACCCTGCCGATGCCCCCGCCGAAGACCAGGAGCAAGAGCCCGACCAGGGCGAACGCCGAGAAGCCGCACGTCAGCGTGAGCGCGGTGAGACGGATCCGCCACCAGGGGCGGTGCTCGACGACGCGATATGCGACGTTCAGCGCCGTCATGATCGAGAGCATCCCGCTCGACGCGGCCCACAGCGCGGCCAGCACGCCCAGGGAGAGCAGACTCCCGCTCGCCCCGGTCACGATCTCGGCGAGCGTCTTTCTGAGGAGCGAAGCCGCGTCTGGCGGGAGCACGCGATCGGCGTAGCCGAGGAGCCGGCTCATCGCGTCGGGGAAGGGCAGCAGGCCGAGCAGCGCGGTCAGGAAGAGCAGGGTGGGGAAGAGCGCGAAGGAGAAGTAGTACGAGAGGCCGGCGGCCCGGTCGAGGATCTCGTCCTCCCAGAGCCGCCGGTAGACGCGCTGGGCGAGCAGCGCAACCGAGAGCCCCCCGAGCCCCCAGGGAGACGCCGCGCGATCCGGTCGAGGGCCCCAGCGCCGTAGCTCTGCCACGTCCCGGGGTATCGTAGCAGGGCACCGACGGCCCTCGACCGGAAATCAGGCGACGCCGAGATCACCCTCCACTTGCGCTTTGTTCAGTTCGCGCCGCCGCGCGACTCTTCGTACGGCTGCGCCGCCCGGCCCGTGGCCCGACTAGGGGCACGTGTTCGTGAGGTGGCACCGTCGGCCCACCATGTCGATGACGTGCTCGGCCTCGTTACCGCCGATGAACCCGTGCGTCAGTCCGTCGGGATGGGCGGCAAGGCGGAAGTGATCGAAGGGGAACCGCCACACCCGCGGCAGACCGTTACCGGTCTGCGGGTCCACCGTCGCGGGGTCGATGCACTGCCAGTAGATGCTGGACGGATCCGAGGAATTGTAGTTCGCGCACAGGCTGGCGCGGTCGGCCGCGGGGACCTGGGCGATGTACTTCCTGAGCCAGGTGGTCGTCACCCGCTGAATCGCGCTCGTCGAGGGGCAGGGGCCACTTTGGGGTCCTGGGCTATCGACCACGCACTGCGTGACGATGGACTTGTTCCCCACGGGCGACCCGTCGTCGTGCGTGTTCCCGAGGATGTTGTAGTCCAATGTGACGCGAACCTGTCCGTTACCCCAGTCATCGGTGACGAACGTGACGCCAGGATCGAGTCCCATTCCATTGGTGAACTGCGCTGACAGCGAGGCCGTCGGCGCCACCACGCCGCCGTCGACGTAGTACCCTGGCGGCCCTTGCGGGAAATTCGGGTCCAAGGCTGGTTTGATGCTGCCGGTCGGGAACACGATCGGCCATGCCAGCGGGTAGAACACGGTCCAGATCGTGTAGATCGTCCTTGGACGCAGGTTACGCACGGAGAACTGCAGGTCCGTGCGCCCATTGGAGACGCCGATCTGCATCGTGGCGCTCGCGTAGTTCGGCCGGATCGCGGGCAGGGTGCCGTTCGGGATCCCGTACAGGTTGGGTGTCGGCTCGAAGCGCAGGACGAAGGGGCCGGGGCCGGACACCGGCGGCGCCAGCACTCCCACGACCCCTCCGACCACGCCGCCAACGACGCCCAACAGCCCGCCGAGAAGCCCGGCGACGGCGACCGCGGGGAGCGCCAGAATCAGAAGCATGGCGACCACCATGGTCGCGCGCGCGCGCACAATCGAGAACTTTGTTACCCTCATGTCGTTTCTCCTTTACCCCTCTGGGTCGATCGTGAAGACCGTGTCGCGGGCGACCCCCAATGGGCCTCCGAGACGAGACGGTCGACCTCTGTCTTGAGCGTGGACCACTGCAGCGGCTTTTCGAGGAATGCGTCGGCGCCGGCCACGAGACTGTGCTCGCGTGCACCCCCTTCGACGTGACCCGTGATCACGAGAATCTTCGTCGGCCGCGTGGCCGGGTCCTCTTTGACCTTGCGGCAGACATGGAAACCGTCGAGGCCCGGCATGAAGATGTCGAGGATCAGGAGGTGAGGCCGGAAGGTGCCGACCTTGATGAGGCCCTCGTAGCCGTCCTGCGCGGTGTCCACCTTGTATCGTTGGTCCAGACGCAGGATCTCGGCCAGCGTGTTGAGGAGCTTCGGATCGTCGTCGACGATGAGGAGGCGCGGCGACTCCTCTTCGCCGATCGCCGTCGGAGGCATGTTGAGTGAGGATCGGAAACGTTCGAACACGTCTTCGGTCACGCGGAAGTGACCGCCGGCGGTCTTGAAGGCCGCCAGATGTCCCTCCCGGATCCACCGCTTGATCGTCGGGATCGTCACCTGACACAAGGACGCGATGTGCCCCGTGGTCAAGAAGCGCATTCGACCTCGGCGTCTCCGACAAGCACCGCATCGACCATCTGACCGAGGCGGTCCATCGCCAGGGGCTTGTCGAGGACCGGTCTGCCGGTTCCCTCAAGGAACTGCTGAGACCCCGCGCTCAGCGTGTCGCCCGTCATGAAGATCACGCGGTCGGTCAGCAACGGACGATGGGTGAGGATCCACTGCCAGACCCCGTGACCGTCGATCTCGGGCAGCATGAGATCGAGCACCACCACGTCGTACGTCTCGTGCTCGAGGAGGCCGATCGCTGCCCGACCCGTCCCCGCCTCCGCCGCCCGATGACCCGCGGCCGTGAAGATGTCGACGAGGATGCCGCGCAGCGCCGCTTCGTCCTCCACCACGAGGATCCGGGCGCTCCGAGTGGACACGGCCGACGCCGTCGGCGCGTCGTCGACCTCGGCCTGTTGACCGAGGGGCAGGCGGATCGTGAACCGCGCGCCCGTGGACGGTACGTTCTCGACTGACATGCGTCCGCCGTGGGCTTCGACGATGCCGATGGAGAGGCTGAGCCCGAGCCCGGTGCCCTCGCCGACTCCCTTCGTCGTGAAGAACGGGTCGAAGACCCGGCCGAGGTACTCGGGCGGGACGCCGGTTCCGTTGTCCTCCACCACGATCGAGACCCCGCCGTCGTGCGCCGTCGAGAGGACGCGAAGGACCAAGTCCCGCGCCGTAGACTTCATGGCATGAGTGGCGTTGCTGAAAAGATTCAGAAACACCTGCTGAAGCTGATGCGGGTCGGCCCAGACCCTCGGCAAGGGGTCGAGGGCCGTGACGACTCGGATCCGGTTGAGCTCGAATTCGGGCGCCTGGAGCTTGAGCGCGGCCCCCAGGACCTCATTGAGGTCGACCTGTCGCCGTTCGGGCGCCTGGCGACGCGCGAAGACCAGAAGCTCCCGGATGATCTTGGCAGCGCGTTGACATTCCTCCTCGACCACGTCGATGCGCGCCCGCACGGCGTCGGTGAGGACGCTCTGTCGCTTGAGGAGTTGCACGGAGAGCTGGATCGTGGAGAGCGGATTGTTGAGTTCGTGGGCCATGCCGGACAGGAGTGTGCCGAGTGCCTTCAGCTTGTCCGCCTGCATCAGCTGACCCTGCGTCTCCTGCAGCTCACGCAGCTTGGTCTGGAGCTCGCCATAGAGACGTACCTTTTCCAGCGCGAGCGCGGTCTGATGGGCGAGGCTCGTCAGCACGCGACGCTCTTCGTCGCCGAAGCGGTGCGGGGCGCGGTAGTAGGCCGCGAGGACGCCGATCGGCTGATCGCGGACGCCGAGAGGCACGACGATGCCGGCGTGGATGTCATGGGCGGTCAGGTGGGCGGGGATCGCGAAGCGGCGCTCCCGGGACAGGTCCTCGACCTGGACGGTGGCCTTGTGCAAGAAGGTATAGCCCGCGAAGGAATCGGCGGAGGGCGTGATCGTCACCACGCCGACCGTACCCGGCTGCCAGCCAAGGCCCGCCTCCAGGCGGAGGCGGCCCGTGCGCGCGTCGAACAGGAAGAGTCCGAGGCAGTCGGCTCCAAGCAATGCCCGGGTGAGCCGCATCGCATCCCGCCGGATCGGCTCCTCGCTGTTGGCTTCGAGAAGCCGTTGGGAGAAGTCGTGGAGGGCGCCGTCGTGACGAGCCTTGAGGACGAGCCGGTCGAAGGACCGCCCATTCTCGATCGCCACGGCTGCCTGCGTGCCGAATGCCGAGAGCAGGTCGATGTCCGCGGCGGTGAACTCCCGTTCGCGACGGTAGAAGACGGAGAGAGCGCCGTAGATCTCTCCGGTTTGGCTCGAGAGCGGAATGGCCATCACGGATTCCAACCGCTCGGCGCGCATTTGCGTCACGACCGGGAGCGGGAAGGGCACCGCCGGATCATCTTCGAGGAGGCAGGTCGAGACGGGCCGCCGCTCGGCGACGGCGACCCCCGACGCACCTCGGCCGAGCGGCATCTCGAGGCCCGAGACCAGCTGGTCGCTGATCGCGCCGGCGCGACTCATCGCGACGAGCACGCGTTCTTGCTCGTCGAACCGAAAGAGGATCGCGCCATCGGCACCGGACACATCCAGCGCCTTCGTCACGATCGTCTGCGCGATCTCCGCGAGGTCGAGGCTTCGCACGAGCGCCTGGCCCGCCCGATGGAGGACGTCGAGGTCCCGCTGCCGCGCGCGTGCCTCGCGATAGAGCCACACCTGCTCCCGCAAGAGCCCGACGAAGATGACGCCGACGCCGATCGGTCGCGCGAGGCCCGCCAGGTACCACGGAATGCTGTACCGAAAGGGGCAGATCAGAACCCCGATCAGCCCCAGCATCCAGATATACGTGGCGAGGAGCAGGTAACTGGCGAACGGATCACGCGCGGAGTATCGGCGTAGCCCCCCCCACAATGCCCACACGCCTGCGGTGCCGATCACGAAGCCGCCGGTCCAGAGCCCGAAGGGCGTGAACCGCCCGGGGGGCATGACCAGAGAGGGAAGGAGAGGACGCACCTCGATGACACCCACGACGACGACCACGCTGAGCGCAACGACGACGGCGCCGATCCACAACCTGGTGCGGTCCGTGAGCGAGAAGCTGCGGTCGCCGGAGTGGGCAGCCAGGCCAATGCCGGCCAGTCCGGCCAGATAGCTGAGGAAGAAGAAGTACGGGGCGATGCCCGCATTCACCCCGGGAGTGCCTGGGTAGTCAGGCTGGGCGAGGATGTGGGCCAGCGCCAGAAGCGCGGTCAGCCCGAGGGTGGTTCCCAATCCCGCCGACCGGACGTCCTGGCGGAGCCTGTGGCGCTCGAGGCAGAGGTAGCCGATACCGATCGCCACGAGCGCGAAGGGCGTATCGAAGATGGGGACCGCGTAGGGAATCACGAATCGGCGCGGCAACCCGGGTGAGCCGAGGCAGAGGACGGCTTCGTACACGATCCCTAGGGTCAGGCCGAGGAGGATTGGTAGGGACAGCGCCAGTCGCCGCGAGCGCCGCGGGCTCGCCTCGCGCGTGGGCCGTTCCCTCACTTCTACTTCCTTCGGAAGATTCGGAATCTTCATTTTGGGCTTCTCACCATGCCCGTACTCGCGCTTTACCGTCAAGAGAAATGTGTCGTAAGTACTTGAATTTCCGGACAAAATTCCGGAAAACACGTCACGGCTCGCCGTACGGGGCGAAGGCGTTGGCCTCTTCTGAGGCGAGCGGGACCGACGCGTTCTGGCGCTCCTTGACGGAGTTGGTGAGAATCGGCCTCCCGAGGGGCGGTGGTACACTCTGAAGGCTTTACCGAAGCGGACTTACAGTGCCGGAAGCGTCTAGGAACCCGGTGGGCCTCCCGGACTTCAAATCCGGCGGACCGTTCTAGACAAACGGTCGATGGGTTCGACTCCCATACGCTTCCGCCATCAGGAGGCTCATGGCCAAGCACGATCGGCGGTCGAAACCAGAATGGCGGGTGCAGCGGCGGCAGCGTCGTGTCCTCGTGAGCGCGGCGCTCGTCGTCGGCGCGGTCGTCGTGGGCTATTTCGCCTACCGCGCGGGCGCGAATCTGCCGGGCCAGCAGTTCGCGGATCTCGGGAACCTCCACATCCCCACTGCGGAGTCTCCGCACGCGCCCTACAATTCGGATCCGCCGACGTCCGGGCCGCACCTGCCCTACATCGCGTCCTGGGGCCTGCACACGCGGCCGATCGCGCCCGAGCTCCAGGTACACAACCTCGAGGACGGCGGAGTGCTCGTCCAGTACAATTGCGAGTGTCCGGAGCTGGTCGCGAAACTCGCCGCGGTCGTGCAGAGGTACGATAAGTATGTCATCCTCGCGCCCTATCCCCCGATGAGGAGCAAGCTCGCGCTCACCGCGTGGACGCGCCTCGACGCGCTCGAGGACTTCGACGAGGCGCGGGTCGTCCGCTTCATCGAGACGTACCGTGGGATCGACCACCACAAGTAGGCGCACGTCGTCGCTCGGGGCGCGGCTCAGGCCCGCGGCCCTCGCGACCGTGGCCCTCCTTGGCGCCGGCTGCGGCCGGCTCTACGTCTCGCCGCTCGCGCCGCCGCCCCACCGCGAGGAGATCGAGGCCAAGTACGACACGGCGTGGACGGCGATCGTCCGCGCCCTCGCGAAGGAAAACGTGCCGCTCCGGGCCATCGCCCGCGACTCGGGTGTCATCGCCTCCGACGACTTCGTCGCGCCGATCGGCGTGTACGCCGACTGCGGCCGCATCGGCGACGAGCTGATCGAGGGCGACGCACTGGTCGCGTTCACGGTCTTCGCCGAGCCCGACGGCACGCGCACGAGGATCCAGGTCAACTCGAAGATGCGCACGCACCTGCACCGCCGGGGCTCGAGCGGGAAGTTCAAGCTCGAGCCGGTGTTCACCTGCGCGTCGACCGGACGCTTCGAGGCGAACCTCCTCGACGCCGTCCGCGAGCTCGTCCGGCCGTAGGCCGTGCCGTCCCGGCTGGCGGACCTCATTCGGAAGGCGCGGCGCCTCGCGGCCGAGCGCGACAAGCTCATCGACGGCCTCGCGACGGAGTGGACGCGCGCCCTCCGTGGTCAGGGTCTCTCCGCGGCGGACCTCGACGAGCTGTGGGCCGGTCTCGTCGAGGAGGCCGTGCGCCGCGGCGGCCAGGCCGGCGACGGGAAGTGGACCGCGCAGGCCTGGCGCCACGAGACGCAGGAGGTCATCGCGCGCGTCCGCAAGAAGGTCGAGACCGCGCTCGATGAGCGCTGACCGCGACGCCGCGCTCCGTGGCCTGCCCTCGGTCGACCATCTCCTCCGTGCGCTCGCCGGCCGCCCCGAGCTCCAGGGGGTCCCCCGCGCGCGGTTGACCGCGCTCGTGCG
>Ga0209156_10002067_pt1 | contig 15946 bp, 12 predicted proteins | sample GraSoiAngelo_124_FD_185881 | JGI IMG/M metagenome (GOLD analysis project Ga0209156, IMG submission 185881) | Grasslands soil microbial communities from the Angelo Coastal Reserve, California, USA - 14_0927_05_20cm (SPAdes) (version 2) | ecosystem: Environmental > Terrestrial > Soil > Grasslands...
GCTGACCCGTGCGTGAGGCGAGGCTGCGCGCGATCGCCCTCATGATCGCGGCCGTCGCCGTGTTCTCGGGCATGGATGCGCTGCTGAAGCTGCTGTCGGCGCACTACCCGCCCATGGAAGTGACGGTGCTGCGCGGCGCGGCCTCGCTGCCGTTCATGCTGCTGCCGCTGCTGGTCACGGGCCGGTGGCGCGAACTGCGGATGCGGCGCTTCCCGATGCATCTGCTGCGCGGCCTGCTCGGGGTCGTGGCCCTGGGCGGCTTCGTGTATGCCGTGCGGGTGCTGTCGCTGGCCAATGCCTATGCGGTGTTCCTCTCGGCCCCGCTCATCGTGACCGGCCTCTCGGTACCGCTGCTCAAGGAGCACGCCGATGCCCGCAACTGGGGCGCCATTCTGCTGGGCCTCGCCGGAGTGCTCACCATGCTGCGGCCGAGCGCCGCGGGCCTCGTCACCTGGGGTGCGCTCGCCGCGCTGATCGCGGCCATTGCTTATGCCCTGAGCATCATCGCGGTGCGGGTGCTGACACGCAGCGACAGCACCGCGAGCGTGGTGGTCTGGACGGTGGGCCTCATGACCGCGTTTGCGGCCGTGATCGCCGCGCCCGACTGGGTGCCGCTCGAGCGCGTGCACTGGCGCTGGCTGCTCGGGCTCGGCGGACTCGGTGCGCTCGGGTCGTATCTGCTCACGGCGGCCTTCCGGTCCGCGCCGGCCTCGGTGGTGGCGCCGTTCGAATACACCTCGCTCCTGTGGGGCATTGCCATCGACCGGGTGGTGTGGCACGTGCTGCCCTCGATGCGGGTGTGCCTGGGCGGGGGCCTGGTGATCGCGAGCGGTCTGTATCTGATCTGGCACGAGCGGACCCGCACAGGAACCGTGTCATCGCAACAATCGTGGAAGTGGCGCGCGTGGCAAGGCAGAATGTCGCGCCGATCGCCGACAGTAGAAGACGTCGCTCGCAAACAAGAGGAAGACTCACCATGAGCACCGCCGATGTCCGTGGACGATTCATCTGGCACGAGTTGTTGACGACCGATACGGCGGGCGCCGCCGCCTTCTACCCCAGGGTTGTCCCGTGGCGAACCCAGCCTTCCAGCATGCCCGGCTACACGTTATGGATGGCCGGACAGACGCAGATCGGCGGCCTGACGGCGCTGCCGCAGGAAGCGGGTGGCCCGCCGCCCCACTGGCTCATCTACGTGGGCACGCCCAGCGTGGACGCCTCCTGTCTCCAGGCCCAGAGCCTCGGTGCCAGGGTGCTGAAGGCCCCCGCTGACATCCCCAACGTGGGCCGCTTCGCGGTGCTGTCGGACCCGCAGGGCGCGACGTTTGCCCTGTTCACCCCGGGCAGCGGGCCGCCGCCGGGCCCGGAACCCCTGCAGGGCGGGTTTTCGTGGCACGAGCTGGCGACGACGGACGTAGCGGGCGCAGCGCGCTTCTACGGCGAACTGTTCGGTTGGCGCAAGGGACGCGCACACGACATGGGCGCCATGGGCACGTACCAGATCTTCGAGCACGGCGGCAACCAGGCGGGCGGCATGTGCAATGTCCAGGGTCCCTCCATCCCGCCATCGTGGCTGAGCTATGTGCACGTGGCGGATTCCAACCGGGCGGTCGCCGCCGCCAAGGCGACCGGGGGACGGCTGATGCACGGGCCGATCGAGGTTCCGGGCGGCAGCTGGATCGCGCTGATGATGGACCCGCAGGGCGGTGCGTTCGCCGTCCAGGAAGCGCCGCGGCCCGCAACTCAGCCGCGACCCGCGACGGCCGCGTCCGCCGTCGCCCCCACCCCCAGGCCCGCAACTGCGCCCAGACCGGCCATGGCGCCCCAGCCGCCGGCCGCCGCGCTGAAGCCGGCCGCCGCGCCCATGAAGGCGGCCTCCGCCGCGCCGCAGCCGGCTGCGGTCAGGAAACCGGCGAAGAAGGCGGCGAAGAAGCGGGCGGTAAAAAAGGCCACGCGGAAGCTGGCCCGCAAGCCGCGGGCCGCGAAACGCAAGACGGGCGGCAGGAAGATCGCGAGGAGGTCAGCGCGCAGGAGCGCGACAAGGGCGGCGCCGAAAAAGCGCGCCCGCGGCCGGCGCCGCTAGCGCGCTGCCCCAGGGCGTCCCGGGCCAACGCGTTGCCGGCGAGCGCGCGGTGGCCCGTCGCACCTCAGACCCTGACCAGCGGCCGGCCGAAGTTCCCGTCCTGCATCGCAAGCAGCAGGTGCGCCGGGGCGTTGGCGAGTCCCTCGACGACGTGCTCCTTGGCGGCAATGCGGCCCGCCCCGTGCCAGGCGATCGCGTCGCGCAGAAATTCCTCGCGCCGATGCTCGTAGTCGCGCGCCCTGACACGCAGCACCCGCACGGTGGCGTTGCCGGGCAGGTGGCCGCCGCGGGCGAGTATCGCCTCGCGGTCCTCGGCCCGCACCGTGTTCTGCACGATGCGCCCGCCCGCTGCCAGGTGCTCCCCGGCGACGATGCTGTCGAGGAGGTCCCCGCCGGTATTGTCGAAATAAATGTCCACGCCGCGGGGGGCGAGAGCTTTCAGCCGCTCGCTCACGTTCTCTGCGGCCTGGTTGATGCAGGCCGACAGCCGGGCGTGGCGAGTCACCCAGTCGCATCTTTCCCGAGTGCTTGCGATGCCGATGGCCCGTGCGCCCTTCAACATCGCGATCTGTCCGGCCATGGCGCCCGCCGCATCCTCCGCGGCGGACACCAGCACGGTCTCTCCCGGGCGCAACCGCGCGAGGTCCAGCAGGCCGAAGTAGGCGGCCATGCCCGGGGCTCCCAGCACCCCGAGGGCACTCGAGGCGGGTGTCTGCCCGGGATGGAGCAGGCGGGCATGCCGGCCGTCCGAGACACACAGCTGCTGCAGGCCGCACTCGAGCAGCACCAGGCTACCGACGCCGAATACCTCGTGGCGCGACTCGATCACCTCGCCCACGCCGTGCGCCGGTACCAGATCCCCGGGTTTCACCGCGTCGTGCGCCGCGGCGTCGGGCGCGCACACGAACGGGTCGAGCGCCAGCCACAGCGTGCGGGCGAGGAACGCGCCGTTGGTGAGGGTCGGCCCGGGTGCTTCGATCAGCTCCAGATCGCTCGGCCGCGAAGGCGGCCGCCTGATCCTGATCTGGAGATTGTGCGTGAACATCTATTGTCCGTCCGTGTCGGCGCGGCGCCGCTGCTCGGCGGCCTGCTGGTAAGCGGCGTCGATCTGCTGCTTCACGCGCGCTTCGGTCTGCTTTGCCTCAGCTGCCTGCCGCGCCTCGGATGCAGCTCCCGCTGTCGCGGCCGCGCCGCTCCCGGCGAGTCCACAACCGCCGAGGCAACTCGACAGGGCGAGCAGTACTGTCAGGCGTCCCATATGCGTGTCCACCGCCAGGTCCGCGGGAGGTTTCTCGAATTTACGCGCCCGGACCGCCGGCGCAAGGGCCGCCGCGGTCGTGGCACTATGTAGCGCATGCCTAGGGAGACCCCCACCCGCCGCCCGATTGCGGCCGCGGCACGAGTACGGCGCAGCTACTTCGAGTGTCGCTACGGGCAATTGCACGTGCACAACTCGATTCCGCCGGGAGGCGGTTTCGAGGAAGCCACGCCGCTCCTGTGCCTGCACGACTGGCCAGGGTCGGGCCGGGTGTTTGCACCCTTTCTGGCCCTTGCCGGCGCCGACCGCTCGGCGTACGCGCCGGACCTGCCCGGGTTCGGGGAGTCCGACCCCCCGGCGCCCCGCCCTGCGATCGCAGACTACGCGGGCGCGATCGGTGACTTTCTCGACAGCATGCACCTGCGCCACGTCGACCTGCTGGGCCAACGCGCCGGTGCACTCATCGCCACCGAGCTTGCCGTCACGCGCCCGGCGCAGATCGGTCGGGTGGTCATGGCCTCCGCGCCCCTGCTGACAGAGGCTGAGCGACAGGCGGGGGGGAGGGGGGCGGCGCCTGCGGCCGGTGCCGAGGCGACGCTGCGGCCGCCCGACTGGCAGCGCTGGGCTACACAGGCGGCGGCGCAGTATCCTCTGCACGAGCGCCTGGCCCGGCTCACGCAGCGCCTGCTGGTTCTGCGGCCGCGCGATGAGCTGTGGGAGGCGACCGGGCGCGTGTGCGAAGCGCTGCCGGGCGCACGCCTGCTCGAGCTGGAAGTACCGGGGGCGGAGCTGTTTGCGTCCTGCGCAGCGCGCGTAGCGGACGCGGTGCGGGAATTTCTGCGCGGCTGATTGCGGATTTTCGGGATTCGTCTCATACACTTGCTGAACGCACCCATGCCGTCACCCCCCGTCTCAACCCACACCGAGTCCGATACGGAGCACACCGCCGAGCTGCCGGCGCCCGACCCCACGGCTCCGCATCCGGGCGAGCATCGGATGTCGCAGACCGACACCTGGATCGCACCCGCGCCGCCCGCGCGCCTGACCGAACCCTCAGCGCCGGCTACGCGTGCGGCGCCAGCTCCACCGCCGCCCACGCGCGCGACCGAAGCCTCACCGCCGGCCACGCGCGCGGCGTCAGCCCCACCGCCGGCTGCGCGCCTGACCGAAGCGCCGCCGGCCGCGGGCGCGGCGCAGGCTCGGCAAGCGGAGCTCGCTCAGCAGGCGCTGTCGGCCAAGCTGCACGAGGCGCAGCAGCTGCTCGCCGCCAAGAGCGCGCTCCTGACGCAGGCCGAACGCGCCCGCGACGCGGCGTATGCGGCGCGCGCGGCGGCCGAGCAGCGCACCGCGCAACTCAACACCGAACTCGGGCAGGTGCGTGCCGAACTGGCGTTTCAGCTGGATGAGCTGACGCGTGCGCGCGTGCAATCCGAGGAGCAGGTGACGCAGTCGCGCGCTGTGCTGAGCACTGCGAGTGCGCGCGCCGACCAGCTGCAGCGCCAGCTCGGGGAACAGGAAAGCACCACGCGCACGCAGCGCACTCTGCAGCTCGAGCAGCGCCAGCTGGCGGAGCAGGATCGTGCCCGCGCCGCGGGCATCTTGAGCGACCTGCAGCGCGAGCGGGAGCGGGCCCTCGGTTACCTGGAGTCGCTGCAGAGCGCCGAGGGCCGCCGGCTGATCCTCGAAGGGCTGGTGACCGAGCTGCAGCGCCAGGTCGAGGAACGCGAGCGCGACCTGGCGCGCGCAGGGCGTGAGCTCGCCGGCCGCGACGCACAGGCGCGCGAACTGCAAGCCGAGCTGGCGCAGCGCACGGCGCGCATCACGCAGCTCGAGCAGCAGGTGAGCTCGTTCGGCGCGACGCTGGCACCACGCGACACGCAGTTGCGCGAGACACGACACGAGACGCAGGACCTGCAGGAGAGTGTCGCGAGGCCGCGCGCCCCGCTCGCCGCGGGCGGGGAGCGCCTGCGGACGCCGCGGGCACGCGCCGAGCAGCACGGCAGCAGCGACTCACAACAGCAGGCGGAGCTGGCCCGGCTCCAGGCGCAGCGCGCGGACCTGACCGCGGCGGTCGAGTCGGCGCGCGCCGCTACCCTCGCCGCGAACGCGCAGGCCGCCGCGCACGGGGCCGCGCTCGAGCAGCTGCGCAGCCGCAATGCGGAGCTGGAAGCGACGCTGATCGCCGAGCGGCGGCGTGCCGGGCAGCTCGAGGACGAGCTGGCCGCCGCGCGCAGCGCGCATCTCGCCAGCCGCGGCACCGCCGAGGCGCGCCCCCGGGAACCGGATGAGAGTGTCGCAGAACAGCTGGAGGCCGTGCGCGTGCTGCAGACGGAAGCCAGCACCAGCGCGGCGCGCGCCCGCGAGCTCGAGGGGGACCTGCGGGCAGCCGAGGATGCCGTCCATCGGCTCGAGTCCGAGGCGCGCGTGCGCAACACCCGCATCGAGGAGCTCGAGAAGGCCAATCTGCAGTTGCGCACCGCCGTCGAGGAGGCGCGCCATACGGCACCCGAGACCGCCGCCAACCAGGGGCGCGATGCCGCCCAGGCCGCCGCCACCCCCGCCGCTCCCGAGCCCGAGGGCGAGGTGCGCGTGCTGACCTACCATACCGAGGAGGGGTACGAGGTGGTCCACGTTCTGGGCCGCAGAACCAGTATCGGACGTACTCCCGACAACGATCTGCAGATCGACGCCAAGTCCGTCAGCCGCCACCACGCCGTCATTCTGGTGGGCCCGGCGCACAGCATCATCGAGGACCTCAACAGCACCAACGGCGTGTACGTCAATGGCCGGCGCATCACGCGCATCACGCTCAAGGACGGCGACATGGTGGTCTTTGGCCGCGAGCAGTACCGGTTTGCCGTGCGCAAGAGCGGTGACAAACGCTGACAGCCGCCGCCACCACCGCTAAGCTTAAACGCTTTCCCGCCGGCGACCGCGAGACTGAGCAGGTGGCGAGTCCCTACATCGAGAGAATCCTCAAGGCGCGCGTCTACGACGTCGCCATCGAATCCCCGCTGGAGGAGGCGGCGCGCCTGTCGCGGCGGCTCGGCAACCGGGTGCTGCTGAAGCGCGAGGATCTGCAGCCGGTGTTCTCCTTCAAGCTGCGCGGCGCCTACAACCGCATCGCCCACCTGTCTGAAGCGAGTGCGCGGCGCGGCGTGGTGTGCGCCTCGGCCGGCAATCACGCGCAGGGGGTCGCGCTCGCCGCCCGCCGGCGCGGCATTGCGGCGGTGATCGTCATGCCGCAGACCACCCCGCACATCAAGGTGCAGGCGGTGATCGATCTGGGCGCCGAGGTGCTGATGCACGGCGATGACTACGACAGCGCGTTCGAGCAGGCGCTCGAGCTCGCGCGCGCGCGCGAGCTGGTGTTCGTACACCCCTTCGACGATCCCGACGTCATCGCCGGACAGGGAACCATCGCGGTGGAAATCCTGCGCCAGAGCGGCGGCGATCTGGATGCGATCTTCGTGCCGGTCGGCGGCGGCGGGCTGCTCGCCGGCATCGCGGTATACGTCAAGTACCTGTACCCCGGCGTGAAAGTGATCGGCGTCGAACCGCAGGACGCCGCCAGCATGCACGACTCGCTCAAGGCGGGCCGGCGCATCACCCTCGAGCGGGTGGGGATTTTCGCCGACGGCGTGGCGGTGCGGCGCGTCGGCGAGGAGACCTTTGCGCTGTGCCGCGGCCACGTGGACGAGATCGTGCTGCTCGGCACCGACGAGATCTGCGCCGCGATCCAGGACGTGTTCGAGGACACGCGCTCGATCGTCGAGCCGGCCGGGGCGCTGGCGGTCGCCGGACTCAAGAAGTACGTGGCACGCGAAGGCTGGCGTGGCAAGCGCCTGGTGGCGATCAACAGCGGCGCAAACATGAACTTCGACCGGCTGCGGCACGTCGCCGAGCGTGCCGATCTGGGCGGCGAGCGCGAGGCGCTGCTGGCGGTGGTGATTCCCGAGCGGCCCGGGAGCTTCCTGCATTTCTGCGAGGTGCTCGGGCGGCGCAGCGTCACGGAGTTCAACTACCGCTACGCCGCCGCGGACGGCGCACAGATTTTCGTGGGTCTCGCGCTCAGCCAGGGGCGCACGGAGAAGGACGCGGTGGTGCAACGCCTGCGCGCCGCGGACTTCGCGGTCACCGACATGACCGATGACGAGATGGCGAAGCTGCACGTGCGCTATATGGTCGGCGGGCACGCGCGCGGCATACGCGATGAGCTGCTGTACCGCTTCGAATTCCCGGAGCGCCCCGGCGCACTGCTGAAGTTCCTGCAGGCGATCGGCTCACGCTGGAACATCAGCCTGTTTCACTATCGCAACCACGGCTCGGACTACGGGCGTGTGCTGGCAGGCATCCAGGTGCCGCCGGCCGAGCGGCCGGACTTCCTGCAGCACCTGAACGAGCTGCACTACGCCTATGTGGAGGAGACCGGCAACCCGTCCTATCGGATGTTCCTCGGCGCTTGAGCCTGAAGCGCCGGCGTGAGGTCAGGCTCGCGGGGCCGCCGCGGAGCTCTCCAGCAGCCACTCGCGCCAGATCGCCAGCAGCACCGCGAGAATGACCGGGCCGACGAACAGCCCCACCAGCCCGAATGCGGCCAGTCCCCCCAGCACGCCGAACATGACCACCAGGAAGTGGATCTCCGCCTCGCGGCTGATGAGCAACGGGCGCACGATGTGGTCCGTGGAACCCATCACGATGCTCCCCCAGATCAGAAGCCCCACACCCGCCACGGTGCTGCCCTTCAACAGCAGCCAGGCCACGACGCAGCCCCAGATCGTCGGAGCGGCGAACGGGATCAGCCCGCAGACGCTGGTGAGCGCCGCCAGAAATACCGGTGCCCCCGTGCCGGCAAGCCAGTAGCCCAGTCCCACCAGCACGCCCTGCACCAGGGCTGCCAGCACCAGGCCGTAAACCACGGCCTTGACGGTCTGCCCGATGGCCTGCAGGTAGTTGTGCACGCGCGGACCGAGCACCTGCTCGAGGCCGTGGGTGAGCTGTGTCGCGAGTCGCTCCCCGTCGCGGTAGGCGAAGAACAGGCTCACCACCGCCAGCAGCAGCTTCACGGCCTCGCGGCCGACGCCGCCGATCAGGTGCGCGATCTGATTGAAGGAACGATCGGTGACCTTGCGCAGCGCCTCGCCGAGCACCTGCGGGTCCTGGGCGGCGCGCGTGGTCAGATCGTGCAGCTGCTCCCCGATCCACGGCAGCTTCTGCACCGCGGGGGGCAGCTGCAGGCCGCCGGCGAGCAGCGTCTGAGTGTCCCGCCAGGCGTGGGCGAGCTCGACACGCAGCACCACGGCGAGCCACGCCAGGGGTGCGATGACCGCCGCGGTCATCGCGCCCGTCATCAACACCGCGGCGACCGTGGTGTGTCCGCGGCACTTGTCGCGCAGCCACTGGTACGCGGGCCAACTGACGAACGCCAGAATTGCCGCCCACACCAGCGGGACGATGAACGGATCCATGACGCGAAAGCCGAGCAGCACGCACGCCGCCAGCAGCGCTGCGATGATCAGCCGGCGCAGCCACGGGGCGGAGACCAGGTCTTCCATCGTGCGGTCCTAAGCGGTGCGGCGCAGCAGCTCGCTCGCGCCCGCCCACTCCGCCACGGTGTTGAGACGGGTTGCCGCGGCGTTGTTTTGCGTGAATCCCACCGCCGGCGATCATGCCACGCGCGCGGCGAGTATGTAGCTCTTGACGCCGGACAGTCCCGGCAGGCACGCTTCCCGCCGCGTGAGGTGTCCGTTGCAACGCATGCGGGGCGAAGGCTGTGGCCGCGTGCGAAGCAACGGTTAAACGGGAAGTCCGGTGCGGATTCGTCCAAAGCCGGCGCTGCCCCCGCAACGGTAATCGAGATCAGGCGGATCACATGAGCCACTGCGCCCCCTGAGGGGCACGGGAAGGCGATCCGCCGGAGCCCTGAGCTCCTGCTCGAGAGCCCGGAGACCGGCCTCGCGTGTCACCGATGGGCGTCGCGGCGGGCGATGCTGGTCCGGCGGTACGCCTCGCTTACCGCGCGCCTGCCAGCTTCTGAAGCCACGACCCTTCGGGCACGGGTGTGTGCAAGTCAGGAGCTGGAGCCCATGTCAACAGGTCTCGGTGCGCGCCGCGTGCTGGTGAGCGCGCTGATCCTCTCGAACGTCCTGCCCGCCTGGGCTGCCGGCGGCGCCCCCGGAGGGGATGCGGAGCCGCTGCAGCTCGTCGTCGTCAGCGCCACGCGCATCCCGACGCCGCAGCTCGACCTCGCCAGCAGCGTCACGGTGGTCACGGCCGAGGACATCGCGGCGCAGCAGCAGCGCACGATCGCCGACGTGCTCAGGAACATTCCGGGGCTCAACCTGGTGCAGCAGGGGGGACCCGGGTCGGTGACCTCGGTGTTCATGCGCGGCACCAGTTCCAACCACACCAAGGTGCTCATTGACGGCATCGACGTCAGCGATCCGAGCAACGCCAACGCGGCGTTCGACTTCGGCCAGCTGCTGACGCAGGACATCGAGCGCATCGAGGTGCTGCGCGGCCCGCAGAGCGGGCTGTACGGCTCGGATGCCATCGGCGGGGTGATCAACGTCATCACCCGCAGCGGCTCGGGTCCGATGAAGCTCGCGGCCTCCATCGAGGGCGGCAGCTTCGACAGCTTCAACCAGACCGCCGGCCTCAGCGGCTCGCAGGACACCTTTCGCTACAGCGCCAACGTCGCGCACCTGCACTCCGGCGCCACCCCGGTCACGCCGCCCGACCTGCTCGGGCCCGGCGAGCCGCGTCACGACGACTACTACGACAACTTCACCGTCTCGACCAAGCTCGGCCTCGAGGTCGCGCCGTCCTTCGACCTCGGCCTGGTCGCCCGCTATACCAGCACCCATCTGCACTACACGGGCGAAGACTTCAGCACCTTCCCGGCGCTGCCCGCGGCCCAGCAGAGCGAGAGCAACACCGACGAGTACTACGGGCGCGCCACCGCGCATCTGGTGTCGCTCGCCGGCGCGCTGGATCAGACTCTCGGCGCCGCGTTCATGCGCAATCAGACCGCGACGCTGCAACCGCAGACGCCGGAGGGCCTCAACACCGGCGAGCGCGTCAAGGTCGACTGGCAGGGCGCGGTCCGGCTCGCTGCCGCCGAGACGCTGCTGCTCGGTCTCGAGGACGCGCGCGATGAGATCAGCCAGCCGCTGTCGGCGAGCACGCGCATCGATTCGGGCTACGCGGAGCTGCAGTCGCAGCTCGGCGAGCACTGGTTTTCGGCCCTCAACGTGCGCTATGACGACAACGACCGCTTCGGCAGCAAGGTGACCTACCGCGTCGCTCCCGCGTGGGTGAGCCAGGCCAGCGGCACCAAGCTGAAGGCGAGCGTCGGCAGCGGCTTCAAGGCGCCGACGCTGAGTGAGCTGTTCCAGGACTTCCCGCAGTTTCTTTTCTTCGCCAATCCGAATCTGAGGCCCGAGAGCAGCGTCGGCTACGACGCCGGCATCGAGCAGGACCTGGCCGGCAACCGGCTGCGCGTCGGCGCCACCTGGTACCACAACCGCATCCGCGACCTGATCACCACGGACGTAACCGCGACCACCTGGGCCAACGTCGGCCGTGCCACCACCTACGGTGTCGAGAGCTTCATCGCCTGGCAGGCGGCGAGGCAGCTCGCGCTGCGCCTCGATTACACCTACACCGAGGCGAGCGATGAACTGGCGCACCAGGAGTTGCTGCGCCGCCCCAAGCACAAGGGCACGCTGAACGTGAGCTGGCGCCCGCGCGAGGCGCTGCTGCTCGACTTGAGCGTGCTCTCGGTGAGCACCTGGGTGGACGGTAACCGCGACTTCTCCATCCCGCGCCTCGATGCGCCCGGCTACACCGCAGTGAATCTGGCGGCGGCTTTCGACCTCACGCGCACGTTCACCGTCTTCGGCCGGCTCGACAATCTTCTCGACCGGCGCTACGAGAACCCGGTCGGTTTCCTGCAGCCGCGGTTCCGTGCGTTTGCGGGCGTCAGGGCGAAGCTATAGCGCCGGCGAGCGGGTAGCGCTGTCGGGCCTGGCGGCCGGCGACGGGTGGTCGTGCCGAACGGCACCAAGGTGACGGCCTACACCCTGTCCGCCGATCCGTGACGGTCCACGAGTCCTCCGGCACCGGCACGAAGTGCTAGGCTTCAGTCTGAATCATGACCGAAGCCACGCAAGCTTCCGCACCCGGCACCGCGCCCACCGAGAACGAGCGCACCTGGGGCATGCTCGCACACCTGTCGGCGCTGGTCGGGCTCGTCATTCCCCTGGTCGGCAACGTGTTGGGGCCGCTGCTGGTCTCGATCGCCCGGTCCGATCAGTCGGTCTTCGTCGCCGCGCACGCCAAGGAAGCCCTCAACTTCAACATCTCAGTCACGCTCGCGGCGCTCGTCTGCACGCTGCTGATGCTGGTGTTCGTCGGCTTCCTGCTGGGGAGCGCCCTGTTCATCGCCTGGCTGGTCATGACACTCATCGCCGCCATCAAGGCGAGCGAGGGCGCGGCCTATCGCTATCCGTTTTCGCTGCGGCTGGTGAGCTGACGACTGCTGCATCCATCGACGAGAACCGAAAGTGCCCTCGATGAGCCCCGGGACATGGAGGTCCGCATCCAGCAGTGGCCAATGCAGCCCCAGTCCATTCGGACTGATCTCAATTCTCGAGAGCTTTGAACGGGGCGCACCCGCGAGTCCTTCGGCTAGGTCCGCCGGGAAAGAAAATTCGCAGCCGCCCTCGAGCTCAATCACGACGAGCCCACGCCGAGCGTCATAGTGAGGGCCTGCGCTACCGGACCGTGCGCAAGGGCCACGGCTCCTCGCTTGTTTGCCGCTTTGAATTGCTCCCTAAGTAATCATGACCCGCACGCGTCCGAATCGGAGAACCGTCGGCATGAGGGATTGGCGACTGTGGGCATTAAGTGCCTGTCGCTGCAGCATTTTTACGCGTTCCGCAGGCGCTTTACGGGAGACCTGTGTATATATACAGTATCACCATGCGCCGCACAATCACAGGCCGGCACACTTTCACCGGCAGGGGAGCGCTCTCTAATCCGCCCGGGCGCTTCGATCTGCAGAAGCTCGAGGCGGTCGACGACGGCTGGTACCTCGAGGAGTCACCCGAGAGCATCGCCACGACGCTCGAGCCCGAGCGGGCGCGCACGGTTATCACGACCAACGACTCGCCCGACATTCCGTTCGAGCGCTCGATCAATCCGTATCGAGGATGCGAGCATGCGTGCTCTTACTGTGTAGCTGGAGACACAGCTGTTCTGATGGCTGATGGAAGCACGCGGCCTCTGTACCAGTTGAAGGTCGGGCACGAGATCTACGGCACCCGGCGCGTTGGACACAATCGGCGATTCGTAAAATCCCGGGTGCTCGCGCACTGGAGCACCATCAAGCCCGCATTCCGAATAACGCTGGAGGATGGCACCACGCTCGTGGCCAGCGGGGATCACCGTTTTCTCACGGAGCGGGGTTGGAAGTACGTGATCGGCTCTGAGCAGGGCAGAGCACGCAGGCCACATCTCACAAGGTTCAACAAACTCATGGGAACGGGGGCCTTCGCCGAGCGGGCACTTCAGAACGCGGATTATCGTCGCGGGTATCTCTGCGGCCTGATTCGCGGCGATGCTCTTCTGAAGACATACACCTGCCAACGCAACGAGGGACGCACTGATACATCGCACCAGTTTCGTCTCGCGCTCTGCGACCTTGAGGCCCTCGTCAGGGCTCGCAACTATCTCATCGACTTTGAGATCCGCACCTGCGGATTTCTGTTTCAGGCGGCCGCCGGCAACCGGCGGGCCATGCACGCGATCCGCGCTGGATCTTCCATGAGCGTTCAATCGATTCGAGAGCTGATCGCGTGGCCGACTTCACCGACGAGAGCGTGGTCGGGAGGCTTCCTCGCGGGGATATTCGACGCTGAAGGGAGCTTCAGCCAGACGGTCCTCCGCATTCCCAACACCGATCCCGAAATCGTCTCCTGGATTCGGCGGTGTTTGTTTGACTTCAATTTCGCCTCCGTGATTGAGCACATCCCCCACCACGACCGCAAACCCATGGACGTCGTGAGACTGACGGGCGGACTGCGCGAGCACCTGCGCTTTTTCCACACAGTCTCACCCGCGATCTCCCGCAAGCTCGACATCGACGGTCAGGCCGTCAAGAGCGACGCCCCTCTGAAAGTAGTCAGCATTGAGCCGCTCAAGACCATGCGTCTCTACGACATCACGACCGAGACCGGGGATTTCATCGCCAACGGCGTCGTGAGCCATAACTGCTTCGCCCGCCCGAGCCACGCCTACATGGGGCTCTCGCCGGGCCTCGACTTCGAGACGCGCCTCTTCTACAAGGCCGACGCCGCGAAACTGCTCGAGGCCGAGCTGGCCCGGCCAGATTATGTCTGCAAGCCCATCATGCTCGGCGCGAACACCGACCCCTACCAGCCGGTAGAGCGGCGCATGCAGGTCACGCGCTCGATCCTCGAAGTGCTGGCGCGCACCCGACATCCGGTCACCGTGGTCACCAAGAGCGCACTCGTGCTGCGCGACCTCGACCTGCTGAGCGGCCTGGCGCAGCAGGGCCTGGCAAGCGTCGCAGTCAGCGTCACGACGCTCGACGCCGAGCTCAAGCGCAGACTCGAGCCGCGTGCCGCCTCCCCGCAGGCGCGCTTGCGCACGCTCGCGGCGCTCAGCACTGCCGGGGTTCCCAGCGGCGTGCTCGTAGCACCGGTGATTCCCGCGCTCACGGACCATGAGATGGAGGCGATCCTGGCGGCGGCGGCCGAAGCCGGGGTGCGCTGGGCGGGGTACGTCCTGCTGCGTCTGCCGTATGAAATCAAGGACCTGTTCACCGAGTGGCTCGCCGAGCACTATCCCGAGCGCGCTGCGCACGTCATGTCGCTGATTCGCGCCATGCGCGGGGGGCGCGCCAACGACGCGAATTTCGGCTCGCGCATGCGCGGCACCGGGCCGTACGCCGTCCTGCTGAGGAACCGTTTCCGCATCGCCTGCCGGCGGCTGAACCTGAACTCCGCGGTGCGCGACCCACTCGATACAGCCCTGTTCTGTCCACCGGCTCCTGCCGGCTCGCAGTTGCCGCTGGGCCTGTAGGGTGTTCCCGGTCCCACGGGAACCGCCTCTCGGAGACGCGGTCAGACACCCCGAGCGGTGGCATACTGCGTGTGACTGACGGGAGTCCACCATGAACAGCCGCTACGTAATGTCGTACAGCGCCCTCCTGGCGGCGGTCGCCCTGCCCGGTTGCATGCAATCGCGCGTGGACGAGTCGCGCGAGCTGCACACCCGGATCGAGAAGAGCGAAGCGGTGGTCATCCTCCCCAAGCCCCAGGTCGAGGGCGCCGCCGCCGAGGAAGGCTTCATGGATTGCGTGGGCGGAGGTCTCGCGGGCCATGGCGACGGCACCATCGCCGTCCGCGGCCACCAGGACTTTCTCGATTCGACCTTCCCGTGGTTCGAGCCGGGCACGGCGCCCTCGCGTCCCGAGGCCGTCGAGCAGCTGCTGACACGACCGGGACTCGCCGAGAAGGTGGCGCAGTCGCACGTGCGTTACATCGTCTGGCTTGACGGCGGCACACGCAAGACAGACGGCGGCGGCAGCATCGCCTGCGGCGCTGCGCCGGGCGCGGCGGGTTGCATCGGCTTCGGCTGGTGGGAGAAGGAAACCAACTACGAGGCGACGATCTGGGATATCAAGCAGGCGAAAGCCGCCGGCAGCGTCGCCACCGACGTGACCGGGACTTCGGCCATTGTGGGGGCGGTGATCCCGCTGCCCTTCATCGCGCGCGTGCAGGGCGTGGCCTGTGATCGCATGGCCGGCCAGCTGCGCACCTTCTTCAGTGGCGCGGACGACACCCCCGAGAGCGGCGCCAAGTACCGACCGGCGTCCTCGAAGTGAGTGACGAGCGTGCGTACCGCGCTGAATTGCTTCCTGCTGGTCAGCGCGCTGCTACTCGGCGCAGGCTGTGCCTCGTCGCCCTCGGCACCGTCGGCGACGCGCGGACGCGATGGCGGCGCGGGCGCAGCGCCTGTGGCGGCTCAAACGCAGCCGGCCACGGCGAGCACCGCCGCCGCCGCTGACCCGGCATCCGGCGACGCCGCGCCTGCGGGCGGCGGGCCGGGCGGCGCCACCGCCGCGGGCGCAAACGCGCCGGGACAGACTTCGGAAGAGCGCCGGGCGGCGATCGACAAGCGGCTCGATGATTCGCTCGGCTCCTTCGATGCCGAGCTGCGCACCGAGCAGCAACGCGTCGCGCAGGAGCGCGATGCGCGCCGGGCGGCCGCGGCAGGCAGCGCTGCCGCCGAGGGACAAGGCGCGGACAAGAGCGGTGACTCCGCGGGCACTGCCGCCACCGAGGCGCCGCCGGAGGACACGGACAGGTCGGCCCCGGGCCGGTACCCGGGTAGGCACAAGCCCCGCGATCCTTCGGGTGACCTCAAGTCCGAGAAGGCCGGCAAGAAGCCCGACGACAACGCCGGCAACGGCGCGAGCGCGCGTGAGATTCCCGACGGCAGCGACGACGATGTGGTCGCGCGCCGGCTGCGGCAGGCGGCGCAGCAGGAGACCGATCCGGAGCTGAAGGAGAAGC
>Ga0209156_10002069_pt1 | contig 15941 bp, 13 predicted proteins | sample GraSoiAngelo_124_FD_185881 | JGI IMG/M metagenome (GOLD analysis project Ga0209156, IMG submission 185881) | Grasslands soil microbial communities from the Angelo Coastal Reserve, California, USA - 14_0927_05_20cm (SPAdes) (version 2) | ecosystem: Environmental > Terrestrial > Soil > Grasslands...
GAGGAGCCAATCGCTCCAGCCGACCAGAAATCCACCGAACTCACCATAAGCACGACGAGCATAAACGTAAGGTCCGCCGTCCAGCGGCAGCATTGTGCCGAGCTCAGCATAGGTGTTTGCACCGGCGAAAGCATACAACCCGGAGACTATCCATACGGCCATGATGAGTCCGCTGTGACCGAGCTGGGCCGCAACGCTCCCTGGAATCCGCAGAATGCCGATCCCGATTGTTCCACCGATGCCTACCGCCACGCCAAAGGTCACTCCGAGAATGCGAAGCAGCCGTTCTTTCCTGACCGAAGGCGAATTAACAAGAGCTCGTTCCGTCTCCATGCGTTCGGCTTAGCTGATTCAGCGCCGCACAACAAGAGCGCAGCGCCACATCACCTAAATCTGGACTTTGCTGTGCCTTCTGTACTATTAGGCCGTCGATAAACCAAGAGTGAATCTGAGCACTTTCGTAGCCGAGCTAAAGCGGCGCAATGTTTACAAGGTTGCAGTCGCCTATGCCGTCGCCGGCTGGGCGCTCTCACAGGGAATCGCGCAGGTTTTTCCAGTCTTCGACATTCCAAACTGGGCGGTATCCTTTCGCTCGCAGGAAAAGAATAGGCTAGAGAGGGTTGCGCTCAGCCAGTAGAGTCCCGCTTCATGGCTGACGAGCAGAAGGCGAAGCTGCGCCTGGAGATTGCGCATGTGCTCTTCATGGACATCGTCGGCTACTCCAAGTTACTGACCGACGAACAATCAGAAGCGCTTCAGGAGTTGAACCAGATTGTGCGTAGCACCGAAGCGGCGCGCGAGGCCGAGGCTGCGGGAGCGCTTACCGTTTTGCCGACAGGCGATGGCATGGCGCTGGTTTTCACCGGTTCCGTGGAAGAGCCGGTCGAATGCGCCTTGGAGATTAGCCAAGCGTTGCGCCCCCAGCCGAGTCTGCCGGTAAGGATGGGAATCCACAGCGGCCCGATCCATCATGTGAAGGATGCAAACGGGCGCGAAAACATCGCCGGCGTAGGCATCAACATCGCGCAGCGAGTGATGGATTGCGGCGACGCCGGCCACATTCTCGTGAGTAAACGCGTCGCCGACGATCTTGCACAACAGCGTCGATGGCAGCCGTACATCCATGAACTGGGCGACGTGGAAGTGAAACACGGAGTTGTTGTCTCGTTAGTTAATCTTTACGCCGAGACAATTGGCAATCCCACGCCGCCGACGCGATTCGGAAAAGTGCGCCGCAGCATCCCCGGCTCCGGAGTTGGGACGCGTAAAACCCTCTCTCCGCTCGCCCGAGTGATCTTCACTGTCGCGGTCCTGCTTCTCGTGCTTGCCATCGTGTCAGTGATTTTCGCGCCCGCGATTATGCGCAGGTTGGACCAGCGCCGGTTAGCGACACTGCCTCAACCGACCGCCACAGCGCTCCCTTCGTTGGCCGATACCATTAAGAGCGCAGTCGCCAAGCAGATCACCGATGAGTTGCAGGGCGAACTTTCTCGTAAGAAAAACGCCGCGGTCCAGCCACGCCCTACCGGTTCGGCGATCCCGGAAAAAAGCATCGCCGTTCTGCCGTTCGAAAATCTGAGCGACGACAAGGGTGCCGCTTATTTCGCAGACGGGATTCAGGACGAAATCCTGACCAAGCTCGCCGGCATCGCCGATTTGAAAGTCATCTCACGGACTTCGACTGCGAAGTACAAGAGTAAGCCGGAAGATCTAAAGACGGTCTCGCAGCAGCTTGGCGTCGCGACCGTTCTCGAGGGCAGTGTGCAGAAGGCGGCTGACAAAGTGCGCGTCAACGTGCAGCTCATCGATGCGCGGGCCGATTCACATCTTTGGGCGAAAACGTACGATCGCGATCTTGCGGATGTCTTTGCGATCCAGAGTGAGGTCGCGCAGGAAATCGCCGATTCATTGAAAGCCAAACTTTCGCCGGCCGAAGCCAACACGCTGGCGAGCGCGCCGACCAAAGACCCGCAGGCCTATGATCTTTTCCTCAAGGGCGAGTTTGAGCAGCGTGTCGCCAACAGCAATTTCCGGCCGGAGTCATTCGACCAGGCAGCACGCTGGTACAAAGAAGCGATTGCGCGCGACCCGGAATTCGCTCTTGCCATCGCGCAACTGGCTATCTGCCAGCTGCGGCGTCATTGGTTGACCGATCCTTTGAGCGAAGCGGAAGTGATGGAGGCAGGCAGAATGGCGAAACAGGCGGTGACACTCGCGCCCGATCTCGCCGAAGCGCACGTCGCGTTGGGTCTGTTTCACTACTATGGCTTTCGCGAGTACGAGCCGGCTTTGGCTGAGTTTCAGCGTGCGCTCGAGCTTCGGCCTAACTACTCGCTGGCGCTTCAGTTCGTCGCCTTTGTGCATCGCCGGCAGGGCAAATGGGATCGCACCTTGGACGAGCTGAAAAGATCGATCGACCAAGACCCGCGTGATCCATATGTCCAGGGAGGCCTCGCGGAGACCTATGTCTTTCTGCGCAAGTGGAGGGAAGCCGAAGACACTGCCCGGCGTGCCCTGACAATCGATCCACACGAGGCGACCGCCATGCGGATGTTGCTGCTGAGTTCTCTGAACCGGACCGGCAACGCGCAGGAACCTTTGCGGCTACTCGCGACATTCCCACCGGACGACCTGCTGCTTCCTAACACTGGCATGTTTGACATGGTGATTGGTACTCGCGGCCAAACCTTTGTCCTCGCCCGGGATTTCAACGCGGCATTAAAAGCGTGTGAAACCAGCACGGTCGCGGCGGCCAACAAATGGCAACGGTTTGCCGCCAAAGCGGGGATTCGTGTCCTGGCTGGCGATGCTAGCGGCGCACAATCTGACGCTGACAAAGCGCGCGACCTATTGGAGGCGAGACTGCGTGAGCATCCGCAAGATTTTCGTGCGCTAAGAGCGTTAAGTTGGGTTTACCTCGCGCTTAACCAAAAGAGGGATGCGATCAATATCGCCCGGCAAGCACTCAGTCTTCTGCCACCCGAGAAAGACGCGGTGCTTGGTTCCGGAAACCTGGCCGCCTTGGCCGAGATTCAGGCGCAGACCGGTGCTGCTACGGAAGCAGTGCAGAACCTGCGACGGCTTCTCTCGATTCCCGCGGGCGAAACCGTTTCCATCGCACGCCAGAAGATCGATCCAGTGTGGGACCCGATTCGCAATGATCCCGGCTTCCAACAACTGCTGACCGTGAACGAGCATGTCGGACCCTAAGACATGAACTGCGGGCCTTCTTTTAAGAATGATGACCGCATTTGAACATGTCACCGCGCTTTTCTCGTTCGTTTACGCTTTGGCGCTGACGCACCTGCTCGCGCGCATCGCTGAACTGATCGTCGCACGCGACCGCGTAAAATTTTCCGGATTGCTCGCGCTCGGAATGATCAACGCTATTCTTGTGGTCTTCGCGAACTGGTTGTCGCTTTGGGATCTTCATGCGATCACCTCCTGGAACCTTGCTTCCATCAGCGTTCAGTTCCTCTTCGCGATCAACGTCTTTCTGATTTGCGTATTAGTCGGACCCAAAGCTCACGATGACGGGCCGATTGATCTGGAAGATTTCTTCTGGCGCCAGCGCCCATATTTCTATGGCGCTCTCGTGGCTTGCGCCGTTTTGTCATTGTTCGCCAACCTCGACTACCTGAAGACAGCAATGCCGCGCTTTTCTTGAAGGAAAATTTGACCGTTCTACCAATGTTCATTCCGACTCTGACCGCACTAGTTTCTCGTAAACGATGGGTCCAATGGGCAGCCGGCCTCTGCTATCTGGCCATGGTGCTTGGATACACGATCGCGTTCTGCGGCACACTTAGTTAAAAAAACTGTCCTAGCGAAATGAATGAGCGCAATTTCTTCGCTGAGCTGAAACGCCGCAACGTTTACAAAGTCGCCGTTGCGTGTGCCATCGGCGCAATCTTGGCTCCTGCGGCAGCGTGTGCCGATGAAATCACCGTCGTAAGCAATCTTCTTGGGCCTGAAGGTCCGTTATTCGTGGACGGCAATCTTTATTACGTTGGCTGGATTTCCAACACGCTATCGAAGTGTGATGGCAAAAAGGCCACCGTGTTGAATAACACTCCCGGTTGCGGCCATAACGGGTTGGCGCTCACGAAAAAGAAGACTTTCCTGCTCGCGTGCACGAATGATCCCGGCGCCATCCTGGAGCTCGACATGACAGGCAAGCAGCTGCGACGATGGGATGCTGACAGCAACGGTAAGAAATTCGACGGCGGCATAAATGATATTGTGGTGACTGCCAACGGCGGCGCTTATGCCACGGTCTTTGGCCCATACGCCAACCCACCAACACCAACAGCCGTGATTGGAAAAATCCTTTATCTTGGGCCCGGCGGTGAGAAATGGGTCGAGGTGGCAGATCATCTCAACTACGCAAACGGAGTAGGTGTCTCGCCAGACCAGAAGACTCTCTACGTAAGCGAAACTGTCGGAAACTGCATACTAAAGTTCACGATCAACGGCAACGGCTCTTTGAGTAACAGATCAAATTTTGCTCTCCTAAGTCATCTTGTAAGAAACAAGGTCAACTCTTGGTGGCTTGGGCCGGACAGCATGAAGATCGATAGCAAGGGTAACATCTATGTTGCTCAATGGTTCGGCGGCAAAATCTTGAAGCTATCGCCAGAGGGCAAGCTTCTGCACGTCTTCGAAATCGCCGCAGGTGATGGTACGACAAACGTCGCATTCGGCGAAGGCGAGAAAGAATTGTACGTAACCGTGGTAAAAGATCCTAACGATCCGCAAGCAAAGGGCAGTATCGTAAAGATCCCAAATGTTAAATAAACTCTGGCAGGTGAGCGCGAAGCAGTGAACGACCGCAACTTCTTCGCCGAGCTGAAGAGGCGCAACGTCTACAAAGTGGCAGCCGCGTATGCGGTTGTCGCATGGCTGCTGATGCAAGTTGCCAGCCAGATCTTTCCATTTTTTGAAATTCCCAATTGGGCAGTGCGCCTAGTAGTTCTCCTCCTCATCATCGGTTTTCCGATCGCTCTGATCATCGCATGGGCATTTGAAACGACGCCTGAAGGAATTAAACGCACAGAAGTTGCTGATGCAGCCGGGCAACGATCCCGCGGCGGCGCTTGGATTTACATTGTGCTGATTGGTGTGGCGCTCTCCGTCGGTTTGTTTTTTGTCGGCCGCTACACTGCTGGCCATGGAACGTCTCAAGTCCCCGAGGTCACGACGGCGAGCCACGGGAAGTCGATCGCGGTTCTGCCGTTGATCAACGAAAGTGGTGATCCGAAGGACGAATATTTTTCAGATGGCTTGTCGGAAGAATTGATCGCAGCTCTGGCGCAAATCAGCGGGCTAAAGGTTATTGGTCGCAGCTCATCCTTCCGGTTCAAAGAAAGGAAAGAAGAACCGAAAACAATTGGTGAGAAGCTAGGCGTGAGCACGCTTTTGGATGGCACGGTCCGCAAGCAAGGTGATCGGGTGCGCATCGTAGCCGAACTCGTTAACGCTGCGGATGGCATTCAGCTCTGGACACGAACATTTGATCGCGAACTAAAGGATATCTTCGCCGTTCAGGAGGAAATCGCGAAGGCAGTCGCTGAGTCGCTAAAGGTGACTTTGCTCGGATCGCAGGATCGGCCGGCTCAAAGAGGTGCTCCCAGCAACGTCGAAGCGCACAATGCGTATCTTCAGGGCCACTTCCTTTTCCTGCGTCGGAATCTCGAGGACTATCGCAAAGCTGTCGGTTACTTCGATCAGGCAATCCGCCTCGACCCCGATTATGCTTTAGCTTATGCAGAACGCTCCGAGGCGTGGACTTTTATTGGAGACCTTACCGGCCAACGTGAGCCGGCGTGGTCAAAAGCGCGGAGCGACGCGGAAAGGGCCGTCGCGATCGCGCCGGCGCTGGCGGAGGCGCGCGCAGCCCTTGGTTGGGTTCGCTTTTTTGTCGATTGGAAATTTGCCGAAGGCCTGAGCGACCTAAAACGCGCAAAAGAACTGTCGCCGAGCAATCCTACCGCTAACGATCTGCTGGCCCGAGTAATTCTTTATTTGGGGCGACTCGATGAGGCCGAGCGACAGGCCCGGCACGCGGTGGAACTCGACCCTCTGTCGGTGATAGCACAAGGCAATTTGGCTCGGGTTCTTCTGTTCGCGGGAAAACTGGATGAGGCAGACGCCGCTGCACGCAAAGCGGCAGAGTTGCAGCCCACCTCTGCTTCCAGTCATCGATGGCAGGTGGTAGCCGCTGTGCTGCGGGGCGATCGCGAGACGGCCTTACGTGAAGCTCAACTGGAGCCCGACGAAGGCTATCGCCGTTTCGAGCTCGCGCTCGCGCAACAGATCCAGGGAGATCGTCAGGCAGCAGACGCCGCTCTAGCTGATCTCATCGCGAACGGTCGGGATAATTTGGCCTACCAAATCGCTGAGGTTTACGCAGTGCGTGGCGAGAAAGATAAAGCTTTCGAGTGGCTGCAAATCGCGTTCGATAATCACGACACCGGCATGTTGGCGCTTTTGGTAGATCCGCTGTTGCACAGCTTGCACAGCGACCCGCGGTACAAGAACTTGCTCGCCAAACTCGGTTTACCTGCAGCCTCATGACTGGAAAGCCTTCTTTGTTCTCTGAACTGAAGCGGCGCCACGTTGATAAAGTCGCGCTCGTTTATGCCGTCGTCGCTTGGCTGCTGATCGAGGTCGCGTGGATTCTCTTGCCGAATTTCGACGCGCCGTCGTGGATGTTGAAGGCGTTCATCATCTTGATCGCGCTCGGGTTCATTTTTGCCGTCACAATTTCGTGGTCGTTCGAAATGACGCCGGAGGGAATGAAACGAACGGCGGACCTTTCGCCGGGCGAGGTCCTTCCTTACTGGAGCAAACGGAAGTTTGCCGCATTCATTATCGCCGTCGCGGTTATTGCGCTCGGCCTGCTTGGTTACCAGTTGTTGCGACTGGCGCCGGCGTTTCAACCGGTGTCCTCGGCGAAACATACCGATAGAATTTTGATTCAGGGCAATGCGGCCGGCACCCAAACCGTGGAGCGCCAGGCCGACGGTGCGATCCGGGCTGAATATTCCTTTAATGATCGGGGCCGCGGCGATCACATCATTGCTACTTGGAAACTCGACGGTGCCGGTGTGCCGATCGAATACGACGGCCGCGGGAATGATTACATGAAGGCGCCGATCGAAGAGCATTTCGAGACAAAGAATGGTCGAGCGAGTTGGAAGAATCGCAGCGAACAAGGCGAGCAGGCCATCACGGGCGAAGCTTTCTATCTGCCGATGAATCCGCCGCCGGAATTATTCGGTGTGCTTGCTCGCGCGCTGTTGAAAGCACCAAACCACAAGCTGGCACTCTTGCCTGCCGGCGAGGCAACAATTGAACAAGCAAATTCCGGCACTACGAGGCTAACCGAATACCGCATCACCGGCCTTGGGTTTTCGCCGCAACCGATCTGGTTAGATCACAACGGCACATCGGCATCCGTGTCCCCTTGGTTTTCGGTAGTGCCAGATGGATTCGAGACTGCGATCCCCCAGTTGCTTGACGCGCAACAAAAAACCGATGCTGCGTGGTCGGAACGTATTGCCCGCGCACTCGCGCACATCCCGCGTGGCGACCTCGTTATTCGCAACGCGCGATTGTTCGATCCGCGCGATCTTCGCGTCACACCAGCAACAAGTGTAGTCGTGAGCGGCGAGCGCATTGTTCGTGTCGCACCGGACGCCGAAGTTAAGCCACCTGCCAACGCCGAGATCATCGACGCGCACGATCAGTTCCTGATGCCGGGATTATGGGACAATCACCAGCATTTCAGCGAAAACGATGGGGCACTCGACCTTGCCAATGGCGTGACCAGCGCCCGCGACATGGCGAATGATACCGAGACATTTCTTCAACGCGTCGCGCGCTTCGACAACGGCACTGAGCTAGGCCCGCGCGTTCTGAAAGCCGGCATTATCGATGGTACTGGAGAATTCGCAGGTCCTACGAAGATGCGGGTCGACAGCGTCGAGCAGGCGATTAAGGACGTCGATTGGTATGCTGACCACGACTACGCCCAAATCAAGATTTACTCCTCAATTAAACCGGAGCTGGTTCCGATCATCGCTGATCACGCTCACGCACGAGGATTGCGGGTAAGTGGGCATGTGCCCGCGTTTATGTCGGCACGTGAATTCGTCGACGGCGGCGCTGATGAAATTCAGCACCTCAATTTCATCGTGCTGAATTTTCTATTTCCTGAAGTGAAAGAAACGCGCAACCGCGATCGTTTCACAAAAGTCGCTGAGCGCGCCCGCGAATTTACTCCGGACAAATCCGAAGTGGGCGAGTTCATCAATTTTCTCAAGGACCATCACACCGTGCTCGATCCGACGATAAACATCTTTGAAGCGCTTTTTTGCGGCGATCCCGGCGCAATTACGCCCGGACTGGAAGAAATCGTGCCTCGTTTTCCACCGCAGGTGCGGCGCGCGATGCGGAGCGGTGCACTCGAGGTTCCGCCAGACAAACAGGCAGCTTATCGCGATGCTTTCCCGGCGATGTTGCGCTTGCTTACGGCAATTTATGACGCGGGCGTGACGATGATTCCGGGAACCGATGCGCTGGCGGGATACACACTCCACCACGAACTCGAGCTTTATGCGCGTGCCGGTATCGCTCCGGCTGAAGTTTTGCGCGTGGCAACTTGGACGCCCGCTCTCGTCATGGGCGTGGACAAAGACCGCGGCGTAATTGCGCCGGGGAAACTGGCTGACATGATCCTCGTGGATGGCGACCCAACGAAAAACATCCGGGACATCAACAACATCACCACGGTCATCAAGGGCGGAAAAGTTTACGACCCGGTGGCGATTGAAAAAGCGCTAGGTATCACGCCGCGCGAATCCAAGCCGAAATAGCGCATGAACTGGCAAATGCTTACCGCAATCGGCCAATTGGCCGCGGTTTTCTTCGGGATTCCTTCCCTCATTTATTTCGCTATTCAGATCCGCGAACAGACCAGGGAACGCCGCCAGGCGGCAGTGAATGCTCTCACAGTTCAATGGGGCGATCTGACAAAGGCGTTGCACGAGAACGCGGAGTTCACTGGGCTTTTTCTTCGTGGAGTGCACTCTTTCAACGATCTCGATGCAATCTCCAAACTGCGATTTAGCGCGTTCCAAAATCGTTTCTTCAAGAATTTCGAGGGGATGTATTACTCCCGTCGCGAAGGGATACTTTCTGCAGAGTTGTGGGATGAGATCGATCGGACCATGAGCGACTTCCTCGCGTACGATGGCGTTCGTCAATGGTGGGAGACGCGGAGACACTGGCACACCGAAGCCTTTGCCAGTGTCGTTGACGCAATCATCGCGAGAGGCGGCACGCCTACAGCATACTCAACCTACAACATGAACGAGATCGTCCCTCCGAAAGGATAGCTCGAATCAATAGAAAAAATCGCGACTAACAGTCAAGGCTTTGCAGGTCGCTGACGTGCGCGGACATCTCGGGTAGACTGTGCGGACTGCAGAAATGGATCAGCCGATGACTCGACTTCAACAGTGGCCACGGATTGCAGTCGTAGGCGCGGGTGCTGTCGGTGGCTACTTCGGTGGCCTGTTCGCCCGCTCGGGCGCGCCGGTGGTACTGATTGGGCGAAGCCATTTTGTTGACGCAGTTAATGCGAGCGGGCTTGTTTTGGATAAATCGGAAGGCCAGGAGCGAATCAGGGCCAAAGCAACAACCGAAATCAGCGCGGTTCGAGATTGCTCGCTGATTCTATTTTGCGTCAAAGCAAACGACACTTCGGAAACCGCGAAACAAATGGCTCCATTCCTCCCGCCGGACGCCACGGTGGTTTGCTTGCAGAACGGCGTCGATAATGCGGATCGGGTTCGCGCTGCAGCAAATGTGGTCGTGTTACCGGCTGCGGTTTACGTCGCCGTATCGATGCCAGAAGCCGGTCGCGTGAAGCATCTTGCGCGCGGTGATTTGATCATTGGTCCACCGTCGGCAAGAACAACGAAAGTAGCCGACGCGTTTATCCGTGCAGGTATATCTTGTCGAATCTCCGACAATATCGAAGGCGAGCTATGGTTGAAGCTCCTTCGTAATTGCGCACTGAACGCGATCTCCGCGTTGGGCCACGCCCGTTACGGCCAAATTGCGCGAAGTGACGATGCAAAAAAACTGATGGAACAGATTGTGGACGAAGTGCTGGCGGTAGCTCGGGCGGCTGGCGTCGTTTTGCCGGGTGTCGATGATCGCGAATCCGGAATGGCGGCAGCGATGGAGCTTGCAACGCAAATGGCAGACGCGTTCTCTTCAACCGCGCAAGATTTGAACCGCGGCCAGCCGACGGAGATCGATGCACTCAACGGCTACATTTCCCGTCGCGGTGAGGAGCTTGGTATCCCCGTGCCGGTGAATCACGCATTGTTCACGTTAGTGAAGTTGGCTGAACAAACAGGCGTCACCTAACCGACCGGAGATTGTTTCGAAGAAAAGCTTGCTTGGGCTTAGTAACAAAATTGAAGTGCTGAATTGGCTCGAGGAAAGTTATCACGAACATGACTGCAACAATGTCTCGGGGGATCTGCTCACTAACCCTGGCCTCATGATCAGTTGGAAGACGACCAAGGTGGAAGTGGCCAAGTCTGGGGACATCATTCAATAAAAATTATGACTTCATTCACTCCACATACGCGCGATCTCATCCAAGTGCTGTCGGGATATGGAAAGCTGATCTTGATGCTAATCGCGTTATCGTTAGGGACCGCGACGAATGACTTGAATGCCTCGCCAGAGGAAGACGTAAAGACTGTGGCCGCCTTGGATACGAAATATCAAGCCGCAGTTAAATCCAACGATGCTGCTACAATGGATCAGATTTTAGCCGACGACTTCGTCCTGGTGACCGGGCGCGGCAAAGTTTCCAGAAAAGCCGATCTGATCGAATCAGCTCGAAAGAAGGAAGTCGCCTACGAACGTCAGGACGAGGAACCTGGAACACAGAAAGTCAGAGTGTGGGGCGACACTGCAGTCGTGACTGCTCTCCTTTGGATCAAGGCGGTGCAGGGAGGCAAACCAGCGGATTACAAATTATGGTTTAGCGACACTTATGTCCGCACTCCAGCGGGCTGGCGTTACGTGTTCGGCCAAGCTTCTCTACCATTGCCTCAAGCGGAATCTAAGTAAGCCGGTTGAGTGCGCGCGCCTCGCGTGGATGTGATCGCAGTTTCGCGATCACCAATTTTTCAATCGAAAAAAGATTTCACATTCGAGCGAAAGAAATTGCCTCGAAAAATTTTGAAAAAAAGAGTTTGCGCGTGAAATAGTGTTATACTTAACTATATCACTATATGAGATGCAGCGCTCAATCGAAGCCGGTCCGCTCGCGCTCGGCAAAAGGGCTGTTTGGAGCACCGAATGAATCGTGAATGGAATGACACTCAACCAATCTATCGCCAACTTCGCGATCGGGGCGTGCATATGATTCTCGATGGCGTGCTCAATGAAGGCGATCCTCTGCCATCCGTGCGCACTGTGGCAGCCGAGTTTCGGGTCAATCCGCTTACGGTGCTGAAAGCCTATCAGCAATTAGTTGATGAGAACTTGGTCGAGATGAAGCGCGGCCTCGGTATGTTCGTGAAACCGGGTGCGCGTGATCAGTTGCTGAAAGGCGAACGCCAGAAATTTCTAACCGACGAATGGCCGCGGATCGCGGAAAAGATCGAGAGGCTCGGTCTCACACAAAGAGAGCTGGATGCCGCAGCAGCGCGCCGCTCGTCATCGAAAAAACGTTAATGCCATGGCGACGATAGAAGCACGCGGTCTTCGCAAGACGTTCGGCGCAACTGTAGCATTGGACGGCATCGACTTGCATGTCGAAGAAGGTCGCATCCTCGGAATGATCGGTCCGAATGGGGCAGGCAAGACAACTGCGCTCAATGCGATTCTCGGGCTCACCTCGTACGAAGGAGAATTGAAAGTGCTCGGTCGCGATCCGTGGACGAACCGCGACAAGCTCATGCGCGACGTCTCGTTCATTGCCGATGTGGCGGTGTTGCCGCGCTGGATTTGCGTCTCACAATTGCTCGATTACGTCGCCGGCGTGCACCCGCGATTCGATCGCGCCAAGGCGGAAAATTTTCTGGCAAGAACAACGATCAAACGCACGAGCAAGGTCAGGGAACTATCGAAAGGAATGGTGGCGCAGTTGCATCTCGCGATCGTGATGGCAATCGACGCGCGCTTACTCGTGCTCGATGAGCCGACACTTGGCCTGGACATTCTATATCGCAAACAATTCTACGACTCCCTGCTAAACGATTACTTCGATCGCAGTCGCACGATTATCGTGACAACACATCAGGTGGAAGAGGTCCAGGACGTTTTGACGGACCTCATGTTCATCGACCGTGGCCGGATCGTGCTCGAGTGCAGCATGGAAGAATTCGACTCGCGTTACCTCGAAGTGATGGTGAATCCAGAGCACCTCGCCGCCGCACGCGCCCTCAAACCGATGCACGAACGGCCGGTTTTCGGGCGCAGCGTACTGTTATTCGATCGCGTTGACCGCGACCAACTCGAAACGATGGGCGAGGTGCGCCGCCCGAGCATTGCCGATCTGTTCGTCGCCGTGATGAGTCCGCATTCACAAAACGTTGCCGTTTCCGCTTCACTCCGACGTGACGAGCCGGCGGGCCAGGCAAATCAAGTAGGAGCAGCTAAATGAATTCATCCGAGACTGTGCCTGAATCTGCCGGAGTCAGCGACCCGGGCGACAGACCCGCCACACCGCAGCCGTTCTATTGGTCGGTGCGGCGGGAACTTTGGGAGAACCGCTCGATTTACGTCGCGCCAATACTCGTTGCCATTGTTGTGTTGTTCGGTTTCCTCGTCAGCACGATTGGGCTGCCGGAACGCCGCCGGGAAGTTTTGCTGCTCGATCCTGCAAAAGCGCGAGCTGCAATCGAAGCGCCGTATGACATGGCGGCAATCATGTTGATACTGACTGCCTTCATTGTTGGCGTGTTCTATTGTCTCGACGCGCTATACGGCGAACGTCGGGATCGCAGCATCCTGTTCTGGAAATCGCTGCCGGTATCCGATCGCACCACATTGCTCTCGAAGGCCACAATCCCGCTGGTCGTTCTGCCGCTGGTAACTTTCGCGATCGTAGTGGCGACGCAGTTGGTCATGATGCTTTGGACCAGCCTGCTTCTCATAAGTCATGGCATGAGCCCTGCATCGACTTGGACATATGTTCCGCTGTTTCGGAATTCGTTCATTCTTCTTTACGGATTAGCCGCGATTGCTCTTTGGCACGCGCCGATCTATGGCTGGGCTCTGTTGATTTCAGGCTGGGCGCGGCGAGCAACTTTTCTTTGGGCAATCTTGCCGTTTTTCGCGATCGCGTTTTTCGAGAGGATCACATTCGGCACCTCCCATTTCGCCTCGATGTTGAAAGACCGTTTGATGGGATTCGCACCGACGGCCTTCGCTTTTAACATGCACTCGGTCAACTGCCCACAGCTCACTCCGGGCGCATACCTGAGCTCGTCCGGTCTTTGGCTTGGACTGATGGTTGCCGCGGCATTCATCGCCGTAGCAATCCGGCTGCGCCGTTATCGCGGGCCGCTGTAATCAATTTTCGCCCCGACAACCAACAACGAGAAAGCCATGCACCCACTCAAGAAAACCGCGCGCATTGCTGGCGCAATTTATCTATCAATGGTCTTCACCGCGCCATTCACTCTGCTGTATGTCCCCGGCAAACTCATCGTGCGCGGAGATGCCGCCGCCACCGCCAACAACATCCTGGCTCACGAGACGATGTTTCGTTTTGCGATCATCGGTGATCTCTTCACTCACGTAATTTTCATTTGTCTGGGCATCGCGCTCTACCGGTTACTGAGCAGTGTCGGCAAGACATGGGCTCTGTTGATGGTTGTACTGGTTTCGGTCTCGGCTGCAGTCGGATTTCTCGACACGCTGAACAATGTCGCTGCTCTGATTCTGTTTCGCGGGGCCGACTTTCTCTCTGTCTTCGACAAAGCACAGTTGAACGCGCTGGGCTATCTGTTCATCCGTCTCCACGGCCAGGGAATCTTCATGAACGAACTCTTTTGGGGTCTGTGGCTTTTTCCCTTTGGACTGCTGGTATTTCGCTCCGGGTTTCTGCCACGATTCATCGGCGGTTGGCTCATGATCAATTGTTTCGGCTATGTGGCGCTGTGCCTTATCGCGTTGCTCGCCCCGGATTATTACGGCGCCGCGTTTCGTTGGGCGCAGCCAATCTTGTTCGGCGAGCTGGCAATCATGCTCTGGCTTCTGATCAAAGGCGCAAAGGCGCCGGCTGAATCCGTCGCGGCGGCATCAGCATAAGCGTCAATCGATTTCGTTTGGCCAATGAAACTCAAACCGATTCTCAAGTGGAGTGTCCGAGTGATCCTGGTCGCTTTGCCCTTGTCGATCTTAACGCTGTTCATCGCCTACTGGAGATCGACTAACGACTGTGAGCACATGGCTGCTCTGAACGTTCCGATGAAAGCCATTCGTTTTTGCGAGTATGGTTCACCTGACGTTCTCAAGTTTGAAGACGTTGAAAAGCCTGTTCCGAATGACGATCAAGTCTTGATCAGAGTTCACGCGGCTTCCCTCAATTTTATTGATCCGGGCGTGATGCGAGGGCCGTGGCCGCTTCGCCTGATGTCCGGGCTGCGCAAACCAGAGAAGACACGGCTAGGCACCGATGTGGCCGGCCAGGTGGAAGCGGTTGGCAAAAACGTGACGCTGTTCAAAGCGGGCGACGAAGTCTTTGGCGTGGCTCGTCCTTCCCTTGCGGAGTATGCGTGTGCTCGCGAGCGAGCATTGGTTATTAAGCCAGCTAATGTGACCTTTGAACAAGCGGGCTCTGTCGCTTGGGCGGGATTCACCGCCTTGCAGGGTCTTCGCCAAGCTAACATTCAGCCGGGGCAAAAGGTTCTGATTAACGGCGCAACGGGAGGCGTGGGCACTTTCGCTGTCCAGATAGCGAAGTCATTCGGCGCAGAGGTAACGGGCGTATGCAGTACGCAAAAAGTCGATCTTGTCCGATCAATCGGCGCAGATCACGTCATTGACTATACCCAAGAGGATTTCACCAAAGGTGACCAGCGTTACGACGTGATTTTTGATAACGTTAACAACCACTTCTTCTCAGATCGGCGGCACGTCTTAACTCCGAATGGCATCTGCGTCCTTGCCGGAATCGGAGGAGCAGGACTACACCCGGAAACGTGGGGGCGTGTGGTTGGGACTTTCAAAGCGAACCTGTTGTCGCGGTTCGTCCGTCAGAAGTTTGTCAGGTATGTTACGACACTGAACAAAGAGGATCTGAAGCTATTGAGCGACCTCATGCAAACGGGGAAGGTAACACCCGTCATCGACCGCACTTACAAGTTGAGCGAGACCGCAGAAGCGATGCGCTATTTCGAACAAGGGCACGCGCGCGGAAAAGTAGTACTCGTTGTGGACTAGAACGCCACCTGACTATGGAAACGACAAAGCAATGAACTCACTAAAGAAACAACCCAGGATAGCGGCCGCCCTCTATTTCTTAAACGGCCTGACCGCGCTGCAGGGGCTGTGCACAGGGAAGACCGGCAAGCTTGTTATCAAAGTGGAATAAAAATAAATGAGATGACTATTGATCGGATCGACAATTCGCAACGCACTGCCGCAAAAGTTGCCGGCTGGAGCGGTCTGCTCACTTTCGCGATCGTGGTCTTTGGCAACTACGTGTTGCTCAATCCTCTCGTGGTTTCCGGCAACGCTGCGGCGACCGCTCAGAACATCGTGGCGCACCAAACCCAGTTGCGCATAACGGTGGTTTGCTTTCTCACCTACACCCTCGGCGTTGTCGTTCTGCTCACCGCACTCTACGTGATTTTTAAACCAATAAATCCCGGCCTCGCCCTGGCCGGAGCGCTCTT
>Ga0209156_10002072_pt1 | contig 15922 bp, 8 predicted proteins | sample GraSoiAngelo_124_FD_185881 | JGI IMG/M metagenome (GOLD analysis project Ga0209156, IMG submission 185881) | Grasslands soil microbial communities from the Angelo Coastal Reserve, California, USA - 14_0927_05_20cm (SPAdes) (version 2) | ecosystem: Environmental > Terrestrial > Soil > Grasslands ...
GGATGAACACAAGAACACCGAGAAGGATGTGCGCGATTGCACCAGCGGACTGCGAACCGAACCGCTGGCCGCCGCGCGTGAGGCCTGCCATCGCATTTACGATCCCAACGACGCGGACAAGCTTACCTTGCTGGGGCAATTGTTCGGAGATGCTGGCGCGTTCGCGGAAGCGCTCGATCCGCTGAAGCGGGCGGTGCAGCTCGATGCGAACTCGTTCGAAGCGTGGCACAACCTGGGAGTTACTTACTTTCGCTTGAATCGATACAAAGAAGCGCGCGGGCCGCTGGAGAAGGCGGTGGCGTTGCGCCCGGAATTCTACGGCTCGGTCGTGCTATTGGGCGCGACGCTCTACATGTTGGGTGACGACGAGGCAGCGTTGCTGGTGCTGGAGCGCGCGCACCGCCTGAATCCTGCTGATGCTCAGACCGCAGCGGTGCTGGAGAAGCTTCGCGGACGCAAAAAAGAATAAGCCCCTTCTCCCGGTTCCACTCCTCTTTCTAAGCGCTGACGAGGAAAGACACGAAGTGCTTGTACGCGAAAGCGACTCGCGTGCTAAAAAAGAAAGGGCGGCTTGCCCAAGCCGCCCTTTTGCGAACACTAAGCTGAGTGACCAAGACTACCAGGTGAATTTGATCATTCCCTGGAGAATGCGATGGCCAATGGTGTTGTCTGCGAAACCAAAGCGCTGGTTCGTAGTATTCAGCGTACCGTTCGAAGTGAAGTTAAGCGTCAAGTTAGGATCGCCCGCGATGAAGGTGCGGTTCGGGTGATTCAAGAAATTGTAACCGGAGAAACGGAACTGTAGTTTCTTGGACTCGGACTGCCCAAACGTGAAGTTCTTGAACAACGACAAGTCGCTGTTCCAGAAACCCGGGCCGGTCAGGGTCGGGAAGATAATGTTGCCCTGCTTGCCCGGAGTAACAAACGGGGAGAAGCAGGCGGCGTTCATGTACTGATTGGCCTTAAGCCCCTGTCGCGGATCACAAGTCAGCGTAGGCATCAGCTGGACCTCCGGGGTGCCAAGCACGTTCTGGTTGCTTGCCTGAATATTGTAGGGAACAACCTGACCTGTGTTCGGGTCGGTATAGGCAAGAGTCTGGCCCATGAACGTTGTACCAGCAGGGATATAGCCGGTGAAGTTGAAGTTTCCATTACCCGCAACTGCCGCTTGCAGGTCCACGCCGCTCTGGTACTGCGTGATGCCCGAAATTTGCCACCCGTTCGCCGCGCCCTTCAGAAAGCGGTTGGCACTGTGTAGCGTTGGGAATTCATAAACGTAAGCCAAGTTGAATATGTGCGTGCGATTATTGGGGAGCGTTCCATAATTGCTTCTGAGGACGGTCGGATCTGCTCCTCCACTCCCGGCACCATTCTCGGAGCGAATACCGAGCGCCTTCCCAAAGGTGTAATTGCTCAAGAAGGTGAAATGCCCGGCCTGCTTGTTCCAGGTCACCTGCAAGGCGTTGTAGTTGGAATACATCTTATGGTCAATGATCTTGAGTGTGCCGAGACAATTTTTCGCGGCGACGCAAGGACCCGAATTAAGTGGGCGCGCAGCACTTGTAGCGCCGGTCGTGTAGCCGGTATCAGCACCCTGAGCAGCACAACTGGGCCTACCCTGGGCGTCCTTTTGCGGGTTGCCGCTTGCATCTTTGGGCGCCAAACCCGAATTGCAACCGGGCAGCCAGCCGACGGCGTTAAGCAACGTCCCCGCGCTAAGGTCGTTGATTTGGTCAAAGTTGTTGTTGTAGTTGCTCAGGTAGTCGGACTTGCTGCCGACGTAAGCGACTTCCAGCAGGCTCTTCCAAGGCAGCCGCTCGGCCACGGTGAAGCTGTAGCTCTGGGTTCGTGGCTCCTGGCTGTCTGTGGGATCCAAGGCTGTGAGCCCACTCGGTATGGCGGCGCTCCCAGGCGCAAGGTTAGCGATATTCACGCCGTTCAACGTCGGAGATAAGAAGGATCCCTGGACTACGCCATAGGCGCCGTTCTGGACGTTTTGCTCGTCGTGGAAATGGTACATGCCATAGCCGCCGCGCAACACGGTGCGGCCGGTGCCAAAGACATCCCAAGCAAAGCCTACACGGGGGTTGTAGAAGAAGAGCCGGCTGCCTGAACCCGAGAGTGCGGTCGAAGAGTTAACCTTGTTCCATTCAATACCAGGGAACATGCCACCATTTACGGATCCGCCTTTGTCCTGAGCATAGAGGTTCGGATACCAGGCCGCAAAACCAAAGCCGGTGGTATCAACCCAGGGGCCCAAGTGCGACACGCGCATGCCATAATCCAAAGTTAGGCGACGCGTGACCTTCCAGGAATCCGTTCCGTAAAAATCTGCCGTGATGTAACGGAAAGCGGGAACGACGTCGAAATTCAATTCCTGATAAGTCGCCATCTGGCCGATGAGCATGTCTGCATAGGCGTTGCCGGACGAACCTCCACCCCAGCTGGCGAACGCCATGCTGCCGTTGACGGTTCCGTTGCCGGGCTGTTCGTTCCAGGTGCGCTCCCAGTAGAAGCCGAACTTGGTGGTGTGTGTTCTCCAAACCTTAGACAAATTGTCGGCTACAGATGGCAGAGTCTTCTTGGCATAAACGTTGCCGTTGAGCTCGAACCCCGCGTTGAGCATGTTCGAAATACCATCACCCCAGCCGGTCATTTGCGGCAAGATCAGGTTCTGGGCGTTGGGATGGCTGAAGAGCAGGTTGTAATTGAGCCCTAGGGAGCCACGCTCCACTTTCGCAGGATCCGCAAAGTTGTTAGGCAGGTTCAAATAGGTATAGCTGAAAATCACCTCGTTGGTGAGAGTGGGACTAATAACCTTCGTAAGATTTGCGGTTACCACGTCGGAATTCGTTGTCTGGATAATAGGTGTTGGGTAAGGAGTCGTTGGCGAGGCCCAGCTATTCGCACTTCCTGTCCAGAGGGTATCCAGGCTTTCTTGAGCATTGTCATGCTGATGGTTGTAGGAGACATACAGCTTCAGTGTTTGGCTGAGGTTGTAATCTACGCGCACACGCTCCTGCAGCATGTTGGAATACCGCGTAGCCGCTTGGGCGTAATTGAAGCCGTGCGTTCCTGGAAGGCTCGGGTCCAAGTTGGGCAGCGGGTAGACATTCGTCAAGATCTGCCCATTGGGATTGATCAGGTTTGAAGAATTGATCTTCCCATTGGTGAAGTCTGAACCGCCCGGGAGGCCCGTAACTCCACCGCCGTTAAGGTAGCTAACATAGGGCTTGCCGTTCAACATTTGAGTGAAATCGCCCTGGCGCATCGCTGCGGTCGGAACCACGGCGTGGTACACCCCATTGTCGACGTCCTGCTTGTAGTACTCCATTCCATAGAAAAAGAAGAGCTTGTCGCGGTTGTGGTTCAATTGCGTTCCCGGAATGATGACCGGGCCACCAATGTTAAAACCCGGGTAAAAGTATCTTGTCTTGGGCTTAGGAGCTACCGGAGTACCATTGGGAAGCAAGCCAGCGTCCTTGTTTTGCGGATCGTCGGCGTCCAAGTGCCAATTGCGGGCATACACGTAAGCCTCGCCGTGAAATTGCTGGCCACCCGACTTGCCGATCGCGCTAATCACTACGGGCCCCTTGGCCTCGTCCGCGCCGAAGTTCGAGGTCATCACTTTCAATTCCGCAGTCATGTCGGGATTGGTGTTCATGGCCTGGCCGCAGTTGCATCCGGGGTCAATGATGTGGGCACCGTCGGAAGTTATGTCGAGCGCCCCTGTGCGCGTTCCGTTGGCCGAGAAACTGCCCACTGGATGATTGCCGCCGGTTCGTTCATCGGTAGCAGAGTAGGAGCTTTGATTCAACACACCGCCTGTCATCGCCATGCCGGGCATGATCTTGACGAACTCGGCGGCGTTCTGCCCCACGATAGCCACGTTCTGCATGATGTGCTCGTTGATGAGCGTTGATTTTTCGCCTGAATCCGTAGGGGTGATCTGGACGCTCGACGCTTCCACGACCACAGTTTCCGCCGCAGCTCCAGGTTCCAGCTTGATTCCTGCTAGGTTCCGTTTGTCGTCGGAATTGAGCATGATCGACTTCGTTGTCCACTTCTTAAAATTCTCTTTTTCCACAGAAAGCGTATAGGTTGCGGGCGGGACCGCAGCAAAAGTAAAGTAACCTTCCCCGTTACTCTTGGTGCTTCGCACGTCGCCGCTTGCCTCGTTCTTGAGGGTCACCGCCGCCCCGGGAACCACTGCGCCTGAGGCATCAAACACAGTTCCCGTCAGAGTCGCACTGGTCGTTTGCGCCAGCGCCACCGACTGACCGAGGAATGCTAGAGCACAGAGGACCGCGGCTAGAACGCCGACGGCCGCCATCGAGCCTTTACGCTGAAAATCGATATTGAAAATGGAAAATGTTGCGTTGCGAGTCATCACTTCACCCCACTCGAACTGAATCTCAGAACCACCACAGTACGCTGAACCTACGAGTAGCGCCCTCTCTTGGGGGGACAAGAGCACTACCGTAATCGTTTACGATTGGTGCGTTTTTACTGCGGCCGCCTGGGGCTGTCAAGTCTTTTTTTGGATTTTCTATGTAACATATCGATTTTGTGGCTTCTTTTGCGCCCACCAAGGCCTGCGAGGGGCAGCCAAGCAAATCTACCATGCGAGGGCGGCTGAGGACGCCTCTCGAAGACCTGGGCGACTTCGTGGACTTCCGTTTCCGTGGTCCAGGAGTTTTCCAAGCCTGATAAGGGCCGCATGGACTGCGACTTACGCGGAGTTCAGGGCCAGTTCGCCTGCTCGGTTTTGAGGCGGTCGTACTCGGCCATTTCGCGCCGCATATCTTCGAATCGCCGGAGAGTGCGGTAAGCATTCACAAGGTATAGGCGGATGGGGGGACTGATCGGGTCGAGACGCTCCGCGGCTAGGAAGGCTGAGAGGGCGCCCTCGTTCTGGCCCTGCATTCGGAGTGTCTTCGCAAGAGCCAACTGTGCTCCAACTGAATCAGGACTCAGTGCCACGGCCTCGCGGGCGAACTTCAGAGCCTCGTCCGACTCGCCATCAATAATGTACCGCAGAGTCAACTGAACTCTTGCGGACACACTGTCAGGAGAAATGCTTAGCTCTTTCAGGAATTCCTGCGCACATTGTTCCGGATGGCGCGCCGCGAGGTAGGTGCCATAAAAATAGTGGACGTTCGGAAACTTCGGGTATTTGGAGACCAGCGTATTGAAATCAGCTTCGGCTACCTCAGGTTCCTGAGTGGCCAGATCCCAGAAGGCCTTGCCCGCCATGGTCACGGCCTCGCGCTGGTTTGCCGGCACATCCGAAGGAAGGATGGGCATGCGAAGCGACGGCAAGCCGGCCGCAAACATCATTTCAGGATTATTGCGAACCTTGCGCGCGATGCGCATCAGAAATTCCTGCGCCACCTCGAAGGCGCCTTGCTGAGTGAGCAGTAGGGATAAATGGTAATCGGCCATGTCCAGCAGCGGGCCACCGGGCTGCGTGACCGGCACTAACATGTGGGCCTTTTTCAAATGCTGGAAGGCCGCGTCGTATTGCTTAGTGCGAAATTCGCACAGCCCGAGCAGAGCCCAACCCGGAGCAGCCGAGGCGTCAAGCTGCACCATGCGAGTCAACGCGTCGCGGCATTCCGTATACCGGTCGCGCTCGTATTCGATCATGCCGAGCGCCCACCAGCCCTGGGCCCAGTCGGGATGCAATTTGACGGCGCGGCCGTAAAGCTCAGCGGCCTCTTCGGGATGATTGGCCTCGTAGGCTTGTTGCGCTTTGGCGGAAAGTTCTTCGAAAGACTGAGGCGGGCTCTGCGCGGTGGGTGCCGCTGCAAGCAAAAGAAGAAGGACTATCGGTCGCATTTCCGCAGCTTCCTTCCACGCTCCTGCTCGCGCGCTTGAATCGCGGCGTCCATCTCTTCCGCGATCTTCCTTTCCTGCCGGCCCTCGGCCATACGCCCCAGACGAAAATAAATGGTCGAAAGGCTGCGATGCGCTTCGGTATATTCCGGAGCATCGCTGGTTAGTGCCTTCAATAGCTCCGCAGCGCGCTTATCGTCTCCTTCGTCCGAACACAAGAGAGCGAATTGATAGCGGACGCGGATTTCTTTTGGCCGCAACTGAATGGCCTGCTGCAAGCGCGACCGCGCTTCCGGAAGCTTGCTTTCCTCCCGCAGCAGCGTCCCCAGCCAAAGAAGCGGGTCAAAGGCGGTCGGATCCAATTGCAGAGCCTTGCGGAACGCGGCTTCAGCGCCATCCAAGTCGGCAGCGACATAAGCCAGTCTCCCGCGCAGGCTGTAGGCCTCCGGCAAATTGGGATTCAGTGTGATGGCGCGGTCCACTTCCTCCTTCGCGCCTTTCTTGTCGTTCGCTTTCATGCGCGTGAACGCCATCAGCATGTGCGCCTCGGCGGTGTCGCCATTTCGCAGGATGCGCTCGATCATAAGCGCGCCGCGCTGGTCCTGGCCTTGATGCAGCAGCGCAGTACCGAGCAAGTAAGCGAGAGCGAGGTCGTTCGGGTCAGCGTCGGCCAGCGGATCGAGCAGGGCAACCACTCTCGCATCTTCGCCACGGCGAAGGTAGCATTCTGATAGCAGCAATAAGAGCCGCCGATGCTCGGGGTCGCTCGCAGGCTGGATGGAATAAACCGCTTCGAATTCTTTGATGGCTTGCTCAACTTCGCTCATCTTGTAGTAAGCAAGAGCAAGGTTAAAGCGGATTCCGTAATTGGTTGGCTCCGCCGCCAGAGCCTGCTCGTATTCCTGAATCGCTTCGGTGTAGCGGCCCTCGTGCGCCAATGCCGCTCCCAGATTCGAGCGAACCGCCACCGCTTCGGGATGAGCTTTCAGATAGGCCTGATAACCGGTGATCGCTTCGGCGTAGTGACCAGACTGGTGAAGTTCGACGGCCCGCCTGAGCGCCTGCTGCCCGGATTCATCCTGCGCCCGCGCCAAGCCCAGGCAGAGTAAACACGACAACATCCCCCATATTGCCTTCACCACTAACCCAGAATAAGGGCGGCATGATTCACTGCGCTTCATTGCAAGCCACCGCTGGCCTTCGTTTCGTCACACTTCGCAAGGGTACATGCCTATCAGGGAAGCTGCGGGCATTTCCCCTCATGATTTGGACCAACCGCGATTCGGTACCACGCCCACACCTTCACGTATGGTGACCAGCCGGTTGGCCTGGATCCCCTTGTGGCTCTCATGCAGGCCGCTCGGCCAAAATATTTCGAGATCCGCTGCGACCGACGGCCCCAAACCGAAGTGCAGCCGGGGATCGTTACAAGAGAAAAAGCTGGACTGACTCAGCAGGGCTTGAGCTTGTGTCTTCCCTCCGTAGCGCGCCAAAACTCGAGCCCCGATCGCGCTGCGATTGGATTTTACGCCCTCGAGCTTGATTTTGATCCAGTTTGCCTTGCCAGTGAGGTCGTTTCGCAACAGCGATGGAGGTTCATTGAGATTGACGATGACCATGTCGACGTCGCCATCATTATCGAAGTCTCCGAAAGCGCAACCGCGGCTGCAATGCAAGGCGGCAACACCGGGACCCGCTTCTGCAATCAGCTCTTCAAATACGCCTTGCCCTAAGTTTCGGAAAACCGCGCGCGGAGTTTTGTTCGGGTATTGTGGGAGCCTCTTCTCGACCTTCGGATCAACATGACCGGTCGTCATAAACAAGTCCGGATAGCCATCGTTATCCAGATCCACAATCCCGGCGCCCCAGCAGACGTAGCGAGTCTCGACTCCCAGCCGCGAGGATGCCGTGGCGTCGAGAAAGTATCCCTTCCCGTCGTTGTGATAGAGAATGTTCCTGTCATCGGCAAAATGCGTCTTGAAGATATCGAGGTGCCCGTCCAAATTGTAGTCACCCACTCCGACGCCCATGCCGGCCTGCGCCATCCCGTCGTCGTTCAGGGCAACGCCACGCAGGACGCCCTCTTCGCGAAAGGTTCCATCGTGATTGTTCATGAAAAGCAAGCTCGGAGTGGCGTCGCAGGCGACGTAAATATCAGGCCAGCCATCTTCATCAAAATCCGCGGCCACAACCGTCAAGCCGTAACTGGAAGTCGCTCGCGCGATGCCCGCAGGTTCACTCACATCGGTGAATGTTCCGTCGCCGTTGTTTCGATAAAGCCAGTGCCTGCCCGTGGGCAAGCCGCGCGGCCCGCACGCCACGGGAATCCCCAGCCAGATGCAGCTGCTGTTTTGGCCGGGAGCCGGAGCTTCTTCAAAGGAAAACCGCACGTAGTTGGAGACGAAGAGGTCAAGATGACCATCGCGATCAAAGTCCACGAAACTGCAACCGGCGCCCCAATGCTGCTCCGTGGCCCACAGTCCCGCGGCCTTGGTCACATCCGTGAAGGTTCCATCACCGTTATTGCGGTAGAGAATGTTCTGCCCAAAGCGGGCGCAGAAAATGTCGTCAAAGCCGTCGTTATTGTAGTCTCCGACGCAAACGCCGCAAGCCCAGCCAACCGAGTGAAGTCCGGCTTTTTCCGTGACATCTGTGAAAGTGCCATCGCGATTGTTCTTGTAAAGGCGATTGGTCGCGCCCTCGGGAGCGCCTTCCAAGCGCGTTCCCGACAAAACGAAAATGTCCATCCACCCGTCGTTGTCGTAGTCAATGAAGGCGCAGCCGCAGCCTGTCGTCTCGACAATGTATTTCGTTTCCTCGCCGCTGCCGTAGATGACTGGCGCACGCAGACCCGCGTCCCGGCCCACATCCACGAAACGAGCATGGAAGGGCCGGCCGGAGGGAGCCGATCTTGGTAACGGCTTAGCGCTGTGTGTGGATAGCCCTTGCGCCAGGAGCGACTCGGTACTGAGGCAGCATGCTGCTCCCATCCCCAACTGTGCAAATCTGCGGCGTGTGATAGTCATTCTGCACACAATCTCCTGAAAACTTATGCGCCCGCGGCCGGGCTTCATTCGTGCCTTGGGCCGCTCGCACAATCATTGCATCTTTACCAAAGCTTTTTCGTAGCCTACCACGCAGGACAAGCGCTCAGCGCCCCAGAGAACTCCACTAATCCACTTGGAACGTGACCTTCTCCTCTGCCTTCAAGCTGCCTTGGGTGACACCGATACGGATCTCATAAGCGCCAGGGGTGAATTTATCCGCGGGCAAGTTTGCGATGTAAGGAATCCGGCCGTCTCGTTGCACGTCGGGCAGTGGCGCTTCAGCCGCGCCAAGGTATTGTCCTTCTCTGTAAAAAGACATCGTGAGCTTAGGAGTATCCTTGACCGCGCGGTCCGGATACACAGCAAAGTAGAAAGGCAAAATGTTGCCTGGACCGCCCTTCAGCGTGTTCGTGAGCGTGGGCACAACCTTGCCTCCAGGAAAATAAAAAGCATCCAGGATTTGATTATCTTTCAGCGCTTCCGTGCGGCGCACCACAACCACGTCGCTCACGGACAGTTTGCTCGAGGGGTCCGGTACTGAGATCGAGGTTTTCTTCACGCAGGTTTTGTTGTCGAAGCGATCCATGACCACTGCTTCCAAGGAGTACGCACCAGGAGGTAACTCGGTTCGGAACGTCTGAACCAGGTTGCCTTCCTTGTATGCATTCACCTTATCCTGAGCGACCTGCACAGCGAAGTCCTTGCTGAATTTCTCGACGATTTCCCCATTGGAATTCTTCACGACCGCGAGCAGGGCTGTGTCGACGGCGCTGGTCTTTTGATCGGGCTGCGGTGTGAAGGTTAGTCCTTTGAGTGGAGCCTCCAGTGTCACCATGTACTCGACTTTCGGTCCACGATCATTGAACCGCTCTGCCCCAACCTGAAAATCCACATCATGGGGAGCAGCTGATGCGTTCAAAGCATTTAGCAGCGGCATCTCGTACGCGAACAACTGCTGCCCGCCCTTGATCTGTGGCAAGGCAAAATAGCCGCTTCGAGAGTGAACCACTACATCCGGGCGATCTACGCGGATGGAGATTTTGCGGAACTTTCCGTCATATACCGCAATATGGGGAGCATAAGAAGCCTCATAGTAGGTTCGCACTTCTTCCATGGCAGTTCTGAGTGGCGCCCGATAGTCGTTGGTTTCGGCAATCGTCACACCGCCGGTTTGCTGCGCCAGGTCGCGCAGCCAGAGCAACGGATTGGAGCGCAACGCATTTTCCGCCGTTTCCGCTGCGCGGGCCTGCCCGATCGATACCTCCCCGACTCCTCCCCTCATCTGCTGCGATCGTGTTTCTCCGGCCGCTCCGCTCAATCCCTGCCGGCCGTTTTCGTCTTGGCTCCAAGTCACCAAGCCCTTAGGATCAACCGTATAAAAGCTGACGTTGGCGCGATTCGCCACGCTGATCAAGTTGCTGTATTGTTCCTTGACCGCCTCCGGTATGAACAACCAGGGGTTGAAATACAAAACCACTTTGCGGCCCGGCAGTTGGGACTGTGCCCGCACCAGTGCCATCAACGCGTCTATGGTCGCGCGAGCGTTGTAGGCGCGGTCAGCAGCTTCAGATTGCTGAAGCATGTCGTACTGCATTTTCGCCATCCGATAATTGACCGCACTCTGCACCTGACTTTGACTTGGGCCGCCTGCAGCGCCACCTTGCACCTGGGGCTCGCCCCCGGACAGGATCTGCTGGAGTTCCTGTTTCACCTCCGTGGACTGGTTCTCGTACTGTGTAAACGACCACATCATCGACCGATCCATACTCTTCAGCAATGCCGCATGATCGGAGGTCAGAGGCTGGAGAACCTGCAACCCGTGATCGACAGTGACAATGGAGAAATACAGGTTCTGCTCCGGCGCCATGTCGAGAATATCTTTCAACGCTTGCCGGAAGAACCGCTTTCCCTCCTGGTCCAGTCCTTCAAAGACGAGTGTAACCAGCCGCACTTCGCGCATGGGGTCTAAAGAAAGCGACCCGCTGTCCGCGGGTGTTTTGGGCGCGCCGGATAACTCAGCAGACTTGCCCTCCACAAGATGGAACGACGTCACCTTCTGCTCGACGCCATCTTCAAGAACATGGATTTCCTCTGGTCGAATATCGTGGATCGTTCGGCCCTTCTTGTCGCGGAAGACCATGTCGAGCACAACTTCGTTTGCGGTCGAACGCACGGTAGGTGAAGTAGCTTGACTTGAAGTGTTTTGCTGAGATTGCTGCTGACCCGCCAGGCTAAACGCGCTCAGGAAGAATGCGGGGAGAAGAATAGTTAGCCGCTTCATGGTTCAAACCTCCACCGGAAACGTTTACGGAGCAAGTGTAGCTCTACTTCTAATACTGCAAGAACGTTTTTTTCCAGTATCTCGGAGGAATTCAGTTGGAAACCACTTCCTTCGTTTTTTGTGGGCTTACGACGATACTCGACCCTCCGGTGCCAGTCAGGGGCAACAGCCTTGAAGTACCTCGCTGATTAGTGGATGTTAGAGAGGTTCCTTTTCTCGCAAATCCGCAACGGAGCCGGACGTTTTGTGAAATGAAGGTCTGGAATCAAAGAATAGTCCTTGTTCTCATTTGTGTTTCTTGCGGAATCGTTCCGTCCGTGGCGCCGCTCTGCCTGGATGCCGCAGACCCTTCCCTTGCGATGAAGCGTGGCGGAAATGACAGCTCTCTGGCTGTCCACAATGGAGACCAAGCGAACCAGGCAAAGCCGCCGGCCCATGGCAATGCAAATCCCAAGTCGTTTGAGAAGTTGGCGGAGAGCGCGCGGGCAGCGATGGAAGCCGACCAGATTCCGGAGGCGATCCGGCTGTACTCGCGTGCCACCGCGCTCAAGCCCAACTGGCCGGAAGGGTGGTGGCATCTTGGAACGCTCTTCTTCGATGCGGGGCGCTTCGCTGAGGCGCGCGATGCCTTCGCGCATTTCGTCACGGCCGAACGGAAGCAGCCGGGCCCGGGGTTCGCCATGCTCGGCCTAAGCGAGTTTCAATTAAAGGATTACCCGAAAGCACTCGTGAATTTGGAGCGCGGAAAAAGACTCGGCTTGGGGACCGACCAGGCTTTCGAGCTCACCGTGCTGTTTCACGATGGCATCCTGAACAACCTGTTGGGCGAGCCCGAAATCGCACTCCAGCGCCTGACCTTGGCAGCGAACCAGATCGCTGCCGCAAACCTCGACGCTCCCAAGGATGCCGTCTTGGCGAATCTCGAACTGCTGGACGCTTTCGGAATAGTCGCGCTGCGCATTCCGAAGTTGCCTTCCGATCTCGGGGAAGCGCAGGTCCCGCTGGTTCGCCAAGCAGGACGCGCGCAAGCGTTGATCGCCTTGCAGGATTATGTGGCGGCCGGGGCAGAGTTCAAACAATTATTGGCGCTCTATCCGTCCGAACCCGGCGTGCATTACATGTATGCTGTGTTTCTGTTAAAAGAGAATCCCTCCCTCGCCGTCGACGAATTCCGCCGTGAAATCGAAATCTCTCCTTCTCACACCGTGGCGCGGATCCAACTCGCCCTGGAATTCCTCCGCACCGCCGATTACGAGCAGAGCCAGAAGTATGCCAGGGAGGCGGTCGCGCTAGCGCCGCAAAACTTTGCCGCGCACGTAGCCTACGGCAGGCTATGGCTCGCGCTAGGAAAGAACGATAGCGCTCTGCAAGAGCTGCGCACGGCAGTGAAGCTGGCCCCTGGCAGCCCTCACGCTCACCTTGCGCTTTCCCGCGCTTTGTATAAGGCGGGCCAGAAAAGCGAGGCCGCGCGCGAACAAGCGGAGTTCGAGCGCCTGAAAGCGTTGTCCGATGCGGCGGATCAATAGGCGATGGGAGATGGATTCCGGGAAAGTCTCGCTATGCTAGACTGAATTTCAGCAATGTTTCGGCTCATCCTCACCATTGGGGCGATTGTTTCCTGCGCAGTTGCGGTCGAGGTTGCGGTTCAAACAGACCGCAGCGCCAGCATCCGTTTTGAAGACATCACCGCCGGATCGGGGATCGATTTTGTGACGGACAGCAGTCCCACTCCGAACAAAAACCAGCCGGAAACGATGGTTTCAGGCGTTGGTCTCATCGACTACGACAACGACGGATACCCGGACATCTTCTTCATTAATGGCGCGGCGATTCCATCCCTCAAAAAAGATTCCCCGAAATACTACAACCGCCTGTTCCACAACAATCATGACGGAACCTTCACGGATGTTACCGAGAAGGCCGGGCTGGCGGGAGACGGCTACGATATGGGCATCGCCATCGGTGATTTCGATGACGACGGCTGGCAGGACATTTACGTCGCCAGCGTGACGAAGAATCATCTGTATCGAAATAATGGCGACGGCAGCTTCACGGATGTTACCGATAAGGCTGGCGTGGGCGCACCGATGTATAAGGGCCGGAAAATGTGGAGCGCGGCCGCGGGCTGGGTCGACTACAACAACGACGGCAAGTTGGATCTGTTCGTTTCGAACTACTGCAAGTGGGAAGTCAACAAGGACCCCGTGTGTCTGAGCGGGGGACGTTTGCGGGCCTATTGTCACCCTAAGTTTTACGAACCACTCCCGTCCACGCTCTACAAAAACAACGGTGACGGCACTTTTACCGACGTTTCCGGCCCGACCGGCATCTCCAAAAAATTCGGCAAGGGCATGGGCGTGGGTTTCAATGACTACGATGGAGACGGCTTCATGGATATTTTCGTTGCCAACGACAACATGCCTAATTCCCTCTTTCACAACCTCAAGGGCAAAGCCTTTGAAGAGGTGGCCATGGACGCGGGCGTGGCTTATTCCGAAAACGGCAAAGCCGTTTCAGGGATGGGCGCGGAGTTTCGCGATCTGGACAATGACGGCCTGCCTGATATCTGGCACACGGCTACGGAACTGGAGACTTTTCCCCTGTTCCAGAATCGCGGCAACGGAATCTTCATCGATGTCACAGGCAGGAGCGGTCTGGCGCGCCCCACTTTGGAGATGTCCGGCTGGTCCAACGGAGTAGCGGACTTTGATGACGATGGCTTGAAGGATTTGTTTGTAGCTCGCGGGAACGTTCTTGATAACGTTGCGGAATTTACGAACCGGACGTACGCCGAGCCCAACTCGATTTTCCGAAACCTGGGAAAAATGAAGTTTCAAGATGTGACCGCGCAGGCAGGCGCCGACATGCAGGTTGCCGAGCCATACCGGGGCGCGGTGATCGGCGACCTCTTCAATGACGGGCATCTCGACATTGTCGTCACCGCCCTGAATGGAAAAGCCAGGATTCTTCGCAATGTGACATCGAACGGCAATCACTGGGTGACTTTTCAATTGGTGGGAAACAAAAGCAACCGCATGGCCATCGGGGCTCAGCTCAAGTTAACGACTGAGGATGGCAACATCCAGTATGACATTGTCTCCACAAGCGCGGGCTACGGAGCTTCACGCGATCCGCGAGCGCACTTCGGTCTTGGCGCATTCAAGACTGTGAAACAGCTCGAAGTTCGCTGGCCCAACGGCGTGCGCCAAGTACTGAAAGATCTATCGGCCGATCAGATCCATCGTGTTGTGGAACCGTAAGACCGCCTCTCTGCGAAATCGCGACACTTCTGACGGAAACAATGGATTGCGAGACCGCGGTCTCGAACCGGAGACGTGGGGAGCGCTTAGTCGTAGTTGTTGTACGTCAAGTCGGAAGGCAAATCGCTTGCCGCGGCCCTCACGCTTGAGCCATCGGAAGCCTGTTTCTCCAGAAAGAAATCAAGGTTGCCGGCCATAACCAGGTGCGGAGCGAGTGTGACCGGAGAGGCGGGGTACCGCCCATGGATCAAGTATTCCTGCAAAATACGAAACGCCAGCCTTCCCTGCATGTAAGGCCGCTGGTGAATCGTGGCGCTCACCTTCCCGGCGCGAATTTGTTCGATCAGCGCGGGGAACAGGTCCGTCGCGATGACGTTAAGACGGTCCAGTAAGTGAGCGTCCCGGGCAGCCTGAATGACGGGCATCGAGGCCTCCGTGGTCACATAGATCCCCGCCAAATCGGGATGCGCGGCGAACAGCTTCCTGCACTTATCGTAGGCTTCGGATTCGACGTCATGATCTTCAATGGGATCAAGAAGAGATATCTCCGGATGCAAGGTCCGGAGAGTTTTCTCGAAAGCCGACAACTTTTCTGCGTGTTCGGTAATTGCCAACGCGCTTAGAGTGACTGCGACCTTGCCCCGGTGATTCAGGAATCTTCCCATCAAGTCGGCGGCCAGAGCGCCGCTTGCCATGGTGTCCACGGAAACAACGGCAAGCCTGTTCGAGTGTGGCGCGTCCGTCGAGACGCAAACGATCGGAATCCTTGATCGTGAAGCACGACGCATCCATGTGCGCACGCTGCCTGGACGACTGGGAAACAGGATGACGCCATCTGACTTCGCAGCTACGGCTGCCTCAAAAGCCTCCTCCTCGCCCTCGCCCAAACTTGGAAAGGTGCGGAATTCAATGTCCGCCCCATGCGTTCCCAGGGCCTCGGCTTCTTCCTGAATTCCACCGCGAACTTCGTCCCAGAACGACGTCGTGCCTTTCAGCGTGTTGACGGAAATCCGGACCTGCTTCTTTTGGGAAAGGAGGCGCGCAGCCACATTGGGCCGATAACCCATGTTCTTCGAGACTTGCAGGACACGCATCCTGGTCATCGCGTTAACGCCGGGATGGTCGTGCAAGGCCCGGTGCACCGTGCCTGTGGATATTCCGAGGGCGTCGGCTATGTCAAAAAGTGTTACGCGGCGGCTGGTGCTCATCTTTTCCTGAGGAATCAATGCACGGGCCTATGGTGTGGGCGAAACCGCACGGAGCCTGCGCCAAGGGTGTATGTATCCGAATGAAGCTGTTGCACCGTAAACGATTCCGGTTCTTACTTTAGGCCCACGAAGACAAATTGAGCAAGAAGTTTTCTCGTGCCAGCTCACTGCGGAAGCCTCTTCCTTGCAAGGGCTTGCAAAGAAGGGCGCTCGAGAAGCGAAAAAGGATTCTGCCTTTAACAAAGAACAAGATTCCGCCATGGATCGCTCCAATCCCGTCCCAGAATT
>Ga0209156_10002073_pt1 | contig 15913 bp, 12 predicted proteins | sample GraSoiAngelo_124_FD_185881 | JGI IMG/M metagenome (GOLD analysis project Ga0209156, IMG submission 185881) | Grasslands soil microbial communities from the Angelo Coastal Reserve, California, USA - 14_0927_05_20cm (SPAdes) (version 2) | ecosystem: Environmental > Terrestrial > Soil > Grasslands...
GGCGCGACTTCGAGCGCTTCAACACCAGCGCGTTCGTGCCGGGCGATCACTTCTGGGCGAGCTTCACGCACCTGAACGGCTACAGCTCGAACTACTACACCTACGTGCTCGACAAGGTGATCGCGCTCGACTTCTTCGCGCAGTTCGATCCGCACAACCTGTTGCGCGGTGCGGCGGGTATGCGCTACCGGCAGGCGGTGCTGGAGCCCGGCTCCACCAGGCCCGCCGCGCAGCTGGTACGCGACTTCCTCGGCCGCGAGCCCAGCCTGGACGCTTACCGGCGCTGGATGCTGGCGGAGTTCGACGCCGCCGAGACTACAGCTTCTTCATCCGCTCGCTGAGGCGCTCGAGGAGGCGCGTGAACGGCGAATTCTTCTGCACTTCCACGCGCAGGTGACGCACCCCGGTGTCGTTGAGGGTCTCGCCGGTGCCGTTATCGATCGAGAGCTGACTCGCGCCGAGAATCTCCAGCGTCTCCTCGAGAGTCTGCGAGCCACGGCGCTCGCGCGCACCCACCTTGCCGCGAGGGCGACCCCTGGCGGGTTGGCGCACGCTGCGGCCCGCCGCCACCTTCAGCGTCGGCCCGGTCGAGGGCGCAGCCCCCGGGTTGCCTGCCGCCTGCCGCTTGGCCTGCAGCAGCGCCGCCACCGCGACGTTCGCCGACTCGTCCTCGATGAGCTTGAACTCCTCCGCGGGACGCGGGCGGGTCGCGACCGGAACCGCCCGCGCCGCTGCCTTCGCGTCCTGATCCGTCGCGCGCGTCTTCTCCTGGGGACTCACCGGCACCACGGCGACCGAGGCGAACTCCGAGCGCACGTAGTGGGCGACCTGCTTGGCGGAGATGGCGTCGCTGAAGAAGCCGAGACGCAGCCCATACCACTTGCGCCCGTCGCGGCTGCCCTCGACGGTATACAGGGTGTAGGCGCTGAAGATGGCCAGCGCAGGCACCTTGTCGAGCTCGGCCGGCTGCACCGACCATTGCAGCTGCACCGCAAAGGACACCGGCGCGTTGTTGACCACGGCCTCCCTGAGCGACCGGCGCGTCCCGGTATCGTCGGGCTTGAGCATCGGAATGCTGCCATGCGCGCCCTCGGCGGGCGGCGGCTCGCCGCCCTCGGGGCGGCGAGTCTCGAGCATCTTCAACACTTGGGTGTCGGAGAGCGTGATCTCGGGCGGCGTCGCGCGCGGCGGCGGCGGCGCATGCATCACGCGCGTCTCGCCGGTGGCGCTGGCATCGCCGAGCGCCGCGAGCACCTCGCGCACGTTCGAGTCTGCGAACGCCGGTTTCAGGCTGCGGCCTGAGGCGCGCGCGGCGGGTGGCGCGGCGGAACTCGCCGCAGCCGGGCGCGCCGGCGCGGGCGCGGGCGCACGCCGGGCAGCAGGTCTGGGCGCCGGGGCGGGCGTCATGGCCCGGGGCGCGGCGGGCCGGGCAACAGGCGCAGCCACCACCGGCGCCGCGGCGGCGCGCCACGCCGCGGGCGGAGCGGCGTGGACGACGGGCACGCGAAAGGGGTGCTGCGCGGCGGCCGGCGCCGCGGGGGCGCGCGACGGAGCGGGCGTGACCCGCGGCAGAGGTCCCGCGGCATGCCGGGCCTGAGCGGCGGCCGCAGCCGTGGCTCGCTCGCGCAGCTTGCGGCCCGGGGCCTCTCCGGCCCAGGCGCCCGGGTAGATCTCGCGCACGACGCTCAGCCACTCCTCGGCCTCGGCCAGCGTGGCGAAATAGCCCATGTGCAGACGAAAGCGCTCCCGCCCTTCCTCGAAGCGCCGGCTGACGAAGAACGTGAAGCGCTTGAGCTCCGGCAGATCCGTCTGCGCCAGCGCCATCGGCGTCGTCGATGAGCAGAGGTTGAGGACGAACGGGCCGGCGTTGGCCGCCGGTCCCTCGGTATGCCTTGCTTCGGCGCTGGCACGCACCGAAGAAACGTTCGGCGTGGCTATCATAAACTTCCCCGAAAACCCAAACACTCAACGGACACGGTCTTCGAGGACTGCGCTGATTCGCGCGACGGCAGGAGTGCGAGCGTTCGCGCGCTCGGCGCGCGATCGTGGCAGCCCCGCCGTCATAGGAACGTCCCTTAGACCGGTAGCTTTGCGTCTCCGTCTTTCGACGGGTTTGCCCTTGTCACTAAAGTGTCAGTGTCAAAGCGTCGCCGATTGCAGTCAAGCGCCGATTATGTGTCGCACCTCTCACGTCGGGCTTATACGTATGGCGCGCCGCCTTATGTCTCATCGCCAGGGCGGCGCGCCACGGTGCCAGAAGCGACCCGCGCCCACCAGACGCCGCGCGTAGAAGCCGCCGCCGCGCAGATCGCCGTATCGCACGGTCAGGCCCGCGCGCGGGGCGTGGATGAAGCGGCCACCGCCGGCATAGACGCCGACGTGATCGATGCCGCGCTTGCGGATGCGGAAAAATACCAGGTCCCCGGGCGAGAGCTCCGTGAGCGGCACCGGGTGCGCCGCGCGCTGCTGCTCGGCGGCGGTGCGCGGAATGGCCACGCCGACGCGCTCGTGCACGTACCGCGCCAGCCCGCTGCAGTCGAAGCCGGCCGCGTCGGCGCCGCCGAACTGGTACCGGGTCCCGATCAGCGCTGCCGCCGCCTGCGCGATCGCGGCCCCCTCTTGCGCAGGTGCGGGCGCAGTGGCGGGAACGCTGCTGCACGCGGCGGCGAGCAGCGCGACGGCGATGGCGAGCGCGGCGCGCAAGCTAAGTCGTGCGGGCGGGCGTCTTGGGCTGCGCCGGCGCGCGCGAAGCCGCGAGACGCGCCAGCGTCCCGATACCCTCGTAGGTGTAGCGCTGCACGCCGCGTCGACCGCTGCGAATTGCGCCGAGCATGGCCTCGCCCACGGCACGCGCCGGGATGGCACGGTAGGGAATGTACCTGCCGCGCAGCAGTGGATTCACCAGCGGCATGAGGGCGCGTGCCGCAAGCTCCAGCGGGCGCGTCTCGCCGCGCCAGCCCAGCAGCAGTGCAGGCTGCAGGATGTCGAGCGATGCGAAGCCCGCCTGCATCAGCCGCTGCTCCATCTCGCCCTTGGTGCGCAGGTAGAAGTTGCGCGCGCCGGGGTCCGCGCCCACGCTCGATATGACGACAAAGCGCTCGGCATTCGCCTCCCTGGCGGCGCGCGCAAACGCCAGCACGCACTCGAGGTCGACGGCGCGAAAGCGCTCCTGCGAGCCGGCCTGGCGGAGGTTCGTGCCCAGACAGCACAATGCAACGTCGCAGCTGGCGCCCTTGAGCTGCGCCTCGAGGTGCTCGAATTGCACGATGCGATTGGCGAGTCGCGGGTGCTCACGCCCGAGCGGCCGCCGTGAAACGGCCAGCACGCGCCTGATATCCGGCGCCTGGAGCAGCGCCGCGAGCGCGTAGCCGCCGGCAAGCCCGCTCGCTCCGGCCAGCAGCGCGACCCGCCCTTCTGCGCCCGCCATCGGTGCACCCCCCATCGCAACCACGGATGTTGTTTTCCGACAGCTTAGAAGCGCCCGCGTCCCGCGGCAAGGCGCGCGCGCTGTTGCGCCACCACAGCGCCCGGCGCCGCGCCCGCGGCGCGCCGTGCCGCATCGCGGTGCTACCATTTCTTATAGCGCGTTGTGCGCTGACCATGGGCACGCCCGGTGAGACCCTTGAAGCTGCTCCTGATGCTGGCGGCGGCGGTGCTGGCGCCCACCGCGGCGCTCGCCGTGACCGATGCCGAGCGGGTGGCGGTATACCGGCAGTTCCGTGCGGCGTTCGATGCACACCGCTACCCGGACGCGCTGCCGCTGGCCGAGAAACTCGTGGCGCTCACCCAGGAGCAGTACGGCGCCAACGGTCGCGAGCTGGTCAATCCGCTCGCCAATCTCGGCACCACCCGGTACCGCATGGGCGACTACAAGGATGCCGAGGAGGCTTACCTGCGCAGCGTGAAAATCGCCGCCGACACCGGCGGCAACGGCGACCGTCTGCTGTTGCGCCCGCTGCAGGGGCTCGGTGCAACCTACTACGCCACCCGGCAGTACGAGGATGCGAGCGTCACGCTGCAGCGCGCGCTCGATCTGAGCCGCAATCTCGACGGCCTGCTGAACCCCGGGCAGATGCCGATCCTCTATCCGCTGATCGGCAGTCTGGTGAATCTCGAGCGCCATGGCGAGGCGGATCGTGAGTTCCAGTACGCGGTGCGGGTCGCCCAGAGCGCCTGGGGCAGCACGGATGCGCGCGTCATCCGCCCGCTGGATCGTTATGCGCACTGGCTCGAGCATATGGGCCGCTACCCTTCCGCGCGCGCCGGGTACGCCCGCGAGCTCAGCATCGCCGAGGGCGCCGGCAGTCGCGCCGCACGCCTGGTGATCGACCCGCTGCTGGGGATTGCGCGCAGCTACCGGCTCGAGGCCACGAACGGCAGCGACGAGGAAGCCGCCCAGTACGTGGACCCGTTCGCGCAGTCGAGCGTCGGCGGGTCGCCCGATCGTGGCGGGCGCGGACTGAACCCCGACGGGGAGAAGGCGCTGCTGCTCGCGCTGCAGACCATCGACAAGATGCGCCCGGTCGATCATGAGCTGCGCGGCAGGTCCCTGATGGAGCTGGGCGACTGGTACCTGTGCGCCGATCAGGCCGACAAGAGCCTCGCGCGCTATCGCGAGGCCTGGAAGGAATTCCAGCAGGCCGGCTCGACCGCACCGCTCGATGCGCCGAGGCAACTGGCCTACCGGACGCCTGCCTCGTCGGCGGCACGCTCACCGCTCGCCGAGCGCGACAACAGCGATACGCATTCGGTGCAGGTGACCTTCACCGTGAAGCACGACGGGCACACCGCGAACGTGACCACCAGCTCCAGCGATGCCACGGCCGCACAGCAGAAGACCGTGTTGGCCGCGGTGAGGCGCGCCCGTTACGCGCCGCGCCTGCTGAACGGGGAGCCGGTTGACACCGAAGGCGTCACGCTGGTCGAGAAGCTGCTGTCGAAGAGGCCGCGCCAGCCCTAGCCTGGCTCGGGCATAGTCAGGCGCCGGGCGCCTTCGGGGTCTCGGCCGCAGGTGCCGGTGGCGCGGGCGTCGCGGGCACCGCGCCGGGCGATGGCGGTTGGGCCGGTGTCGGCGGCGCTCCCGCATCCGTGTCCGGACCGCTCTCCTCGATCGGCACCGCCTCGATGAGCACATTGGCGGCGGTGTCGACGCCCGACTGCACGGTGAGCGGCTCGTCGTGCGCCAGCTGCTGCCCGGGGGCCTGCTGCGGAAACTGCACCAGGAATTTCGCCGCCGCATCACGCATGGCCGCGAGCGTGGCGCGCTCGAGCGGCTTGCCGCTCGAGAGGCCCTGGGCGAGCGCGCTGCCATAGCCGGTGAGCGTCAGGGTGTCGACCATCTCCCCCTGCGGTGTGTAGACATTGATGCGGTAGCGGATCGTGACGGCGTCATAGCGTCCGCCGGTGTCGCGGTCGATCACGAAGGAATACTGATCGATCAGCGGCTCAAACACCGCCTTGAGCCCCGTGCCGGCGCGCGCCGCCGCCAGATCCTTGAATTCCTGCACCTGGCGGAACGAGTCCTTGAAGATGTCGTGCAGCAGGTGCACGTGCCCGGGCCCCAGCGCAATGTGCCACTCGACACCCCAGCGTGTCTCCTTGTGCACGTAATTGCGCAGCTCGTCGGCAAGGACGAGCCCGACGGTGCTGGGCAGCGGCTGCAGCAGCGGCTGCGGCAGGACTGGATCGGGTTTGAGCGTGATGCCGCCACAGGCGCTGACAGCGGCCAGCGCGACGGCGCCGGCCAACACTCGCACGGCAGCTAATGCTTCATGCCGACGAACGTGCCGTCGTTCTGCTCGCATATCAGTCTCATTAGGGCGGAAAAGCGGATATTTGTAAACGGCGACATATCCGCTCCTTCGGGAAAGCCGATGGCGTGGATGCGTATCGGCCGGCGTCCATCGGGCCCGGGCTTGTTAAGAGCGCCGATCGAGTCGAGCGCCTCCTGAATGGAGTCACCGGTGAACTCGTCTCCCAGCACGAAAATGCTCACGCGCCTGTCGGGCGCCCAGTAGCGGCGCACCGCTTCCTCCATTCCGGGAACCGGGTTGGAGCGGCTGAACGCGCGCCAGCTCCTGGCGCGTGCGCGGATTTCCTTGCGTTGCTCCGGGGTGTCGGCGAGCCAGCGGCCGCGCGTTCCCTCGTACATGTACGTCCCCTGGTCGTTCAGGACCTGCAGCCCCTGCACGTGCGGATACAGGCTCAGGATCTCGTCCACGATCGCGAGATTCACGTCCCAGTGATTACTGGTCATGCTGGAGGAGGTGTCGATGATGAAAATGACGTAATCGCTGTCGATCGGAATGCCGCCGATGGCGGCGCTGCGCGGGCTGTGCGCCCGCCGCGTGACGAGCCGCTGCATCTCCTCGGTGAGCGTCTGCTGGGCGGCCACCAGCTGCCTCTCGATGATGTTGGTGACGGCGGCGTCTTCGCGACTGCCGGCGTAGCGGCCCTGGATGCGGCTGAGGTCACCCGCCAGGCTGGTCAGCCGGCCGCGCTCGCGCTCGCGAGTCTCGCGGCTGCCTGCAAGCTGGCGGTTGAGCTCGTCGGTCTGCCCGCGAATCGTATGCAGCTGCTCCTCGAGCAGCCGCACCTCCCCGCCCAGGTGCTTGCGGCTCTGCTCCAGCGCCGCGGGCTGCCCGATCTCGCTCAGCACCAGCAGCAGGATGATGGCGCCGAAGCCGCAGCAGATGCAGTCGAGGAACGACAGGCTGAACACCTCCACTTCGCGGCGCCGGCCCATCAGGGCCAGTCCCTGGCCGGCGTCAGCAGCGTGCCGTCGGTGAGGCGCGCCAGGTGCCAGAAGCGGTGCGCGGCCTGCAGATCGCCCTCCATGGGCAACAGCACGCAGTCGATGGGCACGTGCTCGGGAAGCTGCGACAGCGCCTCGTCGAAGAGGCGCATCCGCTCGGCGGAGTTCACGTAGCGGCGCACTCCCGGCGTCTCGCCCTGCGTGGGCAGGCCGTCGGTGATCAGCACGATCTGATCGGGAAGCGGCTTGAGCGTGCGCGCCGCGGCGAACGCGTTGTAGAGACTCGTGCCGCCGTTCGGCACCAGCGTCTCGAGCGCCTGCATGGCGCGGGCCCGCGCCGCCGCATCCCCGCCCGCGAGCCAGGCGGGGCTGCCCGACACGAGCGGCTGCGCCCGGGTGTTGAACGTGAGCACCTGATAGCTGCCGGCCGCGGGCATCTGCGACATGAGCCAGTCCACGATCGCGACCGCGCGGCGCCACTTGGCGGCGGCGCGCTTGTGCGCGTCGTCCTGGTGGCGAAGCCTGAGGATGCTGACCAGATCCTGGTGCAGCATGCTGGCGGAAACATCCAGCAGGATGAGGATGCGCTTGCCGCGCAGGGTGAGCCCGGTGATGTAGCGGCGTTCGGCGGCCGCGCGAGCGCTCACCTCCTGGCCCAGGGGCGCGCGCTCGAGGCTCCCGGCTTCGAGGCGCCGGTTGCTCTCCTCGAGCGAGCGAATGTCCGCCTTGAGCTTCTCGATGTGCTCGCGGCTGGCAAGCGTCTGGGCATCGTAGCTCGAGAGCTGCTCACGCCGGCTCTCGAGATCGGTGACGATGCGGTTGGTCTCGCGCGTGGCGCTGGCGGTCTCGTTGCGCGTCTTCGCCAGCGCATCGCGCAGCACGACGAGGTTGCGCTCGCCCGTCAGCACCTGCTCCTTCAGCCGGCTGACCTCGGAGGTGAGAACATCGGTCTGCCGCAAGCGCACCACGCCGCTTTGCGCGCTCACGATGGTATAGAAGAGGATCACCGCGCCGAAACCGCAGCAGATGCAGTCGAGGAACGAGAGCGTGAAGACTTCGATGCTACGGCGTCGCGCCACGGACGAACTCGCGGGACCTAAGGCGCCGCGTCCCCGACGGCGATCAGCGTCAGCGTGACGCCCGGGTCGCCGATGCGCACCTCGTCCCCGGCGCGCACGCGCGCGCGCTCCGCGACCCGCTCGCCGTTCACGAAGCTGCCGAAGCGGCTGTGGTCGAGCAGCAGCAGCTCCGCCCCATCACGCACGAACGTGCAGTGGCGGCGCGACACGCCCGCCAGCCCCTCTGCCAGGGTGAGCGCATGCCCCGCGCCCGGAGCGCGCCCCACCACCAGCGGCTCGGCGCCGAGCGCGAACGTGCGGCCCGCGAACAGCACGTGCGACGGCGCGAGCCACGGCGCGTCCGGCTGCGCGCTCTCGCGCTGCGCCAGCGCCGCCAGCGCGGGCTCGGCACCCGCGGGCAACCGGCGCAGCAATCGCACCGGCTCGGTGGCGCTGCGCGGGGTCAGATCGAGCAGCGAGGTCGCGGCTGCCGCGAAGCCGGCCGGCAGGCTCACGAGGTCGCAGCCGGCAAATTGCGCCAGCGCCTCGCGCACGCCCGGAAACCCCGCCACCGCCCGCGGCACGAGCAGCGTGAGTGCGCCGCCGGCCGGCCGCAGCTCGTGCAGCAGGCGGGCGATCTCGCGCCACACGGGTTGCGCCGCGTGCGCCAGCTGGTCGCGGGTGACCGGCACTTCGACGCGCTCGCCAGCGGTGCTGAGCGCGGCGGTCGCAACGCCCTGTTCCATGGCATCCTGCGCCAGACGGGGAAGCGCTTCGAACAACTGCTGCTCGGTGGCGGCGTCGTGCAACGCGTCGAAGCGCGTCTGCCTGACCATGGCCGTGTTGATGAGATCGAGCCAACCCTGGTAAAGCTGCCAGAGTCCGCCGCGTGGGCTCACCAGCGAGCGCCGGCGGCAGGTCGGACCGCCGTCGCGCTCGATGAGGGTCGCGGCCACGTGGTGCAGGCCGAGCTCGATCACGATCGCGGCTCGCGTGCCACCGAGCGCCGCGGCCGACACCACCGCCGCGTCGACGAAGCCGTCGAGCGGCAGACCCAGCTGGCGGGCGACGCCCAACAGCGCCCCCAGGCCGAAGCCCTCGGCGCCCGCGGGCGCGGCAATCCAGATGCGCTCCCCGGACGCGGGCGGGTGAGCGGCCAGGCGCCGCGCCAGCTCCGCCGCGACCAGCGACAGCGCGCGCGCCGGGGGTTGCGCCTCGCGCAGCACACAGCCGAGATGACGCGTGGAAGTGCTGGTCGGCAGTTGACGCACCGTGTGCCAGGCATCGGCGCCGGGTGCCTGCGCCGCGGAGCCCTCCGACACCGCCGAGGGGGAACTCGCGAGCACCACCCCGGCGCGCGCCAGAGCGAACGCGCGATCATCGGGCTCGATGGCGAACGGCTTCATCGGCTTGGCAGCGTTTCAGATGTCGACCGGGAAGCTCACGTTGTTGTCGGCCGACTGGCGCTTGTCGGGCGCCACCGTCGCATCATGGATAGCGTCGCCAGGGGTCGCGGGCGCCGCAGTGACCGGTATCCGAGTGTCTGGCGCCTGGCTGGCCGGCGCCGCCGTCGCGAGGCCTGGCGGCGTGCGCGGCCCGGTCATCACCGATTGCGCGGCAGCGCGCAGGGTCGCCACCGCCACGGTGGCGCACAGCGCGAGAAGCAGAGCCAGGATCCAGTTCTTCATGGGGCATCCTCCGCATAGCGTGCGACCCGGAACCCCAGCGTGGGAGCCGGACCATCCGCGGTGTCGCGCCACGCCAGCCGCAGCTCGGAGACGCTGGCGGTTTTCCAGTTCGCCCCGCGCACTGCGTGCAGCGTACCCTGCTCGGGGCCCAGCGGGTCGGTCACCGGAGCCGCGTCCACGAAGGACTCGTAGTAGTCGTTCACCCACTGTGACACGTTGCCCGACACGTCGTGCAGCCCGAGGGCCGTCGGGCGGAACTTCCCGACCGGGGCGAGAACCGGGTAATCGTCGCGATACCCGGGGAGAGTCGCCGGCAGCGAGCTGCCCGTCTCGCTGCCCGCCAGGTTGCCGACCTGCGGCGGGACCGGCGGCGAATCGCCCCAGACGAAGCGCTGCGACTGCCCGGCAGCGCCGTAGCGCGCGGCATACTCCCACTCGGCCTCGGTCGGCAGCCGGTAGCCCCTGGTGACCGGCCGCGTCAGCACGAAGCCGTTGCCGCTGCGCGCGTAGGTCGGCGGCAATCCGTCCTGCTGCGAAAGCCAGTTGCAGAACTCCGCGGCGTCATCCCAGCTCACCTGGGTCACCGGCTGGCTGTCGAGATCGAGCGATTGGCGGTCGAGGTAACCCGAGGCATGCGTAGCGCGGAATCTGCGGAACTCGCCGTTGGTAACCGGCTGCACCCCGATGTAGAACGGTCGCTGCAGCGTGACGCTGCGCAGGCCCTCGTTCGGCCGCCGGCCCTGCTCGCGCCGTTCGCTGCCCATCTGGAACGTGCCGGGGGGCACGAGGCGCAGCAGGTAGCCGGTCTGACTTCTGATGAGCGGCGCGCTCTCCAGGAGCGCCTGCCCGCGGTCCGAGGGCGTGAGGTGATACAACACCGTGCGTTCGAGCTCGGGTGCGGGCGTGATGATGCCCTGGAAGGAGACGAATCCGGCCTTGCGCACCTCGATGCGGTGCTCGACGGCCGGCAGGCTCAGCGACTGTGGGGTCTGCCCGCGCGGTGCGCCGTCGATGAGCAGCTCGGCGTCCGCGGGCTCGCCCGCGACCTTCACCCGCGCGAACACGGGGGTGAGCCGCGCGTCCGCGCTCAGGCTGCGACCCGCCGTGGCGAACAGCTCCTGCGTCCAGGTCGCGTAGCCGGGAAGGCTCACGACCACCTGATACGGGATACCCGCCGGCAGTTCCACCGCGAGCGGTGCACGGCCGCGATGGGTTCCGGCGATCGTGACCTCCGCGCCCGCAGGCACCGAGCGCACACTGAGGTGCGCGTCCGGCTGACCGAGGGTCACCGGTCCGACGGCAAGCGTCTGGCCGCCCCTGAGCACGACGCTGCTCTCCCAGGTCTTCCAGCCCGCCGCCGCGATGCGGATGCGCCGCACCCCTGAAGGCGCGGCAATGCTCACCGGCGCCGCACCGCTGTCCACGCCATCCACGCTGACGTGCGCGCCCTGCGGAACGGCCGTCACCGTGAGAGTGCCCCACGCACTCTGCAGGCGCACGTGCAGATCCTGGCGCGCGCCCGCTCCCTGGATGGTGAGCGTCGTCGCGTAGTCGACGTAACGCGGCGCGCGCAGGCTGACGGTGCGCTCCCCCGCCGGCACGCTGAGGACTCCGGGCGCGAGACCCGCAGCGACGCCGTCGATACTCACCGCCGCCACCACGCCCGCAGTGTCTATCTGCAGTTGCCCGGGGAGTTTGACGAGCACCAGATGCACCGCGCTCGCAGCGCCGGGCTGCACCAGTACGGCAGCCTCGGCCGGCAGGAAGCCGTCGCGCTCCGCGCGCACGATCCTGCGGCCCGGCAGAATCAGCAGCTGCCGGCCCAGGTGCAGCGACAGCGCCCCGGGCGTGCGTACCCGCGCGTCCTGCGGGCGTACATCCAGCGCCACGGACCCGACCCGCCCGGCCAGCAGGGCGAGTGCGGCGGCAGCCCCCGCCGCCGCGGCCAGCCACCAGGTGCGCGGCGCGCTCCGGGGTGAAGCCGCCGCCTTGCCAGGGTGCGCCACCGCCAGGGCGGCAGGCACCTGGATCACGAGATCCTCATCGCCCCCATCCTCGGGCGCGACTGCGGCCAGCGCGGCCGCAGGCGCGATGGTGACGTTGCCGGCGAGATGCTCCACCGACAGGCGCAACAGCGTGCGCGACGCGTCACCGACCCGCACCTGCGCATCGCCGACGCTGAGCACATCGTCGCGGCGCAGATCGCGCTCGCCGGCGAGCGGACGGCCGTTGAAGCGCACCACCGCCCCGGGCGCGGGCTGCACCAGCCACAGCCCCTTCAGACGCCTGACCGACAGCGCCGCTCCGGCATCCACACCCGGGACCACGACGTCCGATCCCGTGCCGCCGATCGACAGCGTTTCCCCGAGCACACGCTCGCCGGCGGGCTCGCGCACCCGCACCTGCCCCCACGCCCCCGGCTGCATCGACACGCCGTCGTTCATGACTTTAGATGGGCTCGGAGCAGCTGATGTTCACCGTCTGGGTCTGCTGCCCAGGGTTGACGGTGATGTCGCGGCGCACGTCGCGGTAACCGTCGCGCGTGCCGATCACGGTGTAGTGGCCGGGCTTGAGCTCGATGTCGCGCCTGGCGAAGGCGCCGAACGCGCCGACGCTGGGTATCGCCACCCGCGTCACGCTGTCGGATGTCAGGGACAGATGTACGGGCTTGTCGAATTCCGGCAGCAGCGCGGACAGGCGCGCAATCTGCGCGCGCAGTGTCGGACCCGGCGACGGCTGCTCCTGCGCCGACCGCAGCCGCGCGACCGCCTCATTGCGAACCTGCGGCGACGCCAGCCGCTCGGGGCGATCGCTCAGCGCCTGCAGGGAATCCCCGAGCTGCATGCGAGCGGTGGCCCGGGCCTTGCCTTCCTGCGCAAAGACCAGCGAGTGATCCCGGCGCAGCGCCGCGGTGTAGAGCTGCAACGCCTCGTCCCAACGCTCCTGCGCCTCGAGACCCTCGCCGCGCGCGCGGATCGCTGCGAAGCCGCGTTCGCCGCTGGCCGCATCGACCCGCCGCAGGCCCTGCAGGGCCTCGACCCCGTTGGGACGGAGGCTGCGCGCTCGTGTGAAAGCCGCGCGCGCCTCCTCGAGGCGGCCGGCACCCAGTGCCGCGAATCCCTCGCCGGCCGCCTGGGCGTAACTGTCATCGCCCAGGGCGGCGCTCGCCCGGGCGAGCCCCATGCGGGCCTGCGCATTCTTCGGGTCGAGTGTGAGCACCTGGGCGTAGTCCTGCGCCGCGCGCGAGTACTGGCGCGCGCCCTGCGCGTTCTCGGCGTCCGCGAGCAGCGGCAGAACGCCCGACAGGCCTCGGGCGCGGCTCTGCCCGAGCGCCGCGCGCTCATCCTGCGGATCGATGCGCGCCGCCACATCGAAGGCCTGGGCCGCAAGCTCCTGTTGGCCGGTGCTGAGCGCGCGATCACCCGCGGCGAGCTGGGCGGCCAGCGCCGCCGGCGCTGCACGCTCGACCGCCTCGAGCAGCCGCGAGGCTTGCGCGAGGCGTTGCTGCGCGAGCGCGAGGCTCCCGGCGTCGTACGCGCCAACCGACTCGGCGGCGCGCGTCTTGGCCGCGGCGAAGTCAGCGCCGCCCCAGACACCCGCGCCGCGCGTCTCGAGCACGCCGAGCCGGCGGTCGAACTGCGCCCGCTCCATCGCGAACCTCGCGGTCGCGTCGGGGCTGGGCGCAGGCGCCGCGGTGCTGCCGGGGGCCGGCGTGTTGCCGGCAGCGCCGTCGAACGGCGCCGGGGCTGCCGCCGCGGGCAGCCTTGCGTAACGCGGCAGCCAGAAGAACGCGGCGAATGCCGCAACGGCCAGCCCCGCGAGAACGAGCAGTACCCGCGGCGCATGGCCGGGCATGGGCTCGAGCCGCGACAGCTCCGGGATGGCCGTCTGCCGCAACTCCTCCCACAGCGCCTGTCCGTCGACCACGCCGGGCGCCAGGGCGCGCGAGGGCGGGTTCAGCGGCGACGGCGATGGCAGCACCGCCGGCGGCTGATCCGGCGGACCGGTCGGGTTGGCGAGCGCCGCCTCCCGCGGTGGCTCGGCAGTCTCGAAGTCGAACGTGAGGGTGTCGTTGAGCGCCACATCGAGCTCATCGATGATTTCGCGCATCGAGGCCGGCCGCTCGCTGGCATCCTTGGCGAGCATGAGCTCAATCAGCGCGCCGAGGTGCGGCGGCATCGGCGGCATCGGCTGCGCGGGCTCGAGCGGCGGCACCGGCTCGCGCTGCATGCGCTGGGCGTCGAAATGCGGATAGTGCGGCGGGTAGCCCGACAACAGCTCGTACGCAAGCGCGCCCAGTCCGTACACGTCGTCCGCCGGCACGGGCGGCTCGCCGCGCAGCTGCTGGGGGCTTGCGCTGAAGGGCGACAGCGCGCGTGGCGACTTGCTGCCCGCCTCCAGCATCCGGGCGGAGGCGCCGAAGTCCGCCAGCTTCACGCGCCCGCGCGCGTCGAACAGTACGTTACCGGGCTTGAGGTCGCGGTGGATCACGCCACGCTCGTGCGCGTGCTCGAGCGCCTGCGCGATCTCGATCAGCACCGGGACGATGGCGAGGTAGCCGCCGCCCCGCAGCCGGCGCAGATCGCCTCCGCAGGCCAGCTCCATGGGCAGCAGCAGCGCGCCCTCCTCGCGTTCCGGGGGAAACACCTTGAGGACCCCGGGATGATCCAGGCGGCTGGCGCTCTGGTACTCGTGCACCAGCCCGGCCCACGCCGTGGCGCTGCGCGCGGGCGCCGGTCGCAGGATTTTCAGCGCAATGTCGAGCCCGCGCTGCGAATCATGCGCGCGCCACACCTCGCCCTGACCGCCGCTGCCCAGCCGTTCGTGCAGAGTGTAGCGGGCCTTGAGTGCGCCTCCGGGATTCGCGGTCAGCGCCTCGCTCATGGCCCGTCTCAGTGTGCCGCATCCACCGCGACCGGTTCCGAGGACACGGGAGCGGGCTCGGTTTGCACCTGCACCGGGGTGCCGTTCTCCTCCAGGTACAGATCGTGCAGCATCCTGCGCCACTCCCGGTATTGCTCCTCGGCGGTCCCGGTGAGCCTGAGCGTGCGGCCCTCGACGTCGATGACCTGCGGCGCGACCTCGGACTGCAGCGTTTCCGACATTTCCTTGAGCGCCTGGGCGTGCACTTTCGCGTCCGCGTACTTCTTCAGTCCCGACAGAATGGCCGCCGTGCCGCCGATGGCACCGCCGTAACGCGCCGCGGACTGAACGCGCTGGCAGTTGTAGTCGTAGACGCCGCATTGATTGGGCACCAGCACGCTCGCCAGCACCGCGGCCGCACCGAGGTAGGTGCGGGTGCGCGCTTGGTTGAGCGCGCGCTGCTCCTTCGCGATTTCCTCGAAGCTGGCGCGCCGCCACTGGCCATAGGAGAGGCTCATCTGGTCGCTGAAATTGGCGTAGTACCCGTTGACGGTGTCGATCACGGTGGCGTCGCGCTGGCGGATGCGCTCGACGCGCGCGGCGATCGGATCATCGGTGGCCGGCAGGCGCGCCACTCTCACCAGACCCTTCGGGTCCCTGGCGAGGTAGTCGCGCATCGCCGCGGGTGCCAGATCACCCGCGAACGCCAGCTGCGTCACGCGGCGGATGTCGCGCCGCTCGCCGGCCGGCAGCGCATCGCGCGCCGCCACCAGGTCGTTGGCGATGGCCGAGTACACGTTCTGGAATGGGTCGCGTGCCTTCAGGGCCGCATCGGTCTTGTACGAGCCGGTATCCGGTGGGCTCTGGTAGCGGCGCGCGTCGATCCAGACACGCCCAGTGGAGTCCTTCGCCGTGATCTCGAGCGCGAGCTTCGCGCCGGTAGACTCGAGGATCCGGCCGGACACGATCACGTCGATGAACTGCGCGCTCTCGGGAGCCACGCGCACCGCTCCCCACTGTCCCGAGGACTCGAGCGTGGCGCGCAACAGCGTGGCGATGTAGCGCGACTCGGCCTTGCGGATATCGGGGCTGATGCGCTGCTTGTCGAGCGCCTTGGCGTCCAGGTTGGGCGGGATGCCCGGGTCGAGCGGGTGCACGACGACGTCGAGCAGCTCGTCCTGCGGGATCTGCCGGTCCGCCTGGATAGGGTTGAGCTTGGGTAGCGGCTTGGATTCCTGCATCACGCAGCCGCTCGCCGCAAACAGCGCCGCGCAGCCCAGCACGGCGAGCGCGCGCCGCATCCTCCCTCGCATCTTGTCTATCTGCTCTCGCACTTGCTTTCCCGCGCGCCTCCGTGCGCACCGTTACTTCCCCGGTTACTTCCCCTGCGCATTCTTCTTGTAGTCGATGTATTCCTGCCAGAGCTTCTCCTTCAGCTCCGGATCGGTCTCCTGCTGCGCCGCCTGCCGCAGCCGGCGCGCGACCACATCGTCGTCGCTGCCGTCGGGAATCTCACGCGCGCTCGCGCCGTTGCCGGCGTTGTCGTCGGG
>Ga0209156_10002075_pt1 | contig 15907 bp, 14 predicted proteins | sample GraSoiAngelo_124_FD_185881 | JGI IMG/M metagenome (GOLD analysis project Ga0209156, IMG submission 185881) | Grasslands soil microbial communities from the Angelo Coastal Reserve, California, USA - 14_0927_05_20cm (SPAdes) (version 2) | ecosystem: Environmental > Terrestrial > Soil > Grasslands...
CGCGGGAATCGGCCGTGCCCGCTATCCTCGGACAGTGACGCCCCTGAATCAGCGATGGGCCGGGCAGGCTGCAGCCGGCCTGGTGCTGCTCGTGCTGGCTGCCTGCAGTGGGGCTGAGCCAGCCGTGTCCGTCCTGGCGCCGGCGGCCACACCCCGGACGACGGTGCTGCCCGCCGATCAGACCCTCAATCCGCTTGCCATCGACGCGATGCGCCAGCGGGACTATCCGGGAAGTGACCTCGTCGTCGAGCAGACGCTGCCGCCCGGCGGCAACTACCGCCGCTACGTCGCGTCATATCGATCCGACGGTCTCAAGATTTTCGGGCTGCTGACGGTGCCGAACGGACGCAAGCCGGCCGCCGGTTGGCCCGTGATCATCTTCAACCATGGGTACATCCCGCCCTCGCAGTACCGGACGACAGAGCGCTACGTCGCCTATGTGGATGGGTTTGCCAGTCATGGCTACGTCGTCTTCAAGCCGGACTACCGCGGCCACGGCAGTTCCGAAGGTCAGCCGTCGAGCGCTTACGGCTCACCCGGCTACACGGTCGACGTCCTGAACGCCGTAACGACCCTCCAGCGGTACCCGGACGCCGACCGCAACCGGATCGGCATGTGGGGTCATTCGCTCGGCGGCAACGTCACCCTCCGGGCGCTGGTCATCGATCCACGGATCAAGGTGGCTGTGATCTGGGCGGGCGTCACGGCCACCTACCAGGACTTGCTCGAAAACTGGCATCCGGCCGGGCAGCGGACCGCCGCCGTCTACGACTCGAAGCTGGCGGCAGGACTGGGTCGCCCGCTATGGGACGCCGGAACAGAATCCACGGTTCTGGAATTCGATCTCGCCGATGTCGTACCTGGCGGACATCACGGTGCCGATCCAGGTCCATCATGGGACGGCCGACGTCGAGGTGCCGCTGGCGTTTTCCCAAAAGCTCACGCAGCAATTGCGCTCGGACGGCAAGTCCGTCGAGCTGTACACGTATCCGGGCGCCGACCACAACATCGCGCAGGGATTCTCACTGGCGATGGCGCGCTCGATCGCCTTCTTCGACCGCGTCCTGAAGGGCTAGCGGTCGGCCGGGGCGCCCGCGACGGGCTGTCGCCAGAGCTCGGCGATAGCGGCGAGATCCTCCTCACCATGATCGCGCGCGGCGCGCTCGAACAACTCGCGAGTGGTCCGGCTGAGCGGTGTGTCGATGCCGACCTCCTGGTAGACCTCGAGCGCAAGGTCGAGATCTTTGACCATGTCGGCGAGCCGGAACATCACTGGATCGTAGCGTCCCTCGAGGTAGCCGGCCCGGCGTGCGTCCAGATACGGCGCCAGGCGGGTGAGCACCTCCCAAACGCGCTCGCGATCCAGTCCGGCACGCAGCCCGGCGTTGTAGAGTTCGCCGGCGGCCGCGCTGATGATGCCCAGCATGCTGTTGGCCACCAGCTTGAGCCGCGCCGCGGACCCGACGGGGCCGATGTAGCGAGCGTCACCCAGGGCTTGCAGCACGACTCGGAGCCGCTCGAACGTAGCCCGCTCGCCGCCGACCATGATGAGCAGCTTCCCCGCTTCGACGGCCGGGATGCTTCCCACGACTGGCGCTTCGATGAAGCTCGATCCGCGGTGCTCAACCACCCGCGCCAGCGCCTGGTGCGTTTTCGGATCCACGGTACTGCTGTCGACAAAGATCCGCGGACCCTCAGCCTCCAGGGCGCCATCCGGCCCCAGATAGGCCTGGCGGACGGCCGGCGGGTCGGTCAGCATGCTGATCACGACGTCGGCGTCGCGGGACGCTTCGGCCGGTGTGTCGAAAACCTCGCCGATCCCGAGCTGTTCCGCCCGCTTTCGAGTTCGGTTCCAGAGGCGAAGCTCGAATCCCTGCTGGTGCAGGCGACGCGCCATCGCGCCGCCCATCCTTCCGGTGCCCAGAATTGCGACCTTCATCGAGACTCTCTCTTCAGCTTAGGCCTCGGGGTCGGTAACCTGATAGCGATGCGCGCCGCAGTCGTCGAGCGGTACGGAGAGCCTCCGGTCGTTCGCCAGATCGATGAACCGAAGTCTGATGGCGCCAACCTGGTGGAGGTCACCGCGGCGCCCCTCAACCCGGTCGACCTCTCGATCGCGACCGGAAAGTTCTACGCCGGCTCGCCGCCCACGCCCTACGTGCCGGGCGGAGAAGGCGTGGGGCGACCGTTGCGGTCCGGAAAGCCAGGTGCGCGCGTGTATTTTCGTGCCGCGCTGCCCGATGGCAGCCTGGCGGAGCGCGCGCTGATCAGCGGTGGTCAGACCGTGCCGATTCCGGATGCGGTGCCCGACGGCGTCGCCGCAGCCCTCGGCACACCAGGGATCGCGGCGTATCTCGCCCTGACGCGTCGCGCCCAGCTCAAGCCCGGCGAAACCGTGCTCATCCTGGGCGCCAGCGGCGTGCTCGGAACGATTGCCGTGCAGGTGGCACGACTGCTGGGCGCCGGCCGGGTGATCGCCGGGGCACGCGACCCGCGCGGCCTCGCCAGAGCAAAGGACCTGGGGGCTCACGCCACGGTCGACCTCAAACAGACTGATGGGCTCACTGATCGAATCCGTGAGGCGAGCGGCGGGCAGCTTCACGTTGTGATCGATCCGGTCTGGGGCGTCCCGGGCGTCGCGGCCCTGGAGGCGATGAGCCCACACGGGCGGTTCGTGCAGCTGGGACAGTCGGCCAGCCCGGAGGCTCTCGTCAAGTCGGGCGCCGTGCGCGGCCGTTATCTGTCCATCCTTGGATACACGACCTTCCTCGTGCCATGGGAAGAGCAGGCCGCGGCGTATCGCAAGCTCGCAGACCATGCGGCGGCCGGCCAGATCAAGGTGGAGTTCGAGATCTTGCCCCTCGAGGCGGCCCCGGACGCCTGGAAACAACAGGCGGCGTCGCCTCACCGCAAACTCGTGCTTTCGCCACAAGCAAGAGCTTAGGCGCGCTTACCCGCGGCTCGCCACCCGCGTCCTCTCGCGAGCGCGGCTGAGCGCAATCGCCTCGCCCACCAGGTAGAGCGAGCCGCACACCAGCACGATGCCGTTGGCACCGGCGCGTTCCCTCGCCCGGCTTATCGCGGCCGCGGCGGAGTCCGCCGTATCCGCGGCGCCGCCGAAAGCCGCGGCCAGCTGGGTCGGTGCCGCGGCCCGGTGCCAGTCGATCGCGGAGAAGATGACCGGCACCTCCATCGCGCGCAGCTGGGCGAGCATCGATGGCAGGTCCTTATCCTTCATCGCGCCGAAGACGATGACGACCGGCCGGCCCTTCGCCAGCGTGCGCACCGCGGCCAGCGAGCGCTCCAGACCGGCCGGATTGTGGGCGCCGTCAACCAGCACGATCGGATGGCGATCGATCACCTCGAGGCGGCCGGGCCAGCGGGTCCGCGCCAGGCCGTCGCGCAGGGCGCCGTCGGAGATGTCCCATCCCCGCGAACGCAAACCATCGATCGCGGCGACCGCCAGAGCCGCGTTCTCCGCTTGGTGAAGGCCCAGCAGCGGCACGCGCAGGTCACGATAGGTATCGGCTGGCGTCGTGACGGTGACCTGGATGCCCGCCCATTCCTTGTCGATGACCGCAACCTGGATCTCGTTCCCCAGGCGGAGCAGCGGAATCTGGCGTTCGCGAGCAACGGACTCGATGATCGCAAGCGCGGGCGGCTGGGCCGCCGTGATGGCGACGCTGTCGGGCTTCAGGATGCCGGCCTTCTCGGCGGCAATCGCCTCCAGCGTCGAACCGAGGTGCTGGGTATGGTCGAGCGCAATGTTGGTGATGACCTCGATGCCGAGATCGAGCACGTTGGTGGAGTCGAGACGTCCCCCCAGACCGACCTCGCAGACCAGCAGGTCGATCCCGACCCGCGCGAAGTAGTAGAGCGCGGCACTGGTCAGGATCTCGAACTCCGTGGGCGGGCCGTGCTCCGCCGCTACCGCAGTGATGACGGGCTGGAGTTCGGTCAGCAGCGCCGCGAAGTCGGCTTCGGCGATCGGCCGCTGGTCGACCTGGATCCGCTCCGTATAGGAAATCAGGTGGGGCTTCGGCATCAGGCCAACGCGATAGCCGGCCGTTTGAAGGATGCTCGCCAGCATCGCGCACACCGAGCCCTTGCCATTGGTGCCGGCGACGTGCACGCCCTGGAGAAGCTCCTGCGGATCGCCCAGCGCGTGGAGGAGGGCCTGGGTTCGCTCCAGGCCGAGCTTGATGCCGAAGCGACCGAGCGAGGTCAGGTAGTCGAGCGACTCCTGATAGGTCATCCCTGACCGAGGTGTTGGCGGTAGGCGCGGTAGGTGTTGACCAGCAGCATCGCGACGGTCATCGGACCGACACCGCCGGGCACTGGCGTCAGCGCGCCGGCGAGGGGCTCGACGCTAGCCCTGTCGACGTCACCGGTCAGTTTGCCGCTGTCCGGCGCGCGCGTGATGCCGACATCGATGACGATCGCGCCCGGTTTGACGTGATCGCCGGTGATCAGGCCACGCTTGCCGGTGGCGGCCACCAGGATGTCGGCGGTTCTTGTGATTGCCGGCAGGTTGGTCGTGTGCGAGTGCGCGATTGTGACCGTGGCATGGTTCTGCAGCAGGAGCAGCGCCAGCGGCCGACCCACCAGGCGGCTGCGACCGACGACGACGGCATGCTGGCCGGTGGGATCGATGCGCTCGCGCCGGAGCAGCTCGAGGACACCCAACGGCGTCGCCGGGATGAAGGTCGGATTCCCCTGCGCCAGCCGTCCGGCGTTGTACGGATGGAGACCGTCGACATCTTTATGTGGCGGGATCTGCTCCAGCGCCTGGTCGGCATCGAGGCCGTCGGGGAGCGGGATCTGGATCAGGATGCCGTCGATCGCAGGGTCAGCAGCCAGGTCGGCGATCCGCTCGTGCAGCTCGCGCTGGGTGATGTTGTGCAGATGCTCGACCGCCGATTGGAAGCCGACCTCTTCGGCGGCTCGTTGCTTGCCCCTGACGTAGGTTGTCGAGGCAGGATCGTCGCCCACCTGGATGACGGTGATGCCCGGACGGCGCTGGTTCGGCTGGCCTTCGACGGCGCGCTTCAGCTCATCGCGAATGGCGCGCGCGTGGGCACGGCCGTCGATCAGGCGGGCAGGCACCGGCTGAGTCTAGCGAGGCAGATCGCGAATCTCGACTGGCCGCGTGATCTCAACGGCGAAGCTGCTCAGGTTCGGAAGTGGCGGCCGCTTGCTGACCCGAACCTTTACCTCGACAACCCTGGGCTGCTTGAGGATGGCGGCCGCGATCCGCTCGGCGACCGTTTCGAGGAGGTTCGCCGGCTCCCCTTCGAGGATCTTCCGGGCGATCTTCTCCAGGATCGGGTAGCTGAGGGTGTCGTCGATGCGGTCGCTCGTGGCCGCCCGCTGGGTGTCGAGCATTACTTCCAGGTCGACGGTGAAGGTCTGGCCCAGCTTCCGTTCTGCCGGGTTGTTGCCGTGATAGCCGAAGCCGGTCAGGCCGGAGAGGATGAGTCGCCCCGTCGGCAGACTGGCCGCGGGCCGGCGGCGCGGTGGCGGGGTCGCGCCGTGGTTAGACGTTTTTGTAGGCATGTCTTGACAAATATACGCGTCCGTGTAATGATGCCGAGATGAATGTCGAAGTTCGGGCGACCGGGCTACGGGCGATGCGCGAGAAAAAGGGTCTGACGCAACGCGAGCTGGCGCACAACCTCGGCATTAGCCAGAACTATATTCCGGCGCTGGAGTCGGGGGCGCGCCGGCCGGGTCCCAAACTGCGACAGGCGTTGATGAAGTTTTTCAACGCCAATTTCGAGGATCTCTTCGAGGTCGTCATGGTGAACCCGGAGAGTTCGAGCGAGCAGGTACTGGAGCCGCGCGATCACCGACGCGCGGGTTAAGCGTACGAGGGGGTGCTAACGAGAAGTAGCTGAGCGACGCAGCGCCGATCGCGGCTCGATAAAATAGCCGGTGCGCCTGCATAGCTCAGTTGGTAGAGCAGCTGACTCTTAATCAGTTGGTCCCGGGTTCGAATCCTGGTGCAGGCACCATCACCCAGGCCACCGTGTGGGTCGCTGCGCGTCAGCCAGAGACAGCGCAGTCTTAACACAGAACCTAGCTCCGACCTTTTTCGGCGATGCTCCGCGCTGGCTATCCACGACACCTGGAGGGGGTCAATGCGCGGAGTTCGGATTCCTCAAAATCTCAACGGCGAAGACCAGTTCGTACTCGGACTTTCAGTTACGCGTCTGGCCGCGCTGCTGCTGGGGCTGCTCGCGGCGTACACGATCCTCCACCTCTCGCTGCCCGCCCCGCTCCAGGTGGGTGCCGCGGCGATCGCGGCGTTATGCGGTGCGGCCATTGCCTGGGTGCGGCCCGAAGGTCGCTCACTCTTACATTGGGGACTGGCGGCCATCGAGTTCAAGTTCGCCCAGAATGTCCAACCTGAGCCAGGCAGCCCGACAGCCGGGAATCCGGCATCCACATCGGGCGGGAGTCCGCCAAGGCAACGACCGCCGCGCTTGAGCGTGGTGATCAACACGCCCAGCCACCCGGGCGCACCGCCAGCCCCGATGGAGCTCGATCCCCGCCAGGAAGACGACGTTATCGAGCTACCCGAATCTGGCAGCCCCGAGATCGACCTTCAGCCGGACACCGACCGGCCGAGGCGGCAGCCGGCGCCAGTCTATCTTGGGGGCCCGCAGGTCATCACCTTCTTTTCCGCAAAAGGTGGCACCGGGCGGACGACTCTGGCGACCGAAGTCGCCGCGCTGCTCGCTACAAAGGGTCACTACCGCGAGTCTCCATCCAGTCCCCCACGACCCCTACGCGTTGCGTTGATCGATTTCGATCTGGCATCCGCCAACGTGTCGGCGCGTCTTGGAATTGCCCAGCCAACAATGCTCGACTATCTCTGCGATCTCACTGTTCCGAACCCAGATCCGCGAGATTACCTGATCCGACACCAAACGACGACTCTCGACGTCCTGCTCGGCCCTTCGAAATGCCTGGCCGGCGACCGTAGTGAGCTTTGCGGCGTTCCCCAGGCCGCTCACATCCTGAGCACTTTCAAGGACGCGGGATATCAGTTCCTGCTCCTCGACATGTCGGCATCCCTAGGAGACCTCGAGACGTATCTTCTGGAAGCGGCAACCCGGATCTACTGCGTCGTGACGCCGACGGCTGGCTCCGTTCAGTCGCTCTACCGAGGAGTCGAGGCACTCCGACGGCTCGGGCTTGGCGCCAAGCTTCAATACGTCGCCAACAAAATGCGCGACGGAGTCAACTTGACTGAGCCGATGGGCGACCTCAATGGTTCGCTGGTCGCCCGCATTCCCTACGACCTTGCGTTCGATTCCGCCGAGAATCGGCACGAGCCGATCGTGATTCGCGGTACCGGCGCATCGGTGGATGCCCTAAGCCAGCTGGCCGCATCGATCTACCCAGCACTCGAGGTTCCGAACGCATCCCGCTCGTTGACCTCGCCATTTGCCTGGATTTCGAGGCGCCGGCGTGCTGGCTGAGGTGACCGTCCCCCCGCCAAGCCGCGAGGAGCTGCGGCTCTATGTGCGGGCCCAGCTGACACTTCACGTTGACCCCGAAATCATCAATCCTTTTTCGACGAACTCGAACCGCGATCAGATTCTCCGGGATCGGATTCGCGAAGCAATCCTGCGGCGCGGGCTGGCTCCCAGTGCTGAACTGGTCGAGAGCCTCTTTGACGAGATCATCGGGCTCGGTCCGCTCCAGCCGCTGATGGCCGACACGGAAATCAGTGACGTCCTTGTGAATCGCTTTGACGAGATCTATGTGGAACGTCGTGGCCGACTCGAGTTCGTGCCGAACGCTTTCCGCGATGAGGCACAACTGGAGCAGGTGATCCAAAAAATTGTCGCGCTCGTCGGGCGGGAAATCAACCTCGACAAACCGCTGGTTGACGCCCGCATGGTCGACGGTAGCCGAGCCAACGCCGTCTGCGCCCCGGTTGGTGGACCCACCCTCTGCATTCGAAAGTTCAACCGCATCCGTCTGGACCTCCTGCCCAACGAGCGCGATACCGCCGTAGCAAATTGGGTGAGCACTGGCGGCATGTCGGTCCCGATGGGCAGCTTTCTGGAGGCAATGGCCATCGCCCGTGCCAACATCCTGATCGCCGGAGCGACCGGTTCGGGGAAAAGTACGCTGCTGCGCTCCATTGTCAGCGCCTTTCCGGATGAGGAGCGCGTCATCACCATCGAGGACACCGCAGAACTGGAGCTGGACAACCCGCACTGGGTCAAGCTCGAGTGCGTGCACTCACGCGAGCTCGCTGGCAAGCCCACCCAGGAACGCCGTCTCGATGTCGCCGATCTGGTACAGAACGCGCTACGCATGCGACCCGATCGGCTGATCATCGGCGAAGTCCGGCATAGCAAGGAAGCGTTCTACGTCTTGGAAGCCCTCAACACCGGGCACGATGGCTCGGCCACCACCATCCACGCCAGCAGCTGCGCGGACGCGCTGGCCCGACTGGAGCTTTTGATTAGCCGCGACTTCGCGCAGCTGAGTCCCCCGGAAATTCGACGGTACATCGCGCGGGTTTTCGATCTAGTGGTCTTCGTGAGCCGGCTCCGCAACGGCCGGCGCTGCATCCTGGAAATTTCCGAACTCCGCGACGTCGATGCCAACGGTCGCTACGAGCTCTACCCCGTGTTCAAGAGCGAGCTGATTACCGGTCAGCACGGGATCGAGGTCGATTTCGCGAGCGTTCCCGACTATCGGCCCGGACCCCGGCTCGTTCGAAAACTCGAATTGCAAGGCATGAGATGGATGTCGTAGCCGCGGTCTGCGTATCGCTCGGCATTTTGAGTCTCGGCCTGGCCGGTCGACGTTCGCCGCAGGCTGGGAGCTTACGCCGACTCATCGATCAGACGGTCGCCCAGCATCGCGAGCGGCTGGCGCTCGCCCGTATCCCGGGTAACCCGCGAACCTACCTGGCGATGTCGGTCATCGCCCCAGTTGCCCTCTTTGCGATTGGCTGGCTGCAGTCACCGGTCCTGGCGATCTCGGCTGGAATCGGCGGGCTGTTGCTGCCGCGCCTGTACCTGGCCTGGCTTGTGCATGCGCAGTCCCAGCGCAGCGAAGCAGAAGCGCCGCGGCTCCTCCAGTCCTTGCTCAGCGGGCTTACGGCGGGCGGCACCTATCTGGACGCCCTACGGCAAGCCCGTCTGACGTGCACCGATCCCTGGATCCGCGAAGACCTGGATCTCGTGATTCAGCGCTTCATGCTGGACGGGCCACTTCAAGAGAGCCTGCAGGAGGTGCGTGCGCGGGCTACAACGCGCAATCTCGGCCTAATCTGGGAGACCCTCAGGATCTGCGCCGATGCCCCTCTCCCAACCCAGGCCGCCCGCAACCTGTTGCTCGAACTCTCGGCCGCGATCCAGTTCAACGTTCAGTTGGCCCACGAGGTTAGCGCGCGCTCAGCCGGCCAACGGATGCAGATCTGGTTGCTGGCGATCATCGTCCCCGGCATGTACCTGTACCTCCGCTTGATGAGTCCCCAACTCTTAAGCGTGCTCGATGAGACGGCGTTGGGCCGATTCGTCCTGTTCCCGCTTGCCGCGGCTCTCGAAATCGCCGGCATCGCGCTCAGCCTTCGCATTGCACGGTTCGAAGCATGACGCTTGGGTCGCTGTGCGCGGCGCTGGCCTGTTTCGCCGGGCTGCAGGCGCTGTTCGGTATTGCCCCACGCGTACACCCGTCCGGCGCCGCGCTCATTCGAGCAAGCACGCTCTCACCACTCGAGTGGCGCCTGCATCAACACAATCACGAGGGCTGGTATCGACGCTGGCTCCGCCCAATTGCATTGCTTTGGGGAACTCGACTGCACGTGCGGCCGGCGCGTATGGATCCGCTGTATTTGATCCAGGCGGGGCTCGATCCAGAAGAGCTTGACGGCGTCGAGTTCCGAGTGATGCGACTGATGAGCGCTTTGGCGGGTGCCGTGATCGCCTGCCTGCTCGCCGTGATCGCATCCGTTGGCCTGGCACTGGTCCCCCTGTTGGCGTGGGCCGGCTACATCGCGCCAGCCCGAGTGCTGGCGGGACGTCGCCGGCGCCGCCAGGACCAAGTGCATCGCGAGCTGCCCCAACTGATCAGCATGATTCGCGCGTTCACCGTTGCCGGTATGCCGCTGGAACGAGGCCTGCACCTGCTTTCGGCGAACACCTCGCCCGACAGCATTCTCAAGAAGGAAATCCGAATCGCGCTCGGGCGCTATGGGCTCGGATTGAGCATCGAGCAGGCCCTCCACGAGATTGGTCCGCGAACCGGAGTCGACGAGGTGGCGATGTTCGTTAGCGCGCTGGCCCAGAGCAAAAAGGCGGGGAGCGGGCTCGCGGCCACGCTGCGAGATCAGGAGTTGATGGTGCGCCTGAGCGAACGAAACCGGGCTACGGCCCAGGCGTCCTCTGTAAGTACGAAATTGCTTGGCGTGCTGGGGGGAATCTACCTGCCGGAATTCGTGATCCTGATCATGATCCCGCTCTTCTGGGGCATCATGCAGCGGGCGTTCGGCTGAGGCGACAACTCGGTAGGCAATGCAGACCGCAAGCGATTGGAGGAAACAGGTGAGCAAGATGCAGCGCGGACAGTCGACCCTCGAGTGGGTCATTGGGGCAGCCATCATCCTCGGCACCCTGGTGGTGGGCATCATGGCCTGGAATAACGGGCTGGTTGCCAAGATCGGCCAGATGGTGCAGCGGCTGACGCAGACCTCTTGAGCAGACCCCATCGGAAGCGGCAGGGCGGCCAGGAAACGCTCCAGGCCATGCTCGCCGTCGCCTTCATGCTTCTGCCGGTCCTATTTGGCATCATCGAGCTCGGCAGCCTGATCCATGTTTGGATCGGCCAGCAGTCGGCTGCCGCGATTGGTGCGCGCGTGGCCGGCGAGCGCGGTGAAGACGACGCGTTGGTTCGTGACCGGATCGGCGTAGAGCTGCGGGCGGCCGGGCTCGATCCGGCGCGGGTCCAGGTCAGGATCACACCGTCGTACGTTCGCTGGGGTCAGCCTGTAACCGTGCAGCTCGTCAGCCGCCGTCAGCTCGCAATTCCCTTCCTGTTCAGTCGCGACCTGACCCTGATATCGAGCTACGTTGGCCGTGGCGAGGTCAACCATTGAGCCGGTCACGCGGCCAAAGCGTCCTCTACGCGGTGGTGCTGATACCGACCCTGATGCTGGTTTTCGCACTTGCCGTCGACGTGGCGACCCTGCAGATGCAGAAGCTCCGACTCCGATACGCCGTCGACCTGGCGACAGTCACCGCGGCGATGGCCATTGATTCCGAGTATTACAGCCGCACCGGGCGGCTTCAGCTCGATCCGACCAATGCCGCCCTCACGGCCCGCGAGTATCTGCTGCGCAACCTCGATGGTCTGCCTGACATTTCCTCACCGGAAGCAATCACGTCCGGAGCCGATATCACCGTGATCAATCGAGTCCCAGCCCGCGATCCCTACACAGGCATGACGCTGGATCGGCCGGCGGTCTGCGCACGCATCCATGTACCACACCGATTCAGCGTGCTCGGCTGGATTGGCGTTCGCACGGTCGAGCTGACGGTCGCCGCCAATGCTGAGATCCGAGTATGAGCAGGCGCGTCATCATCAAGATTTTCCTGGCGCTTTGCGTCAACCTTTGTTGGCTTGGTGTTGCCGCTACCGATGGCCGCGGCAACACCGGGACCTCGACAACGGTTTCCATCACCGCCGTTTCCGGCTATGCGGGGCACGCCTTCGTCTATGCGCAGGTTAGTAACTCCACGCTCACGTATCCGGCACCAACCGGGTCCGGTCATCAGTCGCCATTCTTCTCGGAATGGGTTCCTGAACCGATCGCGAGTTCTTCGTGCCCGTGGATCTGGGCCGTCTATGTGTTCGAGCGAACTACCGGCGTCCAGATTAACGCGCCTTCAAGCAACACGCCATCACCGAATTTCGGCACGACGACCACGATGTGTGCCAGCCCGACCCGCAGCCCAGTCGACCAGCCGGCCCTCGCCGACGCGGCTGCGCGCCTCGACCTCGACCTCCGGGTCTTCGCATCTCCAGCGGTTGCCACGGTCGGATCGCCCACCGTTATATCGGGCATCCTCAACAGTCGGCTCACCCAGGATCTCAACCTCTACCTGAGCATGGCGATCGAGGATTGGTCGGTGACCCGCTGGGTCCTCGACTATGGCGACGGCCAGTCAAGGACCGTCAATAGCCTCGTTGGCACCTCCATCAGCACGCCTCACACATACCTATCGACCGGCCGCTACGATGCCCGGCTGATCGCCCTCATCTCCGGCCACGCCCAGGCAGCCGTGTACGACCGTTATGGAACTGTACATCTGGTTCGCCGCCCCTTTACCGTTGAAGTCGGGAATCACACCAGCATTACCGCAAGGGCCCGACCGTCGCGGAGCTATGTGCCGCCCCAGGTCGCCGTTGCGGTTGTGCCATCGGTTGGGTCAACCCCTGCAACATCGACCGCGGCTTTTCGCCACATCGATGCCCTCCGCGGCGCCCTCACCACATTGACCATTCATCTTGTCGTAATTCGGGAAGGTCAGCTCACGCTCGACGGGGCGCGCGACGGATTTGGACAGTCACGACTGATCGGCTGGCGATTAGACGGTGGCGTACTGGACGCGCCTGGCAACAACGGGACAACCGTGGGCACCAGTCACTCGGCCGGCGAGCCAATGCGACTACAGTGGAACGCCCCCGACCGGATTGTGAGCGCGCACCCACAGGATTACATCGTTCCCGTCACTCTATTGGTCGAGACTCGATTTCCCGACGGCCACCTTGCGTCCTATGCAATCGCGTCAAGCTTTTCGGTTACGGTTAACTTTGCCGCGCAGAGCGGCTAGGAGGGGCGAATGCGTCGCAGCTTGTATCTGGTGATCTTCGTGCTGCTATCTGGAGTTGCCGGTTTCTTCTATTACTCACAAACGCGCCAGGCCACGGCCGTCATCGCCGCCCGCGACCTAACCGTCGGAACGCGCATTCAAGACGCCGACGTCAGCCTAAGGCGGATCAACCCGGCGTCGGTCAACCACGAAGTGCTGAAGACGGTGGACCAGGCGGTTGGCCAGGTCGTCTCGGTTCCCATCCTCGAAGGTCAGTTTGTCGACACCCGTCAGGTGGCCCCCGCCAAGAACGCAGCGATGCTTGGCTCTGGTCTCGAGATGCCTGCCGGTTATCGGATCATCGGCTTACCAGTTGCACCAGCGGCAGCCGTCGGCGGAGTCCTGAAGCCTGGCGACCGGGTGGATGTGATGGCCGTCGCCAGCGTGACCAAGGCGACCACACTCGCCGACCAGCCACTCCCTGCGCCCATCATGCTTGGCAAGGATGTGCTGGTCATCGGCCTCCGAACAGAACAGGGAACTCCGGTCGATCAGGTGGAGCACGGCATCAACACAGGCGGTAGCAAGCTGGCGAGTATCCTGCTTGCCATTCCCCAAACCGATGAGGAGATCTATTCGGCAGCAATCGCCAGCTCGACCTTCGTGCTGACGCTGAGCACCGACTGAGTCACCCGGTGGTAGCCCTCTTCCGTCGGGCTGGCTTCGGCGATGAGGTCTCTGGAGTCCACGATGGACTCCTCCATCTTCGCGACGGAGCGCCCCGGTCGGTCATCGCCACCTCATCCCTGAACTTTGAGGGGCTTGCCACCGATCAGCAGCTGCGGTCTGTTCAGGCCTTCCGCGACCTACTACATGCGCAAAGCGGGCCGTTCCAGTTCTATGTGCGCGTTCGCCGGGTTTTGGCGGGCGACGTCAGCGAGCCGGAGGCTAGCGCTTTTCCGGAACACCGAAGCTATCTCGCGGCGTTGACCCGGAGCTTCATCAACTCCCACCTCCAGGACACGCCAGTGTTTCAGCGCGAGATCTTCATCGTGCTGGCACCCATCGATCCAGGACAGCACTTACTTCGTACCCTCCTGTTTCGCTTCAATCGATCGAATGATCAGCCCGGATTCGTCGCGTCGGATCTTGGCGCACCCCTTCGCAACCGTACCCAGTCGCTGCTCGAGCAATTGCGCCGCATTGGGGTCAAGGGACAGGTCCTCGATGACGCAGCGCTCGCGCGCCTGATTGGCGAACTTTACGGTGACCACCGGATTGGCGGACCTGAGCACAGTCCGATGCAGCAGGTGTTTACGCACCGGACCGACAGTCTCGAACTACGGGGCCGACACTACACATCTTTCGTAGTGAATCGCTATCCGGGCGAGGAGATTGAGCCCGGCTGGCTTCTGCCACTCTTGGCCTTTAAGGGCGAGCTGCACGTCGGCATCCACGTCATGCCGCTTGAGACCGACCGGATGCTCACGCTTCTCCATCGCCGAATTCGCGACCTGCGCGCCGACGATATGGCGACGCTGGAATCAGGCGCGGTCGACCGGGCCACGATCGGCACGTTGCCCGATGCGGTGAGCATGCACCAGGCGTTGGCTCGCAACGAAGAGAGGGCGTTTGCTGTCAGCTTCTATCTCACCATCGGTGCCGACGACCCGCTTGAGCTGCGCAGCCAGGCCGATGCGCTGCGCGCGAGCTGTCGGCGGATGATGCTCCACCCGGTGCAGCCCTTTTTCGAGATGCGGCAGGCGCTGCTTTCCTCATGGCCACTGGGCACCGACCTGCTCTCCCGCGAGCAAATCTTGCACACGAGTGCGCTGGTCACAATGATGCCCTGGCTGCAGGAGGATCTAGCCGATCCGACCGGGCACTACTGGGGTTACAACAAGGAAACCGGCGGGCTCTGCGTCTTCGATCCGTTTGATGAAGAACGCTTCACGAATGCAAACATCATGGTGCTCGCACAGTCGGGGGCGGGAAAGAGCTACGCGGCGGCTTCGGTCGTCCTCAGCGGGTTTACGCGTGGCATCGGCGCCATCCTCCTGGACCCCGAAGCTGAGTACGGTGGCATGATCCGCGCCCTGGGCGGTAGCTATTTCGAACTCGCCGCGGGTTCCGGCCACGCCATCAATGTGCTGGATCCGTTGCTGTTCACCGTGGATTCCGACGAACCTACCGACCAGCTTGGTGATGTGCTCGACCTCATCGGCTTGATGTGCGGGAAACTTGATGAGGTCGAGCGGGCGCAACTCGATGCGATCACCCGTCTGGTGATCTCCAAAGCTGAGGGGACGCCTGTGCTTGGGGATATTTGGCGGGAGCTGGAGGTCAGGCACCCAGGCTCCCGAACCAGCACCATCCTTCGCCGTTGGGTCACTGGCGAACTCGGACGTCTTTTCAGCGCCCCCACGAATGTCGACTTAGGCGCCCCAATCGTCGGCTTCAACCTCCGCGATCTCAGCGGGGAGCTCATCCCACCAGCCTGCCTCATCCTGGCGAACTGGCTGTGGACGGCGCTGCGGCGCGATCGGCGGCCGCGGCACCTTCTCATCGATGAGGTTGGCTTGCTTCTGGAGCAGGAGCCAATCCGCCGCTTTCTGATTCGTCTCGCACGTCGCATCCGGAAATACGGCGGCAGCTTGATCCTGGTCAGCCAAAATCCGGGGGACTTCTTTGAAACCAAGGATGGCGCAGTTCTCGCCACGAACCCCAGCATCCTTCTGCTGGGCTGCCAGAAGCACTCGGAGGCCGTGAAGTTACAAAGAGCATTCAATCTGACGGAGCGGCAGGTCGGCTATCTCGAGATTGCTGAGCGAGGCGATTTCCTGCTCGTGGCCGGCCCGAACAGAGTGCCCGTGCACGTGATGGTCCCGCCTTGGATGGACGAACTGATCGTCCAGTCACGGGGACACTGATCTGCGCGCCTGATTGCTTTTTGCGGAGCCACGGCTAATAATTAGCGGCTGAATTTGCGCTTACCGTCACCTCATGTGGGTGAACGCGGCGCGCGGGGCTGCGGACGCCTCGCAAAGGGGAAAGACGTTTGCAGG
>Ga0209156_10002077_pt1 | contig 15905 bp, 15 predicted proteins | sample GraSoiAngelo_124_FD_185881 | JGI IMG/M metagenome (GOLD analysis project Ga0209156, IMG submission 185881) | Grasslands soil microbial communities from the Angelo Coastal Reserve, California, USA - 14_0927_05_20cm (SPAdes) (version 2) | ecosystem: Environmental > Terrestrial > Soil > Grasslands...
CTCACTCGGGTCACGCGCGGCAAGCTCGAGTTGCACTTTGAGCATGTCGACGCGCACGCCCTCATTCCCAAAACGATCGACATCGCAAAGACAGATATCGAGAAAAAGAAATTAAACGTCTCCGTTCGGTTAGACGCAGAGGAGTATCACATCTGGGCCGATTCGGTTCGAATCCAGCAGGTGTTTTGGAACCTCATTAACAACGCCGTGAAATTCACTCCTCCCGGCGGAAAGATCGAAATCCGGAGCTCCAATGACGATTACGGCCGTTTTCAGCTTCAAATCACCGATAACGGGATCGGAATTGAAGTCGAACGGCAGGCTTCGCTCTTCAGGCCATTCGAGCAGGCTGACCCTTCTGTCAGCCGTCAATTTGGTGGGCTTGGACTGGGTTTGGCGATTTCGAAACATCTTGTCGATCTTCATCGCGGCGCGATCGAAGGGCAAAGCCGCGGTCGTAGTTATGGCGCGACTTTCAAGGTCACACTTGACGCGGTAGCCAACTACGTCGAAAAAAGCGGCGTGAATTCTCAAGCTCCGCAAAAACCAGCCAAACCGTTGCGTATTTTATTGGTGGAAGATCACGGGGACACACGACAAACTTTGTCGCGTTTGCTCAGTCATTTCGGCCACCATATTTCAGTCGCCGATAACACACAGAGCGCTTTGGAGATCGTCCAGTCGCAGCAATTCGATGTCGTGTTGAGCGATATTGGCCTTCCCGATGGCAGTGGCTACGAGGTGATTACCCAGGCCAAACGCAAACAGCCGATTAAGGCTGTGGCCATCACTGGGTTTGGCACGGACGAAGACGTTCGGCGCGGCAAAGAAGCGGGCTTCGATTTTCACCTGGTCAAGCCGATAGACTTTCACGAGCTGCGCACGGTTCTCGACCGGGTCAGCGCTTAGGAATCGCTTTCGACGTCGGGCGAAGATTAAATCTATCCTTCGGCTCATTCCGGTCGCCTAGCCAACGTTTTCGGTTCAGCTATTCTTGACTTGCTCAATTGAGCGATTACATTGTGTCAATTGAATCAAAGGCCAATTTATGAAAACTGGCACGTTGGAAAAGAAAACCGCTAGCGCCAAAGCGAAGCATCCGCACGAACTGATTCGCCGTATTCAGCAAGGCTTGCGGTTTCGGGAGCTGGAGACTTTGCAAGACAGCATCGACATGCCGTTTGAGCAGCTCGCAGCAAAACTTTCCATCTCGCGCTCGACCTTGCAGAGGCGGAAAGCAAACGGCCGATTGTCGCCGGACGAATCCGACAAGGTCATTCGCTTTGCGCGACTGCTTGAGCATGCGACGGATGTTTTTGGCGACATCGACAAGGCGCGAGCCTGGCTGAAACATCCACAATACGGTCTCGGTGGCGCTGTGCCGTTGGATTATGCAGAAACAGAAATCGGCGCGCGCGAAGTAGACAATCTGCTCGGACGGATCGATTACGGCGTTTATTCCTAAAGCGCGATGGCCTCGGCGTGGCGGATCGTGCGCGCGAGTCGCGCGAACACGGCGTTTACCGGAGAAGGCCCATGGCGATATGGAGGCCGGTGGAACTCACCGGGTGTGCATGTCGTCTACGTAAGCGAACATCAATCCACCGCTGCGTTTGAGGTCTTCGCGAATCGCGTGCCGTTCATTCTCGAGGAAAAATACAAAGCGTATCATTTGGAATGGCCGGACGGTCTCACGGAAATCTTTCCTATTAAAAAACTACCGGCCAGCTGGCGCGTTACTCCGCCGCCGGCCGAGACGATGGAAATTGGCGATCGCTGGGTGCAGGAACGGCGCTCTGCCGTCTTGGCATTGCCCAGCGCGATCAGTCCAGACGATACAAATTTTCTGTTGAATCCCGAACATCCGGATTTTAAGCGCATCCGCATCCACCCGCCGATTGATTTCGCGTTCGACCCGCGGCTGCTCGGCCGGTGATGTGAGATGCCACGCTATCGACTCGGGGAGTTCTTAAGCCCGCGTAATGTCCGGCTTGATTGGATTGTCATGGGAGTCGTTCAGCTCGCGCAGCTGCCAGCACCTGAGCGTCAAAAGCCGAATTGCACCAATCGTCATCGTTGGTGATTCGCAAAAGGAACGAGGCGAAACCTCTCATCGTGAAGAAATGAATGTGAGAGATGACAAAGCGGCGTTGTGGAAAACTCTTAAATGGATTTGGAACTACGATTTCACGATCAACGTAAAATTCGCATTCATCTGCTTCGGTTGGATCTCCGGTAGGTTGTCCTTTATCGTCGTATTCTATTTTCCAAAGGGTGTTGTCTGGAAAGACGACTACAGGAAGAACCAATGTGAAGACATGAGGGTTCTTGTCGTTCGCAGATTTGCATGCCGATACGACAAGGTCATCGCAAGAAGCGAGGGCTTGAGACCACCGCTGGTGAATTTCGGTATCGCTATCGCCGGAGTACGTGATTTTAGGAGGCTTTCCTGTTTGGGTTGCTTGAATTTTCACCATGCTTTTTCCGACGAACGCTTCAGGCCCATAGATCGAATTATCGTTCCGTACGGTTCGAATGACGCCATATGAGGGAAAATCTATATATACTGGACCGCTTGGAGTTGTGAATTTCCCACTCGTTCTTGCTTCGACGAGGTCATGGAACGATTCCGGTCGTTTGCGCTTTCTGCCGCTTATGACGACAGGAGACTCGCTCTTAATATGTTTGCACTCAACGGCTAGGTTTATTGCCCGTTCGTTTGCTGGGTAATACCAGCGGAAATCGTATTGTCGCGGCTTTTTGGTGATTGGGTCGGTGTATGTTCCGCCGTGCAACAGCTTCCCGTCACGATATGCACGCAGTATACGTCCTACTCTTAATTCATGCCCAAAGTCGTCTTCTTTTTCGACTACTGCCCTAATATCTGATGCGCTTATCGCCACACTGGAGATGTAGCATTACTGTGTAAGTGACGCTAAGTAGAATACCTTTTTGGCATTGCCCAAAGAAGGTGTAACCAAAAAAACTAGGCGGGAACAGTTTTTCTCGGCTGATTTCTATCCCCGGCGGGAATCGAACCCACATTTAAGGTTTAGGAAACCTCCGTTCTGTCCGTTGAACTACGGGGACCGATGTGAAAGGGGAAAGTAAGAAGGAGGAAGGAAGAAGTCCAGATGTCAGATTGCGGATTTGGCCAATCTCGATTTGAGAGACGGAAAGCTTTCATGTGCTCGCGACCGGCGGCTTGATTCGCGTGAACGACTACCGGATTTCTCGCAGAAAACATTGTCCATCTTGGCTTCGCCTCCGGCGCGATTCCTACAATGGAGGGATGCGCATATGAGCAACGGTTCGGCGCGCAAATCAATCTTCGGCACTGCTTTGAAATTGTTGAAGCTGACAGCAGAGGAATGGTTGGATGATAAAGCGCCGCAGCTGGGCGCGGCACTGGCCTTCTACACCGTCCTCTCGCTCGCGCCACTCGTCCTCATTTTGCTGGCTATTATCGGCGTGATCTTCCGGCACGATCCCGCTGGTGCATGGACGAAACTCACCGAGCAGATGAGTTATTTTCTCGATAAAAGTGCGATCCAGGTGGTGCAGGACATTGCACGGACAGCTGCGACCCCCGGGAAGAGTACGCTCGCCACGATCATCGGGATTGCTCTCGCCCTCTTCGGCGCAAGCGGAGTGTTTGGACAGCTTCAGGATGCGTTGAACACGATCTGGGGCGTAAAAGCCAAACCGGGGCTTGGCATTTGGGGATTTTTGCGCGCCCGCTTTTTGTCCTTTGCGATGATTGCCGGAGCCTGTTTTTTACTGCTGGTGTCGCTCGCGATCGAGGCGCTGCTAAAAGGGTTTAGCAATTACATTCAAGCAGCATTGCCCGGCGGTCTGACTATTGCTGTCAGCTTTTACTTGATCTTTGATTTCGCTGTGGTGGTCGCACTTTTCGGCATGATCTTTAAGATTCTTCCGGACGTAAGAACCCGATGGCGAGATGTTTGGGTGGGCGCGATCATAACGGCCGTTTTCTTTGTGATCGGCAAGTGGGCGCTCGGCTTATATCTTGGCAGCGGTACGGCTGCCTCAGCTTATGGTGCCGCCAGCTCCCTAGTTACCCTGCTTCTCTGGGCTTATTATTCGTCGCAGATTTTACTCTTCGGCGCCGAGTTCACGCAGGTTTACGCAACAGAATTCGGAGGGCGAATCGAACCAGACAATTACGCTGTGCGCATCGAACATAAAGAAGTGGAATTGCCGCGTAGTCCAACCCGTTAAACAATTACCGAAGCCAACTATCGCTTACATCTAGTAGATTGTTTAGTGCGACTAAGTCGGTTTCCGCGTTGCGAATCGCTCTTCCGTCTCTAATTTCAAAGTAGGCATGTTTCATCTGGGATCCAGAATCTCTGCCATCACGCCGAGAATCATCTTGGTACTTTCCTTCCTATTCTTGATGATCGCGGCGATTTTCGGGCTGCACAGTAGTTACAGAGTTGATGTGCTGCGTGCAGATGTGACGAAAGCGAATGCGGCCCGGGACGCGGCTGAGCAGCGGCGCGTGACTCAGGAAAGGGAGCTCAAGACCCGCGAAATGGCTGTCGCCGGTGGAGAGGCGAAAATCGCGGAGGCAGAAAACAGGACTGCAACGGCCGGAGCAGAACTGGCGCGATCGCAGAAAGAGAAAACGGAATTGCAGACCAAGTTAGAGGAAAAGCAGAACGAGATCGCTTCCTTGCAAAAGCGGCTCGAAGAAACAGGGGCAGCGAAACCTTTAGAAAGGCTGGCCGCTGCATCGACACCCCAAAAACCAGCTACCCCAACTCCGCCATCGCTAGAGATTAAAGCGGAGCCTGTCGTAGAAACAACGCCTCCACCGCGACGACCGAAGCGCCTCAAAACTGCGCCGGTCACCCAGCCACCGGCCGCTAATCCTCCCGCCGCCATGTCGATTTCCTCGGCGAAAGCCCTCGCCACTTACGCGCCGCGCCCCGAGTATCCGCGCGACGCACGTTCGCGCCGCATTACGGGTAGCGGAGTTTGCGTCGTGTCGGTTGATCCAGGGAGCGGCAGGGTAACTGAAGCTTCAATGGCGCAGAGCACTGGAAACCAAACATTGGATAACGCCACCGTCAGTACTTTCCGAATGTGGCGATTTAAACCTGGGGTAGTTTCGAAGGTCAAGATTCCAATCGAATTCCAGTGATGGCCGCGCTTTTTTGTTGTAGCCGCCACGCTCAGCTTGCCATGCCGTATCGCCGGCAAGCAACGTCCTGACTACAACGCATAGCAACAGCCCCTGGGGCAGTGACTCAATCTTCTGTGATGAGGCCGAAAAGACCGTGCCCTTCGTCGGCGATACCCGCAGTAAAATAAACTCCGGTACCGAGAGGAAGAAGATCCCACAAACCATCAAACTGAACTGGGTCGCCATTGGCCCTACTAATCGTTTCCAGAAAAGCGCCAGTCGTCGGATCGTAGTTATTGATCGTCCCGTCGCCAAAATTGCCGATCCAGAGTTCACCATCGACCAGGGCGAGTCCCCACGGTGCGTTGAGATTGCCATTTGAAACCAAGCGCTTGACGAAATTGCCGCTGGTATCAAATACATTAACAAAGCCGTTGCCCGGACCGGCCACGTCATCCTCCCCCTTCGCATCCTGCAACGCGTAGGTAACGTAGATCTGGCCGCCGATGTTGCGGATGCCGAACGGCGCGTAACCGGCTGGGAGAGTCCCATCGACAAAACCGTTAAGATTGACTCGTCGAAAATTCTTGTTGTACGTCTCGACGCGACCGGTATGGAAATTTGTCACATACAGAAAATTGTGACCATTGGCGACGCCTAGCGTTGCACCTTTATAAATGGCGCGTTTGCTTCCCACGTTCATGCCGTTATCGACGGCGATGATGGCGTGTGTCTGATCGAGGTTCGGGTTCCATCCAGAGATGGACCCGTCTTCGCTGACGAAGATGAATACGGCAGGCTGGGAATTTCCGTTAAGGGTAACTTTGAAGAGCCCAGTGTTGTTGAAGACAATGCCAGTAGGATTCCCTCCGTCCTTATTCCTCGCGCTTGTCGGAATCGTCACGACTAGCGAAAGGGCCGTGCCGTCTGATTGCTTGTAAAGAGTTGAAACTCCTGTGCCGTTGTCGCTCACCCAAATCACCGAACCGGTGGAGTTTGCCGCCATACCCCATGGGTTTACCAGGTTCGGATCGACATGGGCCGCCACTCCCGGAAGGTCCGATTGAAGATTTGTCGAGCTGTAGGTGTCGGCCCGCGCGAATGCGGCGGTGAAGGACATGGCCGTTAGCACTAGCAGGACAGTTTTAATCGAAGCGCGAGTTGTTTTCATACCCCCAGAATCGCAGCGATCTGCGCTTTCCGCCGGATCGGAAAGGTAACAATGTTGTTACTTTTGCCGACTGTCGGAACGCGCGATCAATCTCTCTTGCGTGATTCCCGCTGCCGCCGAGGCGCGAAAGCCGCGCAGCAATTAGCAGATGCGATTCCAACAAGTCGCGAAAAGGTGAATGCTAGACGTGTCGCTATCGCACGACTCACGTCGGCGCCATTTCCGCCGGGACAGATTACGCGACGTGGTGTTTCAAAGCATCAGCGCAACAAGTTGGCTGCGGCTGGTGACTTCAAGCTTGCGGAAGATGCCGTGAACATGCTTTTTCACCGTCGGTAAACTCAAGCCGGCGTCATCGGCGATCTCCTGGTTACTCCGCCCCTCGCAGACAAGCCGGGCAATTTCTTGTTCGCGGCTTGTGAGTTGGACCATATGCGGCAAGCGGGAGCTCGCAGCCCCGGCACGCGGAGCAGCCTGACGGCGCAAATCTTCGCACTCGATAAGAAAATGCGGCTGCGCCACGCCGACTGACTTTAGCTGTTTCAGATGGAGCGTCGCTCGCAAATGCGGCGATCGCGGATGATGCACCTGTTCTTCTTTGAAGCATGTCCGCGGTGCATTCGTTCGGTGCGCGTCCGTCCATTGTTGTTTAAGGAGGCGGCATCGATCCAAGATTTCAGACGGAATCGGTGAGGTCGCTTTCGTCCGTTTCGCCTCCTCGGGTCCTTTTTCCCACACGGCGCAGAAATCACGCGCGGCCCGGTTTTGATAAATCAGCTTTAAGTTCCATCGCAAAAGCATCCTCGGCAACGGCAGCCGTCTCAGGAATTCTTCAAAGTCCATCCGCATCGAGTGTTCGCGCTCGAGCGATCCGAGCCGGTCAAGCGCAGTCAGAAATTGCGGATAAAGCTGCCGGAGCAAATTCATCTCTGCCGGCGACAGATCGCCCTGCGTTGCGGTGCGCATGATTGCAATCACACAAATGAGTCTCTGACCTTTCCAAAAAAAGAGGATCACGCCGTGCCGGCAGCGTTGAGGCGCCAGGTAACGGCGGTAAAAGGCCGATTTCATCAGGCTGCTTCGATTTGAAAAGATGTCGCTAATCCGCGCAAACCTCTGACGCGGTCGCGCGGCGATATAACTCTTGAGCGGCTCCGCGGCGAAAAACCCATCAGGCATGGGCAATGTCCATCTTGCGATCATTGGCAAAATTGGATTGGGTCGAAGCATGAGGCCGATCAAGCGGTTTGGCATCGCGGCGGCGAGCAACTGCTGGATGGCTTTCCAGAACGAACCGAGATTCATGGCGGCGTGCAAACTGAGCAAAGTCTTTTCCAGTGACGGATCGATCACCGCCTCGCGCTTCATGCCAACCCTGGAGATTCGCTTCATTCGCGGCCTCACCTCGCGCAACCGCTGTTGTTTTGCCCGATCGAAAGGTGCGCCCCATTCCTGAAGCGCTCAACGATCGGGAGATTAAAAAGGCAACCTAAGTTACCTAGCGATCATTCAGTATTGCGCGACTCTGGATCTATGCAAACGAAACTACCACTCAATGGGACAATCCAACATCCTGATTTGGCAGAGGCGTTGCGCGGAGAGAGCGGCACATTCTTTTGCCAGCAAGGTGGCCAAGGCTACATTGTAACGGCAGCGGAAGGCTTCTCCATTAAATCATTGCGGCCAGTCGGTCGCAAGATCGTGGAAGCCAGTGTGCCCATGCAGGCTACTCCAGAACCCTGGGCGATTACCAAAATCTCCGAGGATGTTCTTGAGTTTAGCGCTGTACCACAATCCCCTCGCCAACAGCGAGCCGCCTAAAGGCTGAAATAGTGCCCCGCGTGTTTAGCGCACGCGGGGTGACGGGCGGCAGAACAACAAAATACACAATTCCGCCGAGTTTGCTGAATTCCGCGAGACAACTGGAGTGCCGGGCGGCAGCAGACCGACAAGTTAAAACAAGAAAGCAAAAGCCTCGGTGGGGAAACTCAGTGGGGCTTTTTGTTTTGGTCAGCTGGGTGCAGCGCGAGCAAAGACTTTTTCTGAGCCATTAACAATCGAGCGACTAAAAAGGCAACCTAAGTTACCTGGCGATTATCCAGCGGTACGCGAAGTTAACGTACGCCGATTTCATTGTTCGGATAACCGGCGGCCGAACACGGCGAACACACAATCCCGCCGGAAAAGAAAGGATATCATAAGATGATGAACACACTTACTCGCTGGGAGCCGTTGAGAGAAATGGAAGATCTCCAGAGTCGGCTCTCGACCCTTTTTGGCCGGACGCCAATGCGCCGGGGAAATGGTAAGGAGAGTATAACGTTGCCCGAATGGACACCCCTCGCAGACATCACCGAGGATGACATGGAATACGTCATTAAGGCTGAATTACCTGAGTTAAAGAGGGAAGACGTAAAAGTCACCGTCGAGAACGGGGTTCTAACCATCTCGGGCGAGCGCAAGTTCGAAAAAGAAGAGAAGAAGAAAAAATACCACCGCGTAGAGCGCGGCTACGGCAGCTTTGTCCGCACGTTTGCGCTGCCGGAGGACGCGGACGCGGATAGGGTAAAGGCTCAGTTCAAGCAAGGCATCCTCGAGGTGCACTTACCGAAGAACGAAAAAGCCAAACCAAAACAGATCGAAGTCAATGTCGCCTGATAGCGGTCGGCTTGATCAAAGGCTGGTCGGGGCTCCGTTAAAGAGCCTCGGCACGCCACGGTGAAGCGACCTTAAATTTGCCCGCAGAATTACGCCAAGTATCTTGGACAAAGTAGGCGCAGATTTTATACGATCTAATTTTATGCCGCAGCCCCTCAGCCTCTATGAACGCCTTGGGGGCGTTTACCCCATTGCCACAGTCGTCGACGACTTCATAGACCGCGTGATGGGGGATCCGAGGTTGAACGCGAATCCCCGGGTGAATGAAGCGCACCATCGCGTTCCCCCGGCAGGATTCAAATACCTGGTCACAGAAATGGTCTGCTGGGCGGCCGGCGGACCGCAAAAATACACTGGACGCCCCATGTACGAGTCGCACAAAGAAATGAAAATTACCGCGCCTGAATGGGAGGCGTTCATGGATGATCTTCAGCAGACCCTGGACAAGTTCGGAGTACCGGCGCCGGAGCAGGGCGAGCTAAAGGCAATCGTCGAGAGCACGCGCGCCGACATCGTCGTAAAGCCCGAATCGACGCCAGCCTCGTAGCTGGCTCAACTTTATTCGCTGGCGCTCAGGATTTGCGATCTCGCGAGGAATGGAGTGTTTGCGCTATTTTCCGGCCCGTTCATCCTCGCTTCCAGCCGTTGCCGTTGCCATCCGGTGCACCCGCGGCCGCGTACTCTGGGACAAGATCGACATCTTGAGCCCCTGGTTCTTTTTCGCTTTCAGCCAGCGATCTTTCGTGATGCTCCTTCGCGATGAGCATGTAAAGCGATGGCACGATGAACAAGGTGAAGATCGTTCCGATGGTCATGCCGCCAACGAGCACAAGACCGATTGAGTTTCGCGCGGCGGCGCCGGCGCCGCTTACCAGAGTCAGCGGGAAGTGACCGGCTACGGTCGCGACGCTTGTCATCATAATCGGACGCAAACGAATGCGAGCCGCCTCGGCTACTGCGGCAAGTTTAGCCAGGCCTTGACGTTGCAGTTCATTAGCAAACTGCACAATCAGGATTCCGTTTTTCGAAACGAGCCCGACCAGCGTGACCAGACCGACCTGGGAATAAATGTTGAGCGTTGTCGTCCAGCCGTCGGTAAAGAATTTTCCAAACGGCATTTTCAAGAAAGCGAAGAGAAGCGCGCCAAACATCGCGAGCGGAACGGAGCCGAGCAGAATGATAAATGGGTCGCGGAAACTGTTGAATTGGGCCGCCAATACGAGAAAGATCAGCACGATCGCCAGCAGGAAGACGGCTGTGAATTTGTCTCCTTCGGTACGCAACTGGCGTGATTCGCCCGTATAATCGAGCACATATCCTTTTGGTAAAATCTTACGCGCTTCGTCTTCGAGAAACTTTAGCGCTGCATCGAGGGATCGCGTCGGCACTCCGCTAATCGTTACGGCATTCAGCTGTTGCATCCGATTGAGCGAACGCGCGACTGTTTTGTGTCGAATCGATGCCACCGTGCTCAATGGGACGAGCTGATTGTTCGGACCGGTAACATAAATGTTCTCCAGCTGTTCCGGATTCAAACGATCAACACGCTTGACCTGCGGAATGACTTTGTAACTGCGACCGGCAATGTTAAAGCGATTAACAAAGTTGCCGCCGATCGCGGCCGACATGTCGGCGCCCACCTGCTGCATATCGAGCCCCAGGGACGCGACCTTGTCGTGATCGAAAACGATCTCGGATTGGGGTTGGTCGATTTTGGTGTCGATATCTGCAAAGCGAAAAACACCGGCCTGCATCGCCTTCGCCTGAAGCTGTTGCGCGAATTCAAGAATCCGTTCCGGATCGCCTGTGGAAGTGATCACGAAAGTCACCGGGAAGCTGTCGCTGCCCGGAAGAGCCGACGGCATGACGGGGAACATTTGAATTCCCGGAATAGCGCCAAGCTGCTGTTGTACCACCGGCAGGTAATTTTTTGTCGGCGTTTTGCGCACGCCCCAAGGTTTCAACACCATTCCTCCGAACCCCTGATCGGGATTCGTAATTTGAAATGTGAATCGCGTGTCCGGAATGTCCTTGAAGACTTTGCCGGCGGCGTCGGCATAACGAATTGTGTCGTCGATGGTAGCGTTCGCTGGCGCCGTCACAATCCCAAAAATCACGCCTTGATCCTCTGTCGGGGCTAATTCCTTCGAGGCAAATGTTGGTATCAGGAGGGCCATGATAATCGCGAGAGCTGAGATGCCGCCCCACACCACATACACAGCCGGCCGCGCGGCGAGGGTGCGGTCAAGATGTGCCCCATACCAATCGCGGAACCGATCGAAGGTGCGATTCACAATGGCGGTGAATCCCTTATCCACGTGCTCGGCGCGCAGCAGATGCGCTGACATCATTGGCGACAGCGTCAACGCGACGACGCCCGAGATGAAAACCGCACCGGCGAGCGTGAGCGCAAATTCGCGAAAGAGCGCACCAGTCAAGCCGCCTTGCAGCGCGATCGGCGTATAAACCGCCGCCAAAGTGATCGTCATCGCGATGATTGGTCCAACCAATTCGCGCGCGCCTTTCAACGCTGCGTTCATGCGCGACATGCCTTCGCGTATGTGACGTTCGACATTTTCGACCACGACGATCGCGTCATCGACGACCAACCCGACCGAGAGCACAATCGCAAGGAGCGTCAACAAGTTCAGCGTGAAGCCAAACGCCTGCATGAGGAACAGCGCGCCGATGAGCGAGATCGGAATCGCGACCACTGGCACGATGACGGAGCGAAAAGATCCGAGGAACAAAAAGATCACGACCATCACAATGAGCAATGTGTCGATCAAAGTTTTTACGACTTCGTGGATCGCGTCGTTGATGTAAGCGGTCGAGTCATATGCGATTTGGCCGGTCATGCCAGTCGGCAATTCCTTTTGAATTTGCTCCATCTCCGCGCGAACGCGCTTGATCACGTCCACAGAGTTGGCATTTGGCAGGACCCAGATGCCCATGAAGACCGCTTTCTCCCCGGAAAAGCGCACTTCGGTGTTGTAATCTTCCGCGCCGAGCACGACATCAGCGATGTCGCTCAGCCTGACAAGATTCCCTTTGTCCTCGCGGACAACGAGTTTCTTAAAATCCTCCGCCGTGTGCAAATCAGTATTCGCAGTGAGGTTCACCTGCAGGAGCGACCCTTTCGTGCTCCCAATGGCAGCAAGATAATTGTTGCGCGAAAGTGCGCTCCGGACCTGCGCCGGACTGATGTTTAGCGCCGCCATTCGATCGGGCTTCATCCAGATGCGCATCGCAAAAGTGCGTCCGCCGAGAATGTCGGCTTTCTGGACTCCGCCGACGGCGGTCAACCGCGGTTGCACCAACCGAACGAGATAATCCGTTACCTCGTTAGGCTGAAGAATGTCCGAGGTGAAACTGAGATACGCCGAAGCAAATCGCGAATCCGCTGTCTCGATACTGATTACTGGGATTTCTGCTTCGGGCGGCAGGTCCTTCCGGATTGCATCAACCTTCGAGGTAATGTCGGACAACGCTTTGTTGGCGTCGTAATTCAGTTTGAGACGGACGGTGATTAACGAGCTGCCCTGAGTGCTCTGCGATTGGATGTAATCGATTCCATCGGCTGCGGCGATCGCGCGTTCCAATGGAGTGGTGATAAATCCGCGCACCAGTTCCGCATCCGCGCCAACGTAAACCGTGTTGATCGTAACTGATGCAATATCGCTCCGCGGATATTGCCGGACGTTCAATCCGCCAAGTCCTTTCAGCGTTGGGAAGACGACCGGAAGAATCGCCTGTGCTCCGGCCAGCAGAATGACAAAGCTAACGACTAGCGCCAGGACCGGGCGACGAATGAAAAGATCCGTGAAAGATTTCATGTCGATCTTAATGATGTCGATGCTCGGTCACGAGTCTACCGGAGTCGGATTCATCTGTGGTTTCGGCGCGAGATCGTTATTGATCGCGACCGCCATTCCGTTACGCAATTTAAAAACGCCCGTGCCCACGACGGTCTCGCCCGCTTTCAATCCAGTCGTGATGGAAACGAAATCGCCGCGCGCCTCGCCCACGCGCACGAACTGTTGACGCAAAACCTGCGATTCTTTTCTCGTCTTCTCGTCCTTCTGTTTTTCGATTACAAAAACGGAATCGCCGTAGGGCGCGTACGAAATCGCCGAGCCTGGAACGACCAGCGCCTTGTGTTTCTCAGGCAAGACGATCTCGATCTTGATGAACATTCCCGGCCGCAACGCATGATCCGGATTTTCCAGCGTGGCTTGCACCATCACATTTCGCGTCGCCGTATCCACGGTGGAATTAATGGCCGTCAGTTTGCCAACGAACTCGCGCCCCGATAGCCCGTCGGTACGGGCATGCGCTTCCAATCCAGCCGAGAGGTTCTGAAGATGTTGCTGCGGTAACGCAAAATCGACATACACCGGGTCGAGCGATTGCAACGACACCACTTGTTGACCCGCATTAATCATTTGCCCAACGTTGACCTGGCGAATGCCAAGCTGTCCATCAAACGGGGCGACAATTGTCTTCTTCCTAATATTGGAGCGCATCTGATCGACAACCGCGGTCAGTCTCCTAAACTTTGATTCGGCGGCGTCGAGTTCAGCCTTCGAAACCACCTTTTGTGAGGCAAGGCCGCGAGTCCGTTCCAAGTCCTGACGTGCCAGCTCGGCTTCGGCTTCTGCCGATCGCAAAAGCGCCTCCTCCTGGGAGGCGTCAAGTTTGATGATTACGTCTCCTTTTTTAGCGACGCCTCCGTTTTGAAACATGATCTCGCTAACCGTCCCGCCAAGTTCGGTCGAAACCGTCGCACCTTGCACGGCCGAAACCGAGCCGACGGCTGAAAGCACCGGCGCCCAGTCTTCTTCCTTCACCGGCGCACTCGTTACCGTTGCCACCGGCATCGGTTGCTTTGTCGTCGCCATCTTCACGATCTGCAATGCCTTGATCCCAAAAATAATCAGGAACAACACACCCACGGCCAAAAGGGCTTTGATCACTATTTTGCGTGTCGATTTCACTCTCGCTTCTCTCCTCAAAGGCCTCGCCACGTCATGCATAAGCTGGCTCGCCTTCCTTTTTGAATAGCAGTCGCCACAGTCTGCGCGTGACTTCGAGCTGCCGCGCGCGCCTTTCCGCTGCCGTCATGGTCTGTGGTTGCAGGACGTCCCGCATTAACATGCCACGCGAGACAGCAAAAATTAGCTCCGCCAACTCGTGAGGCTTTAAGCCATGCGTGGCACCTTCTGCTTCCGGCGAGCGGGCGATCAAATCAGTCACACCATTCATCGCCGTCTGCAAAACATCGCGTACCAAATCGGCTATGTGCGGATTGCGCGATGCTTCCGCGTAAAGGTCGACAACGAAGGCGGAGACAACTCGTGGCTCATTTTCGCAACAATGCGCGGTGAATAAGATCTCAAGCGACTCGAGGAGGGTCGGCGCCTGATGGGCGCGCTCCAAGACCTCATGAATTTCTTGTTTATGCCGATCGGCCATTGCCGAAATGACCGCGTCTTTGTTCTCGAAATAGCGATAAATCAGACCGACACTGATCCCAGCCTCGGCGCTGATGTCGTGCATGCTGGCTTGGTGAAAGCCTCGCTTGGCGAAGCAAACCAGCGCGGCATCGAGAATTTGGGTGCGTCGATCGGGGCTCGATTCTATCTGGGGTTGTGACATAAGGTTAGGAAGATGAATGAACGTTCATTCATTGTCAAATCGCTCTCTGCAACTTTCCGGCAGCAGTCGCCGCCAAGACTCAAAGCCGGCTGACAGCCTGATTTCCTTCAAGATCCCCCATTTAACCCCGATCCTACCTGATGATGCGACACGTTTGGGGCCAGATATGGCTTCGGCGTTGGTCGATCAATCGGCAGCCGATTGGGTTGCTCAGCAAACTGCCAAATCGAAACAATCGCGCTCAAACCGACAAGCGCGTAAACGACAGTTTCCATGATGCTCCGGCCCTTCTCTTCCGATTGAACTAGGAGCCAGTATGTCGATTGAGCTTCGTTATTCATACTTTCATCCTTAAGACGCCATCGAGTTCTCATTTTATTTAAAGTTTGTTGATGGTTCATGATTACTTTAAACGTTGGATGCAGCGGCACCGTGAATTGGATTCAAGCAAAGACAAATTTGTTGCCCAGATTCCCGTCCGGTGCGCGCTATCTCATCGGGGTTTCCGGCGGGCGCGACTCAGTCGTGTTGCTGGATGCGCTTGTCGATCTCGATTACCGCAAGTTGATCGTCTGCCATTTCGACCATCAGCTGCGCGGGCGGTCTTCCCGGGCCGATGCGCGCTTTGTCGAAAAACTCGCCGCGAAATACGATGTCGATCTTGAAATAGGATCCGCGGATGTCCGCGCGGTCGCTAATCACAGAAAGATGTCTATCGAAACCGCCGCGCGGGAGGTGCGTTATTCGTTCTTTGCGAAAATGGCGAAGCAAAGGCGCTGTCAGACGATTTTTCTCGCTCATCACGCCGACGATCTGGTCGAGACGTTTCTAATCAACCTTTTTCGCGGGGCGGGTCTCACCGGTCTCGCCGCGATGCGCGAAGTTTCGATGCGCAGAATCGAAGATGTCGATCTTACCATTGTCAGACCGCTCCTCGGAGTTTGGCGGGACGAAATTGATAGGTATGTGCGACAGCATCGCCTGAAATTTCGCGAAGATGCTTCGAATAAAAATCTCGCTCCGCTGCGTAACCGATTTCGCCGCCGCGTAATTCCCTATTTGGAAAAAACGCTCGGTCGAAAAATCCGACCGAGCATCTTGCGCGCGGCAACGATTGCAGCGGAAGAAGAAGCTTGGATCGACAGCATGGCCAAACATCCCGATGCAAAAAATCGGCGTTTGTCGGTCGAAAAGCTCCGCAGCCTGCCGACTGCGTTGCAACGGCGCGTCATCATGGCATGGCTGCGCGGGCAAAGCATTGCTGAC
>Ga0209156_10002080_pt1 | contig 15894 bp, 14 predicted proteins | sample GraSoiAngelo_124_FD_185881 | JGI IMG/M metagenome (GOLD analysis project Ga0209156, IMG submission 185881) | Grasslands soil microbial communities from the Angelo Coastal Reserve, California, USA - 14_0927_05_20cm (SPAdes) (version 2) | ecosystem: Environmental > Terrestrial > Soil > Grasslands...
GCGGCTGTGTCGCGATCGGCGGCGACCATATCACAAATGATATCTCGATGGGGTTGCGCATCCCAATGGCACGCGCAGAGAAACTCAAAATCGAGGAAGGAAGTTGTGTGCTCGGCAATTGTTTCCCGGGCGAAATGATTTTGCTAAAGGACGATTCCGGTTTTGCGGGCAAGGAAATCGAGCGTGAAACCTTGAACACAATTATTCATCTGCGCCTGCGCGAGACTCTTGAGTTACTCAAACGCAGGCTCGATGACGAACCATTCATCAATTACCTGGGCGCTGGAATTTTCATCACAGGCGGATGCAGCCTGCTCAATGGCATCGATAATCTCGCGGAAGAGATTTTCGAAATGCCCGCGCACGTCGCGCACGCTCAAACAACATCAGGCGTCACCTCTGCAGTAGAGAACCCGCAATTTTCCACCGCAATCGGGCTGATCAAATATGCCCAGGCGGTGCAAACAGAGCGGCCAGCGCGAGGAATTGGGCGAATCCTGGGAAGAATTTTCAGCGGAAGACGATGAAGATGATTCAAATTTTTGATAGGGCGCGACCGCCGGGCGCGCCGCAAATGCTCGATCTTGGACGGCGCCGGCAGTCCGTCTCTACCATATGATTCAACTCAATAAAAGTTACAGTCTCCCCGAGCGGGCGGAGGAATTTATTCCAATCAAAATTGTCAGTGTCGGTGGCGCCGGTCTGAATGCGCTCGACCGGATCGTGCTCGACGGATTGGAGGGAGCAGAAGTCCTCGCCGTCAACACCGACGTGCAATCACTGGCGAGCTCTGTTGCCGCACACAAAGTACAGCTCGGTCGCACTGTCACCCGTGGTTTGGGTGCAGGCGGCGATCCCGAGCTTGGCTATCAGGCGGCATTCGAATCGACAGAGGAGATTCGCGAGGCGTTGACCGGCGCACGAATGATCTTCATCTGTGCAGGGCTGGGCGGTGGCACGGGATCGGGTGGAGCGCCATATGTGGCGCATCTCGCTCGCGAGGCGGGCGCGCTGGTTCTTGCATTCGCAACATTGCCGTTTGCGTTCGAAGGGAGACGCCGCAATGCCCAGGCCCGGGAAGCGCTGGGCCGTCTCAACGAGATCGCCAACGCAGTGGTTTGCTTCGAAAACGATCAGATGGGGGACATGGTCGCGCCGCACGCCGGTATTCATCAGGCGTTTTCCAAGGCCGATACGACTATCAGTCAAAGTATCCGTTCGATTGTAAATCTGATCCAGCGACCAGGACTCATTCGTATTGGGTTCGACGATTTGCTTTCTGCGTTGCGTAGCCGAAATGGCCGATGCTTGTTCGGCTTTGGCGAATCCGATTCGGACAATCGCGCGCATGATGCGCTGGCAAAGGCGCTCAAGAGTCCATTGATGGATCGAGGTCGCACGCTGGCGGACGCCGCGCGGGTCCTCGTGCAGGTGGCAGGCGGGCCGGCCATGACCTTGTCGGAAGTCGAAATCGTCATGAAGGAACTCGGCCGGCACGTAAACGAGGAAACGCAGATTCTTTTTGGCACTGCTGTGGACGGACGGTTGGGGGATCGCTTGAGCGTGACGATTATCAGTTCGTTTACAGCGGATGATGATTTGCCGCAGACTCAGCCTCCGCTCAGCAGCGCGCCAGCAATGCCGGCAGTGTGGGAAGAACCTCGAGAGGCGTCGCCGAAGATTGAAGTCGAGCCCGAGCCTGCATCAGTCGAAGATTTTCAGTCGGCGGAGGACACTCCTGTTGAGGAGCCCAATTTCCCTGAGGTCGAAACCGCGCCAGCGCCGCCTGTCGAATCAGTCTCGAACTCATTCGAGGTTGTCGACCCGCCTGAGCCGCCCATGAGCGCGCCACGGAGAAAACCGCCGCCTCCAAGAGAGGAAAAAGTGTCCACTGAAAAATCCATACAGGCCAAACAGGAAGTCTTGCAGTTCGAGCCGGTCAACCGCGGTCGATTTGAAAAAAGCGAGCCAACTATTGTCGAAGGTGAAGATCTCGACGTTCCGACGTATCTGCGAAAAAAAATCAAGGTGAAGTAGTAGCGCAGGCGTCTCGCCTGTGGGCAAGCAGGCTTCCAGCCTGCTGCGATCCCAGTTATGCAGGCAAGATGCCTGCGCGCCCCACAGCCAGGATGGTTGTGCTACGGTTATTTCTTCATCAATTCGAGCACGGCGCTCGTCATTCCGATGATTCCAACACGGATCGTTGGTTCGGGAACGGGGGCGAATTTGCTTGAATGCAGGGTTGGTAATTCTTTTCCCTCCTGCTTGTACTCCGAGATCTTCGCCGGCTCGACTGCGCCGATGTGAAAATCAACCGCGGGAATGGAATGGTCCGGCAGACTGTATTCGGAAAAATCTTCACCGCCCATCACTGCATCGACAATCTTTACATTCTCGTCGCCTAACGAGCTCTTCCAGACGGCGACGAGCCGCCTAGTCAGTTCAGGATTGTTGTAAGTTGCGGGGCAAAATTGATCTTTGCTGACTCTCACGATCGGAGCGCGCTCCGGCGGTACGCCAGCCGCCGTTGCACAGCCTTTTGCAATCCGATCGATAGCCGCCAACACGCGTTCGCGTGTCTCCGGTTTGTAGGTGCGCACGGTCAACTGCATTTTCACTTCGTCCGGAATGATGTTGCTCTTTGTCCCGCCGTGGATCGAACCGACGGTGACAACTATTGGATCCAGCGGATTGTTTTCCCGGCTTATGATGGTTTGCCAGTCGTTGATTATTTCCGCGGCGAGTACGATCGGGTCTTTCGTCTTGTGCGGATACGCGCCGTGCCCACCCACCCCTCGGACGTTGACGTCGACTGTATCGACGTTCGCGGTTGTGTAACGTTCAGTCACGCCAATGCGGCCGGTTTCCAGATCGGCTTTGTCGTGGAATCCCAAAGCGAAATTCGGCTTGCCGAATTTTTCATAGAGACCGTCTTTGAGCAACGCACGTGCCCCAGTACCCAGCTCCTCTGCTGGTTGCCCAACGAACACGATCGTGCCGTGCCATTGATTCTTTAGCTTAGCGAGAGCGCGTGCCGTACCAATGAAGATAGCGATATGTGCGTCGTGCCCGCAGGCGTGCATGACATGGACGTCCTTACCTTCATCGTTTTTGGCGACGACCTTGCTGGCGTACGGCAAACCAGTGTCTTCTTCCACTGGCAACGCATCCATATCTGTGCGTACAAGCACTGTCGGCCCGTCGCCATTTTTCATCACTCCTACGACGCCGTAACCTTTGAGTTTGGAGTTCTCATATTTGCCCACGTGTTCGGTGACCTGGCAGCCAGCCGCACGCAATTCTTTCACGACTAGCGCTGCGGTCCGCTCCTCATATCCGGATAGTTCTGGATGAGTGTGAATGTCTTTGTAAATCGTGAGGAGCGATGGCAGCTCCGCGTCCGCAAGCGATTGCGGCGTTTGCTGCGCGAGTGCAAGCGCCGAAACCGGGATTGACAGCGACAAGATTGAGAAGAAACGAATCCTCATGCTTGTCATGCTGAGCGAAGTCGAAGCATCTCTCAATCTAATTCAGTTCGGAGAAACAATAAGAGATTCCTCGACTTCGCTCGGAATGACAGAAGCTTGTTAAGAAAATGGAATTCGAGAAGAACACACTGCTCTTCGGAGCCGATCCTACGCCTCGCATTGTCGCGATTGAACTCGGCGAAACTGGAACGGTTAAGGTTTATCGCCGGGAAGCAGATGGATTGACCATTGCCGATGTTGAGCCTTTTCACCCATTTGTCTGGTGCGACTCGGATGTTATCGATCTTGGCATCGAAGCCGAAAAGCTTCAGAGCGATCTCAATTACGGTTGGCTGGTCACGGTCGATAGCTGGAAGGAACTCATCAGCTTGCGTAACGGTCTGAAGAACGCTGGACGCGATTTCTTCGCCTTCACCGATCCGGTACAGCACTACCTCACCGCGACCGGACGCACGTTGTTTAAAGACCTGCCGTTTGAAGAACTGAAACGGATGCAGATAGAAGTGCTTTCTGTAGCCGGAGTCGGTGACCCCGGCCGGGGCGATCATATCATGAGCATTGCCCTCTCGGACAACACCGGTTGGGAAGAATTACTCGTTGTCGATCCCAAAAATGTGGAGGAATCGGAACACGACGCGCTCAAGCGCCTGACCGCCACCATCAAAGAGCGAGATCCGGATGTGATCGAAGGCCACGATTTGTTCCGCTTTGATCTCCCGTATCTAGTCGCACGGGCGAAGAAGGCGAAAACAAAACTCGATTGGGGTCGCAGTGACGGATTCTTGCGTTCGCGGCCGTCACGACTCCAAATCGCCGAAAAAACAATCGATTATCCGAAGTTCACAGTTGGTGGCCGTCATTTCGTTGATACTTTTTTGCTCGCGCAATTTTATGACGTCGGCATGCGTTCTCTTGCCGGTTTGGAAAGGACCGATGTCGCCCGTCATTTTGATCTTTGCGACAGCGGAGAGATTTCCACGCTTACAGGCAAGGAATTGCAGCGAGCCTATCTGGACAATTCGGAACGATTTCGACGACGCGCGCTGTGCGGTGTTCGTGAGACGCGAGCACTCTCGGAACTGTTAAGCGCGAGCTACTTCATCCAGGCCCAGATTTTTCCCTATAACTATCAGGATGCGATCGTACGCGGCAATGCAACGCGAATCAATGCGTTGTTCCTGCGTGAATATTTCCGGCAACGTCACTCCATCCCAGAGCTGCCAATGGTGCGCGCATTCGAAGGTGGATACACTGATATCTTCTTCACCGGAATTGCGCACAACGTCTGGCACTGCGACGTCGCTTCGCTCTATCCATCGATCATGTTGAAATTCGATTGTTTTCCGGTGAGCGATCAACTGCAAATCTTCCGCCATTTGCTTACTGATTTGCGCACGTTTCGGTTGGAAGCGAAGGCCGAGATGCGGGCGGAGAAAGATCCCGCAAAGCAGCATCATCTCCAGGCTTTGCAAAATACGTTCAAGATTCTGCTGAACAGCTTCTACGGTTATCTGGGCTTCGCGCAGGGACATTTCGCCGATTTCGATGCCGCTGCGCGGGTCACCCAGATCGGACGCGATTTGCTCAAGAAAATGATCGACTGGTTAGGCGCTCACGGCGCGAAGGTGATCGAAGTCGATACGGACGGAATTTATTTCGTGCCGCCGGCAGGCGTAGCATCGGCTTCCAGCCGATCCTCTGGCGACCATCGGCAGGATGCCGAAGCCACGATCGACGAATTGCGTGAAGGTTTGGCGAAGGAATTGCCCGAGGGAATTGAAATCGAGTTCGACGAAGAATTTGACGCCATGTTCAGCTACAAAGCGAAGAACTACGCACTCCTGACCAAAGATGGTGATGTGATTATGAAGGGCGGCGCGCTCAAATCGCGCGGACTCGAAAAATTCCAGCGCGTTTTTCTGGAGGAAATGATCAAGTTGATCATGAAGGGAAAACCAGAAGCGATTACGAATCTTCGAGATGAGTTCGAGCGAAAAATCCAGAACCGCGAATGGAAGATCGACATGCTGATGAAGACCGACACGCTGCAAGATTCGCTCGATAAATATCGCGCCAAGATTGCCGGCTCGACGCGTAACCGCGCCGCCGCGTACGAACTCGCCCTGGCAAGCGGCCGCAATTACAAACCGGGCGACCAAATCAGCTATTACGTCAAAGCGACACCGAAAAGAGTTCCCGCTTACGAAGCCGCCAAGCTCGCCAGCGAGTTCGATCCCGAAAATCGTGACGAAAACGTCGATTACTATGTCGCCAAGCTTGACGACCTCATGAAAAAATTCGGTGGACTTACCGTCGCTGCCGCCTCAACTGCAAAGCAAGAAAATTTGGCTCTCTAAGAGCCGTCCGTAATATGAATAAACGACTTCTATTGTTGTTAATAGTTGCCGCTTTCGTCGGCAGCACAGACCGAGCCTCTCCAACTGAAGACAACCTTGCTCCAATCAAAGCCGAAATCGCGAAGCGACATGATGAGTCGGTGAAACGGTTGCAGGATTGGATCGGGCAGGTGTCGATTGCGGCGGAGAACCGCGGATATCCGGAAGGCGCGGAATACATGGCGAAGCTCGCTCGCGATGCGGGATTTCAGAAGGCAACGGTGATCAACACGGACGGCAAACCCGGTGTATTCGCTACGCTCGATGCAGGCGCGCCGAAAACGATCGGTCTTTATTTCATGTACGACGTGAAACAATTCGATCCGGCGGAATGGACGTCGCCGCCGACCGAAGCGCGAATCGTGGACAAACCGCCGCTGGGGAAGGTGATCGTCGGCCGCGGCGCGGTGAACCAGAAAGGCCCGGAAGCAGCGTTCCTTGCGGCGCTGCATGCAATTCGCGGCGCCGGCAAGAAGGTGCCGGTGAATCTGGTGATGGTGGCCGAAGGCGAAGAGGAGATCGGTTCGCCGCACATCCCGCAACTTGTTAGGCGCCCGGAAGTGCTCGATGCGCTGAAGAAATGTGTCGGCGTATTCATGCCCTCGGCGACGCAGGATTTGGATGGCGTTGTCACAGTCAATCTCGGGTCGAAAGGCGTGATCGAGTTGGAATTGGTGTCGAGCGGTGAAAAATGGGGACGCGGTCCGGCCAAAGACATTCACTCCTCATTAAAAGCGATGGTGGACAGTCCGGCGTGGCGTTTGGTCAAAGCCATGGACACGCTGGTCTCGGACGACGGCAACGAAATCAAGATCGATAATTATCCAAAACCCCGACCACTGAGCGCCGAAGAGAAAGCGATGATTGAAAAAGTGTCGAAGGTGCGGAACGAAGCGCAAACGAAGAAATTATTTAGTGTCCAGCATTGGATCGACGATCTGCCGTGGGAACAGGCCAACGAACGGCTCGAATCGCAGCCGACGGTAAACATTGAAGGTTTGGTTGGCGGTTACACCGGCCCGGGCGGCAAAACCGTTCTGCCCCATCGCGCTGTCGCGAAGATCGACATGCGTCTCGTGCCAGACATGAAAGCTGCAGACGCACTCGCGGCGTTAAAGGCGCATCTAGCCAAGCGCGGCTTCGGCGACATTGAAGTGAACATGACGGGCGGTTACGATCCCACGAGCACATCCGCCGATTCCGCGCTCATAACCGCGCAGGCCGCGACGTACAAGAAATTCGGAATCGATGCGCTGTTGTGGCCACGCAACGCCGGCTCGTATCCAGGATATGTCTTTACCGGCGAACCGCTCAAGCTCGCGGCCGGACATTTCGGGCTCGGTCACGGCTCCGGCGCACATGCGCCTGACGAATATTACATCATCGAATCCGCGAACCCGAAAATACACGGACTCGATGGCGCGGTAATGTCTTTCGTCGAATATCTCTACGAGTTTGGAAAATAAGTTTTCCTCACGAGGTTCTAAGCTTGCTAGACAGCTTGATCCCAAAATACCACCGAAGGTCAATTCTGTTGCCAAGTTCGATAAGCGATGAAAAAAATCGACACATTTGCGTGGACTACCACTGAGCAATTAGGTTCTATGAACGAGTACCGGCGCGGTGTCACGACGAGAATAAATCCGCCAAACGTATGACGGACCTTTTTAAGCCAGAAAATATCGCTTCCGGTGTAGATTGGCACGTCGAGCAGCTTCGCTCGACGAGCTTTCTCATGCCGATGTTTGAGAGATCAGCCGAAGACGTATTTCGCATGATCGCCCAATCTCCTCCGGACCAAATAACAGAGAACCGTCAGCAAGCGGTTCAGACAGCAGCCGGCCCTTTCGCAAGTGCGAAACTCGATGTGATTAGGCACCCGGGGCGCATTGACGTGCTACTAAGCCCCGCAGACGAGGCTCGGGCGTCACAGGGGACTCGGACCATCGGCAACTGGATCGAGGTAGTCGATTCGTTCAACACTGGAATTCGGCTTTGGCTTGGTAGTCGGGCGGAGTTGCAAAGATTGGCATTTGGTGCGATTTGCCTCCACGAGGTGGCGGATCGAAAGGCGGCTTATTCCATTTTGAACCAGCTGCTGCCAACCGTCGATGTAGATATCGAGCACTCGACCGATTTCTTTTATCAAATTAATCGGCCTCGGTTGGTAACCTTCCAGGATTCATTCAGTTGCAAGATAAATCGGCTGTCAAAATGGTCTGCGGCGACCGTTGTGCTGCAAACGGTAATGATCCCGGGGGCGGAGGCTGCTGTTCAACCGCCGGCGTTCACCGCGACCCTTCAGAACCATTGCCGAGCGGAACTCGATTTAAGTACGGATGCCGACATACGGCAGCTTCCAACTCACCAGCTCCAAGAGGTGTGGGATAAGTTGACTACATTTGCGGCCGAGATCCTGTCCAAAGGAGACATACGATGATGCCGAGTGCGATTACTGATCTAGATTTGCGAAAGCCGAGGCATGTTGTAGTCACGTCGGAAACTAGTAATGCACGAGTCGTAGCATCAGAATTGGCATCAATTACGGCCACTGGCGCCCGTTCTGATAAGATTCCATCAGAATCTTCGACGACTAGCAGTAGAGTCCCTCAGTCCCTTGAGCGCGAGTTGCAGAAACTGTTTGCCGAAGCTCGATACGAGGTTTTCGAGGACGGGATGGGCTCTAACTTCTCTCGTCAATTAGAGGCGATGATTCGAGCTCACGGCAACTTGGCTCTCTTAGAACTTAACGCCCTTCTTCGCGTGCCCACAACGTCGCCAACCGTAGCCGCCGAGTGCCTCCGCATAATCGGGCGACTTAAAGATAAACAGACACATGCATTTCGGAGGTGGATCCTTGCCGACCTACTAAACGCTAAAAGCGTCTTGGTGAGGGATGCCGCGATCATCGGTTTGTCGAGCTTGGATGATCCCTCCGTTTTGTCCTCGGTTCGTCTAGCGCTCGAAAAGGAACAATCTGCAGAATTGCGGTTCGACCTCGATCAGCTAAGAGAACAACTCGAGAATCCTGAGCGAGGATATGCCTTATCTTTTGCGGAAAATCCGTAAGGCTCGCTGGAATCCACAATTGAGGGAGGAGTTTGGGCCGTTCGAGGAGCAAGATTGTCCCGCGGATTGCGTTGCTGACCTCGGCACGTCGAATTGCAGACTGTCATTATGGGAAATTGATGACGCTCGGTCAAACCTGGCAGACGTGATCGTCGCCTTGGCGACGAACGCCGACCATCTTAGCAACTTGGATTACGCGTTAATTCCCCGAGACAAACTAGAAGCGATTGCTCGACTCGAAGCAACAGAGGGTCAAACTGCTCACATTCAAGCCAACCAAAAATGGCATCGTGATTTGATTGATTTATCTGGTCGGCGACTAGTCGATATTGCTGCGTTAATCTTTTCTGTTGCTGAGAGACGGCGCGTTCCCGAGAAAGAAGTGACTCAGATGATTCGGCAAGCACTGGAAAAGAAGGCGCTGGATCCAGCGCGAGTGAGAGTAGCTATTTGAACCATTACGAACGGATAGGTCCCAAGACTTAAGGATGAGCGACAAATCAGCGGTGATAGTCAGGCAAAATGACGCTCGAGTGCTGCGTGCGTTCGGATTAGAAATAACGATTCTGCTCGACGGCGAGCGCACGGGCGGAGCGCTAACAATGTGGACGGAGATCACGCCTCCCGGCGGCGGCCCGCCGCCGCATTATCACCTGAACGAGGACGAAACATTTCACGTCATCGAAGGTCGGGTGGCTTTCCTTTTGAATGGAGATTGGAACGAAGTCGGTTCGGGCGGAACCGCGTTCATGCCGCGCGGGATTGTTCACACGTTCAAGAACGTCGGCGATCAACCGTCGCGCATGTTGAACATGACGACGCCTTCAGGATTCGAGAAATTTTTCGCGCGGTGCGCCGATGAATTTGCGAAACCCGGTGAGCCCGACATGTCCCGGATCGTTGAGATCGGCGTTGAGCACGGAATTCATTTCGTGCAGGAATAGTCGTGTCACATTGCCAGCCCAAAGCGCCAGAGCACTGGCGCACTCCAAAACGTAGCCGTCTCTCTAGACGAATTCTCGGAACGCTTGCGTTTTGGAGTGCGGCGCTGCTGCGCCGCTTTTGAAACATCTCACGCGCAGCTACAGCAGTTTTGCTTCCAGATTGATCTGCGTTCCGGCGAGCGCTTTTGAAACCGGGCAGCCTTTCCTTGTCTGCTCGGCAATCTCATCGAATTTGGCGTTGTCGATTCCGGGAACATCAGCATCGGTTTTCAAATCGATCGTTGTGATCTTCGGCGCGCCTTCGACCATTTCCAATTTCACTGTCGCCGTTGTGCTGACCCGTTTCGCCGGGCTGCCCGCTTTTTCAAGATTGGCCGAGAGCGCCATCGAGAAACAGCCGGCCTCGGCTGCCCCGATGAGTTCCTCAGGGTTGGTGCCTTTTCCTTCCTCGAAGCGCGATGAAAAAGAGTACGGACCTTCGAACGCACCGCTCCCGAGTTTCGTCGTTCCTTTGCCCTGCTTGAGTGTGCCTTCCCAAACAGCCGATCCAGTTCGTGTTGCCATTGTTTTACCTCCTGTGTTTGTTGCTGATTACGATTCTGCCGAACACAGGCAAACGCAATTTCTTTTCAGCCTAACGAACTCAGGCTGGTTTCGCAGCTGCGACGTCAACAGCCGGACCAGCTTCTGAACGATGCTGAGCATCCGCCAGGGCGCGTTGTTTGCGAGCCAGCCAAATGCTCAGCGCGCACCATGCAGCAATGATTGGCACAGCAATGAAACTGATCGCGTTCAAGCTCAGGCCCACGACGTGGAGCGCTTTATACGACCAGGCGCCGACTATATCGCCGAGACGATAACCGAATGTATCGATTACGCTTTTCGCTTTGTATTTGTCTTCGCGCCGCAAAACGGTGAACAAAATTTCGCGCGCCGGACGAAGCAGCGCAAACCCGGTTGAACGCCGCACCACCTGAAAAACTGCTAGCACAACCAGGATAGGCGCATAACCGATCGCGAGAAAACCGAGCCCGCTTAGCGCCGGCATGAGCACGAGGGTAAAGCCCACGCCGAACCATTTTAGCAGACGACTCGTTAAGCAAAGTTGAATCAATACAGTGAGCGTGTTGACCGAGAAATCCATTTTGCCGAAGAATGCGGTGCGAGCCGATTTATTTGCCAACTCATGCCCCGTGAGGTCCGCCTGTTGAAAATAGGCCCACGTATTTGTCAGCGTGTAAATGAAGATGAAAACGACGAGCGCGAACAAGTACGGCGAACGCACGATGTGCGTGACGCTGTCCCAAATATTTCCGCCGATTGGTTTTTCGGCTGTCGCCGCTTCAGCGTGCTCGCTAAATTCCGTTGGGAAAAAACGGACGCATTGCGCCGCGATTTCGAACATCGCCGCTGACATGAGGCAGAAAATGCCAGTGCTGAATCGATCAACCAGAAACGTCGGGACCAGCGGACCGAGGATCGCGCCTAACGAACCGCCCACCGCGATGAAACCAAAAAGGCGCTTGCCTTGTTCGGCGGTAAATAGGTCGGTCATGAAGGCCCAAAAAAGCGTGGTCGCGAAAAGATTGAAGACGCTAACCCAGACGAAAAACGAGCGCGCCAGTAGCCATTGCCAGTTCGCCGGCACGAAGCGCATGAGAATGAAAAAGATGAAAAGATTAGCGATCGCAAAACGGTAGGCGATCGGCAGAAATTTGCGGCGCGACATGCGTGATACGATGGCTGCGAAGAGCGCGTTGGCGATGAGCATGCCGATGAGCGTGGCCGTGTACATCCAGGGCAAATTTTCCACGCCGCTGGTCGCACCGATTTCTTCGCGAATCGGTCGCAGAATGTAGTAACCGGCAAGTACGACGAAGTTGAAAACGAAGGCAAGCCAAAGCGCGCGGAGCTCGTCCGCCTTAACATCAACGATTTTGGTGAAAAATTTTTTCATACCAAATCGCTTTCATGCCGAGCGTGAGCGAAGGATCTCACCTACTTGCGTAACGTTGTCCGCATTTGTGAGGCCCCTCGCATTCGCTCGGGATGACATGCCATCATGCCTTTTTCTGATGCCGCGCAGCCAGCACTTCCGCTTCACGTTCGGGTGTTAGACCGGCGCGCAATTTCGATTGTCGCTCTTGCGGCAACGATCTGAACCAGACGAGCGTGTCGCGCGACGTTTCCGCGAGCGGGCGAAACGTCAAACCTTTTGCCAGGGCGCGATCGATCTTTGTCCGTGCAAGTCCAAGCTCATCGCCTGCCCAGACGGGCATGTCCGACCATGCTTCAACTTTTTGTTGTTGGAGAAAGTCAGCGGGTAACCAGGTGAATGTGGCACTCGAATGGAGCGCATCTTTGATTTCGTTCAGCATCTGACCGATTTCTAGCGGCTTGGCGGGACCGGTTGCGTTATAAATTCCAGTCTCCCGATTTCCCGCCATGCGGATTGTCCATTCGGCCAGGTCTCGTGCGTCGATGAACTGCACCGGATCGTTTGGTTTGCCCGGGGCCAACACTTCGCCACCTCGATCGATGCGCACCGGCCAATATGTGAAGCGATCGGTCTCGTCGCGCGGTCCGACTATGAGGCCCGGTCGAATGATTAACGTTTTCCCGGGAAACCATTTCTCGGCTTCCTTTTCGGATAACACTTTGAGGGGACCGTAAGTTTTGTAACCTGATGCCTTCACTGCTTCGATCGTTTCTTTGTACGGATCGGGGCCGTCATATTTTGCAAGCGGCGCCGTTTCGTCCACGCCCTGGCCGGTGTCGGCGTAAACCGAGATTGTCGAGATAAACACGTAACGCTCGACATTTCCTTTCAGAATTTGTGCCGCATCACGGACCCAGCCTGGAAGCGTGGTGGGATTATCGATCGCCACATCCCATTGCCGATTTTTCAACGCCTCGAGCTGACCGTTGCGATCACCGATCAATTGCTCGACTTCCATTGGTAACTCTCCGGGATGCGTTTTGCCGCGGTTAAAAGTAGTAACCTTATGGCCGCGGCTCAGGGCGTATCGAACCTGATACGGCCCGGTGAACCCGGTGCCGCCAAGAATGAGAATGCGAAGAGGTTTCGCCGATTTCTCTGCGAGCAGCGTTGTCGATCTTGTGGTCAAGGCAAAGGCGCCACCAGCTGCAGCAGAAAGTCTGATAAATTCACGACGCGTCGTTTTCATGTGGCGTCTTAACCTTTCTTGTCATTCCGAGCGAAGTCGAGGAATCTCTTGCTGTTATCGTTAGAAATTAGAGATGTCTCGACTTCGCTCGACATGACAAGAGAGAGGACGACCCAAATGACTCGACGTAAAGCCACGCGCTTAATTGGCGTGAGCGCGGCGGGATTGTGTTTGCCGGTTCGTGCGTTGCGCGCGCAGGCGAAAGCCGAATCATCAACAATGCTGACGCCTGCAATTCCTTCAACCGGCGAAAAACTGCCGGTCATCGGCCTTGGAACCTGGCAGGCCTTTGATGTCGATCTTACTTCGGATAACCGGAGACAACTCGGAGACGTTCTTTCGCTTTTTGTAAAGCTCGGCGGACGCGTAATCGATACCTCGCCGATGTATGGTCGCGCCGAAGATGTGATTGGCGCGCTGACGACTGCGCTCGGTATCCAGGACAAGATCTTTCTCGCCACGAAAGTTTGGACACGCGGTAAGAAGGATGGGATCAAATCGATGGAGCGTTCGATGGCGCTCTTGCGTGCGAAACGAATCGATCTGATGCAGGTACACAATCTCGTCGATGTCCAAACGCAATTGACGACATTGCGTGAATGGAAGGCGCAGGGGCGCATCCGCTACCTGGGGGTCACCCACTATGAAGCGGGGGCTTTTGCCGACGTGGAGAGAATCATGCGAAGCGAAAAGCTCGATTTTGTGCAGATCAACTATTCACTGATGGAACGCGAAGCAGAAGAACGCGTTCTACCACTTGCTCGGGAACGCGGCATTGCGGTTATCGTCAATCGCCCCTTTGGGGGAGGCGATCTCTTCAATCGAACTCGCTCAAAGCCCTTGCCGGATTGGGCTGCTGAATTTGATTGTCATTCCTGGGCTCAATTTTTCCTCAAGTGGATCGTGACCAATCCTGCTGTCACTTGCGCTATTCCCGCGACTAACAAACCAGGTCATCTTGAAGACAACATTCAAGCAGGGATCGGTCGGTTTCCCGACGAAAAGATGCGCCACCGGATGGTCGAATTCGTCTCGTCACTCTAAGTCCGCCGCCTCAGGAATTGCCTTGGAAACTGCGGTTTTTACGACCCTGTCACGTTCGGTAATTGTCAACCGGAAAAATTTTACGTTTTCTGAAAAAAATCAGTTGCGGAGGCAGTCGATCTGATCGATAGGACGCGCGCTTTATGCGAAAAATCACCCCCTATCTAATTCTCGGTCTCTGTTGCGTAGCATTCTATCCGCGTCCTGCGGCCGCGCTGAATTTTTCGGCGCCTAAGCCCAAGTTTGGGTACAGGGACGCCTCGGGCAAAAAGCAGTCAATTGAAGTAGTGGACAAGTATTATCCAAAGAAAATCGTGCATCCGTTTGGCAACGATTCAAACATTGATCCAAAGCTGCGCCGGGCTGCGACCATTGCAGAGGAACGCGCTCGCGCTCATTCTCTTTCGAAGTGCTGGCACTACGTCAAAGAAGCCCTCGTCGCCGCAGGCGTGGTGAAGTCCCGTCCGGAGACAACCTTGGCGAAGCAAGCTGGTCAAGAGCTGGTGAACAAGTTCGGCTTCAAGAAACTGCCGGTGTCCGATCCTTACCAGGCGCCCGTTGGCGCAGTGTTGGTTTATGATGCGAAACGCGCCGCTGGTCACGTTGAGATCCGCACTGAGAATGGTTTTGCGAGCGATTTCCGTTCCAAGACGCCATCCCGCCGGCCGCTGCTAGGCGTTTTCGCCAAGAGTTAGTTCGCTCATTCGAGCGATCTGAACATCGCGAAAGAATCAATTCCAGCTGGCAATTTGGTCGGCTGCGCAAGATTCTTTATCGATGATTCAATCGGTCCGCATTGCCATGTGGTCGGGTCCGAGAAATATCTCGACCGCGATGATGCGTGCGTGGGGCAATCGTCCCGATACCTTCGTGATCGATGAGCCCCTCTACGCCTATTATTTAAAGGCGACCGGCAAGCGGCATCCCGGTGCAGATGAAATAATCGCTTCCAGCGACACCGATTGGGCGAATGTTATCGCGGAACTGACCGGCCCGATTCCAAACGGGAAGCGGATTTTCTTCCAGAAGCAAATGGCACATCATCTCTTGCCGGAAGTGGATCGTGAATGGCTGGGTGCAGTCACGAATTGCTTTCTTATTCGCGACCCCCGCGAGGTGATTGCTTCGTATATCAAAAAGCGAGAGGATCCAGCGCTGCCGGACCTTGGCTTTATGCAGCAAGCAGAGATCCTTGATTTTGTCCGTACTCGCACGGGTTCGATCCCGCCAATTGTCGATGCAAAAGACGTGCTGGAAAATCCTGAACGGATGTTGCGCCTGTTTTGCGAGGCGGTCGGTATTGAGTTTAGTGAATCGATGCTCTCATGGCCGCGCGGATTGCGTCAGACCGACGGCATCTGGGCCGGGCATTGGTACGGTGAAGTGGCAAAAACGACATCGTTTCAGCCATATCGTGCGAGACAGGCCAAGGTGCCGGCGCATTTACGTGAAATTTATGATCGCTGTCGTGAATACTACGACCGATTCTACGAATACAGATTGCGCTGAACCACGGATTACGCCGATTTGGCTGATAAAAGACTTAACCAGCTTTGCTTTTAGTTAGCTGGTTTCCAGACCAAAATCTGCCTTGCAACTCGGAAACTTAGTGTTCATTCGTGGTTAGTCTTTCTTTTCATGCTTCAGAAATTTGATGAGCGAAATCGCAACCTGATTATTAACATCAACGGTCAGCTCGTGCACCGCGACAAGGCCGGGATCAGCCCCTTTGATTCTGCTGTGCAAGGCGGCGATGCGGTCTGGG
>Ga0209156_10002082_pt1 | contig 15892 bp, 9 predicted proteins | sample GraSoiAngelo_124_FD_185881 | JGI IMG/M metagenome (GOLD analysis project Ga0209156, IMG submission 185881) | Grasslands soil microbial communities from the Angelo Coastal Reserve, California, USA - 14_0927_05_20cm (SPAdes) (version 2) | ecosystem: Environmental > Terrestrial > Soil > Grasslands ...
TGTCGATGTGAGGTCCGAAAGGCTGATGCGGAAGAAGGCGGAGCGACGCTGGACCGTCATGGTGGTGCCTCACGGCTCGGGCTTGTCCCGCGCCGTCGAGGTGTCGCAGACCTTCCTGAAAACCCTGTTGGGCATCGGCAGCGTGCTGGCACTGACGTTCCTGGTGCTGGGCGTCGCCGCCATCTCGCGTGGCGTGAACATCACGCGCAGCCGCGCGCTCGAAAACGAAAACCGCGTCCTGGCGAACGAGATCCAGCAGATGCGCGAGCGCATGGTCGGGCTGCGCGACACGCTGCACCGCTTCAGCGAGCGTGAGCAGGAGCTGCGGCTACTCGCGGGACTGACGCCGACCGACACGAACGTACAGCAGGCGGGCATCGGCGGGCCGGCCGGGGCGTGGGCGGAGCGCGACAGCCTCAAGGCGCTCGGTCCCGACGGCCAGCAGGCGCTCGCGGCACGGGTCGATGTCGACGCGCTCGCCCGCCGCGCCAACATCCTGGTGCGGTCGCTCAACCAAGCCTACGACACCCTGTCCCGGCAGCGCGAGCGTCTGGCCGCGACGCCGTCGATCATGCCGACCAAGGGGTGGCTCACGAGCGCGTTCATGGCGGAGCGAGTGCATCCGATTCTCCACCTGGCGCGCCCGCACGAGGGCATCGACGTGAGCGCGCCGATGGGCGCCGAGATCGAGGCGCCCGCCGCGGGCATCGTGACGGACGTGAAGTGGGAAGAGGGTTACGGCAACATGATCACCCTGGATCACGGCTTCGGCCTGGTGACGCGCTTCGCGCACTGCTCGAAGATCATCGCGGCCCGTGGTCAGCGCGTGAAACGGGGGCAGAAGATCGCGTATGTCGGGTCGACGGGCCTGTCCACGGGGCCGCACCTGCACTACGAGGTGTGGGTGAACCACAAACCGGTGGACCCGCTGAAGTACGTGATGCCGGATGCCATCGTGGACTGATAGCCGGCGCGCAGATGTTAGTGACGGGGGGCGCGGAGTGCTGCGCCCCCTGCGTCATTTACAGCCCCGACGCGCTATCGTGGCAACTCTCGCGTTGTGTGGTCGGTTGTATGCAGTCCCCGGGTTCGTAGCAGCGCAGGAATCGCCCACGGTCTCATCGGCGAAGCCGACAACCTATCGGTTGAGTGGCGTCGTCCTCGATTCGGCGCGCGCACCAGTACTGGAAGCAGAGGTGACGCTGATCGAGGCGGGCGTGGTCCGTCGCCAAGTCGCTACCGACGCGGTGGGACAGTTTGTCCTCGGGGACCTTTCTGCTAGTCGGGTCACCGTCCGCGTCCGCCGCCTCGGCTACGAGGAGCGCACGGTGGACGTGGCCGTGGGTGCTGCCGGCCAACCGACGTTCGTCGAGATCATCGTCACGGCCGTGCCGGCGCAGCTGGAGGAGGTGCCCGTCAACGCCAGCATGGCCGGGCGACTCCGCGAATTCTACGAACGCAAGCGACAGCGGCACGCATTCGCCCGCTTCCTGGACGCCGCGGACGTTCGCCGGTTGGCGCCCACGAATTCGAGCGAGCTGTTCAGGAGCGTTCCGGGCATCACGATCCGCGTCGCCCCCGCAGGGGGAAACACCATACGTATACGCGGCTGCCAGCCGACCGTGTGGGTCGACGGGCAGCGCCTTCCGGGCGCTGAACTGGACGACGCCGTCCAGCCCCAGGACATCGGGGCGATCGAGTTTTACCCATCCTCCTCCGGGATCCCACCGCAGTACTTGGACCCGTCGAATCGTCTGTGCGGCCTCATCCTGGTCTGGACCAGGAGCCAGTAGCGCCGGCTACGGCCGGGTGCCGCAAGTCGCTCCTGGGTACGTCGGTGCGGCCGTCGGATTCGAGTCCCAGTACATTCTGGTCGAGAATGCGTCGGGACCTTGCCGTGCGACCGCGGCTGCGACGTTGTCGGCGTTCACCGACAGCTCCCTGATGGAGTAGCGGTAGCGTCGGGGCACCGTGCTCTGAATCGCGTCCGGTCCCGGAACCACCGTTTCAGGCACGCACGTGCGCCTCCATTCGGCCCACGCCTGGACTCCGTTCGTATAAAGGGCGATCCACTTCTGGAGCGCGATTTGCCGCAGACCCGGGGTCCCCCCCTTGTAGGCGATCGCGGTGTCGGCCAGGTAGGCGTTGATGGCCGTGGCGTTGGTCACGCCCCATTGGTCCATGGAGGCCTGAATCCCCTGCTGATAGAACGCGGCGGCACTCCCGGTGGTCCACCCCCGTTCGGCCGCTTCGGCCAGGATGAACGACACCTCCGCGTAGGTCATCACGAACGAGGGAAACTTCGCTCCGGCCCGAGCCCCGCAGGTGGGACACGAATACACGGTCGCGCCGTAGAACACCGCTCCGGGGCGCGAAGAGATCGTAAAGTACGCGGACGCTCCTGACTGAGTCAGCGCATTGGGCATTCCCGCGTAGACCATCGTGTCCGCGACCGTCGGCTGCGCGTACACCGAGACGCGTGGATCGCTCTGGGGGAGCATCGCGTTCATCAGCGTGTTGGAGATCCGGTGGTCATCTCGCGTGCGGAAGTTGGCCATCCAAGGATTGTCGTAGACACCGTCGCCCGGCCAGGGGAACCGGGCGTTATCCGCGTTGGACTGGAATACGGTGTCTGCGAGGGCGGCCTGGATTTCCGCTTGCGCAGTGGCGGGGTCCACGTTTGCCAGCCGCATAGCCAGCCGAGCGCGGAGCGAGTTGGCGAAGCGGCGCCACGCCAGAGCATTACCCCCATAGAACGGGTCCGCTGCGCCGAGCTTCGTCGCGCTGGCGGGTGCCGCGGCCATGGCCGTCGCGGCCTGAGCCAGATCCGTGAACAGACCGGCGTAGATATCCTTCTGCGCATCGTACTTGGGCGCGGTCACCCCGCTGTCTCCGCGCAGGGCCTCGGAATAGGGCACGTCGCCCCAAACATCGGTGATGTAGCTGAACACCAGGCTGCGCAGCACGGAAGCCGGACCCCACAGCAGCGGCTGGTCTCCCGCCCTGCCGACGTCGATCACCGCCTGGAGGTTCTTCAGCTCCTGGGTGTACGTGTTGATGAAGTCCCCGTCCGTGTCACCGGGGCCGAGCCGCCGATACGCGTCCTCATCGGGGTACTGGACTTCCGCGAGGTGCTGCACGGTGAATTCCGGCCCGCGCAGATCCATGGCGCCGGCGCCGAGCCAGCGCGTCATCGCCAGGCGTGCGGCGTTGGTGAACACCGGCCCCGGCGGAGCGGAGGTGGGATTGTTGGGATCCTGATTGACGTCCGTCAGGTCGTTACTGTTGCAGGCACCCGACCCCAGCGCGAGGAGCGCCACGATTCGTGCGAGGCGAAGCATTTCGCGTGTCATGGGACGATCCGAAGGTTGAATCCGATGCTGCGAGGATTCGACGGTATCATGTATTCGAGGCCCTGAAAGTTGCTGCTGCTGTACGCAAATTCCGGATCGACGTTCGGGACGTGCTTCCACGTCACCAAATTCCGTCCCGTAACCGAGATGCTCGCGGCGTGGGCCCCCAGGAACCAGCCAGCCCATTTAGCGGGCAGCTCGAAGGACAGGCGCAGCTCGCGGAGCTTCACGTAACTGCCGTCGTAGATGTACGGCTCTATCAGGTGGAACAGGCTCTGGAAATAGGTCTCCGCGGTGACCCTGGTCGTGTTCGGCTGGCCGGTGTTGACGTCGATGCCCTTCACCAGGATCCCAGGATCGTTCCAGTCCTTCTCGCGGCCTCGGAGGCTGCTCCCCAGCGTTCCCGCATAGTCTCCGAGGTAGTTCGTGAGGCTCACGATCTTGCCTCCGTGACGAACGTCGAATTGCACGCCCAAAGAGAAACGCCGGTAGCTCACCTGGTTCGCCCAGCCCCCCGTCCAATCCGGCTGGATGTTGCCCAGTACTGAGAACGGACCGGGGATGGGTTTGCCACCGTCGGTGAGAATGTTGCCCGCCGAGTCGCGGGAAAACGGATTGCCGCGGATCGTCCCGTACGGTTCGCCCTTGCGGGCCTCGATCGTGACGTCGCCGAACAGCCCGTTTCCGAGTACGATCGTGCTCACGCCCGGCGACAGGTCGACCACTTCGCTGTGATTGTGGGCAAAGTTCATGGTCGACGTCCACGTGACGCCGCCCGGCGACTGCACGGGAGTCAGCGTCAGCAGCGCCTCGATCCCGCGGTTGCTGATCTCCCCGGCGTTGATCCACCGCGACGTGAAACCGGTGGTCGGCGGGACCTGGACGTTGAAGATCTGATTGCGCGTCGACTTGTGATACCAGCTGGCGTCCAGGGTCACCCGGTTCTCCAACAACGCCAGCTCAGCGCCCACCTCGTCCGAGCGGGTGATCTCCGGCTTCAACGCGGCATTGGTCAACGCGGGGTCCAGTGAGAACTGCGGCTGCCCGTTGAACTTGTTCGCGTTTCCGAGATAGACGGGCGTGAGCGCGTAGACGGGGGCGTCGTTACCGACGCGGGCAATGGCCGCGCGCAGCTTGACGGCGGAGAGCACCCGGCTCCGCAGACTCGGAAGCGCGTCGGTCAGCAACACCGACGTGTTGACCGACGGATAGAAGTACGATCGCGCGTTGGTCGGAAGGGTGGACGACCAATCGTTGCGTCCGGTGCCCTCGACGGTCCACCAGTCGAAAAAGGTAAATGCCGCGGAGCCGTACAAACTGTTTACCCAACGCCGCTCGATTCGCTGACCGATCGTCGGCGCAATAGCGGCATTGGCCGGATTGTAGATGTCCGGCACCACGATGCCCGCGGTCTGCTGGCTGTCGGCGTGGAAGTACTCGCGCCGGGTGTTGCCACCGACGACCGCGCTGACCTGGAGCCAACTGGTCAGCCGGCGATCGCCGGTGACCGTCAGATCGGTGTTGTTGTCGTTTCGGTAGTCGTTTCTGAACCGGAAGCCGCCGGCGTACGCCTGGTTGATAAACGCCAGCTCCCCGCGCGCGAAGTCCTCCTCGATTCCGAGTCGGTAGATGTCGGAGCCCGTCCGCAGAGTCGCGTTCACACCCTCCGCGATCTTGTAGTGCGCGGCCACCGATCCGATGATCCGGTCGCGCCGGTCGACGACCGGGTTTTGCTCCTGCAGCCAGAACGGATTGTTGTGGTAGTTGTAGTTCCAGTTGAACTCGCGGGTGGCGGGTCCCCCGTTCGTCGCTCCGGTCTTGCCGGCGTAATCCGCCAGCGCGTGAAAGTCCACTTGCCGACCCAGCCAGATGTAGTTCTCCAGCGGATTACGACCCCAGTAGCCCGTTCCGGGGCGATTCTTCCCGTTGTTGTACGTGTACTGCACCGACCCGTCCGCGGTGAACCGATCGCTGGCGTGGAAGGTGCCGCTGAGACTGGCCGTGCGGCGCCGGAACTCATTATCGGGAAGGACGCCGTTCACGTTGTCTCCCCCGAGCGAGATGCGCCCGTAGGCGCGGTCGCTTCCACCGCTCACACCCACCGTGTTGGACACGGTGAGGCCGGTACGGAAGAACGCATCCATGTTATCGGGATGCGCGACCCACGGCGTCGGCGTGCAGCTCGACGTCCCGGCACCGGGGCTCGTGAACTGGCAGATCGGCCGGCCGTCGAGCTTCGGTCCCCAACTCTGGTCGGCGCCGTCATTCACCCCGCCGCCGGATCCGTCGACCCAGGAGAACGCGCCGCCCGCGCCTTGACCATACTGGTTCTGCCACTGAGGGACGATGGAGGGGCTCTCAAACGTCACGTTCGTGTTCAGCTCGGTCCGCATCCTACCGCCGCTGTTACTGCCTTTCCGTGTCGTGATCAGGACCACACCGTTCGCGGCGCGCGAGCCATACAGGGCCGCCGCATTCGGACCCTTCAGCACGTTCACCGTCTCGACGTCATCCGGACTGAGGTCGGACATGACGTTGCCGTAATCAAATCCGCTGCCGCGATCGCCGCCGCGGTCCGCGTTCGAGACCGGGACACCATCCACGATGAACAACGGCTGGTTGTTCTGCGTAATCGAGTTCTGTCCTCGGATGATGATGTTGGTCGAGCCGCCCTGAGTGCCCGATCCCGTGATTTGGACTCCGGACACCTTGCCTTGGAGCTGTTGGACGACGTTCTGCGCGCGGGTCTGGTTGAGCTCCGCCGCGCCCACCTGCTGAGACGCGGTGCCCAGTGTGCTCCGCTCTCTCGCCCCGCCCAGGCCCGTGACGATGACCGCGGTGAGCTCGACCGCCGAGGACTCGAGCGCGAGGTCCATCTGCATAGACCCGCCCGTGAGCGTGAGCCGAACCGAGCGCGTCACATAGCCGATACGGCGAGCAGTCAGCGTGGCCTCACCGGTGGCGCTAGCCGGCAGGGCGAACTGATACCTGCCCTCGGCGTCGGTAGCCGCGCCAATGCGCAGCGTCGGAATGGTCACAGCCGCGCCGGCGAGGGGCGCGCCTCCCACCGCGGCTGTCACGCGCCCGGATACCGTCGTCACCTGCTGCGCACGAGCGAGCGCGGGGGACAGCCCGACCAGGAGGAGCCCGCCATGGAGGATCGAGGGAACGAAGCGACGGCTCATGAGACCTCCCGAGCTGAGGCGACACCGGTCGAGCAACCGGTGTCGGAACGGGGAACGCGCGCTGGGCCGCCGAGCCCTGTGTTCGAGCTGGGCCGCGCGGCGCGACCTTCGTGTCCGTCATCTGGGAGCCGCACCGCTGCCCAACGGCTGGGGAGGGCAGGACGGTGCCGCGTGAAGCACCGATCAACGTCCGCAACACCCGTTCCGTCTCGCGGGCGTGGCTTCGCCCGCAGCGACGGACAGGTCCAACGTAGGGGAGGGACGCCGCGCGGGCACTAGCGACGGGGAAATCTTTCCGTGTGCGACCAGCGGTCCGACGGTCGCTCTCCGAGCCGGCGGCGGGCCGTGATGCGACGACGCGACGCCATCGAACGAACCGCGTTGAATGCACGCAACAGCCGTGCAACAGTCCGGCTGCCTGCGCCCGGTGCAGCTCTGCTCAGTACCGGTCCGGCGGGCGCCGATCGACCAGAATGATCGCGCTCGGTGTGGTGAACGCTTGCGGCGCCATGCTCCCGGCCACGGAGCGCGGCACAATCACCGCAGTCATCACGGAACCAACGATCCGGCCACCAGCGATCGCGTTCACGTGAGTCACGGTATCGACCACCTGGCCGGCCGGAAGGGACACTCTCGCGAGGATCGGTGCCGTCGTACCGGTCGCCGTCACGACGACTTGCAGCGCCTGGCTGCCCGTGTCGGCGGCGACGGCCGAGACGTTTCCGGCGCCGGGGTCGCCGGCCTTGTCGGTAAACAACCGAACCTGGCGCGCCGGCGTCGAGCCGGGGCGCGCGAAGCCCATGTGAACGAAAGTGACGCTGTCGGACCCGGCGAACGTGATCGTGGTGTCGACCAGCACCTGCTGAGCGATGACCACGTCCTGGCTACTGTTGAAAATGCGAATGTGCCGCGACCCTGCCTGGATCCCCTGGTAGAACATCGTCGAGCCGCGGAAGTCCGCGTCGTACAACCCGGCGTTCGACACCATATCGATGACGCGCATGTCCTCTTGCATCGTGTCGGGGACGGCTTCGACCCAATGAATCGCCGCGTTAGGCGGAATGGGCTCGGTGAACGTCGCGTCGCGGCTGCACGCGACCGCCGCGAGAAGACAGAAGGACACGAGAAAAGCCGAACGCCCGATCGCGGTCATGATGAACTCGCCGTTCGAGAATGGTCTCACTGTTGGTTGCCGCCCCCGCCCCCGCTGCCCGACTCCGCCAGCGACCCGCCACCGAACAGATGTCGAGTCGCGACGAACGTCACGAACCCCGCCGTGAGTGCGCCGACCAGGACATACGTTCGCGGCTTCGAGAAGCGGCGCTCGTACGCATTACCGACCCAGGTCCGCCGGAGCGATACGCTCTCTCCGCTCCAGCGACTGTCCCGACCCCGGATGTCGGTCACTCCGAGGATGCGCAATGTGTAGTCGCTATCCGTCGACCCAAGCAGCGCCCCCTCCACGCGGGCGACGCCCGGCCCCATCACCGGGCCGGCTCCTACCCGACCCTCGTCCGAAAGCACGAGCGCAACCCGGGTCTGGGGCACGGGATCGAGCGTGGCGAGCGGCGCATAGCCGTAGCAGCCCGCGATCAACGCGGGCAGCAGGGCCGAAGCCAATGCGCGGCGTGTTCGCGTTCCTCGCACGGCTAATACACGCCGCCGCTGAACAGTCCGTAGTTCCCCGGGCCCGCGGCGTCACGACCGCCCTGGCCGCCCACGCCGTAGAACGTTTCCCGGCGCGCGTCCATCTCTTGATACGGCACGGCCCAATTCAACGCGGTGTACTGCGGCAGGTCTCCCCAACCCCGCCCGGCGAAGAACCACATCCCATAGCCCGTGTAGGCCGTCTCCATGCGGTATTCCCACTTCAGGGCATCCCAGATGGTGCCGCACTTGGCACGCTTGTAGCCCGCTGAGGCATCCGGAACGCGCGGTACACAGGAACGGCTGCCCGCCACGTAGACGCTGTCCATGCCGGGGACGGGCATCAGCGAATCCGTGATCACCCCGGCGAGCGGTTTCAGCTTTCCATTGCCGACGCGCGACACGTCGATGAGGGCGGCCGCCGCCGCCACGTTGCCGAGCCGGAGCTGTCCTTCGGCGGCATACAGGCGAATCTCGGCCGCCGTCATCACCGGGTACGGTCCAGTGCGCGTCGCGTTGACGAACGCGCGAGAGCGGTAGAAATCGTACTGCGAGATACCGAGCGGGTCGCCCGGTTGGTCCTCGCCGGTCGGCCGGTTGCGGAAGTAGGGCGTGGCGCTGAACGCGAGCGGTGCGGTCGGGGTCGGCGAGTTGGTCTGCTGCACCCCCCGCGTGGTGCCTTGCGGGAGGCGTCGATCCGGGGTGACGACGACGAACGGCACGCGCTGCCCCGGTGCCGTGTTCAGCCAATGGTCATACCCCTTGGACGTGTCCGCGGCTCCGGACGTGTCGGCCATGCCGAGCCAGAACTGCGACATCTGGTGCCAGTTGGCGGAGCCGGTGGCAAAGTGTTGGATCATCCAGGAGATGTCCCAGCCGCCGGCGGGCGGCGGGAGCATCGTGATCTGGAGGTCCGCCGTGATGCCGGCATTCGCGTCCGCGATGATCGCGCCCCATGCCGCGGTGTCCCGCTCGGCCGGAGTGCGAGCGACGTTGGCGCGGAACCGCGCCTTGTAGGAATGGCACAACTGGATGAATTGCGTCGCGGTGAGCGCGTTGCCGTTGATCCAGGTGTTCGGCAACGGAAACCCGCCCGGGGTCGCGGTGGCGATCGCGATGGCGGAGTCGAGATACGCAAGCGCCTGGGTCATCACGTCCCGGTACCGTGAGAACGGCACCACCACGGCGGCGTCGGCCTCGGGGTTGTCGTTCTCGGTGAGAATCGACGCGGAGTCGTACGCCAGCGCCAGGTTGCCGAGCGCCACACCCTGGCCGAAGCGTGCGAAGGCGCGCGCGCGGGCGTCGCGGCCGGCCGAACCGAGGGTCAACTTGCCGAGCGCCGAGATCGCCAGCGCCCCCATGCGCGCCGCCCGATGCTCCACGACCCAGTCGCGGTAGTTCCCAGCGTTCCCCGTGGACCCGCGGGTGTTCGGGATACCGGTACGCGGGATATTCCCACGTGGCCCCATGGCGAAGTTGGCGAGACCGGAGACATTCTCCATTCCCCCGACCAGCAGTTGGGGCTGGAGCGCGTCGTTGGCACCTCCGTCGAGCACGGCGGCCCCACCGAGGGTCCCCTGGTGCACGTTCGTGTAGATGTTGGACACGAACTGCTCGAGGTCCGCCGGGTTCTTGAACACCCGGCCCCGGTCGGGCTGGTTGGAATTCGTGACCGCCAACGGATCCGTGCAGGCTGTCCAGGTCACCGTCAGTACGGCGCAAACGACGTGACGAAGCTTGCCCATCGCTCCCCCTGATCGCTAAGACCTAGAAGCTGGTCGTGAGCCCGACGGTGAAGCTGCGCGTGTTCGGGAACGAGAACGCGTCGACGGCGTTGATCGCGCCCGATGCGGACTGCCCGCCGCTGCTGCCGAGCGAGAGCCCGGGCTGGGGCGCGAACGTCCCGATGCCGATCTCCGGGTCGAACCCACGATAGCCCGTGATCGTGAACAGGTTGCGACCCACGACGCTGACCCCCCAATCCCCCACGCCGCCGATCTTGCCGACGTGATACGACAGCATCAGCTCGCGCAGCTTGGCGTAGCTCCCGTCCTCCACCGAGTAGTTGTTCGGCATCAGCTGGTCGTAGAGCCCGCCCAGCCCGCTGAACCCGTCCACCGCGGGCGCCCGGTAGTAGTAGCCGATCGGCTTGGCCGATTGGACCGACTTCCCCACCTGATCTACGTCGTTCGACAGGAAGTCGAGGTGCGCCCAATGCAGCCCCTGGTTCCAGACGTCCTGGCCGATCGAGGCATCCACGAGCGCATACAGCGTCACGCGCTTCCACTGGAGGTTCTGGGTCACGGCGAAGCGGAAGTCGGGCAGGGCATGGCCGAGCGCCACCACGCGCGCCGCCTGGGCGTTGTTCGGGTCGCCGCGCAGCAGGATCGGCATCCCCCAATTCATGGCCACGCCCCACGGGCCCTGCGACGCGGGAAGCTGCGTTTCCCACAGGTTGTTGGTGATGCCCATGCCGGGGTTGTTGCCGGCGCCTACCCAGACGATCCAGCCCTCGTCGTTCCGCTGGAACGCCTGGCCGGGGCCGCATTGCGTGTTGAACGGCGCCGGCAATTGGCTGCAGCTGGTGAGGAACTGGTGTCCGTAGATCGTACCGTAGAGCTCACCTTCTCTGATCTGGAACATCGAGCCGGTGCCCTGGAGGATCGTCCCCTGGAAGAACGGCGGCACGCCGAGCTTGGCGACCCAGGAGCGGTTGTGGTCGTACACGAAGCTCATCGACCACGAGACGTCGGGACGCTGCACCAACGGCAGGTTGAGCGACAGCTCGTGCGAGATGTTGAGCAGCGTGCCGAGGTTCTGCCACTGGCTCGTGTACCCGGTGGACGACGGCACCACGACCGGCAGAATCTGGTTCTCGATCCGCGAGCGCGCGTAGGTGGCGGAGAGCCCGAAGCGGCCGAACAGCTCCAGGTCAGCGCCCAGCTCCAGCTCGTGGTGCACCTCGGGCTTCAGGTTGCGGTTCCCCAGCACCGCCAGCGCGATCACGCCGTTCGTGAGCGTGAACGTCTCGTATTGGGCCACGAACGGCGGCAAGCCGCCGGCGGTGCCATACGAGCCCCGCAACTTCAGTTCGCTTATCTGATGGATCGGCCACCACGGCTCGCGCATCACGAGCCAACTGCCCGACGCGCGCCCGAAGGTTTGCCACCGGTGGTTGGCGCCGTACAAGGAACTGCCGTCCCGCCTGACCAGACCTTCGAGCACGTAGCGGTCCTTGTAGTCGACCGCCATGCCGGCGAAGAGACCGATCCCTCGAACGCTCGTGGTCGCTGAGTTCACGGCCGCGTTGAGCGTGGCGTTCCCGAGCGAGGTCACGCCCTTGACCGCGAGGGTGTTTCCCTGACCCACGGGGATGGTGCTGTCCCGCTGCTCGTACAGGTACCGCAAGCTCCACCGCGCCTGGAGATCGGAGCGGAACTGATGCCGGAACGTGGCGTTCAGGCTCGCATCAAGCGCCTCTTGGCCGGTGGAGCCTTCGAAGATCGAGCCGCCGTTCGTCGCCGGCGTGCTGGTGGTCGTGCGGAACCCCTTGTCGTTGAATTGCGTGAAATCCACGTTGCGGCGGTCGTACCCGACGTCCCCCTGGAGGTTGAACCAGCTCGCCGGGCTGTACTGCAGCGTCAGCCCGCCGATGAAGCGATTGGTGACGTCCGAGCGCTGGGTGTTCTGCAGCGAGTACAGTGGGTTCTCGTTCTGCGAGCCGCCGCCCTGCAGGTTGGGGCGGATGTAGAGCCGCCCCAGGGTATCGACCTGCTCCACGTTCACGATCGCCGGCACGCGGGTGAGCCGGAAGAACGCCTGGCCGCCGCCTTCCTGGTTGAGCCCATCTTGCGTGCTGCGGCTGTAGGCCGTGCGCAGGCCGATGTTCCACTGCGAGCCGATCGCCTGGTCGACGTTGGCGCGGAACGAGTAGCGCCGGAAGCCCTGGAGATACCGGATCGCCCCGGGCTCGCTGATGCTGGCCGCGCTGGCGTAATAGCGGGTGGATCCGTATCCCCCTCGCAAGTCGACGCTGTTGCTGGCGTACACGTGCGGATCGACCGTCTGTGCCACGGCGTTGTAGTTCGTACCGGGCCAGGGGGCGATCTGGAACCGCTCGCGCCGGGGATCGCCGGAGTAGCCCGGCGCGGTCGCCGACAGGGTCGAACCCGGATCGATCGGGAACCCCTTGGGCGGTCCGGCGAAGTCACCCGGCTGATTATTGATGCGCGCCTGCTCCGCGGCGTAGTTGAACGTCGTCGCACACAGGGGCTGCCCGGACACGAACTGGCAGAACCGCGTGCCGGTCTCGTCCATCACGAGCGGCTGGAAGTGCGCGAGGCCGAAGTCCCGCTCGATGTCGCTGACACCCTCCTCGCTGCGCACGGTGAACGCCACGCCATCCGGCGCGCCCCGTCCGCTCTTCGTGGTGATGTTGATGACGCCATTGCCCGCCCGCGCGCCGTACAACGATGCGCCGGCCGCACCTTTCACGACCTCGACCCGCTCGATGTCTCCGGGATTGATGTCGGGCAAAGCGCCGTTGATGATGACGCCGTCCACGATGTACAGGGGATCCTGCCCGCGGCCCGTGGCATTGATCGACGTGGGCCCTCGCAGCAGCACCGACGGCTGCGAGCCGGGCCGCCCGCTGTTGGACACGATGTTGGCCGCGACCTTCCCCTGCAGCTGGCGCAGGGGGTCCTCCGCCGCCACCGGCATCTTCGAGGCATCGACCCGGGTCACGCTGAACGGAACCTTGATCTGCTCCGTGGCTTCCTGCACACCGGTCACCACGACCTCTTCCAGCAGGTTCGGGTCGGTCGCGAGCGTAACGTCCTGCGAGTGATCTCCGGGGGTGAGCGTCAGTCGGAGCACGACCGGCTTGTGGCCGATGGTGCGGACACGCAGGGTCACTGTCTGCCCGGACACCCGCGCGGGAGGAATCACGATGGTGTACACGCCGGCGCTGTTCGTGAACGCGCCGACACTCAGCTCGGGTATCTGCACCGTGGCCGCCGGGAGCGCCTCGCCGCGGTCGTCGATCACGTGGCCGCGCACCACCGCCTCTTGTCCCCTGGCCTCGCTTCCCGCCGCGCACGCGAGCAACACGGTCCACGGCCCGACACGACACCAATGTCCACGACGTGGTATGGTCATACGCGGAGTCCCCAAGTGAGCGATGAGCGATGTGGAAGCGGAAGCGGGCGACCGGACGTCCGGAGAACGCGTCGCGCCCCAAGGCGGACGCGACCGGCTTGCAAGCAGACTTGTGTGCGCGCGAGACCGCGCAGCTCGAGCGTGACGGACATGGGTCGCTCGGACGGTTGTAGCTGGCTCGGCGTCAGGCCTGCAGATTACACGCCATGCCTGTGTGTGTTATCTGTCAAGCTGTGGCCGGCGCCCCTGCGTGACGTCGGGCAAGTTACGACATCGAGTGTTGCGTGGTAGCCACGCATGGCTACGGTTGCTGCGATGACGCAACAGGTCAATCGTATTACCTTTTGAAGGGTTAGCCCTCGGGCTCAGCGACATATGCCACTGCGACTCTTGTCCCTGCTGCACGCCTCTGCCACACTCGTCCAGACGATCCCACCCGCTTCGCCGGCCGCCGCGACGCTGGTCGGGCGTGTGGTCGACCATCAATCCCATCGCGCAGTCGCCGGCGCGCGCGTGGTGCTGCTCGGCGCCAACTATCAAACGGCCGTCGATGGTGACGGCCGTTTTCGGAAGGAGGGGCTCACCGCTGGTACGTACGTGGTGCAGGTGAGCGCACCGGGCTACGCCGCCGGCTCGTGGGTCATTCCACTAGAGGACCGCGAAACCCGCTCCCAAGACTTCGAGCTCGAGCCGCTGGCCGTGGAGCTCGAGCCGGTCGCGGTCGAGCGGCGGGCTACAGAGTTTGAGCAACGTCGCGCGGCGGGAAGAGGATACTTCATCACAGAGGACAAAATTCAGCAGGCCAGGCCCCGCACGCTCGGTGATCTGTTCCGGACCGTTCCGGGCGTACGGCTCGTGTGCCGTGGCTCTTCGAGCTGCACCGTGCGCATGGCCCGCGCCCCGCGGGAATGCAGACCAGATTTCGTCGTGGACGGGTTCGAGGCATCGAATTCCACCAGTCTCGACATGCCGGCGGTCGGGATCATGCGCATCGAGATTTACCGCACGCTGTCGGAAACGCCCATTCAGTTTCTGCGCACCGACAACCAATGCGGCACGATCGTCATCTGGACCCAGTCCGGGTCGCGCTGAACCCAACTACTTCGAGAAGTCCACCTTGGGCGCCTGCGCCGCCCCCGGCGTCTCGAGCTCGAAGTACGGGCGCGGCCCCTTGCCCAACACCTTGGCGGTCAATACCTGCGGGAAGCTCCGGATATAGGCGTTGTAGCGGTTCACCGCCTCGTTGTAATCCTGACGCGCGACCGCGATGCGGTTCTCGGTTCCCTCGAGCTGATCCTGCAGCGCCCGGAAGTTCTCGTTGGACTTGAGCTGGGGATAGCTCTCGGCGATCGCCAGCAGCCGGCCGAGCGGCGCCGTCAGCGCGGTGTTCGCCTCCGCCATTTGCTGCAGGTTGCCGCTCTGCACCGCCCCGGCGAGCCGGGCGCGCGCCTCCGCCACTTCCGTGAACACCGTCTGCTCCTGCTTGGCGTAGCCCTTCACCGTCTCCACCACGTTGGGGATGAGATCGGCGCGCCGCTGCAGCTGCACCTTGATCTGTGACGCCGCGGCGTTCACCTGCTCGTCATACGTCTGGATCGTATTGTAGCCGCAACCGGTCGCGAGGACGACCAGCAGAACAACCGCGTATCCCCACCTGCGCTCTCTCGTAGCCACGTACGGATCACTCCTGTAAGAGTGTTGCCGACTGTCAGAGTCGTCCCCGATGTTCCCAGGCTGAAGCCTGGGCCCGGCACCGCACTCTGCTGAAGCACATGGCTCACGCGTGAGCGTTGTGCCTCCCTAGGCCCACCCTTCAGGGTGGGGACATGCAGACCTCGGTTAGCCCTGTTTGTTCACATACTCCGCGGCCCCCGCCACCGCGGCGAGATACGCCGCCACCAGCGGATCCCGGGCTCCTCCCTCGAGCCGCAGGGCCGGCCCTCCTTCGGCGTGGCGGATGAGCGGCGCCAGGTCGCCCGCGGCAAAGCCGATCAGCGTCGCCGCGGCGCCCACCAGCGCTTCGGGACGGGCCGGCACCGGTCGACCCGCGAGCCGCAGCAACGCCCGCAGCATCGTGAAGAAACCCGGCGCGGTCCCTACGATCGCCTCCGCGAGACGTTTCGGCTCGGCCCACAGGGCGCCGTACGCCTGGCGCAACCGTACCAGCTTGCCCTTCAGCTCGTGCTCGAGCTGGCGGCGCAGATGGTCGCGCTCGATCCGGATGCCGGGCCACGGATCGCGCCCGGCGAGCACCCGGTGCGCCTCGCGCATGTCCTCGTACTCGATCGGGAACGCGTCCGCCGACTCGCGCCATTCCCGCTCCGTGAGGATGAGCGGAGCCGGGTGACCGGATCTCGTCCAGGCGCGCACCACCGGCGCCAGGGCGTCGAACAGCGCTCCGTCCACCGCGTCGCAGATGAGCAGCGTGTTCACGTCGGACCGCTTGGGGACGTGGGTGCCGCGCGCCGCCGATCCGTACAGCACCAGGGCGACGAGCCGCGGGCCGAGTGCGCGGGTCACCGCGTCGCCCAACGTGTCGATCGTCAG
>Ga0209156_10002084_pt1 | contig 15887 bp, 16 predicted proteins | sample GraSoiAngelo_124_FD_185881 | JGI IMG/M metagenome (GOLD analysis project Ga0209156, IMG submission 185881) | Grasslands soil microbial communities from the Angelo Coastal Reserve, California, USA - 14_0927_05_20cm (SPAdes) (version 2) | ecosystem: Environmental > Terrestrial > Soil > Grasslands...
GCCGCGTCCAGAATTCACCGACACAGCCTGCGACCAGAAACGTGTATTCATCGAGATCCGCCGCAGTGGGAAGCGCGGCAATTTCAGCGGTGTCACCGAAGCATTTCAGATCGAGCATTTGACCTTGGGTGATTTTTTCCAGCAGCGCGCGAACATCAACGCGGTCGCTGATCTCCAAGTGGTCGAGCCATTCCAAACAGCCTGGCAAAGATTCAACAAGTGTTCGTTCGGCCGTGTGCTGCTGCAAAGGCGCAAATGAAGCGACAAGATCGACACCGACACTCTGCGAGGCTTTGCCTTGAATCGCTTTCGATAGCATTTGAAGAGTTTCCGCTCGCAGCGTTCCTGAAATGCGTGGCGTATCCGCCACCGTATCCGTTGTCCGGGCGAGCAAATAGGCCAGCGCGACCGGTTCGCGCAGGGCCGCCGGCAAAAATCGGATCGAGAGATAGAAAGACCGCGAAACCGAGCGCAAGATCGCTGACTGCAGCCGGCGAACAGAGGCGCTGGATCGGTCGCTCATGACCTCTTGCGTCGGCGAGATTTCATCGTCCGATATTTTTGATTTCGATCCGATTCGCCGCCGCGTTACCCAAACCGAGCGCACTGGCAAAGCCGATATAATTCGCCATGCGAGCGATGGCAGGCAGACTCGCCCGGACACGCCATTGCTCCAGACGTTGCAAGGCGATGGCGTCCAAAGCAACTGGATCTTTGCTCGCATATAGCGTGGCGTGATGTAGGGCGTAATTCGGTTGCGACTGTGGCCCGCCGGCGTATTGCGCGACGAGACCATCCATCAAATTGAAAACGACTTTCTTCGCGATCAGCGGGTTACTGTAAATTTCTGCGAGACTCTCAGCGCCAAAACGAGAGCCTTGGGAAAAGCGCCGCCAGTTGTCGATGTTCGGAATTGTCACATTGTAAAGGCAACCGGCGATGCCGTTCATTTCACTGCTGCTCATCACCGGCACATTGATGATTTTCGTCACCTCGGTCGAAACGATGCGCGAAAAGTGACTGACGTTACTTGTATTCTCAGTGTCGGAAAGGATCGGCATTTTCACTTTGTCGGCCCTGTAATCAAAATCACCCCAAACCAGTTTCCCAATTAACGGCGCGGAAAGAACTGCCTTCGGATCATATCCGTCGCGTGGCGCGATTGCTCTCAACTGATAGCCACCATTTCCCGGTTGATAACCGGCGTCTTTAATTCCACCAAGAGAACGATCCCAAACGATGATACTGCCACGCGGATGCCCAGCCGCGACGAGGCCATCGACAATCGCATTCACGACGTCATGGTGCGTCGTGAAAAGCTCGCCGCCAGCCGCGCAAATTTTAATTCCGATCTTGTCAGTCGGAGAAACCAGAGACGCCCACGCCTTCGCCACGTCGGGCTGGCCGGTCACAGCGAGGACAAGCCGATTGACCATTGCCCGCACGACCGACGGATTTGTCCTGTAGTCCTTGATTGCGTCCGAATCGCGCATGATATACACGACCGACGGCGTGGGCATCGGCTGCGGGGCTTGCGCAAATCCGGAGGCGGTGACGCAGAAAAGAACAAGAACTACGTTTCGCATCGAGAACCCTGCTTTGGCAGTGGCAACAGATTTTATGAGCAACAGCGCGAATCACAACTGGTCGGCTGTGGTGGCAGCCGGACCGGCCGCTTCTTCCGCTATCGCAGACGACGCGCCTGCCACCGCAGAAACGATTAGACACCTATACGTTCATATTCCGTTCTGCGCGCGCATCTGCCCATATTGCGCGTTTTACAAAGACCTGCTCGATCGTTCCCAAACGGCGCGATTTTGTGAGGCTCTCCTGCGCGATCTCGACAAGCAATGCACCGCCTTCGACATGTCGGCCAAAACAATTTATTTCGGTGGCGGTACGCCAACCGCCCTAACGACTTCGCAGTTGGAATTTCTGCTCGAACGTTTTCACCAGCGACTCGACCTCTCGACATTAGAAGAATGGACAATCGAAGCGAATCCTGGGAGTGTTTCCGCGCGTAAGGCAGCGCTTCTGGGCAAGCTCAAAGTGAATCGAATCAGTCTCGGTGTTCAGTCTTGGGATGATGGATTGCTGAAGATTCTCGGACGCGAGCACAATTCGTTACAAGCTGAAAGGTCACTCCACACTTTACGCGATGCCGGGTTCAGGAACATTAATATCGACCTCATGTTTGGGCTTCCTGGCCAATCGCCCGAGCAATGGAAAGCGACGCTGGAAAAAACAATCGCGCTGCAGCCCGAGCACGTCTCTGCCTACTGCCTGACCTACGAGGAGGACACAGAATTTTTTCTGCGTCAGTCACGCGGGGAACTGAAAGCGAATCCAGATTGGGACGCCAGTCTCTTTGAAATGACGATGTCAATCTTGGAAGACGCCGGTTACGAGCAGTACGAAATCTCCAATTATGCGCGTCCCGGCTTTTCGTCGGTGCACAATCGCGCCTACTGGTCGGGCGAAGATTACCTCGGCATCGGCCCAAGCGCGTTCGCCACGGTCGGAATGCGGCGCTGGCAAAATCTTGCCGATTATCGCGCGTATGCTGACCGCGTTCTTTCCAGACAATCGCCAATTGGCTCGAGAGAAGATCTCACTAGCGAGATGAAACGGGCCGAAAGAATCGCGCTTTCACTGCGAACACGCGAGGGAATCTCGGCTGCTTTGCTGAATGATCGGCAACAGACAATCGAAGAATTCGTTGGTCTCGGCTTACTTCAACAATCGAACGGCTGCTTCGTGTTGACGCGAGCGGGTAAGCCGCTCGCAGATTCAGTGACAGAAGCTTTCGTTTGATTGCTACGGACGGGTCTCCGGGCCATTCTCGATTCGATGGACGTAGTTGTAGCGGTTGAGCAGCCGCCGGATGTCACACCCCGATTCCGCAAAACGAACGTTCGCTCCGGCGACCGCCTCCAAATTATTCCACCACTCCGTAGCGGCGTTGCCGGCGTCCAAATTCTTCTACTGCGGCAACAAGGTCCTTCTTTGTAAAATCCGGCCACAGTTTGGGCGTGACATACATCTCCGTGTAAGAGAGCTGCCATAGAAGAAAGTTGGATAAGCGCATTTCGCCTGAAGTCCGAATGAGCAAGTCGGGATCAGGATAATAGCGCGTGTAAAGATGTTTGCTGAACATCTCGACATCGATCATCGCTTTGTCGATGTGGCCGAGCTCGACTGCGCGAAGCAAGCTTTTGATGCCGTCGATGATCTCAAGTCGCCCGCCGTAGCTCAGCGCGAGAATGAGGGTAAGCCCGTTGTTACTCGCAGTTTGCTCAATCGTTTTGTGAAGTTGTTGTTGCGAACGTTCCGGCAGATCAGTCAAGCGACCGATCGCCTGAAGCCGAACATTCTTCTCGATTAATTCCGGCGTCTTCTCTTTCAAAAACTTTTCCAGCAAACGCATCAGCGAGAAAACTTCGCGTTTGGGACGCTGCCAGTTTTCCGCCGAGAAAGCGTAAAGGGTGAGATATTCGATTTTCAATTCACCGCAGCCTTCCACGCACTCGCGAACGGCTTGCGCTCCTGCTTCGTGGCCTTTGATGCGTGGGAGACCGCGCGTTTTAGCCCAGCGACCGTTGCCATCCATGATAATGGCGATGTGACGCGGAATCGTTTTCGCGGCAGAGGGCATGACTACAGAATGATAGTCTCGCCGCGCTCTGGACCCACGCTGACCATGGACAGTTTTCCTCCTGTTAGGTTGGAAATGTGTTTCACGTAATCCTGGGCCGCTGAAGGTAACTGAGATAGTTTGCGCGCAGAATGCGTCGATTTGTTCCAGCCCCGCAGTTGTTGATAAACCGGTTCGCAATTAGCGAGCTGCGTCGCGTCGGATGGAGGGACACTCAGGCGTTTTCCATTCAATCGGTACGCCACGCAGACGCGAATTGGATCGACATGATCCAGCCCGTCAAGGTTCGTAATCGCGAGTTCGTCAATCCCGTTGATCATTGTCGCGTAACGGGTTGCTACAACGTCGAACCAGCCGCAACGTCGCTTCCGGCCGGTCGTAGCTCCGAACTCGCGTCCCAATTTGTGAAGCCTTCCGGTGAATTGTCGATCTTCGGTCGGCAAGGCCCCCTCGCCTACGCGCGTCGTATACGCTTTCATGACTCCAACTACCCGATCCATCCGATGCGGCGGCACTCCCGTGCCCGTGCACGCGCCGCCCGCGGTCGTGTTTGAGGAAGTGACGTAAGGATATGTGCCATGATCGATGTCCAGGAATGTGCCTTGCGCACCTTCAAAGAGAATTTCTTTCCCGCGCTCGAGGGCACGATGAAGATAAACCACCGTGTTCTCGATAAATGGCCGCAACTTTTCTCCAACCGCGAGATAACTTTCGTTGACCTCACGAAAACTGATTGGCTTTGCGCCGAGCGCCTGGAGGATTCTGTTATTCTCGATCACCTTGGCTTGCAGTTTTTTTGAGAAAACAATCGGCTGCACCAAGTCGGACATGCGCAGGCCGGTCCGCGCGGCTTTGTCTCCGTAAGCCGGGCCAATTCCACGTTTCGTAGTCCCAATTTTGGCTCGGCCCTGGCTCAGCTCACGCTGCTCATCCAGTAACCGGTGGTAAGGCAAAACCAAATGGGCACAATCGCTAATGAGCAGATTCTTGCCGATGGTGATTCCCAATTTGCGCAGGCCTTCGATCTCCGCGACGAGCGCGATAGGATCGACAACAACGCCGTTGCCAATCACGCAGGTTTTTCCGCGCCGGAGTATTCCCGAAGGAATAAGGTGCAGGATGTATTTGGCGCCGCGATGAATGACCGTATGTCCGGCATTGTTGCCGCCCTGGCTGCGGACCACAATGTCGGCCTTGGCCGTAAGCACGTCGATGATCTTCCCTTTCCCTTCATCGCCCCACTGCGCGCCGATTAGGATCGTGTTCGCCATCGAAAATTGGAATTAGAGATGGGCAAAAAATTTTCCCGAAGCATCCGGCAGGACACACTCGGGACTGCCGACGAATAATATGTTGGCGGCGGCCGGTCGCAAGAGATTTTCAGTCAAGAGACGACTATGCTCGGCTGGGAAAAATGGTCCGCGGCGGTTGGGCGCGAGTTCGACTCGTAATTTTGTCGCGCACAAGCTCGAGAGCCGGTCATGACGTCGGCACGGCTTTGAACGACCGAACCAAACAACTTGCGGACCAGTATTGATTTCTCTTCGCGCAATTGGACATGCGGCGAACAATTCCGTCGGTTGAACGTTCGTTCCGAAGTTTACGGAAAATTACAACTTAGCGTAAACGCCGAGCAAAGGACGGTGCGATGGCGTTTTCGAATAAAAGTCGCTGACGAAACCCTCCCTGGTGCGGATCTCGACGTGACCGGCCGCGCGGTTGGCGCCGTAGACAAGCACCGACCCAACCGGCGCGGCGAACGGGTCGCTCACCGATAATCTTTTGAATCCGTAGTTACTGACGAGGTCCTGGGCGGCGTCTTTCGCGAGTTCGCTCTTCGGGCGCGAATCGATCACGCCGGAAGCGAGCAATGCCTCTTTTACATAGTGCCAGCACATCGAGCGCGAATGCGCATGCGCGCGTTCCTGCGCGATCGTCGCCGCTTGCATCAGTTTGCCATCGAGGTGCCGATCGATCTTGGCAAACGGGTAAACGATCTGCTTTGGATAATAGTGCGTAATGACGGGAATTGATTCCTTTTTGCCCTCTGGGGTTTTGTAGCTGTAATGGGCAACCGTTCGTATCTTTTTGGCTGTCCTTTCTTTCGTGACCACCTGCACCGTATCTTTCTTGGTCTCCCGGTCACGACTAGTTAAATGCAATTCTGAAGGGGCCAACTGGGCGGGAGTGGGAGCGGAGTCGCCATCAGGGCTATTCGCCCTGGAAGCGATTGGTTCTTTCTTGCGCAATGCCCGGTTTGCCGATTGAGGCGGGGTTGTTCGCTCTCCGCGAAGTTCTGCTTTCGCCGGTTGAGCAGGGGGCGATTCCTGTTTCCCAGTTTCGAGCATCGTTGGTCGGACAGGAACGGCAACGTCCGATTTCGTAGTGTGCGAAGTCGAGGCCCGTGATGCGTTCGTCTGCTCAGGGCGATTTTCTTTTTTCTGCCGTTCAGCCGCGAGCGCTCCAGCTTTTGCGGCCTGCAAATTGGTTCCCGGTACTGAGCCTGTCTGTTCGGCAGATGTTTGGTTCTTTTCTCGCTCGGCAGCGAGTACTCCCGCCATTCGCATCTGTTCGACCGTGAGCACGTGGGGAGCTGATTTCTTTGCGCGAACTTCGGTCGCGGTCTCTGATTCTAAATCCGTTCCTTTAGAGACTGGCGTTACTGCAGGATTTGTTTTGGCTTCGCGAGCGACGACCACCTCCTGCGCGCAAATTTGTCCTGTAATGGCAAAGCCGCAGAGCAACGCGGTGAGAAATTCTCTCGACATTAACGCGCCGTGATAAATGAATTCGGCGCGATTGGCAAGCGATTAATGCAAAACGCCCGCGAGTTTTAAGCAGTTGGGCGCGTGATCTGAATCACCGGCAACGGAAAGCGCAGCCGCAATTCGTCTTCGAGATAGATCTCGACGTGATGCATCCCATACTGTTGAAACTGCACACCACCGAAATAATGAACGTTCGTCGCGTGCCCTTCCATCTCCTTCAACACGAACTCGACTTCGGCTTGCGCGATCACCTGCTGTTCGTCAACGCCTACAATCCGCGATTTCTGTCGAAATTTTCCAGCCCCGCTACACCAACGGGCCCAAATGCAGAGCCGCATATAGTTGATCGGCAGCGCCGGCGCCGGAATGACATTGAGCACGCCCACGAGTGTTTGCATCCCATTGAATTCGCAGCGCACATCTTCACAAAGAACGGCGCTCTGCAGATCGGGAAGAACAACGTCCGTTTCCATTTCCAATTGATCAGATCATTCCGCGCACCAGCAGCATCAATATTCCGATTCCGAGCACGATTCGGTAGAGAGCAAACGGCACAAATCCCCGAGCCCGCACCCAATGCATAAACCAGGCGACCACTCCTAGAGCTACAAAAAATGAAACCACAAATCCGATTGCGAGCACGATCCATTCATGATTATCCATTTTCAGCGGGGCGAGGTTCACCTCATGATGATACGGGATCACCGTCTTCACAAAATCATACCCGGTGGCCATCAGCATCGTCGGCATCGATAGAAAAAACGAAAATTCGAGCGCGGCGGACCGCGACATGCTTGCCACTTGCCCGGCGGCAATCGTGGACATCGACCGTGAGGTTCCCGGAAAGATTGCGGAAAGAATTTGCGCTGCGCCGATCCAAACCGCCTGCGGCAGGGTCATTTCCTCCATCTGCGTGACGCGCGGCCGCGTAAAAACGGCGTCAACCGCCCACATGATTATTCCACCGATAATGAGCGCCCAGGCCATAACCCAGAGATTTTCCAGATTTTTGCCGATCTGTTTCGTTAAGGCCCACGCCGGAACTGCGGTGACGACAAAAGCAATTAGCGTCAGACTCAATGGATGGGTCAAGACCGTGCGATCGCCACGTTCGCCTCTCGGAAACGTGAGAAGAAACTTCAGGATGCGTTCCCGGAAATAAACAGGTAGCGCCAGAATTGCGCCCAGCTGAATGACGATTGTGTACATCTTCCAGAAACCATCGTGAAGATCGATTTTCAGCAGCGCTTCCGCGATGCGTAGATGCGCGGTTGAGCTAACCGGAAGAAATTCGGTGAGCCCTTCGACGATACCGAGAAAAACCGACAATAAGAAATCGTGCATGTGTTGAAGTGCTAAGACATCGAAATCGGTAACAGTTAGAGCGCCTCCGCACCTCGTTCGTCCGTTCGGATCCGGACCGCTTCTTCCACTTCCGCAACGAAGATCTTGCCATCGCCAATCTTTCCGGTCCTGGCGGCGCCCAAGATTGCTTCGACCGCACGCTGCGCGCGATCGTCCGGGACCACCATCTCAAATTTCACTTTGGGCAAAAAATCGACCGTGTACTCGGTGCCACGATAAATTTCGCTGTGACCTTTCTGCCGACCAAAGCCTTTAACTTCACTCAAAGTCATTCCCTCTACGCCCACTGCCATGAGCGCTTCCTTCACAGGCTCGGTCTTAAACGGCTTGATGATCGCTTCGATTTTTTTCACCGCGCCAAACTAGAAGCGGCACTCCAAATGGCAAGCCACATTGCTGTCGGCCGCGGCCTACATCGCTTCTCAAACTTTCCGACCGAATTTCTTCTCGAGTTCGACAAGCGAAATCTGAATCATGGTAGGTCGTCCGTGCGGACAGCAGTAGGGCAGATCGCACTCGAGTAAATCCTGGATAAGTCTTTCGACCTCGAGGTACCGCAGCGAATCATTCGCCTTCACGGCGTGCCGACAAACCGTCTTGGCGATCATCTCTTCGCCTAATCGCATGGCCGAACTGTTGTTGGTAACGCTTTTGAGATCATCGATTACCTTGCGCATAAACTGCGTCGGATCTGAGACATTCAAAAAACTCGGGAGACTGTCGATCTTGAACGAATTCGGTCCGAAGCTTTCGATTCCGATTCCCATTTTTTGCAAGATCGACATGTTGCGCTCAATCCAGTCCGAATCGCGCGGGGGCAGATCGAAAGTCTGAGGAAGTAGCAGCTTTTGTGCTGGAACTCCCTGCTCTTCCATTCTTCGCTGCAAGTCTTCGAAGAGAATGCGTTCGTGCGCCGCATGCTGATCGACAAGGACAAGACCATCCGCGTTTTCCATCAGAACATAAAGTTTGTTGAGTACGCCTATGATCTGAAATTGCTGTGGAGTGGCATGCTTGGAACAAGCGGTTTGCGCTGCGCGGCCGGGGTCATCGACCGCAGTTACAGATTCTCTGCGATTATCCGGGACGGGACGCGGAGCAAACTCGACCGGCCGGTAGCCGGCCCGGACGCTTTCGGGGCTGACCGCAGCCGCAAGTTGTGGTTCAACCATCGCTGGCGCCGGAATCTTTATCACGGCTGGCGGTGACGCCGGCGGTGCGCGAAATCTTTCCTGCCACTCAGTCCGGCTCCGTTCCAATGTTTGCCGAAGGCAGTCGATAATCGCTTCACGCACTCCAGTTAGATCCCGAAAACGAACTTCACGCTTTGTCGGGTGAACGTTTACATCGACGGCGGCCGGATCAAGATCGAGGAAAAGAAACGTAACCGGATATTGTCCTTTCATGAGGGCGGTGTGATAGCCTTCGCGGATAGCGGCAGTGATGAGGCCGCTTTCGATCGCACGGCCGTTTACAAAAATGAGCTGCTGTGCGCGCGTTTGCCGGCTCAGGCCCGCTTGTCCGATAAGTCCGCTGATTTGAACTTTGCCGGAAGCATTACCGTCTACGTGAATCAGGCGTTCCAATAGCTCGGAACCGTACAAATCCCGGATTCGATCGCCAAGAGTTGCCGTTTCCGGGAGTTGAAAAACAAGCCGATCGTCTCGCAGCAAAGTGAAGGCAATCCGAGGATGCCCGATCGCCTGGAGATGAATCTGGTGCTCAACGTTACGGCTTTCCGTGTTTTCCGAACGAAGAAATTTTCGACGCGCTGGCAGATTATAAAACAGCGAGCGCACTTCCACTTGCGTTCCGGGCGCTTCACCGGCGTCTCGCACAACGTCAATCTTGCCGCCATTGACGATGATTTCCGTTCCCGCGATGGCCATTGGCTCACGTGTGGTTAAGCGAAAGCGCGAAACACTGGCAATGCTTGGCAAAGCTTCGCCGCGGAATCCAAGCGTGCCGATCGTTTGCAAGTCGGCGACCGAACGAATCTTGCTTGTAGCGTGACGTTCGAGTGAAAGGAGCGCGTCGTCGCGATCCATGCCAGAGCCGTCATCAATCACGCGGACGAGGGAAATTCCTCCACGATGAGTCATGATCTCGATCTTGCGCGCGCCGGCGTCGATGCTGTTCTCGATGAGTTCCTTCACTACGGAAGCGGGCCGCTCCACCACTTCGCCGGCCGCGACCTGGCTGGCGACGGTGTCTGGCAGCAATCGAATCCGGCTCATTCGCCCTTAATTTTAGATTTCGGCTTACAAATTGCGAAGAAAAACGGAGCCTGATGCGATTACAGCTTTTGACTTGGCGCAGCCGCAGCCTTAATTTTTAGGACGATGATTAATGTCACCGACAACGCTGTTCGACAGCTCCGAACTTTGCTTGAAGCGCGCTCAGAAAATTCTCGCGAAGGCTTGCGCGTCCAGATTGCAAAGGGCGGTTGTTCGGGGCTTCAATACGAGATGGCGCTCGGGGAAAAAAAGGAAGGCGACGCTGTAGTGGAGCGCGACGGGATGCAATTTCTTATCGATGGTGAGAGCATCCCATTCTTACGCGGCGCTACTTTGGATTTTCGCGATGGTTTGACCGGCGTTGGTTTTCACATTGTCAATCCAAATGCGTCTCGAACCTGCGGATGCGGGTCATCGTTTGAAACCGCGCAGTCAGCTTGAAACCGGCGGATTTTCTCGTTCCCGTTAAGTGAATTACAGCACTTCTCGCTACGAAGAGACATACTCGTCTCCACGGCGACGGACTAATTATTTCGGGTGGACAGTCGCTATTCTTCTTTTGACCGGCTTCGCTTTCGCAGCGTGGCTGGGCAGTTTTTATATTTTCGATCAGCCGGAACGCCCGGACAGCTACCGCATCTTACAAAGGCTCCACAAAATCGATCCGCCGAAGCGTTTCGAGTTGACTGCGGCGCCAGCCGGAGAATTCCTGAGCGCAAAACAACTCTACGATCGTTATGTCGGGATGGGCGCCGCCGAGTTGGCCAAGGCTAATGCAGAATTGGCGCGCAACTATGTTCGAAATTATCAGCAAGTGCGCGGCCTGGTGCCGTACGTAGTTGGCAGGTACACGATCGTGGAAGCGCGGGAACTCGGGCCTGGCGATGTCTTTAGCTCCGGCATGGTCGCACTGACAAACGCCGTCGATAGCGGCGAATTGCTCATGGAGCATGTCTATCCGGCGAACTCCGAGGTGCTGCCGTTGATGAAGAAGACGCTTAATGTTGGTTTGGAAATCAAACTCGAACGCACACATGATCTTTCTTCCGTGATTCATGCAGAGCGATTGCTGGACGGTCGCATCATGATTACAGCTGTCCCATTGCTTTACGGAAGCTATACGGTCACACGCGGCCTTGGGACGTTCCGGCTTGAGCCCCCGCTTAGTCTCAATCTCATTGCCGGGTGGCCGTTATTTAAGGAGCATGCGCGCGTCAAAGCCGAGGAACGATACACCGATTACCGGCGAAAAACGACGGGACCCCAGGTCCCAATCGCCGCCGGGCCCACAGCCGCTCCGCCTCCACCTGCGGAAAATGAGCTGGTTCGAGTCGAACAAGCCAGACCGGTCGAGGCTCCGGCCGCACCGGCCATTCCGCCGAAAAATGCAAAGCTAGCGAAGACAACACCGGCGCCAAAGGGTGGCAAATTGGCGAAAAAAGAGAAGATGAAATCTCCGTCCCCGACGTCCACTCCTGCTCAGCCAGTCGTCGCTCAGAGATCGGCCGCGCCAACTTCAACACCGTTCGCCGTCGCATCGGCGCGCACCCCACCGCCAGCCCCTCCAATCGCCACAGCAGCTCCGACTCTCGCGGCTGCACCGAGCGTCGCCGTTACTCAGCCTCCGCCTCCGGCAACTGCGACTCCAGTTCCGGTATTGCCCGCGCAGCCTGTTCCGGCTGAGGCTTCTGGAGTGGCTCTAGCTTCAAACGCCGGCGGAGGCAGTTGGAAAACGTTTCCGCCCGGGAAAATGCCACTCGGCCGGCTCGTCGGCACAAGCGATCTGCGAGATGTGGCCGAGCATGGAGTTGCTGGCGAACGCGTCTATTTAAAAGGACAATTCCTCGTAAATTTTTCTGATGCCAATCGCGCCGTGCTCCGCCCGCGCACAAAATTAACGGACAAAGTGCTACATTTGGGGGCGGGTTCATCCACGCGTATTATTGTCGAATTTCCATCCGGCTACAACCCGCCGCAACAAGGCGCGACTGTGAGTCGAGATGAGTTGCGGCCCTACGAAATCACCGAGGTCCGTAAACAGGAAGACGGGCAGCTCAACGTCTTCGTGCGGGAGATCATGCAGCCAAATTAATGGGCGCCTGATCGCACAATCAATTTCTCGTCGCGAATTTCGATCCTACCAACGTCGTAATCACTCCGATATTCAGCGAGGTACTCGCCCAATCGTCGCGAACGATATGTCCAATCCAGGATACCGCGCGGTAATGGTTGACCGTTTATCGTGATGCTTTCAAAGCGCGGGTTCGCGAGAGAAGCGACCGCATCGGATTGAATTGTAATGTCCCCGTTAAAATAATATCCGGATCGGCCGACATATTCTCTCAGCGGAATGCTCGCCTGAAGGCGAAGGCGATTCCCATCGATCGACACATAAGTCTTCCCGCGAAGATATCGATTTACGGCAATCAAGCTGTTAAGGTCGTCTGCAGTTAACTCGATTTCAGCTGGCTGATCCGCATGAGTCTTCTGTTCAAAATCCCGCCACCGCTCTTGCACCGCTCGAATCTGCTCGTCCGAAGCAGCGAATTCAGGGACCGGTGCGGGCGCTTCTGCAAGCGAATGGGTCTTGGCCAACCAATAACCGCCGCGTGCTATTGCCGAATGCCGCTGAAAACCCCAATACAGACCGGCAAGACAAGCGACGGCCAGCACCATCGCAAAAACCACGAGAATAAGGCACCCCCGGGCGAAACAGCCCATTCCCCTGTTCTGCGGCGGCGCATCAACCCACCCGTTCATGTGCTCGGGCGCGATTCCACGTCGATCTTGGTCTGCGCTTCGATCAATTTGTCGTAGAGCGCATGCAATCCCTCCGAGAGCATGCGCGTGCCGCTGAGGATCGGCATAAAATTGGTGTCCCCGCTCCACCGCGGCACGATATGCACGTGCAGGTAATCAACGATGCCGGCCCCGGCGCATTCACCAAGGTTCAGTCCGATGTTGAACCCTAGCGCTTTTGTTGCGGCGCGCAGAAGCGCTTGCGCGTGCACTACTAGATTCCAAAGCTCGACAATTTCGTTTTCGCCAAGCGCGGAAATGTCGGCCGTTTTGCGGTATGGCACCGCCATCAAATGACCAACCGCATAGGGATAACGGTTCATCATCAAGAACGCGTTTTTACGTCGGGTGATCACCAAATGCGCGGCGTCATCGCTCGCCCGTGCCGCCTCCGAAAGAAAATCCACATTCGCTTTTTCCCGCTCAAAATACTCGACCCGCCACGGCGCCCAAAGCGTTTCCAGTTCTCGTTTCGGGAATTCCATTGAGCTGCGAGAGTAAAATTATGCGTCGCAAAGTCGAGCCAGCATTTTCATCGGGCTCGTGCTGCATCCCAATCAGGAATGGAGCGAGCAGGAACGTGTGATCCTGAAAACAAGAGCTAATAAGATAAATGGAGGACGAGCTCTGTCTCGTCTACAGCTTGTCCGCGTTCAATCTCATGTCACGCACCCGGTCAAGCAGCTTTTTGGGCTTGTCCGTCGAAACAGCCGACGCCAGCGTCCCTGCTGACATGCCTCCGCTTTTATCCGCCCTCGGCTTCCCAAGCAACCGGATTATACAGATTTTATCTGCCTTTAATTGCAGATTTTTTGGGCCGAATTCTCGTTAGATGGTGAATTCCGTCTCTCGGCGCAGCCGGACAAGCCTGGTCGCGATGATCGTCGGCGGACTGCTGGCACTTGCTCCTGTTTTTGGGCCGCTCGCGATTACGTTGCACTATTTGGACAACTTCATTGCTGAGCGGCCGCAGCCGATGCGAGCGCCGGACATCTCATTTTTCGCCGAGCTGCTGGCCCTGATCGTTTGTCCTATCGGGCTGCTCATCTTTGCCATATCGCTCGTTTTATTTATTCGAAGTGGCGGCCGAACCGCGCCCCGATCCGATGCGTAGTGTTGGTGTAATTAGTTCGTCCAGCTTACAGCCACGCGCATATGAAGCCGCGAGCAGTTGAAGACCCAAACATGCCACGCGCATTGACATGGGACGCAAACCATCTAACCAGACGATGCAGCTAACGCCTTCCCGTACCGCGTTCACATCTTATCATGATTAGATTATCTTCATTCCAGTTCAGCCTCGTCCGCCGGAAGGCGTAGCTAATCTTATTCTCGTTAGACGAAGCTTGCCGCGCCGTGAAAAGAACGATTGTAGCTTTCGCTCTGTGCACGGTTCTCGACTCGTCACATGCTGCTGAGTTTACGCGCCAGTCAGCGTCCGATTCGGTCGAATCGTTTGTCACCGCCGCTAAAACCTTTCCAGCCTGCTGCCACCAAAGGTGAATTATCTTCTCTCTTTATGATCCCCGAAATGGGCGAGACCAACCATGGCAAGCCGATTTCAGCCTCGGCCATTCAGTCCTGCGATGTTATCTGGTCAGACGAGGCTGCGGCATTGCTCATCGCCGTTGCCAGTCCGCCTACCGAGGCAACTCGCTCCTGCGTCGGGGTTCTATTTCTCCTTGTTCGGCGGGACAAGAGTTGGCGCATCGCCGACCTTCTGCGTTTTACTGCTACAGGCAAGGAAGCCGAGGTTTCGGCGGAGCTTACTGCCGGAACTGGCAGTGGCTACCATCTTGGTGCCGAGGGCATATCGCCGGTTGTCACCGTCAAAGAACCTCATGGTGGTCGCGGGTACGCTTATCAGATCTACGCGTCTTAAACGTTCAGCGCATCCAAGCTGAAACGCCTCGAGTTGAAATGACCGCCACGTCTGACTAGGCGATCCAACCAGCCGCTGGCCGGCGCACGCTTCACTTTTACATGACCAACCTACGTTCATTCCAAGCCAGTCTCGCTCTCGCCAGCGGTGGCTGATCTTATTCTCGTTAGACGCATGCCCGACGATCCGAAGGAACCACAATGAATGCGAACGCTAAAGCCTTGACTGTTGCCGCTTCAATACTGACACGTATCCTACTAGGCATGGCTCACGGTCAACCGCCGACGTCTGGTTTGCTTTCCGACGCTGTGCAAAAGCAGTTGATCGGCACCTGGAAAATCATGGCGTTCGAAGACCGGAAGGACGAACACGATCCAAATAGCGAATGGACGTATCCGTACGGAAGAAATCCGAAAGGATACTTCGTCTACGATAACACAGGACATGTGATGATACAGATTATGAAAACTCCTCCAAGTGCTCCCTTCGCTTCGGGCGACGATGAAAAGCCCACAGCCAAAGAAGTGAAAACGGCGTTTACCGGATATATCGCTTACTTCGGGACATACACTGTAGATGCTGCGAAGAATGTCGTCATTCACCACGTTGAGGGGAGTTTAAAGCCGAGTTTTATCGGGACAGATCAACCCCGCCCTTTCATCTTGACCGGCGATCATCTTATTATCGGCGACGACAAAACGTGGCGTAGGGTTTTGGAGCGTGTGAAATAACTGGTTTGTCTAACCAGGCGATGCAGCCAATCGCCGGCCGTTGTACTGCCTCGCTTCACTTTATGAGAATACTTCTGTTGCGCATTACGTTCGTTGACTCCTTCGCGCCCCGCTCAGTCGCCGCTACCTTGCGGCTTACCGTCTACCCCGCAGGTTCCCAGCACCGGTGTACTCGCCAGCGGTGGCTGAGCTTGGTCTCGTTAGATGTAGACACCTCGTCGTGTGAACGGAGTCGTAATCATCGGAATCTGCATCGCGTTTTTGGTGCTTCTCGTGTGGCTCATCTGGCCACGACGAGTTCATCGCATCAGGAGCACGGCCGCACTACTTGAGCCGCATATTTCCCGCCTCATGGGATCAACAAGCCAGACGTTTTTGATTGTGCACGTCGCAGACACCAAAGACTTCCTTCAGCTTACGGCCTCACCAGATGGGGCACAGATTGATTTT
>Ga0209156_10002085_pt1 | contig 15886 bp, 12 predicted proteins | sample GraSoiAngelo_124_FD_185881 | JGI IMG/M metagenome (GOLD analysis project Ga0209156, IMG submission 185881) | Grasslands soil microbial communities from the Angelo Coastal Reserve, California, USA - 14_0927_05_20cm (SPAdes) (version 2) | ecosystem: Environmental > Terrestrial > Soil > Grasslands...
AGCGACGCGAAAGAAACGACCCCCGCGGCGAAATGATCAGGCGCGTGGTGATCGGCGAGAGTACGCCAGGCAAGTCGTCGCTCCGGAACACACAGCATGAACTCAAGGGTCGTCTCATATTGCTTTCCGTTGAAACCAAGCGACGCGACAAAATGATTGGTGTCCAATTTTCGCACGCGTTTGATCGCAGTGATGAATTTTGGGTAATCCTCAAACGCCAGCCAGCGTTCGTAGACATCGGCAACCGCCGCATTGACTACGATTGATCCCTCCGCGGCATCCATTGCCAGCGGTCTGCTCCCCTTTTTTGGCATCTGTTTGTTACGCGTAGGACCGCGCGTATTGATGTTTTGAAAACGTGCGGCTCCACCCGTCGGTAAAATTAAAGATCGACATGTTAAGGACGAGCATGGGGTCGTGCCTGGGTGCACGTCGTCGAAAGGTTTTGAGCAGCGTCCTTCTGGAATTGTTTTCACGTGATTTGGCTTTCATTGTGATTTCGTATTCCCGCAACGCTATCGTTCCCTGCGGCCCGTCACCACGTTGCAGTGGCGGGATTTTGGAGTGCCTCTTTTGAGGGAGAAACAAAAGTGACAATGTGACGGGCTGGGGTTATATATTTTTTTGTCACGGCGAGCTCGCTCAATTGCCGCGAGCTATTCTCATGAACTCCGCTTCGAAAGCGTTCGGTGAATGGCCAGCGAATTTCGGAATTAGCTGTCTGAATGAAAAGGTGATTTTCGACGACCTGAATGTTTAACCAAGAAAGCCAAAACCCTATGGATCCCACCCAAGACGACACTAAATTTCGCAAAGAGGGCAACCAACCGATGCGGTTTGCCAATGCGACGCTCGGCAAACATCGCCATGTCTGCGCGTTTTTTCATGGCGCGGAGGAGGAGTATAGTGTGCTACTTCCGTTCGTTAAGGAAGGGCTCGCGCGCGGCGAGAAGGCGTTTCATATTGTCGATCCAAAACTGCGCGACGAGCACTTACAGCGACTTTCTTCAGGCGGCGTCGACGTCCCTTCGGTCGAGAAGAATGGACAATTCGAGCTGCACCATTGGCACGAAGTTTATTTGCGCGACGGTCATTTCGACAGGGACCGAATGCTTGCCTGCATGCAGGACGTATTGGAGCAGAGCCAGCGCGACGGCTTCCCGCTCGCCCGCGTCATGGGCCACGCCGAATGGGCTTCAGGCGATTGGCCCGGGGTAGACGATTTCCTCGAATACGAGTGCCGGCTGAACGACATCATACCGCAATATAAGGATGCCGTAATCTGTCTTTATAATCTGACGAAGTGTGGCGGCAACCTTATCATCGACGTCATACGAACTCACCCGATGATTCTCATCGGCGGCATCGTCCAAGAGAACCCGTTCTTTGTGCCGCCGGATGAGTTTTTGCGAGAATTGCGGGAACGCCGCTCGCCCCGGACTAAAGCAACGGCCTGAAGTTACCTAACGATGGAAGCGAAGGTGGAACACACAGCATCATCTCAAGTGTGGTGTCATATTGCTTTCCGTTAAAACCAAGCGAGATGACGAAATGGTTCGGGTCAATTTTCGCACGCGTTTGATCGCTGTGACGAATTTTGGATAATCCTCGAAGACCAGCCAGCGCCTATACGAGCAGTGGCAGGATTTTGGAGTGCCTCTTTCGAGGGAGGAAAGAAGAGTGGCGCGTCGAGCGCTGGATCGCTAGACTTTCACAGGTGTGATTGCCTCACGCAGATCTTTGGAGTTGAGAATGCCGAAGGCAGATTTTGGATTGCCACGAGTGGCGCCGGGCGTCTGGCGGTACGGTCTCTCTGTTTTATTGGTCGCGATCTGCACCGCGGTTACGTTCCCGCTGCAAAGCTTCGGCGTGCGAACCTCCCTCTTTTTTCCGGCGGTGCTGCTAGCGACGTGGTTTGGCGGCACGGGACCAGGACTCCTCGCTGTCTTGCTCTCGACTTTGTCGATCAACTTCTTCTTCACCGAACCGTTCTTCGCATTTGAATTTAGCGTTCGGGATATTCCGACCACGGTCGCATTTCTTTTTTCGGCGCTGGTCATTAGCTCATGGAGTGACGCCCGCAAACGCGCCGAGAATCGCCTCCGCGAGAGCGAATCGGAGCTTCGGAAGGCGCGGAGTGAGCTCGAGGCTAAAGTCGAAGAACGAACCGCGAAACTTTCGCGTGCCAACGAAGAATTGCAGAGTGAGATCATTGAGCGCAAAAGCGCGGAAGCGAAGCTCCGGAGCAGCGAAGGATTTTTAGCTGAGGGACAGAGAATCAGCCACACCGGAAGCTGGAGTTGGAATGTTTCCAGTGGAAAGGTTGCGTGGTCAGAGGAGCATTTCCGGATCTTTGGGTTCGAACCTGAGAAGACTGAGCCATCTTTCCAATTATTTCTGGAGACAGTTCATCCCGAAGATCGATCATTTATTGAGCGAAGTCTCGACGAAGCAGTTCGCGAGAGAAGCGATTTTGACATCGAATTTCGAATCGCGCTTGCGGACGGATCCGTTAAGCATGTCCACGGAGTGGGCCGACCCGTCGACGAGGAGTCTGGCGAAGTCGATCGTTATATTGGTACCACAGTAGACATCAGCGAGCGCAAGCGAGGGGAAGCGTTGTTCGCCGGTGAAAAGCGTCTTCTCGAGATGATAGCCACCGGCATTGCGCTCAAGGACATCCTGAATGCGTTGTGCCTGATCATCGAGGAGTACCGCAGGGGCACGCTTGCCTCCGTTTTGTTGCTTCGTCCTGATGGTCTTCATCTTGATTCCGTGGCGGGGCCAAGTCTTCCCAAGACATGGACGCAGCAGATGGAAAAATTGCCCATTGGACCTTGCGCCGGTTCTTGCGGGACGGCGGCATATCGCGGATCACCGGTCATAGTCTCCGACATTGCGAGTGATCCGCTTTGGGAAGTGCCGGAGCATCGCGCGGCCGCACTAGGTCATGGGCTGCGAGCGTCCTGGTCAAATCCAATCCTCTCTTCGGAAGGAAAAGTGTTGGGAACGTTCTGCATTTACGGGCGCGAACCGCAAAGTCCAAGCGCGCACGATCTTGGGGTCATGGAGAAGGCGACCCACCTGGCGCGAGTTGCGATTGAACGCGATCGCGCCGAGGCGGCGGTGCGGACAAGTGAGGAAAAGTATCGCGATCTTATCAACGCTTCGCCCGACGCCATCTGCGTCATCGATGCCGATGCCAAATGTGTGTTGGTAAATCCAGCGGGAGTTAACTTGGCGGGACGTCCGGAACGTGAACTGATCGGGAGTTCAATTGCAGAGACCTATCTTCCGGAAGAGCGCTACTTGTTGGTGGATCGACTCGAGAAACTGAAAGCGGAAGGGTCGTTCCGGTTCGAGCGAAAATTCTTGCGGGAAAACGGTGAGGTGATTCCGGTGGAGGTTTCTTTGTCGGCGCTGCGCGGCCGGTATTACCAGGCGATCATCCGAGACATTAGCCAGCGTAAGCGGCGCGAAGCGCTCTTGGCCGGAGAAAATCGAATTCTTGAGATGCTGGCAAAAGGCAATTCGTTAGGCGACATCCTCGATCTCTTATGTCTGCTGGTGGAAGAGCAATCGACCGGGGTCCTGGCCTCCATCTTATTAATGGATGCAAATGGCAAGCAGTTGCGACACGGCGGAGCGCCGAATCTTCCGAAAGCTTATACGGAAGCGATCGACGGAGCTTTCATTGGGGCTTCTGTCGGCTCGTGTGGAACGGCTGCTTACCGCGCCGAACAGGTAATTGTCTCCGACATTGCGACCGATCCATTGTGGGCTGATTTCCGCGATCTGGCCTTGGCGCATTCGCTCCGCGCGTGTTGGTCCACGCCGATCTTTTCCTCCGAAGGCAAAGTGATCGGGACGTTTGCCATGTACTATCGGGAGCCGCGGAGCCCGAGCCGACGTGAGCAGGACACGATCAAGCACATTACTCATCTCGCCGGCATCGCCATTCAACGTAAGCTCGCAGAAACGGCCCGACGGGAGAGCGAAGCCTATCTGGCCGAAGCGCAGCGGCTCAGCCACACCGGGAGTTGGGCCTGGGCGCCGGCCACCGGTGAAATCAGATATTGGTCGGAAGAAACTTATCGTGTGCTTGGTTTCGATCCCGAGGCCGGGCCGCCGCGGTTCGAAAAATTCTTTGGGCGCCTTTGCCCTGAGGACCAGAACAGAGTCAGAGAACTGTTCGGAAAAGCGATTGCCGAAAAAGCGGACTTCGAAACAGACTATCGAATTGTTCACCCGAACGGCGACGTCAAGGACATCCACGCGGTGGGACATCCGGTTAGCGATGAGGCCGATCATTTTGTGGAGTTCGTGGGCACGGTTATCGATATTACTGAGAGCAAACGCGCCGAAGAAGCGCTGCGCGCGTCCGAGCAAGTGGCGCGCGGACAAGTTGAGGCGCTGGCGCAGAGTTTGGACGTTTTGGCAACTGCGCCCGCGCCGGACAAGTTCATTGGGCAAATGCTGAGTACGATTGGCCGCCTCTTGAACGCGCAAAGCGTGACCTTGTGGTTATTCGACGAATCGAATGACTCACTTGTCTTGCGCTTAATGGCCGACGGCAGAAAAGTGGCCGCACCTGATCCGGAGCATCCATTCATGAAGGATCCGATGTCTTGGAAACAGAACCCAGCAATTCAGGAACTGCTTTTCACGGCAGGTCCGGTGGTCTGCGAAGACATTGAGACAGATCCGCGCGTCAACGGCGAGTACCGCGAGTATTTGAAGCGGAAAGGAGGAAAAAGATTTTTGGCAGTTCCGATTTTGGTGCGTGGACAGGTTAGGGGTTTTGTCGGAATCCGACATTCCGACCGTGCAGCCTATCGGCCGGAGGAGATTGAATTAACCCAAGCGCTTGCCCATCAAGTCATGCTTGCCATTCAACTCAACGAGCTTGCCGATCAAGGTCAGCGAGCTGCGGTGTTCGAAGAGCGAAACCGGATGGCGCGGGACATTCACGATACGCTCGCACAAGGTTTTACAGGTGTGATTGTGCAATTGGAAGCAGCCGAGGATGCGTTTTCGTGCGGCTGCCGCAAAGAAGCGAACGATCATTTGCATCGCGCCGGCGAACTGGCTCGGCGGAGCCTCAGCGAAGCGCGCAGATCAGTGCACGCGTTGCGACCGCAAGCTTTGCAAGAACACAATTTCTGGGAAGCGCTTAAAGGTATTATTAAGAACACCACCTTTGGCACGGCGCTTCATACAAGATTTGAAGCACAAGGAAAGCTACCGAAGCTTCCCCGGCCCTGGCAGGAAAATCTTCTGCACATAGGACAGGAAGCTTTGACCAACACACTCAAATACGCTCGCGCTCGCAACTTCGAGACGCGACTGAGCTACAAGGCGAAGGAACTTTCTCTGGAACTTCGTGACGACGGTCACGGCTTCAGAGTGAAAGAGCGACATGATGGTGTTGGCCTCACCGGAATGCGCGAGCGGGTCGAACAGATGGGCGGCGAATTGAAAATAAGTAGTTCACGCGGCAAAGGTACGAAGATTACCGTAGTATTGCCCTTTAACGGAGAATCGATGTCATGACATCCAAAAAGAAAGCGGCGTCGAAGTCTAAAAAGTCTGTGAAGTCTGCGGCGAAGAAAGCAGCGAAAGTTGAAGATTCAAAAAAGCCTCGGATCGCCGTGCTCATCGCAGACGATCACAGCGTAGTCCGCGAAGGCCTGGCTTCGCTCATAGGTCGAAAAGCGGACATGACCGTTATCGCCGAGGCGGGCAACGGACGCGAAGCAGTGGAGCTTTGGAAGCAGCATCACCCCGATGTGACGCTACTCGACTTACGAATGCCCGAGCTCGATGGCGTTGGCGCCATCAAAGAGATTCGGGCCAGCAATGAGAACGCGCGAATTATCGTGCTGACGACATTCGACGGCGACGAAGATATTTTTCGTGCGATTCAGGCGGGAGCGAAAGGCTATCTGCTCAAGGACGTTCCTCGTGAAGCGCTGATGGATTGCATCCGTCGGGTGCACGCCGGCGAAACTTGTGTTCCCGTGCATCTCGCGGCCAAGCTTGCAGAACGTGTCAGCGGCGAAACGTTGAGCGGACGTGAGATCGACGTGCTCAAACTGATGGCTCTAGGAAAGAGCAACAAAGAGATCGGCTCCGCCCTTTTTATCAGTGAAGGCACTGTGAAATCGCATGTGAAGGCGATCTTCGCCAAGATGAATGTCATCAGTCGGACAGAAGCTGTGGCGAGCGCCACGCGCCGTGGCCTGATTCAGTTGTAGGCACATCTTCTAATTGTAGGGCGTCTGTGTCAGACGCCGTTCTATCTCGAAAGAGGGAGTGCGGTCCACCTCGCGAGTGGTAACCAAAAATCCGCCGTACGCGAAATAGCGGCAGTCTGATCATTGCCGATCTTTTACGCCATGAAGACGAATTCTCTTCCGAGGAGGCCCGACGAGATCCGCTCTTACGCCCAACTTCAGCGACAAATACACGACGCGTTGCGCGTCGAGCATCCAGAGTGGGTTAAGGCCAACGGTGATTGTCCGACGTGCGAATCTTACGAATCGCGCCTTGCTGAGTTGCTCGGACTTTCTTCGCCGAAAAAGGATCGGTCGGTCGCCTAGCTACCGCACCACGAAAAGAACGAGAAATTTTGGGTATGAATACAGAGAATCATGCGCCTTGGCGTCTGCGAAAACGAGGTTGGCTCTCCTTGCGAGAGGCGATTCCACTTTGGTTCGCCATTTCCAGCCCGTTAACTGGCTTAATCCTCGGATTGCTCGGTGCATGGTTTGTGACGTGGCTGACCAGTTAGCAATCGTAGCCGAAACAACCTATCACCGGAGAAACTATGAATAAGGTAATCGAAGCAGACTTCTTTCCCCGGAATTCCGACGAGTTGTCCCCGCCATTTTCAATTGGCGTCTCGGGAGTTACCGGAAAAGCGGCGGATCCTGATTGTCGATAACGACCGCGACACCACTCACCTGGTCAAAATTCTTCTCGAAAGGGCCGGTAACTATCTCGTGCTGGAAGAGAACGATGCCACCAAGGCTCATCAGAGTGCGCGCAGCTTCGGACCGGACCTAATCTTGCTCGATGTTGTGATGCCAGAGACCGACGGAGGCGAAGTAGCGGCACGAATCCAAGCCGACTCCGAACTGCAAAACACGCCAATCATATTTCTCACGGCGCTGGTGACCCGAGCCGAAGCAAAAAGTGGTCTAAATATACAAGGCCATCCATTTCTCGCCAAGCCCGTCAGCATTCCTGAGTTGATCAATGCGATTGAGAGACGTCTTCCAGTGCGAACAACGTCTCACGTTCTCTCCCGAAGGAGAGACCACGGAACGCCACTTACGTAGCACCGTAAAATCCTACGGATGCGCAGTGACTGCGAAGCGGATCGGCTGCGAGGTTTATGTTATGAAAAAGAATAGATTATTTGGTTTAATAGGTACCGCTGTCGTAGGCCTTTGTTCGACAGCGTGGGCGGGTCCTCACGGCGGTGGTGGGGGTTTTGGTCGTGGCGGCCACTTTGGTGGAGGCGGTTTTGGTGGCGCCGCATTTCACGCAGCTCCGCAGAGGTTCGGGGCCACTCATTTTGCCGGTAGAAGTTTCGGCGGATCAACCGGTGCATTCCGATACTATAACGGAGGCAGCCGCACGCCTGCTGCTCGGACATACCAATTCAGCGGACCGGGAAACCAATCGATGAAATCGTATGCCGGCAAGAACGCAACCGTTGCTCGCCAACAGAATCGATCGGCATCCCTAACAAGGCAAAACATGAGGACCTCGAATGCGCAGTCGTCGGTGGCAGTCCGGAGGGCGATTGACAATCATCGGGTGTTTGCGCGTCACGATGGCAACTGGCACCATGATTGGGACAGGCATCGCGCCCACTTTGATCACGGTCGCGTCTTTGTTTTTACCGACGGCTTCTGGTGGGGACTTTACCCATGGGATTACTATCCTTATTACGGTTACGGCTCGGATCCCTCGGATTACTACGGCGATCCCTACGGCTACGATGACTATCCGAACGACAGTTCCGACTCTTACACCCAGGACCCATATAGCTACTACAATGGCTACACTGCCCCAGCTCAAAGTGGCAACGGCATTGTCAGCTCCGTCCAGTCGCAGCTGGCGAAACGTGGATATTACCGCGGCGCGGTCGACGGAGTGCTCGGTGACCAAACCGAGGCGGCTATCGCCCGTTATCAAGAGGACAATGACCTGAGCGTAACAGGGGTAGTTACGGCGGCGACGCTTCAATCGCTCGGATTAGCGCGGCCGACGAGCTAGCGAGAACAGCGTTTCGGGACCATGAAACTTCTCAAACACAACAAATGAAGCGAAGCAAAATGGAAAATGGAGAACTAAACGGAAAAGTTGCGTTCGTTACCGGCGCGAATCGCGGACTCGGTTTGGAGACTGCGCGCGAGCTCGGCAAGCAAGGTATCGTTGTAGTTCTCGGGTCACGCGATGCGAAAAAGGGCGAAGCCGCAGCTGCGAAGCTTCGTGATGAAGGCATTACTGCGGAAAGTCTGGGCTTTGATGTTACCAGATCGCAGGACCATCAGAAGGCTTATGATTACTTCGCCAAAAAGTACGGGCGGCTGGACATTCTGGTTAATAACGCGGGCGTCTTGAAGGAGAACCAAATTTCGGCAGCTGGCTCAGGGTCAAACCCTGTCAGTGCGGTATCGCCGGAGATCCTGCGCGAAACATTCGAAACGAATTTCTTTGCGCCCGTTGCGTTGACTCAAAAACTGTTGCCGCTCATACGCAAGGCGCCGGAAGGCCGAATTGTGAATGTTTCCAGCATCCTGGGTTCTCTCACGTTGCATTCCGATCCGAACTCGCCAATTTACGCGTTCAAGACTTTCGCTTACGACGCATCGAAAGCTGCGCTAAATGCGTTCACGGTGCATCTCGCCTACGAACTTCGCGACAACAAAATCAAAGTGAACTCCGCGCACCCCGGCTGGGTGAAGACCGAGATGGGCGGGCCCAATGCGCCGATGGAAGTCAGTGAAGGAGGCAAGACCAGCGCCCAATTAGCCACACTTGCCGATGACGGTCCGAGTGGTGGGTTTTTCCATCTCGGGAAGCCACTTCCGTGGTAAAATCACAAAAACGAAAGAAGCAAAATGAAAAATGGAAAACTAAATGGAAAAGTTGCAGTAGTAACAGGGGCGTCGAAAGGAATCGGCGCGGGCATAGCGAAAGAGTTCGCGGCGCACGGTGCGTCCGTGGTCGTGAACTATGCTTCTGCAAAGCATGATGCAGATCGCGTGGTCGATGAAATTAGTAAGGGCGGCGGAAAAGCGGTCGCGGTTCGGGGCAATGTCGCGAAGAAGGCAGAAGTCGATGGGCTCTTCGCTGAAGCGGAGAAAGCTTTCGGAAAAATCGATATCCTGGTCAACAACGCCGGCGTTTACGAATTCGTGCCGCTCGAAGAAGTGTCCGAGCAACAGTTTCACAGAATGTTCGATGTGAACGTTCTTGGCATGCTTCTCGCCACTCAGGAAGCACTCAAGCATTTCAATTCCGACGGCGGAAGCATCATCAACATCGGTTCGCTTGCCAGCTCGCTCACTCCGCCTACCGCAGTCGTTTACAATGCCACGAAGGGCGCCGTGGACGCTATCACGCGGACGCTCGCAAAGGAACTTGGCCCGAAGAAAATCCGAGTGAACTCCATCAATCCAGGCATGGTGGTGACTGAAGGAGCCGTAGCTGGCGGGTACACCGAAGGCGATATGCGGAAAATGTTTGAGTCGCAGACGCCGCTCGGTCGCGTCGGCCAAACCGAGGACATCGCGCCCGCGGCAGTATTCTTCGCTTCAGATGATTCCAAATGGATCACCGGAGAAACGCTTCTAATTGCGGGAGGTCTGCGTTAGATTTGAATAGCAAATGATTCAATAACAGAGCAAACTTACATCATGAAAACAAAATTCCTCGGGCTCGCCCTTGCTGCGAGCGTCGCCACGATTGCTCAAGCAAATCCAGGAAGCGTTCACCGTGGTGGAGGAGGTTTTCACGCAGGCACAGGGGGATTTCACGGACGCGCAGTTGCACATAGTGCTCCGGCCGTTCACGCTCCGATGCGGGCCGGCGGTTTTTCATCCTTCCACTCGACGCCGATGCGAGCACACGGCAGTAGACCGCTTTATTCAGGCCAACGCTATTCCTCGTTTGGAAGGCGTTCGTCACCATCGTCCGCGTATCGGCGGCCTTACATTTCTTCGAGTCGAGGTTCGTTCACGCGTTCGGGTCCATACACGGTGGCAACTATCCCGCAAGGCAATCGTATCGCGCCATTCGCGAATCACAGAAATCCAGCTGTCACAAACGCGCGGAACCAGCGAAACACCGGAACCCAGTTCCGGAACGGAAATAATCTCCGAAATGCAAACAATCTTCGGAATGGAAACAATCATCTTCGTGCCGGCTGGCAAAAAAACGTTTTCGGACAGCGCTCAGGGAATTGGCATCGCGACTGGGACCGTCACAGTGACCATTGGTGGAATGGTCACCGATGCTGCTTCGTTAATGGATCGTGGGTGATCTTCAATGTGGGATTTTATCCGTGGTGGCCTTCGTACTACACGGACGATTACTACTACGACTATGGCTTTCCGAATGATGGCTACGGCTCATCGACCTACGGGTACGGTTATCCCTATTCGTACAATTACGATCCCGGCTACTACGACTCCGGCGATTACCAAGGCCAGATGGATTACGATCAAAACAGCTATCCCGATCAATCGCAGGGCTACTACGATTCCACTGTTTACCAAGCTGAAGCGTACTACGATCCGAATGGCGACAGCGATCAATCGCAATCAAACTATTCGATCGTTGTCACAGCGCAGGAGCGACTCGCACGGCAAGGGTATTACCATGGTGAGACAGACGGTGCGCAGAGCTCTGAGATGCAGAAAGCCGTCAAGCGTTATCAAATCACCAACGGCTTGCGCCCTACTGGCTACCTCGACAGCGAGACGCTAGGCGTAATGGGGTTACGAAAAGGTGCGAGTTACTAATACGAATAAGAAAAGCATGATGCCGATGGAGCATTACGATGAAAAGACCTAATTCGAAAAAGACCATAGAACTTTTGCAGAGGCGGGATGCGCCGCTGGAGACGCGAACCGATCTCTCGCATGCGGCGGTTAAGGATATCAGCGCAGCGATGAACGCCATTCTCGCGGATGTGTTCGCGCTTTATGTGAAAACAAAAAATTTCCATTGGCACATGAGCGGTCCGCACTTCCGCGATTACCATTTGCTCCTCGACGAACACGCCGACCAGCTTTTCGCGATGACCGATCCAATCGCAGAGCGAGTTCGAAAGATCGGCGGGCTTACCCTGAGATCAATCGGCAACATTTCTCGCACTCAACGCGTGCTCGATAACGATGCGGAATACGTCGAGCCATTGGACATGCTTGCCGAGTTGGCAGACGACAACAAGACATTGGCTGCGCGCCTGCGCGAGACGCACAACGTCTGCGACGAACATCGTGACGTTGCGACCGCGAGCCTGATCGAAGTTTGGATCGACGAGACCGAGCGACGGACCTGGTTCCTTTTCGAGGCTACGCGTCCACGAAATTGAGATTTCGTGTAATTGCGCGTGAAAAATCGCCTTCGCTTTGCTGTCTACGCTTTCGCACTTTTATTGAGCGCCTCGTTGAATGGCGCAAATGAAACCGCCATCGCTTCGCGCACTGCGACCGTCGATGGCGTTAAATTGTACTATTTGACGGCCGGTCGCGGACCGACGGTCATTCTTCTCCACGGGTACACACAGACGTCGCGCATGTGGAAGGCGATCATTCCGTTTCTGGCGAACAAATTTACCGTGATCGCGCCCGATCTTCCCGGAATCGGCGAATCGGAAATTCCGGCGTCCGGGCTCGACATGAAGACGTCTGCCATCCGCATTCACGCGCTCGCCAAGTCGTTAGGCGTAGAAAAAGCGAGCGTCGTCGGTCACGACATCGGTCTTATGGTCGCTTACGCCTACGCCGCCCAATTCCCGGCTGAAACCGAGAAACTTGTTTTGATGGATGCATTTCTGCCAGGCGTAACCGATTGGGAAGCTGTCTATAATAATCCCAGAATCTGGCATTTTCGTTTCAACGGCCCGACGCCCGAGGCATTAGTGCGCGGCCGCGAGCGAATTTATTTCGAGCATTTTTGGAATGACTTCGCGGCGGACAAGAATCGCTCGCTCTCCGAAGCCGATCGCGCGGGCTATACTGCGGCCTATTCTCGCCCCGGCAGAATGCGTGCAGGCTGGGCCTACTTTGTTTCGTTCATGCAGGCCGCAAAAGATTTCGAACAGTTGTCTCGAACAAAATTGACGATGCCGGTCCTGGCCATCGGGGGTGAAAAAGCCAATGGCGATGTTTTGGGGCAGCAAGCGCATGCAGTCGCTTCGGACGCAAAAGTCGTCATTCTGAAAAATACCGGTCACTGGGTACTCGAAGAAAACCCTAAAGAAACAACTGACGCATTAATAAACTTTCTGTGAGAGCTAAATAACAACAAGAGAAAATTCCAATGCCATACATAACTGTCGGAAAAGAAAACGGAGCGAACATCGACATCTATTATAAAGACTGGGGCAAAGGTCAGCCTATCGTTTTCAGCCACGGCTGGCCGCTGTCGGCCGATGACTGGGATACGCAGATGCTGTTCTTCCTCAAACACGGCTATCGCGTCATCGCCCACGACCGACGCGGCCACGGCCGGTCCACACAGACGAGCGACGGCCACGACATGGATCATTACGCCGACGACCTTGCAGCTTTGACCGCGCATCTTGATCTAAAAGATGCCGTGCACGTTGGTCATTCGACCGGCGGTGGTGAAGTGGCGCATTATTTAGGACGGCATGGCGAAAGCCGGGTTGCGAAGGCTGCGCTGATCAGCGCGGTGCCGCCGCTGATGGTGAAGACGGAGAAAAATCCCGGAGGTCTTCCAAAAGAAGTGTTCTATGGATTGCAGGCGCAGCTGGCTGCCAACCGAGCTCAGTTCTACTACGATCTGCCGGCGGGTCCATTCTATGGCTTCAACCGGCCGGGCGTCAAAGCTTCGGAGCCGATCATCTGGAACTGGTGGCGCCAGGGCATGATGGGCGGCGCGAAGGCGCATTACGATGGGATCGTCGCCTTCTCACAGACTGATTTCACTGAAGACCTAAAGAAGATCACGGTGCCGGTCCTCGTGATGCATGGCGACGACGATCAGATCGTTCCCTACGCCGACGCCGGACCATTGTCGGCAAAGCTCCTAAAGAACGGGACGCTCAAGACCTACAAGGGTTTTCCTCATGGCATGCCCACAACTCAGGCAGACACGATTAACGCCGACCTACTCGCGTTTATCAAAAGTTAAGGACTCCCGCCGACAACTTCCACCCCGATGCAGATCCGGATTCGGCGGTTCAGGACAAAAAACCAGTCCTGCCGGTTCTGTGTTCGACAATTCAGTTCACGATCAACCATAATGAATTGATGAAACGGCTTCCTGTTCTCGGCGCGTTCCTGATTTGTGTCTCATTTGCTGCAAGCTGTTCGCGCAAGCCGGTTCAGGCTCCGGCAAACGCCCCGGAAGTCCTTGTGACAACGGTCGCGCCGCAAGATGTACCGCGCGTGCTGGAACGCGTGGCGACTCTGGATGGTTTCATCAACGCCAACATCAACGCGCAGGTTCAAGGCTACATCGTTTCGCGCGACTACCAGGAGGGCGGCGTGGTAAAGAAGGGCGATCTCCTTTTTCAGATCGATTCCCGGCCATTCGAAGCCGCGTTGGCGCAGGCCAGGGGAACACTGGCAAAAGACAAAGCCAACCAGGTAAAAGCAGACGCGGACGAAAAGCGCGCGTTCGATTTGTTTAAGAAGAAGGTGATCAGCGACCAGGAGCGCGATACAGCCACCGCCGCCGCCCAGGCGGGCAGAGCAAACATCGAAGCCGACGAAGCGGCCGTGATGCAAGCCGAGCTAAATCTAGGCTACACGCGGGTCATTTCGCCAATCGATGGCGTCGCTGCCATCGCTACCGCGCAGGTAGGCGATCTTGTCGGACCTAGCACCGGAACGCTAACGACGGTTTCTCAAATTGACCCGATCAAGGCTATTGTCACCGCGGGTGAAGCACCTTTCACGGATTTCGTTACTCGCCACCCCGATCCCACTGAGCGTGCCGAATATGTGAAGACCCTCCAGTTCGAATTGATCCTCGGCAACGGCAGCGTGTACCCGCAAAAAGGAAAATTCTATGCACTTGATCGCAGTCTTGATCCGAAGACTGGCTCGATCCGCTACGAAGTGACGTTTCCAAATCCAGGAAATATTTTGCGGCCCGGACAGTTCGGGAAAGTGCGTTTCGTAGCCGATCTGAAAAAGGGCGCAATGGTGATTCCGCAGGAAGCGGTGAACGAGTTGCAGGGCAACTTTCAAGTCGCGGTTGTCGATCAGAACAACAAGGTCAGCATTCGTCCGGTGAAAATGGGCGAACGCATTGGCGCCATGTGGGAAGTCACGGAAGGTTTGAAGCCAGGCGACAAAGTTGTTGTGCAAGGACTCCAAAAAGCGCGCGAAGGATCGACAGTCAGCGCAAAAGACTGGACCCCTCCCGCCGACGCGTTGGTTTCAAAAGCGGACCAGCAAAAAAAGCCCTAAGAAATGTCCGAGTTCTTCGTCAGGCGTCCGATCGTCGCGATCGTAATCGCGATTCTGATGACACTGATTGGCGGCGTTTGCATTTTGGCCTTGCCGATCGCGCAGTATCCGAAAATCGCGCCGCCGGAGATTCAGGTGCAAACGCACTACACCGGGGCGGACGCGTTGACCATCGAGGAAGCGGTCGCGGCGCCGATCGAGCAGCAGATGAGCGGCGTCGACAACATGAACTACATGTATTCGATCAACTCGAACAGTGGCGACATCCGATTGATCGTGAATTTCGACGTCGCAACCGACCCGAACATCGATCAAGTCCTGACGCAGCTCCGGGTGTCGCAAGCGCAATCGCAACTGCCCGCCGACGTGAATAACTACGGCCTGACCGTTAAAAAATCGACAACGGCGCCACTGATGCTGGTCGCGCTATACTCGCCCAAAGGCAGCTACGACGGAACATTTCTCGCCAATTACGGCTACATTAATCTCTTTGATCCACTGACACGCGTGCCGGGAATTGGCAATGTGCAGATTTTCGGCGCGGGCCAATACGCTATGCGCCTGTGGGTCAAGCCGGACCAGCTCGCGAAGCTCGGCATAACTGTGCCGGACATCATCACCGCAGTGCAAAAGCAGAACACGGTGAATCCCGCTGGCCAGATCGGCGGCGAACCAATTCCAAGCGGACAGAAATTCACTTATGCCGTGCGTGCCCAGGGACGACTGCAAACGCCGGAGGAATTTGGCGAGATAGTCGTTAGGGCGAACCCGGACGGTTCATTTGTGCGGGTCAAAGACATCGCGCGGATTGATCTGGGCGCGCAAACTTACAACTTGAGAGGCAGGCTCAACGGACAACCCTCGGCGATTCTCGCTGTGTATCAGTTGCCCGGAACCAACGCCGTTAAAGCCGCGGAAGGCGTGCGCAAGCTAATGGCGGAAGCGAAGCAACGTTTTCCGGCGGACATGGATTTCGTCGTCTCGCTGGATCAAACCCTCTCGGTTACTGAAGGATTGAACGACATCGTTAAAACGTTGTTCGAGGCGCTCGCGCTGGTCGTCATCGTCGTCTTCATTTTTTTACAAGGGTGGCGCGCTACGCTGATTCCATTGTGCGCGGTGCCGGTGTCGTTGCTCGGCACGTTTGTAGTGTTCCCGTTGTTCGGATTCTCGATCAACACGCTTTCGCTTTTCGG
>Ga0209156_10002086_pt1 | contig 15885 bp, 14 predicted proteins | sample GraSoiAngelo_124_FD_185881 | JGI IMG/M metagenome (GOLD analysis project Ga0209156, IMG submission 185881) | Grasslands soil microbial communities from the Angelo Coastal Reserve, California, USA - 14_0927_05_20cm (SPAdes) (version 2) | ecosystem: Environmental > Terrestrial > Soil > Grasslands...
GGGAGGAGCTGCCGTAATGCACGACGACTGGCTGAAACAGATCGAGCAGGAGCTCGACGGCGAGCTCAGTCTGCCCGAGCGGGCGGCCCTGGCGCGTCATCTCGCGGGCTGCCGTCACTGTGCCGAGTCGCGCGTGAGCCACATCGAAATGCGCGTGGCGTTCGCGCGATCGGCCGGACAGCCCCACGCTCACACCGTCCCCCGGCCGGCGATCCGCGGGCGGACTCTGGCGGTGTGGATGCTTCTCAGCCTCATCGCCGGCGCGGCCGCGGGCTGGTCTGCGCACGTGCAGTGGGGCGGGCCCGGCCCGACCTCGCGCGAGGCGACGCGTGCGCTGTTCGTGGCGCAGTAGCGCCTGGACGGCGGCGCTCCTCGCCGTGCTCCCCGTTGCGCCCGCGGGGTCCCAGGCGCCCACCTACCGCCTGTCGTACCGCCTGCGCGTGGTCGAGCGCGACGGTGTCGACACCGCGACCCTCGCTACGGCCGTGGTGAGCGGGCCGCCCGAGACCACGCTCCGTCTGTCGCTGCGGGTCGAGACGGCGGAGCTACAGGGGCTGCTCGGGACCCTCCCCGAGCCGGATACGGTGAACCTGGCCGGGATGTTTTTCAGCCGGCGGCCGGCGGGCCGATCGCGCCGGGGGCTGCCGCTGTTCGAAGAGGACAGCTACCGCCGCTGGGCGCGTCTGGTGTGGGGCGGCACGACGCGACTCTATCCCTTCGGCGCGGAGTGGGCCGGCCAGCGCCGCGCGCTGTGGGTGGAGATCACGGTCGACCGCGAGTTCGCCGCCGGTGAAACCCGGCCCAACGAAGAAGTGACGCTCGTGGACTCCGCCGTCGCGTTCAACGCGCGGGCCGTGGTGCCGCCGCGCCGCGTCACGGTGCGACTGAGCCTGGTGCGGGGGGATACCGCCAGCAGCCCGCGCGCGCTCGACCTGATCCCGGAGGCGCCCGGGCGCCGGGTGAGCTTCACCTTGGGGGGCCGGGCGTCGGCGTTCGACGTCACGCTCGAGCGCCCCGAGCCGCCCCGCACGGGCCGCGACAGCGCGCTCGCGACCGACGCCGACGTGGTCTGTCTGCGGCTCGTCGTCCCCGGCTCGGATGAGCCGGCCCGGGTCCGCTGCGGGCGGCTCGACAACGTGGCCCGCCGGCTCGCCCTGCAGGCGGGTGACACGGTCGTCGCCACGTTCTCCTGGCCGGGCGCGCGCTGACTGTCATATTTCGGACGCCATGGCCCCCCCCGCCCCCCGCCGCCCCCGGAAGCAGCGGCTCGACCCTGCCATCTTCCATCTCCCCGTCGAGCGGATGCGGGAGGGCTACTACTCCGACAAGTACTTCGTGCGCGCGCGCGATGTGCTCCTCAAAGACCGCCACCGGCCGTGTGTGACGATGCAGGTGTTCGGCAAGGCGCACGCGTTCCTCGGCGGCATCGACGAGGCGATCGCCATCCTCAAGCTGTGCAGCATGGACTGGAGCGAGCTCCAGGTCTCCGCCTTGTACGACGGGGACGAGATCGAGCCGTGGGAGACGGTGCTTCTCATCGAAGGACCGTACGACGCGTTCGCCCACCTGGAAACCCTGTACCTGGGGGTGCTGGCACGGCGCACCAGAGTCGGCACGAACACGCGACGCGTGGTCGAGGCCGCGAGGCCGAAAGAGGTGATGTTCTTTCCGGCGCGGCACGACCATTGGCTGGTGCAGACCGGAGACGGCTACGCCGCCCACATCGCGGGGGCGATCGGCGTGTCGACCGACGCGCAGGCGTCGTGGTGGGGGTCGGAAGGCGTCGGCACGGTGCCGCACGCGCTGATCGCGGCGTATCACGGCGATACGGTGCAGGCATCGCAGAAGTTCGCGGAGCTGATGGACCCGAGCGTGCGGCTCATCACCCTGGTGGACTTCGACAACGATTGCGTCGGCACCTCGCTCAAGGTGGCGCGTGCCCTGGGGTCGCGGCTGTACGGCGTGCGGGTCGACACGGCCGAAACGCTGGTGGACAAGTCCGTGATTCCCGAGATGGGCACCTTCAAGCCGACCGGCGTGAACCCGCAGCTCATCTGGAACGTGCGGCGCGCCCTCGATCGGGAGGGCTTCCAGCACGTCAAGATCGTGGTGTCGGGCGGCTTCACGGTCGAGAAGATCCGCCAGTTCGAAGAGCAGGGGGTGCCCGTCGACATGTACGGCGTCGGGTCGAGCCTGTTCCAGGGGCGCTTCGACTTCACCGCCGACGTCGTGCGGGTGGAGGGCAAGCCGTGCGCTAAGGTGGGCCGCGGCTATCGCCCCAACCCGCGGCTCGAGCGCGTGGAGTGACCGCGCCGCCCTTGCGTTCCCGGTCGGACTGCATATTTTTCCGCTGACGTGAATAATCATGCAAGCGTCCCGATCGGTGTCCTCGGGGCCTCGGGGTACGTCGGGCAGGAGCTGCTGCGCCTCCTCGCCGGCCACCCCGGGGCCTCGGTGGTCTTTGCCACCGCGGAGTCCGCGGCGGGCGAGCTCGCCTTCGGCCACCGCCTGGTGCGCGCCGACGATGCGCCGCTCGCGCGCGCCGCCATCGTGCTCTCCGCCCTCCCGCACGGCGTGTCGGGGCGCTACGTGCACGCGGCCCGCGCGGCCGGCAAGCGCGCGGTGGACCTGTCGGCCGATTTCCGCCTGTCCCCCGAAGCCGTGTACGGGCTGACCGAGGTGGCGCGGCCCCGCGTGGCCGCCGCCGAGCTGGTGGCGAATCCCGGGTGCTATCCGACGGCGGCCCTGCTCGCGCTGTTGCCGCTGGCGCGCGAGGGGCTGATCGACGCGGCGCGCGAGGTGGTGATCGACGCCGCCTCCGGCGTGACCGGCGCCGGCCGGGCGCCGCAGCGCGAGCTCATGTTCGGCGAGGTGGCGGAGGACTTTCGGGCCTACGCGGTCGGAAACGAGCACCGCCACCTCCCCGAGCTCCTGGCCGCGCTGGCGCGCGAGAGCGGCTTCAGCGGGGACCTCGTGTTCACCCCCCACCTGCTGCCCGTGAAGCGAGGCATCCTCGAAACGATCCACGTGCCGCTCACGCGCCCGCTCGATCAGACGACGGCCGAGGAGCTGTACCTGGCCGCCTACGAGGGCGAGCCTTGCGTGGCGATTACCCGCGGCACGCTGCCGTCCTTGAAGGACGTCGTGTACCGCAATCGCGTGGCGATCGGCGTCGCGCCGGTGGCGCACGTCCGCCGGCCGCGGCTCACGCTGATCGCCGCGATCGACAACCTCGTCAAGGGCGCGGCGGGGCAGGCGATCCAGAACATGAACGTGATGCTGGGGTTGCCCGAGACGGCGGGGCTGGCGTGTTGACGCGCGAGCGGGAGAAATGCAGTCGTCTCGTCGTTCACAGGCTAAAGCCTGTGCTCGGCACTGCACTACGCTTAAGCGTAGTGATTCGCCGAGCGCACGCTTCAGCGTGTGATCACACACGGAGCGCGCTTTAATGCTTTCGGTACGCGTGGTGAAACTGGGCGGCAACGAGCTCGATCGTCCCGAGTGGCTCGCCGCGTGCGCCGATGCGCTGCGCACGGTCGGCCCCGTGGTGCTGGTGCACGGTGGTGGAGCAGCCGTGAGCGCCCTGTCGCGGCGGCTCGCCCTCCCGGTCGAAAAGCGCGACGGCCGCCGCGTCACCACCCCGGAAGTGGCGGAGGCCGTGGAGATGGTGCTGGCGGGGCCGGTGAACCGCGCGCTGGTGGCGGCGTTGCGCCACGCCGGGCTCGACGCCATCGGGCTCTCGGGCGTGGACGGCGGCCTGTTGACGGCGCAGCGCGCCGCGGGCGGCCTGGGGCACGTCGGCGAGATCGTCGCCGTGCGCGTCTCGCTGCTCCACAGTTTGCTGCTGGCGGGACTCACGCCCGTCCTCGCGCCGATGGCGCCCCCGGCCGAGGGTGGCCTGCCCTTGAACGTCAACGCGGACGACGCCGCGGCGGCCGTCGCGGGCGCGCTCCACGCCGCCGAGCTGCTGTTCGTGTCGGACGTGCCCGGGGTCACCGTAGACGGCGCGGTGCAGCCGTCGCTCGCGGCGGGCGAGATCGAGACCCTCATCGAGCTGGGCGCGGCGACCGGCGGCATGGCGGCCAAGCTGCGCGCCGCCGCGACCGCGATCCGCGCCGGCGCCCACGCCGTCCGGATCGGGGACTGGCACGTGCTGGGGCACCCCTCCGCGGGAACGCGCATCCTCCCGCCCGCCGTCAAAGCCGCGTGACCACGGCGGCCGCGCCCAGCGCGCTGCTCGGTGTTTACGCCCCGGTCGGTCCCCGCTTCGTCGGCGGGGAGGGCACCGAGCTGATCGCGGAAGACGGCACGCACTACCTCGACTTCGTCGCCGGCATCGGGGTCAACGCGCTCGGGTACAACCATCCCGTGGTGCGCGCGGCCGTGGAGCACGCGCTCGTTTCCGGGCTCATCCACGTCTCGAACCTGTACCGCACCGAGCCCGCCGAGCGGCTGGCCGAGGAGCTGGTGGCGCGGTCGTTCGCCGATCGGGTGTTCTTCTGCAACTCGGGCGCGGAAGCGAACGAGGCCGCGTTCAAGTTTGCCCGCAAGTGGTCGGGCAAGAGCGAGATCGTCGCCTTCAGCGGCAGCTTCCACGGACGCCTGTTCGCCACGCTCGCCGCCACGGATCGCCCCGAATACCGGAAGCCGTTCGAGCCGCTCGTACCGGGCATTCGCATCGTCCCGCGCGAGGACTGGGCCGCGGTGGACCACGCGGTGTCCGCCTCCCGTACCGCGGCGGTGATCGTGGAGCCGGTGCAGGGGGAGGGTGGCGTACGCCCGATCGACCCGGAGTGGCTGGGCTTCCTGCGTGAGCTGTGCGATTCCCGAGGGGTCGCCGTCATCTTCGACGAGGTGCAGTGCGGCCTGGGGCGGACGGGCACGCTGTTCGCGTACGAGTCGACCGGCGTGGTCCCCGACGTGCTCACGCTCGCCAAGCCGCTCGCCGGCGGTCTCCCCATGGGCGCCGTGCTGCTGCGGGACGCGATCGCCGGCGCGCTCAAGCCCGGCGACCACGCGACGACGTTCGGCGGCGGTCCTCTCGTGGCGAGCGTGGCCCTCGAAGTCGTGCGCACCGTCGCCCAGCCCGACTTCCTGGCCGCGGTGCGGCAGAAGGGCGAGTGGCTGGGCGCCCGGCTGGCTCGGCTCGCCGCGCGCTCGACGAAGGTGCGCGAGGTGCGGGGGCGCGGGCTGATGTGGGGCCTCGACCTCGCCGAGCCGGCGGCACCGTATATCACGGCGGCGCGCGAGCGGGGACTGCTCGTCGTGACGGCGGGGGCGAACGTCCTGCGGCTCCTGCCGCCGCTCGTCATCTCGCCCGAGGAGCTGGAGCGCGGAACGACCATCCTCGAGGAGATTCTGGCGTGAGCGCGCTGCCGATCTTCGGGGAGCAGGGAGCGGGGAGCGGTACCTTACGGCGCGGGCCCGAGGTCCGGCTTGGCACGGAGGGAACCGCTCCCCGCTCCCCGCTCCCCCAGGTGCGTCCGGCTGCCCTCACCGATGTCCCGGCTCTCGAGTCGCTCATGGCCCCTTACGTCGCGACCGGCGACCTGCTGCCGCGCAGCAACTACGATCTGTGCCGGCACATCAAGGAGTATCTGGTCGCCGAGGCGCGGGACGGCGACCTCGTAGGTTGCGGCTCGCTCAAGATCTACTCGCGCGACCTGGCCGAGGTTGCCGGGCTGGCGGTGCGCCGGGATCAGCAGGGCGCGGGCGTCGGCCGCGCCCTGATGGACGCCCTGGTGGCGGAGGCACGCGCCAGCGGCATCGCCGAAGTGCTGGCGCTGACGCGTAAGCCCGCGTTCTTCCTGAAGCTGGGCTTCCAGGCCTCGGAGAAGGAGCACTTCCCGCTCAAGGTCTGGGCGGACTGCGCCCGGTGTCCGAGGCAGAACTGCTGCGATGAGATAGCAGTGGTGCTGAGGCTGTAGGAGAGGCAACAACTAGACGCACAGACGCACAGACGCACAGCGGTAAACAGCTTGAGTGTACAGGGAGTCCCCGCTCACTCCGACTGCTTACCGCGGTGCGTCTGTGCGTCTAGTTGTTGCCACTCCTGCTCCCTGTTGACACTCTCCTGTCTTCCCCGAGAAATTCCCCCAGGCTGGTTTGCGTCAAGGAGCATGAATGCCCCGAGTTATCTTCTGGGACGTCGACACCCAGTACGACTTCATGAAGGCCGACGGCAAGCTGTACGTGCCGCAGGCCGAGCACATCATTCCGAACCTGAAGCGGCTCAGCGACTACGCCCACGGTCACGGCCTCCGGATCGTCGCCAGCGCCGACGATCACGTCGTGACCGATGCCGAGATTTCCGAGCAGCCGGACTGGAAGACGACCTTTCCGGCACACTGTTTGCGAGGGACGCCGGGCCAGAAGAAGATCCCCGAGACCGCGCTGCGCGACCCGCTCGTCATCGAGCCCGCGCGCGGCGACGCGCAGGCGCTCGGCGATCGCCTGCGCGGTCATCGGGGCGACATTCTCCTCCACAAACATCGGTTCGACGTGTTTACCAACGAGAACGTGACGACTGTGCTGAACCTGCTCGACCCCGAAGACATCGTGCTCTACGGCGTCGCCACCGATGTGTGCGACAAGGCGGCGGTGGAGGGCTTGCTCGAGCGGCGGCCCCACACCCGGCTGTTCGTCGTGACGGACGCGATCCGTGGAATCGACCGCGATGCGTCGGAGCAACTGCTGCGGGAATGGGGTGATGAAGGGGTGCGGCTGATCAGAACGAAGGAAATCGTGGAGGAGGGGCTGGTCGAGGCGCTCGCCCGCGCCACGGCATGACGGCGCCCGCGTTCGGGCGCTTTTTTCTGCCCGGCCCGACGGACGTGCATCCGGACGTCCTGGCGGCCATGCAGCGCCCGATGATCGGCCACCGCTCGAGCGCGATGGAGCGGCTGCTCCAGGGGCTCGAGCAGCCGCTCGCCAGGCTGTTCCGCACTTCGCGCACCGTCCTCGTCGGCACGACGTCGGCCACCGGGTTCATGGAGATGGCGGTGCGCAACGGCGTGCGCCAGCGGGCGCTGTCGCTCGTCAACGGGTCATTCAGCGAACGTTTCGCGAAACTGGTCGGCGCCTGCGGCAAGGAGTGCATCCGGCTCGACGTCCCGCTCGGCTGCGCGGTCGAGCCCGATATGTTGCGCGATGCGCTGCGTCGCACCCCGGTGGACGCGGTGACCCTCGTTCATTCCGAGACGTCCACGGGCGTGTTGCAGGACGTCGCGGCCCTGGCCGCGGTGGTGCGCGAGTTCGACGACGTGCTCCTGCTGGTCGACGCCGTGACCTCACTGGCGGGCTCGCCGGTCGAGACCGATCCGTGGGGACTCGACTTCGTGCTCACGGGCTCGCAGAAGGCGCTCGCCCTGCCGCCGGGGCTCGCGCTCGGCGTCGCGTCCGAGCGGATGCTCGAGCGGGCCAAGACCCTGCCGAACCGCGGGCTGTATTTCGATCTCGTGAGCTTCGTGCAGGCGACCACCAAGCACCAGCCGACCAACACACCGGCGATCTCGCTGTTGTACGCGCTCGAGACCCAGCTCGCCCGCGTCGAGCGGGACGGGGGTGTCGAGGCGCGCTGGCGGCGCCACGACGCGATGCGCGCGCGTGTGGAGGCGTGGAGCGAGCAACGCGGCGTGCCGTACGTGCCGCGCGAAGGGCGACGCAGCTGGACCGTGTCGTGTCTCAAGCTGCCCGACGGCAAGAGCTCGAAGACGGTCGTGGGCGGCCTCAAGGAGGCAGGCTGGACCATCGGCGCGGGGTACGGGTCCCTCAAGGACAGCACGATCCGGATCGGTCACATGGGTGATCACACGGTGGGGGCGCTCGAGGAGCTGCTCGCCCAGCTCGACGGGCTGGTGGCGTGACGTTCCGCGTGGTGGTCGCCGATCGCGTGGCGGAAGGCGGGCTGCAGCTGCTCGCCGCCACGCCGGACATCGAGGTGGCGAGCTTCGCCGGGAAGCCGCGGGAAGAGCTGGAGCGGGCGCTTGCCGGGGCGGACGCCCTGATCGTGCGCAGCGAGACGCGGGTCACTGCCGACCTGCTCACGCGCGCCCCGCGCCTCCGGGTGATCGCACGCGCGGGTACCGGCGTGGACAACATCGATGTTCCTGCCGCGACGCGGCGCGGCATCGCCGTGATGAACGCGCCGGGGGCGAATACGGTGAGCGCGGCCGAGCACGCCATGGGGCTGCTGCTCGGCCTGGTACGGCACATCCCCTGGGCGGCCGAGGCGATGCGGCGCGGGGAGTGGGATCGCAAGCGGTTCGAAGGCACCGAGCTCCGCGGCAAGACGATCGGAGTCGTGGGACTGGGGCGCATCGGCGGTCACGTCGGCCAGCTGGCCCGGGCGTTCGGGATGCAGGTCGTGGGACACGATCCGTACCTCGCGCCCGAGCGCGCGGCCGAGCTCCAGATCAAGCTGCTGCCGCTGGAGCAGCTGCTGCAGCAGGCCGACGTCGTCACGCTGCACGTCGCGTACACCGAGCAAACGCACCATCTGATCAACGCCGAACGCCTGGCCCTCATGAAACGCACCGCGGTGCTCGTCAACACGGCGCGCGGCGAGCTGGTGGATGAAGCGGCGCTCGCAGAGGCGATCCGGGCGAAGCGCATCGCCGGAGCGGCGATCGATGTGTTCGCGGTCGAGCCGTTGCCGGCGGACGCGCCGCTGCGGCAGCTGCCGGGGGTGATCCTCACGCCGCACCTCGCGGCATCGACCGCCGAAGCGCAAGAGCGCGTGAGCTTGGAGGTGTGCACCGCGGTGCGCGAGGCGTTGCTCGCGGGTGATTTGTCGTTCGCGCTGAACGTCCCGGGCCTCTCCGGCGAGCTGTTGCGCCGCCTCGGCCCGCTGCTCGATCTGGCGCGGCGGCTGGGGCGTCTCGCGCTCGCCCTGGCCGACGGGCCGGTGCAGGCGATCGAGGTCGCCTACGGCGGCAAGGACGAGGCGGCGCCGCGGCCCGTGCTGATCGCCGCCGTCGAAGGCTTACTCAGCGCGATGAACGTGACGCCGGTGAGCCTCGTGAACGCGCTGCTCATCGCCGAGGAGCGGGGGATCCAGCACGCCCGCAAGACCGGCATGCCGGAGCCGGGATTCGAGATCACCGTCGGCGTGAAGCTCGCCACGGCCAAGAGCCGGGTGCGCGTGGCCGGCGCGCTGGTCGGGAACAGCCACGGCCGCGTGGTGCGTATCGACGACTACCACGTCGATGTGGCGCCCGAGGGCTGGATGCTGGTCATCCGCAACCGCGACGTGCCCGGTGTGATCGGACGCGTCGGCACGCTGCTCGGCCAGGCGGGGATCAACATCGGCAGCTACCACCAGGCGCGCCGCGCGACGGCGGGGACCGACGCCTTGGCCGCTATCACCGTCGATCAAGCGCTCACGAACGGCGTGCTCGAGCATCTGGGGCGCGCGCCCGACGTGCTGGACGTGCGGCTGGTGCACTTCGGGGATTGAGCCTCGCTGGCTCGCTCGCCTCCCCCGGCGCCGGGCGCTAAGTTGGCGCACCCCTCACTCGTGAGTTGCCAATGGAGGCACGTCGGCTGACGCTGGGTGACGTGGTTTACACCCGAGAACGTGTGCTGTTTGCCGTGATGGTCCTGGTGAGCCTGCTCATCTACGGTGGCGTAGGGCTCGTGGTGTTTTCAGATGCCTCGACGGGAGGCGTGATCCTCTTCTACGGGGTGCTCCTGGCACTCGTTGCATTTCTGACTCACGCGCTTGCCGTGGGACGGATCCGTGGCAACGGCGTGCTGGTGTCGGAGCGACAGTTCCCTCTGCTTCATCAACTGGTGACCGCTCACGGCCAGCGCCTCGGGCTCACCGCTTCGCCCACCGTCTACGTGTTGGAATCCGGCGGCATCCTCAATGCATTCGCCACGAAACTGCTGGGCCGGAAGTTGGTGATCGTGAACGCGGACGTGCTGTCGTTGGCCGTGCGTCGCAGCCAGGCGGCCGTAAGCTTTATCGTAGCGCATGAGCTCGGGCACCACTGGCGTGGACATCTCAAGTGGCGTTGGCTCATCGCTCCGGCGCGTGTTGTGCCGTATCTGGGCGCTGCCTACTCACGCGCCTGCGAGTACACATGCGATCGAGTTGGTGCGTATTGTGAGCCCGAGGGTGCCATTGATGGACTGCTCGTGCTCGCGGCTGGAAGTTGGCTGCATCTGCATGTCAACGTTCAAGAGTTTGCGAGCCAAGCGGATACGGATCGGAGCTTCTGGATCCGGCGCGCGGAGTTGGTGAGTTCTCATCCCCGCCTGCCCAAGCGCGTGGCGGCACTGCTGGCGCTCGGCGTCACCAGTCCAGCGACGCAACCTCTTACTGCGAGTGATGCTGCTGCCTAACAAGCGCGTGAAGCTCGCGGACGGTGATCGCTCTAAGGAAGCTGGAGTGTTGCCATGATTATCGGTGCGCATTCGATCATCTACAGCACGAGGCCCGAGGCCGATCGTCGGGGGGGCTCAGCATGAGTGAGGCAAGAAACCGGGCTGCGATCGACGCCCTGGTGGCCGCGATCAACGCTCGGAATCTCGGGGCACTCGACAAGGTCTTCACCGAAGACATCATCATGGAATGGCCCCAATCCGGCGAACGGATCAGGGGTGGAAGCAACCGCCGCGAGATCTACAGTCGCTTCCCGTCACTTCCCACAGTCACCCCCCGGCGTACCACCGGAGCGGGAGACGTCTGGGTACTGGAGGCCAACCTCGATTACGGTGACGGAGACCCATACCAAGCCGTCTTCGTCTTTCAGATGCGCGATGGACAGATCGCTAAGGAGATCGCGTACTGGTCCAAGCCGTTCCCAGCACCGGAGTGGCGGGCACCGTGGATCGAGCGCATGTAGCACCCTCCTCCGTCAACGGCAGCCCGTTTCTTACGCGGGTCATGCTCCGCAAGGATCGCATCCAACCAGCGGTGCACCCTTTCGATATTCCATTGCTTCAACAAGGCCTCGACTTTGAGCTCTCGACGCCGGTGACGCTGCTCGTGGGCGAGAATGGCTCGGGGAAGTCGACCCTGCTCGAAGCTCTCGCCTGGGCTGTGGGGTTCAGTTCGCAAGGAGGCAACCGCGACCATCATTTCGCGGAGGGCGACGAGGGGCACGCGCTTGGCCGCGCCCTCCACCTCAGCTGGCGCCAAAAAGTCACCGATGGCTTCTTCCTACGGGCCGAGACCTTCTTCAACTTTGCTACGTACCTCGAAACCGTGGGGAGCACCTTTGGCCCATACGGCGGTCAATCGCTCCACGCCCAATCGCACGGCGAGGCCTTCCTCTCGCTATTTCAACACCGATTCGAAGATGGTCTCTATCTCCTGGATGAGCCCGAGGCCGCCTTGTCACCACAGCGTCAGCTTGCCTTTCTCCGCATCCTCCATAGCCTCACAGCGTCGCGCATCGCCCAGTTCATCATTGCGACCCATTCTCCAATGCTCCTCACTTTTCCCGGCGCGGTCGTCATGAGTCTCGACGGAGCCGGGATTCGTCGGGTCGCGTTCGAGGATACAGAGCACTATCGAATCACCAAGGACTTCCTCGACGCCCCGGAGCGTTTCTATCGTCATCTGTTTGGGAAAGAAGATGAGAGAGGTACCTAGGCGGCCCGCCCGCCGTAGGACGGCCCGGGCCATATGACGCGCACAACGAACTCAAGAATCGCCGGCTTCACGTACCTCTGATGTGGTTGCCGATGGCCGTGTTTGAGCTCGTCGTGGCGCTGTGGCTGATGATCAAGGGCGCCGCTCCCTCCACACCGCGCCGAGGCGCGCCATGACGCCCGCGTAGAGCTCGATCCCATCCCACAGGTTTCGCAGCCGGAGATTCTCGTTCTCCGCGTGCTGGTTGTCGTCATGGTTGGCGATCGGTGTCCCCACGACGGGCACGCCGAGCACTTCGCTGAAGACGTACTGCCCGAAGCTCCCTCCGATTGCGGGCACGGCGAGGACCGGCTCGCCCAGCGCCTCGCGCGCCGCCTGCAGCATCGCCCGCGAGGCCGGCAGCTCGAGCGAGGTCCGGGAGGCAGGATACCCCTCGCCCCAGATCACCTTGATCAAACGGGGGTGCGCCCTCCGGGCGGCCGAGTCCGGATCGGCGTGCACGATGACGTATCCCTGGCGCTTGATGTGCGCTTCGACCAGCTCGCGCACCCGCTCGGGTCGCTGGTCCGCCACCAGCCGTAGATCGAGGTATGCCGACGCCTCCGTGACGATCACGTTCGCTGCGGCCGAGCCGGTGCGTCCGCCGGACAGGCCGCTCAGATTGAGCGCGGGCCGGAGCAGGAGCTCGGCCAGCGGCGCGGGGGCGCCCTCGCTCCGGCCGAGGCGGAGCTCGCCCAGCAACTGATCGTCGACCGGTGGCAGGGCCGCGATCGCCCCGCGGTCGGCCGCGCTCAACGGGCGCACGTCGTCGTAGTAGTGGTCGATGAGGATTTTTCCCTCCTCGTCGCGCATGCTCGCGAGCAGCCGGACCATCATGACGTTCGGGTTGGGCGCCCAGTTGCCGTAGTGTCCGCTGTGGAGCGGCCGGATCGGGCCGTAGACCGTGAGCTGCACTCCGACCACCCCGCGCACGCCGAACGTGAGCTGCGGGCGCCGGGTCTGGTGCACCGGGCCGTCGCCCACCAGCAGGAGATCCGCCTTGAGCAGGTTGGCGTGGCGCGTGAGCATGTCGCGCAGGTGGTCCGATCCCGCTTCCTCTTCTCCTTCGAAGAAGAATTTGAGGTTGACCGACGGCCGCACGCCGAGCGCCTGCAACGCATCGAGCGCCCAAACTATCGCCAGGATCGACGCCTTGTCGTCGCCGGCGGAGCGCGCATAGATGCGCGATTCCGGGTCGAGCCGCGCGCCGTCGGCCGGGAAGGGAATCGCCGTGCCGCCCTCCGCGAGCGGCTTGTCGCGGAGCATCGGTCGCCACGGCGGCGTCGTCCACCGCGCCGGGTCCACCGGCTGTCCGTCATAGTGGGCGTAGAGCATGACCGTGCGTGTGGCGCCTGGCGACGCGCGTTCGCCGAACACCGCGGGCGGCGCGCCCGGCGCCTCGAGGAGCCGGGCGGTGACCCCGCGCCGCTCGAGCATTCGCACGATCGCGGCCGCGTTGCGCCGGATGGGGCCCGAGTCCGACGCGACGTTCGGAATGGCGAGCAGTTCCACGAATTCCCGGATGATCGCGGCCTCCCGCTCGGCGCGCCACGCCGCGACCCGGGCGCGGAGCGTGGTGTCGTGCGGAAGCAGGAGGGCATCGTTTCCAGGTGTGGCGGCAGTGAGCAACGCCGTGAACAGCATGGCGAGCATGAGGTCGTGCTCCAGAGAAGGTTCCTTCGTTCAACCGCCTTGGTCCGAACCGTCCGGCTGTGGGACTCGGCCGTCCCACGATCGATCACCTCTTATCAGGTGCGCCGCTGCAACCACGGGTAAGGGGCGGCGCGTTAAAGAGATCCGCAGAGCAATGAGCGCTGGAACAGAAAATGCCATTGGCGGCACCCTAGAATCCTATCACAGGACGATTCATGGACGTACTGTCGCAGGATCTTCGCGTCGCGCTGCGTCGCATCCAGCGCGCGCCCGCCCTCGCGACGGCAATCGTCTTGACGATCGGCCTCGGCCTGGGGGCGGCTGGCGCAATCTTCACGGCGTCCGATGCCGCCCTGGTTGAGCCGCTGCCATACGCCAGGCCGGAACGCCTGGTACATGTGTGGGAGCTGCGCTCGGGCACCGACGAGCGGGGCCCAACCTCGTATCCCACGCTCCTCGACTGGCGAGCGCGTGCCCAAAGCTTCAGCGCCCTCGAGGCCTACGATCCGTCCAACCTCACCGCCGGCGTGGGTGACGAGGCGCGCATGCTGCGCGGCGCGCAAGTAACCGCCGGCTTCTTCCGCCTCCTGGGAGTCCGGATATCGGCCGGTCGCGATTTCCTGCAAAGCGAAGATGCGACGACCGGCGCCGGCGTGGCCATTGTAAGCGACCGCTTTGCCCGCTCGGTCGCCGGGGGAATCGCGCTCGACCAAACGGTCGTCATCAACGGCACACCCCATCACATCATGGGAGTGCTGCCACGTGCCTTTCACTTCGCGCTGCTTCAGGATGCGGACATCTTTGTGCCACTCATTGCCGGGGAGCGGGCGCGCGCCGACCGGTCGCAGCGCTCGATCTACGTCATCGGGCGACTTCGGGACCAAGTGCCGCTGACCGCCGCCCGGGCTGAGCTCTCCGCCGCCATGTCCGCGCTCGCGAGCGAACACCCCGATGCCCTTGCCGGCCGTACGGTCGTCGCCGTGCCGCTGCGCGACGCACTGCTCGGCAACATGCAGCCGATTCTGGCCGGCCTGCTCGTGGCCGTGGCCATCCTGCTCGTGATCATGGGGGCGAATCTCGCTCTCCTCATGCTGACGCGATACATCGAGCGCGCGCCCGAGCTGGCGATGCGATCCGCGTTGGGCGCCACGCGGGCGCGCGTCCTGCGTCAACTCCTCGTGGAAAGCCTCGTGCCCAGCGTCTTCGGTGCCGCCGTCGCTATGGTCGCCGGTCAGATGGCGACGCGCGGTTTGCTGGCGGCGATTCCGGACGGCGTGAGAATCAACATGCCGTATCTGACGAACGCCGGGCTCGACGGCCGAGTGATCGGAGTGATGGTGGGCGTTACGATCGTGCTGGCGGTGGGATTCGGCCTGGGTCCAGCGCTGCTCATAACGCAAGGCCGGCGGCGCGCGGGCGATGTACGGACGACCCTGGCGCGCAGCGATCGCCGTCTCCGGCGCGGCCTGGTCGCCGCGCAGCTGGCGCTCACGGTCGTGCTGCTCGTCTCCTCCGGCCTGCTCGTCGTGAGCTTCAGCAACCTGGTGCACCGGGACGTGGGATTCAGGGACGCGGAGGGGCTCGTGACGGCCCGCGCTCCGCTCTCGGGACGCCGGTACGAAGACCCGGTTGCGCAGCGTCAGTTCTACGAGGCGCTGCTGGCGCGGAGCGCGGCGCTGCCCGGCGTTCGCGGCGCCGCCCTCATCAATGAGGCGCCAGGGGGCGGGGGAGGGATCACGACGTTCGAACCGGTGGATCGTCCGCTCCCGCGCTCGATGCAGCCGCGGGCGATACTGCGAATCGTGGGCGGCGAGTACTTCTCGACGCTGGGAATTCCCGTCGTCCGAGGGCGCCCATTCGAGTCGCACGATCGGACCGACACACCGCCTGTCGCTGTCGTGAGCGCAAGCTTTGCGCGACGGCTGGGGCAGGAGGGTGCGACGGTGGGCCGGAGGGTGCGGCTCGCCGCCACCGGCCAGGCTGAGTGGGAAGTCGTGGGCGTCGTGGGCGAAGTCCAGGTCGCCACGCTCGACGCAGACTCACCGCCCGTTGTCTACTTGTCTCATCTCCAGGCAGCAGACAATCGCATGACTCTAGTCCTGCGCACGGAGCTCGGCGTCGCGTCCATCGCGAATCAGGTGCGCGCGATTGTAAAGACGCTGGATGCCGGAGTCCCCGTGTACGCGGTCACCACTCTCGCGCAACAGATGAACGACTCGAAAGCGGTATTCAGTCGTCGCTTTCCGATGATGCTGTGCGGCATGTTCGGGGCAGCCGCGTTGGCGCTCACGCTCGTGGCGCTCTATGCGGTCTGCATGCACGATGTCCTCACGCGGCGCCGCGAATTCGGGGTCCGGCTTGCGGTGGGAGGATCTCCGGGCTCGATCCGGCGCCTGATACTCCGCGAGGTGCTGCTGCTGGGCGCGACCGGCATCGGCCTTGGAGCGATCGTCGCGGCCGTCGTCTCCCGCTCGATGCGTGCGGTCCTGTTCGGCGTCGCGGCGACCGATTGGCGCGTGTACGGCGCCGTAGCCGCGGGCGTTCTTGCGGCGGCGGTCTTGGCGACGCTTGGGCCGGCGCTCCGCGCCGGT
>Ga0209156_10002091_pt1 | contig 15874 bp, 11 predicted proteins | sample GraSoiAngelo_124_FD_185881 | JGI IMG/M metagenome (GOLD analysis project Ga0209156, IMG submission 185881) | Grasslands soil microbial communities from the Angelo Coastal Reserve, California, USA - 14_0927_05_20cm (SPAdes) (version 2) | ecosystem: Environmental > Terrestrial > Soil > Grasslands...
ACCGGACCGGGCGTGCTCCAGGTCGAGCAGGCGCCGGAGCTCATCGTGCGGAGTCGCAGCGGCGAGCAGGCGGTGGCGCGCGACCAGGTGCTGTCGTATGCCCAGTATCTCAGGCGGGCGCGTGCCATTCATCCGGACAAGGGGTCGAGCGTGGGCGACGAGCTCTACGTCCGGCTCGAGGGGCACTTCTTCCGCCCGACGCTCATACCCGATACGCTGCAGACCGAGCGGCGCCGCGACGACCTGCGCCGCAGCGTCGATCCGAGCAAGTACATCGTGCGCGGCGGGGATCGCATCGTGGGTGCGCACGAGGTGGTCACCAGCGAAACGCACGAGAAGCTGGTCGCGCTCCACAACGAGCTGGTGCGGCGCGGTGCGGCCACCAGCCGCTCGGTGGGCGGCGTGCTCGGCCCCATCGTGCGCGACTCGCTGACCCTCGCGATTTTCTGGGTGCTGCTGGTGTTCTACCGGCGCGAAACCTACCGCGAGCTGCGTCAGGTCTCGCTCGTCGGGGCGTTGTTCGGGCTCGTGCTGCTGCAGGCGGCCGCGGTCGCGCACTTCTTCCCGCAGCACCCCGAGATCGTGATCCTGCCGTTCCTGGCGATGATGCTCACCGTGCTCTTGAACGGGCGCGTTTCCATGATCGCCGCCATGATCCTGTCGATCGTGATCGGCCTGCAGCCCGTGTCGCACGACGTGCCCGCGCTGTTCCTGTGCGTCATCGGCGGCGTGACCGCGGCCCTCAGCGTCCGGGTGCTCCGCCGCCGCAGCAACTTCTACCTCCCCGTCCTGATCATCGCGCTCGGCTATCTCGCGGCCGCGCTGGCCCTCGGCCTCGCCTCCAGCTGGAGCGTCGGCGAGATCGGTGTGCGCGGCCTGTGGGGCGCCGCGAACGGGCTCGTCTCCGCCGGCCTGACCTTCTTCCTGTTGCCGGTGGCGGAATCGATCACCGGCATCACCACCGACCTGACGCTGCTCGAGCTGTCCGATCCCAGCCGGCCGCTGTTGCGCCGCCTGTCGCTCGAGGCGCCGGGGACGTACGCGCATTCGGTCGCGATGGCCAATCTGGTCGAGGCCGCCTGCAACCGCATCGGGGCCGACGGGCTGCTCGGGCGCGTGGGGTGCTACTATCACGACATCGGGAAGATCAAGAACCCGCAGTACTTCGTCGAAAACCAGACGCGCGGCAACAACCCGCACGACCGGCTCAAGGCCTTCCAATCGGCCCAGATCATCAAAGCCCACGTGACCGACGGCCTCGCGCTCGCGGCCGAGGCGAGGCTCCCCGACGCCGTGGCCGCGTTCATTCCGGAGCACCACGGGACCACGGAGATTACGTACTTCCTCGACCGCGCCAAGAAGAGCGGCGACGGCGGGTCGCTCAAGGCCACCGATTACACCTATCCCGGGCCGAAACCGCACTCCAGCGAAACGGCGATCACCATGCTCGCCGACTCGGTCGAGGCCGCCCTGCGTGTGCTGGAAGACCTGACGCCGAAGAAGATCGAAGAGGTCATCGACCACATCGCGCGGACCAAGCTCAACGCCGGCCAGTTGGACGAGGCGCCGATGACGCTGCAGCAGATCGATCAGGTGAAGCGGGAGTTCGTGCGCATCATCAGCGGGATGTACCACAATCGCATCGATTATCCGGAGTCCAGTGGCGGCATCACGGCGACCTGGCAGCCCGCGGCGAAGGCTTGAGCGCGCCGCGCGGCGGGTCCTGGCGTGGGAGGGCGCCCGCGGCGCGCGGATCGAGCTCACGCTGCTCGACGCGTCGGCCATGCGGCGGCTCAACCGCCGCGCATTTGGGCGCCGCGCGCTGACGGACGTCATCGCGTTCACGCTGCCTCAGGCGGACGGCACGCTCCTGGGCGACGTGTATATCTGCCCCGACGCCGCACAGCGCTGGGTGAACAACGGGGGACGAGGGACGAGGGACGGGGGGGGAGTGGACGAAGAGCTCATCCGGCTCGCCGTGCACGGCGCGCTGCACGTGCTGGGGTACGACCACCCCGATGGGCCGGGACGCACGCGCTCCCCTATGTGGCGGCGGCAGGAGCGCTACGTGCGCCGCCTGCTGGCCCACGCGCCGTGACGTTCGCCGACACGGCGGTCGCGCTGGTCGGCGCGGCGGTGGCCGGGGCGGCGGCACTCTGGTCGGGCCTGCTCGCGCTCGGCGAGGAGGCCGCCGTGGGCGAGGCGCTCCACACGCTGGGCGATGCGCCGCCGGTCGCGGCCGGTGGCCACGTGCCCTTGCATCGCGCCCTCCACGTCACCCGGCTCGCCCTGTTGGTGCTCGGCGCGGTGGCGGCGGGCGAGGCCGCGGCCTGGTGGGACCGCCCCTGGGCGGCGGGCCTCGGGGCCTGGGGCGTGGTCGTGGGGTTTCTGTTCGTGCTCGGCGACGCGCTGCCGCGCAGCCTCGCCCGCCTCGCTCCCGAGCTCGCCGGCGCCGCCCTCCCACTGGCCCGCCGCACCCTCGCGCCCTTCGGACCGCTGCTGTGGCTGCTGGCCTGGTTCGACCGGGGTCTGCACGCCCTGGTCGCGACTCCGCGACCGCTCGAGCCTGACCTGGGCGTCGCCCAACGCGACATGCTGCTCGGTGTGTTCACCCTCGCCGACACGCGCGTGGACGAGGTGATGACGCCCCGGCTCGACATGGTGGCGGTCGACCTCGCCGCCACCGCCGAGGAGGTCATCGAAGCGGTGCGTCAAAGCGAGCACTCGCGCGTTCCCGTGTACGACGGCACACACGACAATATCGTGGGCGTCCTGTTCGCGAAGGACCTGGTGCCCATGGCCATGGGTCTCGCAGAAGGGGAAGGGGACGCGGCGCCGCGGGCCCGCTGGCAGGACCTCATCCGGCCGGCCGCATACGTGCCGGAGACCAAGACGCTGGACAGCCAGCTGCGCGACTTTCAACGCGCGCCCGCCCATCTGGCGATCGTGGTGGACGAGTTCGGCGGCACCTCCGGCCTCATCACGCTGGAGGATATCCTCGAGGAAATCGTCGGCGAGATTCACGACGAGCACGACGTGGGAGAGCCGCCCGCCATCCGAAAGGACGGCGACCGCTACTGGGTGGACGGGCGGGTCACGCTGGACGACCTGTCGCAGGCGCTGGGCCGTCCGTTCGAGCATCCCGAGGTCTCGACCGTGGGAGGCCTGGTGTATTTCGTGCTCGGACGCGTGCCGCGCGCCGGCGACGAGCTGACGCTCGACGGATACAAGGTGGTCGTCGAGCGCGTCGACCGGCGCCGTGTCACGCGCGTCGTCGTCCAGAGGCAGCGGTGACCCTCCCGGCCATGGTGTTGCTCGGCGGGCTGCTGCTCGCGGCCATGTCGGCGGCGGTCGGCGTGGCCGCGGCGGCGGTGAGCCAGCTGGAGCTGACGCGCTGGGTGTCGTACAAGCTGCGTGGGGCGGCGGGCGCGGCCGGCGCGGTCGAGAACCCGGGACGCGTGCTGGCGACCGCGAACGCGCTCACGACCATCGGCACGATCTGCGCCGCGGCGGCGATCCCCGCGCTGCTGGCGCGCACCACGCCCACCGTGCTCGGCATCGTCACCGTCGCGCTGGGCGTCCCTCTCCTGGTGACCGCCGCGTACCTGGTCCCGCGCGTCGTGGGACGGCGCTGGGCCGAGCCGATCGTGGCGCATGCGGTGCCCCGGCTGCAACAGCTCGGGACCCTGCTCGCGCCCTTCGTCGCGTGGCGCGACCCGTCGAAGCGCACCGCGCTCGCCGCCGTGCTCTCCAACGCGGACACGGAAGCGCTCGCCTCCGCCGACGAGATGGCGGTCGTCTCGGGCGTCCTGGCCTTCGCGGACCGTCCCGTCAAGGAGTTGATGACGCCCCGCACCGCGATCGTCGCGATCCCCGAGGGCCTGCTCGCCGCCGAGGCCGCGCATGTGTGCATGCAGTCGGGCTACAGTCGCTATCCCGTGTACCGCGGGTCGCTCGACGAGGTCATCGGCGTGACGCACGCGTTCGACCTTCTCAAAATCGCGGCCGACGCGCCGGTGCCCGCACGTCCCACGCTCGTCGTGCCCGGCACGACTCGTGCAGCCGATCTCATGCTGGAGATGCAGCGCGGCCAGGGTCACCTCGCCGTCGTGCTGGACGAATTCGGCGGCACGGCGGGGCTCGTGACGTTCGAGGATCTGCTGCGGGATCTGGTGTCGGAGATCTTCGAGCCGGGGGCGCCGCCCGCCACGAGCGAGACGCCGGCCCGCATCCTCGAGCTCGAAGGCAACGCCCCCGCCAGCCGACTCGAGGAGGGGCTGGGCGTCGCGCTCGAGCCGCGGGGAGCGCAAACCGTGGGCGGCCTGCTACTCCAGGCGCTGGGGCGCATTCCCCGGGCGGGGGAGCTTCACTCTGCAGGGGCTGGAATTCGACATCCTCGCCGCCACCCCAACGCGGGTGGAGCGCGTCGCGGTGCGACCGGGCCCGGTGCGGGCCGTGCCGCTCGACCGCGCGGAGGAGCGGACGTGAAGACCCGCCACGCGTCTGGTTACTTTGCATGAGCGTGGAGCGCATCCTCGAGGCACTCGACCGGCATGAGCCCGCGGCGCTGGCCCGCGCGATCACGCTCGTCGAGAACCAGCGCGACGGCTTCGAGCGGGTGTTGAGCCATGCGCACGCGCGGCTCGGGCGCGGCGTCGCGCGGCGCGTCGGCATCACCGGACCCCCGGGCGCCGGCAAGAGCACGCTCACCGAGCGGCTGATCCAGCATTACCGCGCTCAGGGGCTCTCGGTCGGTGTCGTGGCGGTCGACCCCACGAGCCCGTTCACGGGCGGCGCGCTGCTGGGCGACCGTATCCGGATGGAATCGGCGAGCCTCGATCCGCAGGTCTTCATCCGCTCGATGGCCACGCGGGGCGCGCACGGCGGCCTGGCCACCACCACCGAAGAAGTGGCCGATCTGCTCGAGGCGTTCGGGTTCGCCCGGATCCTGCTGGAAACGGTGGGCGTGGGCCAGACCGAGCTCGACATCGCCCGCAGCGCGGAGACGACGCTGCTCGTGCTCGTGCCGGAATCGGGCGACGGCATCCAGACGCTGAAGGCCGGAGTGATGGAGATCGCAGACGTCTACGTCGTCAATAAGAGCGACCGTCCCGGCGCGGACACGCTGCGCCAGGAGGTCGAAGTGATGCTGGGAATCCGGCGGGGGAACGCGTTCCGGCACGTCGCTCCTCACCACTCCCCCCTACCTCCCCCACCCCGGGCGGGGGAGGGCGGGGGAGGACGGGGGAGGGCGGTGCCGCGCCGCGACGACTCCGAGTGGGAGCCGCCGGTTCTCGCGACTGTGGCGTCGCGCAGCGAGGGAATCGCCGAGCTCGCCGCTGCCCTGGACGGCCACTACGCCTATCTTGAGGCGAGCGGTCGGCTGGCCGAGCGCCGCCGCCAGCGTCTGGCGGCGCGCACGCGCGCCGTGCTGGAGCGCGCGGTGCAGCACTGGCTGGTGGAGGCCACCAGGGCCGAAGAGCTGCTCGCCCAGCGGCTCGACGACGTGGTGGCGGGCCGCCGCAGTCCGTACGACGTCGCGGCGGAAATCCTGGATCAAGTCAAGGCGGGAGCGGCCCGATGAGCGGCAGCAGGCGGAAACCGATCTACACGGGGGCCGACCTGAGCGGCTTCGATCCCCGCGAGCGGTTGGGATCCCCCGGGGAGTTTCCCTTCACCCGCGGCATCCACCCGACCATGTACCGGGGGAAGCCGTGGACGATGCGGCAGTTCGCCGGCTTCGGGAGCGCCGAGGACACGAACCAGCGCTACCACTTCCTGCTGGAGCACGGGCAGACGGGCCTGTCCGTGGCGTTCGATTTCCCGACGCTGATGGGCTACGACTCCGATCATCCGCGGGCCGAGGGCGAGGTCGGGCGCTGCGGCGTGGCGATCTCGTCGCTCGCCGACATGGAGGACCTGTTCCGCGGCATCCCGCTCGATCAGGTGTCGACGTCGATGACGATCAACGGTCCGGCGGCGATCCTGTTCTGTTTCTACGTGGCCGCGGCCGAGCGGCAGGGCGTCTCGAGCGACGCGCTGCGGGGCACCGTGCAGAACGACATCCTCAAGGAGTACATGGCGCAGCACGCCTGGGTGTATCCCGTGGAGCCGGCCCTCAAGATCATCGTGGACATGTTCGAGTGGTGCGCCGAGCACGCGCCGCTCTGGAACACGATTTCGATCTCCGGCTATCACCTCCGCGAGGCAGGAGCGACGGCGGCGCAGGAGCTGGCGTTCACGCTCGCGAACGGGTTCACCTACGTGGAGCGTGGGGTGGCGCGCGGGTTGGACGTCGATGCGTTCGCGCCGCGCCTCTCGTTCTTCTGGGACATCCACAACGATTTCTTCGAGGAGATCGCCAAGCTGCGGGCCGCGCGGCGCATCTGGGCGCGCCAGCTGCGCGAGCGCTTCCGGGCCCAGAACCCGCGCTCGTGGATGATGCGGTTCCACTCGCAGACCGCGGGCGTCACGCTCACCGCCCAACAGCCGATGAACAACGTCGTCCGCGTCGCCTACCAGGCGCTGGCGGCGGTGCTGGGCGGTACCCAGTCGTTGCACACCAACTCGCTCGACGAAACGCTCGCGCTCCCCACGGAAGAGGCGGTGCGGCTGGCCCTGCGCACCCAGCAGATCATCGCCCACGAGACCGGCGTGGCGGACGTCATCGACCCCTTGGGCGGCTCGTACTACCTCGAGTCGCTCACCGACGAGCTCGAGCGCGAAGCCGAAGCGCTGTTCGCCGAGATCCAGTCGGTGGGCGGTGTGGTGCAGGGCATCGAAAGCGGCTGGTTCCAGCGTCAGATCGCTCGCTCGGCGACGGAGTTCCAGCGGGAGGTCGAAGCGGGCCGCTGCGTCATCGTGGGCGTAAACGAGTACCTGAGCGAGGACGACCACCCGGTCGAGATCCTCAAAGTCTCCACCGACGCCGAGGCCCTGCAGCGGCAGCGCCTGGCGCGGCTGCGCGCCCAGCGCGACGAGGCGCTGGTGGGCGAGCGCCTGGAAGCACTGCGCCAGGCGGCTCTCGGGGAGCGCAACGTGATCGGACCGATGCTGGATTGCGCCCGCGCCTATTGCACGCTGTACGAGATCCGGCACGCGCTCGAGCGCGTGTACGGCGCCTACCGCGAGCCGGTGTTCTTCTAGACCATGACCGCTCTGCCCGTGTCGGCCGGCGAGAGCGCGGTGCGCGAGGCCGTCGAACGCCTCTCCGCCATCGCGCCCGGTCCGTACGAGGTCGTCTCGTGCTATCTGAAGCTCGAGCCGCGCGACAAAACGGGCGCCAAGTACCTGATCAAGATCAAGAATCGCATTAAGCAGCTCGCGTCCGACCTCGAGCGCCGCCCGCTGGACCACGCGCAGCGCGAGAGCGTCCGGGCGGATCTCGACCGCCTGCGGCGCTACTTCGAGGAGCCCAGCCGCCTCCCGGCCGCGCGCGGCATCGCGCTGTTCGCGTGCGGCGCGCTCGACCTGTTCGAGGCGCTCCCGCTCCCCCACGTGCACCGGTCGCGTCTGGCGGTCGCCCCGGTCCCCCTGGTGCGCGAGCTGGTGGCGCTCGAGGAAGAGTTCGGCACCATCCTCGTGGCCGCGTGCGACCGCACGAGCGCGCGGTTTTTCGCCGTGACGGCCTACGATGTCGCCGAGCTGCCCAGCCTGACGGCGCTCGCCACGCGCTCCGGCAAGTTCCACGGCGAGCGGCAGGCCAAGAAGGGCAGCGTGCTGGCGGGCGGCTTCGGCGAGCACAGTCATCACATGCGCATTCGGGAGGAAAAGCACCGGCACTACGCGCAGGTGGCCGATCGGATCTTCCAGATCCACACGCAGCGCCCGCTCGCGGGGCTCGTGGCCGCGGGCATCGGCGTGGACGCGGCGGCGCTGTTGCCGCACCTCCATACCTACCTCCACGACCTGGTGCTCGGCGTCGTGCGCTTGAACCCCAAGCGCGTGGCCGCCGCCGAGGTGCGGGAGGCGGCGCTGGCGCTGCGCGAGGAGCGCGAGCGCGCCTGGGAGCGGGCCCACGCGGAGGCGGTGCGGGATGGCCTCGGCAGCGGCTGGGCCGTGAACGGCGTCGAGGCCACGCTCAAGGCGCTCGAGCGCGGCCAGGTGCGCACCCTGGTCGCGGACGGCCGCGACGACGACCTCCGTATCGACGATGCCGTCGAGGATGGCCTCGCCCAGCGCGTGCAGCTGGACGTCGTCTACGACGACCGAGCGCGCCGCGTCGTGGACGGGCTCGCCGGCCTGCTGCGGTTCCGCCGCTGATGGCAGGCCCGAGGCGCCCGATCCGGGTACTGGTGGCAAAACCCGGGTTGGACGGGCACGACCGCGGGGCGAAGGTCGTGGCCGCCGCGCTGCGCGACGCGGGGATGGAAGTCATTTATACCGGACTGCACCAGACCCCCGAAATGATCGCGCAGGCGGCCGTACAGGAAGACGTGGACGTGGTGGGCCTGTCGATCCTGTCGGGCGCGCATCTCACGCTGTTCCCGCGCGTGAAACAGCTGCTCGTCGAGGCGGGACGCGACGACGTCCTGGTCACCGGCGGCGGGATCATTCCTCCCGAAGACATGGAGACGCTGCAGCGGCGCGGCATCGGCAGGCTGTTCGGGCCCGGCACACCGACGTCCGACCTGGTGAAGTACATCGATGAGTGGGCGGCGGAGCATGTCTCTGCCTGACGCGCACCCTTGACCCGGCTCAAGAGCCTCACCGCACAGTACCGCGAGCTGCAGCAACGGCTCGAGCAGGGCGGCGGACCCGACAAGGTGCGCCGCCAGCACGAGCAGGGCAAGCTCACCGCGCGCGAGCGCGTCGCGGCGCTGCTCGATCAGGGCGCCGAGTGGTTCGAGGTCGGGCTGCTCGTCGCCTGCGACCAGTACGACGGCCAGGCGCCGGCCGCCGGCGTCGTCACCGGGCTGGGACGGATCTCGGGACGGCCCGTGGTCGTCGTCGCCAACGACGCCACCGTGAAGGCGGGATCGTGGTGGCCCGAGACTATCCGCAAGATCCTCCGCGCCCAGGAGATCGCGATGCGCCAGCGGATCCCGATCGTCTACCTGGTGGACTCCGCGGGCGTGAATCTGCCCTACCAGAGCGGCGTCTTCCCCGGGCAGTACGGCGCGGCGCGCATCTTCTATTACAACTCGATCATGCGCCATTACCTGCGGGTGCCGCAGATCGCCGCCGTGATGGGTCCGTGCATCGCGGGCGGCGCGTACCTGCCCGCCCTGTCGGACGTGATTTTCATGGTCGACGGCACGTCGTTCATGGGACTGGGGGGCCCCAATCTCGTGAAGGGCGCGACCGGACAGGTGGTGGACGCGGAGTCGCTCGGCGGCGCCCGCACGCACACCAGCGTCAGCGCCGTGGCGCACTACCGCACGCGCGACGACAAAGATTGCCTCGAGCGGATCCGTGAATACGTATCGCGGCTGCCCCGGCCGGGGCGCCCCCCCCCGGCGGCGGGCGGCAAACCCAAGCGCAGCCCCAGGGACCTGTACGACCTGCTCCCGTCGGATCACCGCATGAGCTACGACGTGCGTGCCGTGCTCGAGTGCCTGCTGGACGGCGGGACGTTGGACGAGTTCCAGGCCGAGGTAGCTCCGGAGATGATCTGCGGGCACGGAGCCATCGCGGGACGCCCCGTGGCGCTCATCGCCAACTCGCGGGGCGTGATCAAGGGCAAGCCGGGCGAGCCCCCCAAAATCGGCGGTATCATCTACACGGAGAGCGCCGAGAAAGTGGCGTACTTCATCGCCAACGCGGACCGCGAGCGAATCCCGCTGCTGTTCGTGCAGGACGTGTCGGGCTTCATGGTCGGGACGGACGCCGAACACTCGGGGATCATCCGGGCCGGCGCGCGCTTCGTGGAAGCGATGGCGACGGCCACGGTGCCGAAACTGGTGCTCACCATGAACCACGCCTCCGGCGCGGGCTACTACGCCATGGCAGGGCAGGGCTTCGACCCCGATTTCATCGTCTCGTGGCCGACCGGCCGAATGGGCGTGATGGAAGGCGAGTCCGCCGTCCAGGCCGTCTTCGGGAACGGCGTGGCCAAGGCGGAGAACGCGCCGGCCGTGGAGGCGATGCGCGCCGACTACGAGCGCCAGCTGGACGCCCGGTTTGCGGGCGCCCGGGGCTTCGTCGATGCCATCCTGCCGCCGGAAGACACGCGCGACGTCCTCGCCTTCCTGCTCGAGACAACCACGGAATTCTCCGGCCCCCACCTCGGGGCCTTCGCCCTACCGAGCGCTTCATGACACGCAATCGCTGCAGCATCGCCCTGGCCCTATGGGTCGCCGCCTGCGGCGGCACTACGGCGCACCCCACCACCACCGCCGTTCCGGCCGGGCGGCCGCCCGCCACGCCGCCGGCGGCGACCGACGCCACCGCGGTGCCCACCCCCCCTCCCCGCGAGCCCGCGCTGCCGCCGGCGATCGCGTTCATGACCGGGCTCATGCCGCTCAAGGACACGGGCGTCGATCAGTTCCGTCTGCTGCACCCCACGTACGACGGGCGGGGAGTCCTGATCGCGATCCTCGACACGGGGGTCGACCCGGGCGTGGACGGCCTGATCACCACCAGCACCGGGGCGCCCAAGATCATCGAACTGCGCGACTTCTCCGGCGAGGGCCGGGTGGCGCTCGCTCCCGTCACGCCCTCCGCCGACGGCACCATCGCCGTCGGGGGGCACACGTTGGCCGGCGCACACCGCATCGGGCGCCTCGCCACCGCCACGACGTGGTACGCCGGGATGCTGCGGGAGCTGCCCCTCGGCAAGCCGCCGGCCGGCGACTTGAACGGCAATGGAGTCAACACCGACGCCTTTCCCGTCATCGTGGTCAAGGCGAGCGACGGCTGGGTGGCGTTCCTCGACTCGAACTTGAACGGGTCGTTCGAAGACGAGATGCCGCTGCACGACTATCGCGACGGGCGCGAGACGATCGCGCTGGGGTTCAAGCCGATCACCCTCGCCGCCAACTTCAGCGAGGCCGACGGCGTCCCGCTGCTGGACCTGTTCTTCGACAACGGCGGGCACGGTACTCACGTCGCCGGCATCGCCGCGGGCCACAGCCTGTTCAATGTGTCCGGGTTCGACGGCGTGGCGCCGGGCGCGCAGCTGCTTGGCTTGAAGATCGCAAACGCCGCACGGGGCGGGATCTCGGTCACGGGCAGCATGCAACGCGCCATGGCCTACGCGGCCCGCTATGCCGAGCAGCGCAACATGCCGCTGGTACTGAACCTGAGCTTCGGCGTGGGGAACGAGCGCGAGGGACACGCGGTCATCGACTCGATCGTGAACGCGTTTCTCGTCACCCATCCCGCGGTGGTATTCACCATCAGCGCGGGCAACGACGGCCCCGGCCTTTCTACGCTCGGGTTCCCGGGCTCGGCGGACCTCGCCCTGTCGGTGGGCGCATCGTACCCCGGCGTCTTCGCGCGTCCGGTGCAGCCGGGGACCGCGCCCGCGCCCGACGTGATGGGCTGGTGGAGCTCGCGCGGCGCCGAGCTCGCCAAACCGGACCTGGTGGCACCGGGCGTGGCATTCTCGTCGGTGCCGCGCTGGAACACGGGCGACGAGATCAAGGGCGGCACGAGCATGGCCGCGCCACACGCAGCCGGCCTGGCGGCGTGTCTCCTGTCCGCCATGTCGCAGGAAGGGCGCAAAGTCAGCGCGGCGGACATCGCGCAGGCGCTGCGGGCCTCCGCGGTCCCGTTCCGGGGCGAAAGCCCGATCGACGACGGCGCGGGTCAGCCCCGAGTCGACGCGGCGTACCGCTGGCTGGTGGGCGGACACCAGGGCTCGGCCTACGTGGTGCGCGTGCCCGCCGGCGTCTCGGCCGCGTTTCACCGGGACGGCCTGCGCGACCCGGGTGACACCGTGCAATCGTTCCAGGTACGCCACGTCGCCGGCCTGCGTGCCGCGCAGTTCCTGCTCAAGAGCAACGTCCCGTGGCTCGCGGTGCCCACCACCGTCGTGGCGGGCGCGCGGGAAACCGAGATCCCCGTCGTCTATCGGGCGTCGGCTCTGACCGCGCCCGGTGTGTACATCGGCACGGTGACCGCCTGGAATCCGAGCGACACGGTCGCCGGGGCGCTCTTCGCTCTGCCCAATACCGTGGTGGTGCCGTACGACCTGGTCACGGCCCCGCTGTTCGACGAGCGTCGCGCCATCGGCCCGGCCCGGGTCCAGCGCTACTTCCTCAAGGCGCCGACCGCGGGCGCGACGCTCTCGGCCGCCGTGACGCTGCCCGACTCCGCGGCGCAAACGGCCACCGCCTACCTGTTCGAGCCGAACGGGGCGCCGTTCCGCGGCGTCGGCCACGATTCCGTGGTCTCGCTCGGCGGCACGCTGCCCGGCACGGCCCGGTTCGTCGTGTCCGCGGAAGATCTCGTTCCCGGCGTGTACGAGCTCGACGTCGTGGCGCCTCCGCTCTCGGGGGTCACGGCCACGGTGCGCGGCGCACTGGCGCCCTGGGTGATCGTCCCGGCGTCGGCGGGCGTCGAGGCGTCGACCTCGGGTCCCCAAGCGGCGGCCGGACGCGCAACCACCGTGCTCATCGGCGCCGAGCGGTCCGTCGCCGTCAGCGGCCGGGGCGCGCCAGCCGAGAGCGTGACCGTGCGCCTCCCCGACTGGGCGAGCCAGGCGACCGTGGACGTCGAGATGGCGCGGGAACAGTGGGACGACTTCACCGATTTCGGCGTCACCGACTTCGACTCGACCGGGCAACAGGTCGGGCAGGGGGCGCTCAACTACGCCTCCGGACGCCACGCCATCGATGCGCGGGCCGCGGCCGCACTCCGGGGCCGGCCGCTCATGGTGGAGCTGCTCCCCGCGTTCGCCCGCTACAACGGCGCCCACCCGTGGCACGCGACCGTGCGCGTCCGCTTCCTGCTCGCGCAGCCGCGGTCCATGGGCGGGGACGCCGACGTGCGGGTACTCCCGGGCGGGCACGCGCTCATCCCCGTCAGGCGGCCGCCGGACCTCACGCTTCCCGAGGGATTCACGCCGCTCATCGAGGTGCGCATCCACCCATCCGACGGCATCGGCGCGGACGCGGTCCGGCGGCTCCCGATCCCATGACGCCGGCGCGGGATCGGGGCGCCGTGCGGATCGCCGCCGGGCAGGGGTTCTGGGGCGACTGGCTCGAAGCGCCGTACCGCCAGGTGACGGGCGGGCCGATCGACTATCTCATGATGGACTACCTGGCCGAAGTGACCATGTCCATCCTGCAGAAGCAGAAGTCGCGCGACCCGTCGCTCGGGTACGCCAAGGACTTCGTGCCGCTGATGGAGCGCATCCTGCCGATCGTCGTCGAGCGGGGCATCAAGGTCACGGCCAACGCGGGCGGTGTGAACCCGCGCGCCTGCGCCCAGGCCGTCGCCGATGTCGCGCGCCGCCTCAAGCTCGGAGGCAGGCTGCGCATCGGGGTCGTGACGGGGGACGATCTGCTGGGGCGCTTGGACGGCCTCCTGGCCCGGGGGCACGAGCTGAGAAACCTCGATACGGGCCGGCCGCTCTCCGACGTACGCGATCGCGTGCTCGCGGCCAACGCCTACCTCGGGGCCTGGCCGGTGGTCGACGCGCTGCACCGCGGCGCGGACGTCGTCATCACGGGCCGCGTCACCGACACCGGCCTCACGCTGGCGCCGATGATCCACGCCTTCGACTGGCGTCCCGATGCCTGGGACCTGCTCGCCGCCGGCACCGTGGCGGGTCACACGATCGAGTGCGGCGCCCAATGCAGCGGAGGCAACTGCCTCGTCGACTGGGAGCGCATCCCCGACCTCGCCAACGTGGGGTACCCGATCGTCGAAGCGCGTCCGGACGGGACGTTCGAGATCGCGAAGCATCCCGGCACCGGCGGCCGCATCAGCGTCGCCGGCGTGACCGAGCAGCTGGTGTACGAGATGGGCGACCCCGCCGCATACATCACGCCCGACTGCATCGCGGACTTCACGACGATCCGACTCGAGCAGGCGGGGAGAGACAGGGTTCGGGTGTCAGGGGTCAGGGGCAAGCCTGCGACGGACAAACTCAAGGTGTCCGTGGCCTACTTCTACGGCTACAAAGCGGTCGGTACCCTGGTGTACGCCTGGCCCGATGCGTACAAGAAGGCCCGGGCGGCCGACCGCGTGCTGCGCCAACGTCTCGAGGGCCTGGGACTCGAGTTCGCGGCGATCCACACCGAGCTCGTGGGAGCCGACGCGACGCACGGCCATCTCGCGCTGGACCAGTTGGTCGTGGACGACCTCCCCGAAGTGCAGCTGCGTATCGGCGTGCGGTCGCGAGATCTGCCGGCGGTGGAGCGGTTCACGCGCGAGATCGCGCCGCTGATCCTGAACGGACCTCCCAGCGTCACGGGGTTCGCCGGGGGCCGCCCCAAGCCCGAGGAGATCGTGGCCTACTGGCCCGCGCTGCTCGACAAGAGCATGGTGGAGCCGTGCGTGGAGCTGGTCGAAGTATGAGACGGCGGGCGAGGGCGGTGCAGGGCGGTGGAGGGCGGTCGAGGAAGCCACGAGTTCCCCTCGTGGAACTCGCACACGCCCGGTCGGGCGACAAAGGTGACACGGCCAACGTGGGGTTGATCGCACTGAAACCCGAGTACTACACGATTCTCGTGAGACAGGTGACCGCCGCGCGCGTCGCCCGCCATTTCAAAGGCATGATCACGGGTCCGGTCGAGCGGTTCGAGCTCCCGAATCTGCACGCGTTGAATTTCCTGCTGCATGGGGCGCTGGACGGCGGCGGAACGATCTCGCTCAAGACCGACGCCCAGGGCAAGGTGTTCTCCACCGCACTGCTGCGCCTCGAGGTGGAGCTGCCGCGATGACGGACCGGGTGCTCGTGAGCGTCGACTCCGGGATCCTGACGGCCACGCTCAACCGGCCGGACAAGAAGAACGCGATCGATGCGCCGATGATCGACGCGCTGCTCGCGACGCTCGAGCGCGCCGACCTGGACGCCGCCGTACGCGTGGTAGCGGTACGCGGCGCGGGCGGCGATTTTTGCGCCGGTATGGATCTCCACGAGCTGCTCGCCTCCGCGGACAAGAGCGTGGACGAGAACCGGCGGGCCGCGCTCCGGTTCGCGGAGATCTTCCTGAGCATGCGACGCCTCCCCAAGCCGGTCGTCGCGGTGGTGCGGGGCCGGGCGCTGGCGGGGGGCTGCGGCCTCGCCACGGCGTGCGACCTGGTCCTCGCCGCGGAGTCGGCGCAGTTCGGGTACCCCGAGGTGCAGCGCGGCTTCGTGCCGGCGATCGTGATGACGCCGCTCAAACGCACCGCCGGGGAAAAGGTCGCGTTCGATCTCGCGGCGACCGGGCGTATCCTCGGCGCTACCGAGGCGGCGGGTCTGGGACTGGTATCGCGCGTCTACGAGGACTCCGACTTCGACGATCAGGCGGGTGAGGTGCTGCGCGCGCTCGCCGCCGCGAGCCCGTCCGCGCTGGCGCTCACCAAGCAGCAGTTCTACCAGCTCGATGGCATGCGGTTCGAAGAGGGCGTCCGTCTCGGGGCGGACGTGAACGCGGTCAGTCGCACCACTCCGGACTTCCGGAAAGCGCTACAGGCGTTTCTCAAGAAATGACGAAAACGTTTGTGCTCAAAGCATCGTTCGGCGGCGCCGGCCTCGGCGTGGGCCTTCTGGGGATGGCGACCGAGCAGCGCTGGCTCGTGTGGATCGCCGTCGGTCTCGCAGGCGTCGCGTTCCTCGTGCGGTTCGTAGAACGCGCCCAGAGGGCACCGTAGTCCCGTGAGCGGCGACACCCTGCGGGCGCCCGGCGCGATCCTCGTCGTCTCCTGCTACGAGCTCGGTCATCAACCGCTGGGGCTCGCGTGGCCCATGGCGTTTCTCGAGCGCGCGGGGTACGCT
>Ga0209156_10002092_pt1 | contig 15871 bp, 16 predicted proteins | sample GraSoiAngelo_124_FD_185881 | JGI IMG/M metagenome (GOLD analysis project Ga0209156, IMG submission 185881) | Grasslands soil microbial communities from the Angelo Coastal Reserve, California, USA - 14_0927_05_20cm (SPAdes) (version 2) | ecosystem: Environmental > Terrestrial > Soil > Grasslands...
CGCGCAGGCCGGTCTGCCAGCGCGTGAACGTCCCCCCACCCACCGCGGACAGGCGGACCGGCGGACTGCCGGACGGAGCGGCGTGTTTTCCGTCCGCCCGTCCCCCGGCACGCCCGACGGCCTCTTCCACGAGCGTATTCCACGCTCCGCAGGAGTCGCAGCGGCCCGCCCACTTCGGCTGCTCGGCCCCGCAGTCGGTGCAGCGGAACACCGAATGCACTCTAGCCACGGATCGCCTCGGCCGGCGCCTCGCGCGACGAGAAGTTGTCGAACCGCGTGTATTCCTTTTTGAAGAACAGCTTCACGGTGCCGGTGGGCCCGTTGCGCTGCTTCCCGACGATGAGCTCCGCCATGCCCTCGAGGCTCTCGTTGGTCTTGGGGTCGGTGGCGCCGTCGTAGAACTCCTGACGATAGATGAAGCAGACCACGTCGGCGTCCTGCTCGATGGCGCCCGACTCCCGCAGGTCGGAGAGCTGCGGCCGGCGGTGCTCGCCGCCGCGCTGCTCCGGCGCGCGCGACAGCTGCGACAACGCCACCACCGGTACGTCCAGCTCCTTGGCGAGGGCTTTCAGCGAGCGCGAGATGAACGAGATCTCCTGCTGGCGGCTCTCCGCGTCGGTGGGCCCCTGCATCATCTGGAGGTAATCCACCACGACCATACCGATGTCGTGCTCGGCTTTGAGGCGCCGCGCCTTGGAGCGCATCGCCAGGGGGGTGAGCATGGCGGAATCGTCGATCCAGATGGGCGCGGTGCCGAGCAGGCCGGCGGCGCGCGCGAGCTTGGGGTAGTCGTCGTCGCGCAGCTGGCCGCGCCGCAGCCGCTGGGCGTCCACCAGGCCCTCGGAGCAGAGCAGCCGCTGCACCAGCTGCTCCTTCGACATCTCGAGTGAGAACACCGCGACTCGCACCGTGTGCTCGATCGCGGCGTGCTGGACGATGTTGAGCGCGAACGCCGTCTTGCCCATCGAGGGGCGCGCCGCGATGATCACCAGATCGCCGCGCTGAAAGCCCGCGGTGAGGAGGTCGAGGTCCTTGAAACCCGTCGCCACCCCGGTGAGCGCGCCCTGGCTCGTGTGGAGCTGCTCGATCCGCTCCATGGTCGGCCAGATCAGCTCCTTGAGCCGCACGAACTCCTCGGAGCGCCGCAGCTGGGCGACCTGGAACACCCGGTGCTCCGCGTTGTCGAGCACCTCGGCGGACGTGGCGCGACCGTCGTACGCGTCCTGGATGATCGACGTGGCGGCTTCGATGAGCCGACGCAGCACCGCCTTGTCGCGCACGATACGCGCGTGGTATTCGATGTTGGCGGCGGTGGGGACCACGTCGATGAGGCCGCCCAGGTACTCCATGCCGCCGGCCCGGTCCAGGTCGCCGCGGCGCATCAGCTCGTCGCGCAGCGTGACGGGATCGATCACGTCGCCGCGCTCGGTCAGGGCGATCATGGCGCGGAACAGCAACCGGTGACCCTCGCGGTAGAACATCGCGTCGTCCAGGACTTCGGCGGCCTTGAGCGCCGCGTCCTGGTCGAGCAGCATGGCGCCGAGCACCGCCTGCTCCGCTTCGTTGCTCCACGGAATCTGGCGGCCGGCGAGCTCGGTGTGGCGGTCAGCCGATGAAACGGCGGGCGATGCGGACGTCATCCCAGGTCGGCTTCTTCCAGTTGGGGTTGCGGAGCAGGGCGGCCGGATGGTAGGTGACGATCACCGGGGTCCCCCGCAGCCGGTGCACCTGATTGCGCAGCGCGCCGAGCGACTGCTTCGTGTTGAGGAGCGTTTGCGCCGCCGTGCCGCCCATAGCCAGGATCACCGCCGGCTTCACCAGCTCGATCTGGCGGAACAGGTACGGCACGCAGGCGGCGATCTCGTCGTACTGGGGCACGCGGTTTTCGGGCGGCCGGCATTTGACCACGTTACAGATGAATACCTGCTCGCGCGGCAGCTCGATCGCCGCGAGGATCTTGGTGAGCAGCTCGCCGGCGCGTCCCACGAACGGTCGGCCCGTCTCGTCTTCCACGCGCCCCGGACCCTCGCCCACCACCACCAACCGGGCGTCCGCCGCCCCTTCGCCCGGCACGGCGTGCCGCCGGGCTTCGCACAGCCGGCACTTGGTGCAGTTCGCCACGAGCTGCGCGATGGTGGCCAGCGAAGGCGCCTGCGGGACCGGGTCGTTCGAGAACAGGTCGCTCCCGGGGGGATCGTAGGAGAGGCCGGGAGGAATCTCCGGGGCACCAACTGACCCCGGGCGCGAGCCCGGGGTGCTCGGTGGCCGGTGCGGCCCCGGGCTGGCGCCCGGGGTACCCGGGGTGAGGTGATCCGAAACGATCACCCAGTCCCCACCCAGCAGCTTCTGCTGTTCCAGAAATTCCCGCGCCAGTGCCCGCCCGTCGCTCACGTCAGCGCTTGCTCCACCGCGTCGAGGATTCGTTCCGCCACGTCGCGTTTGTCGAGGAGCGGCAGCTCGATCGGCGTGCCGCTCTTCCCAATGATCGTGACACGATTCGTGGAGACTTCAAACCCCGCGCCGGGCTCGTGCGCGTTGTTCAGGATGATGTAGTCGAGATGCTTCTCGCGCAACTTCGCCTGGGCTTGCGCAACGCCGTTCCCTCCTTCCGCCCCCGGCGCCTCCAGCGCGAACCCGACCACCAGGCAGCCCGGCGGCCGCTTGAGCGAGGCGAGGATGTCGGGCGTCGCCTCGAGCTCGAGCGTGAGCGCCCCCCCCCCGCTCGCGCGCGGGCGCTTCCCCGTCGCGGGCTGGGCGGGACGATAGTCGGCCGGGGCCGCCGCCATGACCAGCACGTGCGCGTGCTTCACGAGGCCGTCGACGGCCCGCTGCATTTCCGCGGTGGTCTCGACCCGGTGCGTGGTCACACCGAACGGGAGCGGCAGATCGGAGGGTCCGGACACGAGCACCACCTCGGCGCCGCGCGTGTGGGCGGCCTCGGCGATGGCGTAGCCCATGCGCCCGCTCGACGGGTTCGTGACCACGCGCACCGGATCGAGGTGCTCCCGCGTCGGGCCGGCGGTGACCACGACCTGCTTCCCCAGCCACGGCGCGCGCTGCTCGAGCAGCCGCGCCGCGGCGGCGAGCACCGCCTCCGGCTCGCTCATACGGCCGGGCCGCTCGCTCGGACCTTCGGCGAGGGGCCCGCTCTCCGGGCCGATGAAGTGCCACCCGCGGGCGGCGAGGGTCTTCACGTTATCGCGCGTCGCTGCGTGGGCGTACATGGCGTCGTTCATGGCCGGTGCGGCGAGCACGGGACCGGTGCGCGCCAGCAGCAGGGCGGTGAGCACATCGTCGGCGAGCCCCAGCGCGGCCCGCGCCAGCAGGTGCGCGGTGGCGGGCGCGACGATCGCCAGGTCGGGCTGGCGCGCGAGCGCGATGTGCGCCAGCGCCCGGTCGGGCTGCCACAGCGAGGTCAGCACCGGACGCCCGGTGAGGGCTTCGAACGTGACGGGCCGCACGAACTCGGCCGCGGACGCCGTCAGCACCACGTCCACCGCCGCTCCACCCTCGGTGAGCCGCCGGGCGAGCGTGCAGCTCTTGTAGCACGCGATTCCGCCCGACACGCCGAGGAGGACGTGCCGGCCGGCGAACGACATCAGCCTTCCTGGCGCCGCCGCCGCACGAGCTTGTAGGTCAAGCGGCCGCGCACCAGCTCGTCGAACGCGCGGGTGGTGAGCTTTTCCTCGAAATCGACCGAGCGATCGCGCGGGAACTCGTTCACGAAACGGGCGAATTTGGCGGCCACGAGGACGCCGAGGTACTTGTTCTGGGTCTGCGCGGCCACTTCGCTCGGGGTCACAATGCGCATTACGTGCTCCCTTTCACAGACTGTCCGAGTTGATCAGCCTCGTGCTCTAGCTTGCGGACGAAATCCGCAAGCAGATGAATCGTCTCCATCGTTCGATGCTTCACGCGGTCGGGATCCTCGACGATTCCTATGACTCCCCTTACCGCGACGTCGAGATCGTCATTGACGACGATATGATCGAATACAATCGCACTCTTCACGTCCTCCTCTGCCGCTTGCACCTCGCGTACCGCGATCGCGAGGCGCTCTCGCAACTCCCGGTGGGATTCCGTCCGACGCTTGCGCAACCGCTCGATCAAGGCGTCCGCCGATGGCGGAATGATGAAAATGCTCACCGACGCCGGGCGCGGGTACACCGCCCGAACCTGCCGTGCTCCTTTCACCTCGATATCGAGCACTACGTGTCGGCGACTCGCCAGGACGCGCTCCACCTCGCTCTTCAGCGTGCCGTAAAGCTCCCCCGCGTACTCCGCCCACTCCAAGAACTCGCGGGCCTCTACGCGGCGCTGAAACTCCGCGCGGGTTAGGAAGTGATACGCCTCTCCTTCGCGTTCCCCTGGCCTGGGCTTGCGCGTTGTTGCCGACACCGAATATCCGAACGTGTCGGGCCGCCGATGGAGCAGCTCCCGCGCGATCGTCGTCTTGCCGCCGCCGGAGGGGGCGGCAAGGACCACGACGCGCGGAGGCAGCGTCACTCCAGGTTCTCGAGCTGCTCCCGGAACTTCTCGAGCTCGCCTTTCATGGCGATCACCGCCTGGGCGATCACCGCGTCGTTCGCCTTGGACCCGATCGTGTTCACCTCGCGCAACAGCTCCTGCGCCAGGAACCCGAGCTGCTTGCCCACCGCCCCGTCGCCGGCCAGCGCCTCGCGGCACGCCGCGAGGTGGGTGCGCAGCCGCACCAGCTCCTCCGTGATGTCGACCCGGTCGGCGAGCAGGGCGACCTCTACCGCGAGGCGTTGCTCGTCCACCGGCACACCGGCCGCCAGCTCGGTCACGGCTTTCTTCAGACGGGCCAGCTCGGCGTCGAGTCGCTCGGGAGCGCGGCGCTCGACGGCGCGGGCGCCGTCGGCGAGCGCGTCCAGCCGGGCCACGAGCTCCGTGGCCAGCGCGGCGCCCTCGCGCGCCCGCATCGCGACCAGCTGCTGCGCTGCGCGCTCGACGATCGGCTCCACCTCGTTCCATTCCGCCGCCGCGCCGTCGCGTTCCAACGCCAGGACGTCGGGATGCCGCGCTACGAATGCCAGGTCCACCTCACCCTTGAGCTTCAGCTGCTTCTTGAGCTGCCGCGCCGCGGCCAGCACCTGACGCGCCCGGGCCAGATCGACCGTGACCGCGGCCTCGGTCGCCGGCGCCTCGATCCAGCGCGCCGCCAGCGTCACGTGGCCGCGATCGAGCAGCCGGCGCAGATGCTCGCGCAGCTGGGTCTCGGTGCCCGCCAACTCGAACGGCAGCTTGAGCTGCGGGTTGAAATAGCGGTGGTTCACCGAGCGGATCTCGATCGAGAGCCGCCCGCCGAGCACACTGCCTTCGGCCGAGCCGAAACCCGTCATGCTCCGCGGCACAGACTTTAAAGCTAGCCGCGCAAAGCACTTAGGTCAATCCGCGCCGGTCAGTTCGTGAACAGCCAGCGCACGCCGTAAAACTGATAGTGCCGTGGGTAGTCGAGCCCCGGAACGTAGCTCCCGGTCGCCAGGGTCGCATTGCGCTCGATCCAGAAGATGGTGACCCCGGCGATGCGGATCTCGACGTTCAGCTCCCCGAAGGTTTTGCCGGGAAGCGTGAGCGGCGCGCCGCTCGTATCGCGCCCCGCCACGCCCCGGCTCCACGATTCCGACGCGGCCTCCACCCGGAGCGCGAAGATGCCGCTGCGGTACACCCGCCAGAACCCGGAATAGAACGTGAGCGACACGCGCGCGTGAAACGGCGGCTCGAAGTCGTTCCCGCCCTGGACCAGCGGATCGAAGTACCACCCCGCGAGCTCGAGTCCGGGCAGGAGTCGCACGGCGCCGTGCGTCGTGAAAAAGCTGGTGCGCGCGAAGGGCCCGATTCGAGCGACCGACCCGAAGCCCACCGGAACGCCGATCGGCGCGAACGCATCGCGTTGCGTGCGGCCGACCTCGAGGCTGATCCAATCGCGATCCCAGCGCAGCGCGCCGGCGACGTCGACCGTGCGTTGCAGCGTGTCGGCGGTATCGACGGCGGCCTGGAGGTCGCGGGTCCACGCGACATCGCCGTGCACGGAAAAGCCGGCGGGGAGCACGAAGCCCGCCGCGAGGTGGGCGCGGTCGCCGGTCCGCCCCAGGCTGTAGCGGGCGCGGCGCACGTCGCCCCACAGGGTGAGCGCCGGCAACGGGCTCCAGCCCCCGCTCCCCTCCAGCTGCCACGGCCGCGCCTCGTCCAGCGTCCGGAACGCGAAGCCGAGGTGCGCGCGCGGCCAATTGCTCGTCACCTCGATGGTTCCCTGGGAGAGGTGGCGGTCGGGGACGGTGCCGTCGAGACTGGTGCTCGCCGTCGCGAAGCTCGCCTGCGCCTGCAGCCCCAGGCCGTCGTCGCGCGAGGCGCCGAACAGCCGTACGATCCCGTCGCGCCGCTGGCTGTGCCAGTCGGCCGTGGTGGGGCCGCCGCTGCGATGCCAGTTCGAGCTCAGGACCTGATACGAGGCGCCCAGGTGGCGGTTGGGCACGTACTCCGCCTTGAGCCACAGGTCGACGGAATTGAACGGCGTGTTCGCCGTGCCCGAGACGCCGTCGTTGTTGTTGTAATCCGCGACGAGGGACAGGCCGAGTCCCGAGCGCCAGCGGCGCAGGTAGGCGCCCCGGTAGTTGGCGGTGCTGATCTCGCCGCTCTTGACCCCGACCTGCGACGCGGTCGCCGTGGACCGCTGGCGCAGCGTGACGAGGTACACGCGCAGGGAGGCCGGCAGCACGACGACGTCCACGCGCTCGAGCGGCGCGAGCGAGATACGGGCGGGGTCGAGATACAGCGAATCCCGCCCCACCGGGAGATAGGGAACGCCGTCCCAGTAGAGCTCGAGCCCCGCGGGCCCGCGTCCGCCGTACAGCACCGGCTCCGGCGCGCCGTAGATTCCGCCGCGCGCCACGTACACGCCGGGAATGTGGGCCAGCAGGTCGGACAGCGTCTGGATGTTCGAGAGGGCGAACGAGTCGGTGGTGAAGCTGTAGCGCGTGCCGCGGGGAGCGGGGCCGGGAGGGATCGGCTCGGGGAACACTGACAGGTACCGGGGGAGCGTGTCGGCCGCGGCGCTGTCGCGGCGGGCGATGGAATCGCGGGCCGTGGAATCGCGGGCGGTGGTGTCGCGCCGCGCTGTGGTGTCGACTTGCGCCACCGCCGCGGCCGCGCACGAAAGCAGAACGGCCGCGCAGCCCAGGCTGCGGGTCACGCCCCCGCGCGCTTGAGAATGAATTCCGTGAAGAGCCGCACCCCCACTGCCGTCGGACCCTTCGTCTGGTGCGGCCCCTCGCTCTCCGTGTACGCCGTCCCCGCGATGTCGAGGTGCACCCACGGAACGCCCTCGACGAATTCACGCAGGAACCAGCCGCCCGCGATCGAGCCGGCGCCCCGGCCCCCCGAGTTCTTCATGTCCGCGATGTCGGACTTGAGCAGATCGCGATACTCCTCCCACAGGGGTAGCGGCCAGCAACGCTCGCCCGCGCGCTCCCCCGCCTCGCGGACTTCGGCGAGGAGAGCCTCGTCGTTCCCCATCATCCCGATCGCGACCTGCCCGAGCGCCACGACGACCGCGCCCGTGAGCGTGGCGATGTCGATCACCGCGGCCGGCTTGAAGCGCCGCAGGTACGACAGCGCGTCGCACAGGATCAGGCGTCCCTCGGCATCGGTGTTGATGATCTCGATGGTCTTGCCCAGGTGACTCTTCACCACGTCGCCGGGCTTGACCGCCGTCCCGGAGGGGAGGTTCTCCGTCGACGGGATGATGCCGACGACGTTGAGCCGCGGCTCGAGCCGGCCGATAGCTTCGAACGTGCCGAGCACCGCCGCCGCGCCCGACATGTCGAACTTCATGTCCTCCATGTTCTGCGCCGGCTTGATCGAGATGCCGCCCGAGTCGAAGGTGACGCCCTTCCCCACCAGCGCCACGGGCGCGTCCGCCGCTCCCGCGCCGCGGTACTCGAGCACGATGAAGCGCGGCTCCTGCTGGCTGCCCTGCGCCACCGCCAGCAGCGCGCCCATGTTCTCCTGGCGCATCTCAGCACGGTCGAGCACGGTGCAGCTGAACCCGTGCTGGTCGGCCAGCTGCTTGGCCCGGTCGGCGAGGTAGGCCGGTGTGCACACGTTCCCGGGGAGCATCTGCAAGTAGCGCGTCAGGAAATGCCCGGCGGCGATCGCTTCGCCCAGCCGCTCGCCGGCGCCGACGGCCTTCACCTCCTTCGCATCACACGCGATCGCGACCGCTTCGACCTCCGCCTTCGGTTCGTCGGGCGCCGCCTTGAGCTCGGTGAAGGCCCAGGCGCCCTGCGCCGCCCCCTCGACCACGACCTGTCCCACGTCCGCGGCGGCGATGCCGTTGCGCGCCTCGGCCACGAGCGCGAACGCGAAGTGCGTCGCGCCCAGCGCCCGCGCGCGCTTCGCCGCGACGGCGGCCGCGCGTCGCACGTTGTTGCGCGTCACCTCGCCCGGCTTTCCCACGCCGACCAGCAGCAGGCGCAGCGGCTTGGCGCCGCCCGGGTAGAGCAGCGCGGTTTCGTCGCGCTTGCCCTTGAAGTCGCCGCTGATCATCGCGCGCGCGACGATCCCGCCCGCTGCGCGGTCGAACTCCGCGAGCGACGGGGGGACCGCGCCGCCCTGCGCCAGCGCGACGGCGAGCAGCGGCGTCTCGATTTGGGCGAGCGGCGCCGTGAGGGTCGTGCCGGTCATCTTAGACATGCTCGATAATGCCTTCGGCGAATTGCGAGGTCGAGACCTCCGTGGCGCCGGACATCTGACGGGCGAGGTCGTACGTGACGCGGCGCGACCGGATCGCGCCGCCCAGCCCCCGCTCGATCGCCTCCGCCACATCGGTCCATCCGAGCTCCTCGAACATCATGGCTCCCGACAGGATCAGGCTCCCGGGGTTCACCTTGTCCTGCCCGGCGTACTTGGGCGCCGTGCCGTGGGTCGCCTCGAACACCGCGTACCCGTCCCCCACGTTACCGCCCGGCGCGAGCCCCAGGCCGCCCACCTGCGCGGCCGCCGCGTCGGAGAGCAGGTCGCCGTTCAGGTTGGGCGCGGCGATCACGGAGTATTCGTCCGGCCGCAGCACCAGCTGGGCGAACATGGCGTCGGTGATCCGGTCCTTCATGATCACCTTTCCCGTTTCCCGTTTCCCGTCTCCCGTCTCACTCTCCGGGATGGTTTTGTCGGCGAACCGTTCGCGCGCGATTTCGTACCCCCACTCCCGGAACCCGCCCTCGGTGAACTTCATGATGTTGCCCTTGTGCACGAGCGTGACCGAGCGGCGGCGGGCCCGCAGCGCGTACTGGATCGCCTTCACCACCAGGCGTTGCGAGCCGAACTTCGACATCGGCTTGATGCCGATGGCGCTGCCGGGGCGGATCTTGGCGCCGAACCGCTCGCTCAGAAAGCCGATCACCGCATCGGCTTCCCCGCTGCCCGCGCGGTACTCCACGCCGGAATAGACGTCTTCGATGTTCTCCCGGAAGATCACGACATCGAGGCGCTGCGGCTCGCGCATCGGGCTGGGCACGCCCTCGAAGTAGCGCACCGGCCGGATGCAGGCGTACAGGTCGAGCACCTGGCGCAGGGTGACGTTGAGGGAGCGGATCCCGCCGCCCACGGGAGTCGTGAGCGGGCCCTTGATGGCGACGCGATGTGCCCGGATGCTGTCCAGCGTGGCATCGGGCAGCCAGTTGCCGACTTGCTTGAAGGCTTTTTCGCCGGCGAGCACCTCGAGCCACTCGACCCGCCGCTTGCCGCGGGCGGCCTTGGCGACCGCCGCGTCGAACACCCGGCGCGCCGCGCGCCAGATGTCGGGTCCCGTGCCGTCTCCCTCGATGAATGGAATGATGGGGTGGTCCGGCACCACCCAACGCCCGTCCCGGAAATCGATTCGCTCGCCCATCTCCCCACGCTCCCCGCGAAGCGTGCAGTCTACACGCCCTGGCGGGGGTTGCGCCAGCGGAAACGAGGACCGTACACTTCACGCGATGCGCGGCACTCTGAGACTCGTCGTGTTCACGTTGGCGGCCCTGTGCTGGCTCGGCGCGGGCCCCGGCGGCGCCACCGTCCGGGAGGTGCTCGTTTGCCGCCATCATGCCGCGCACCACGCGGCGGGTCACCATGCGACATCTCCCGCGGACGGCCCCTGCTTCTGCGATGAGATGACGGGGGGGCTCGACCTCGCGGTCTCGACCGCGGTTCCCACGCCACTCGTGCCCCAGCTCGCCATCCTGGCGCCCGCCGCTGCGTCGTCGCCCGTATCCCGCATCCCGCATCCCGCATCCCCGACCTATCCCCCGACTCCTCCGCCTCCGATCGGACTCGGCTGACCTGATCCGTTAGCCACCTACAATCCGGAGGAGACAGGTATGCGCAGAGCGCCGTGGTGCGCCCTGCTGTGCTGCGTCGCGGTGCCCGCCGCGGCGCAGGAGCGCGCGGTGACGTTCGAAGAGCCTCAGCCCGTCAGCGTGACCGGGTTCGCCGTGGGCGGGGCGGACTACGCCCGGCTCGCCCGCAGCAACACGTTCACGGCCGGCAAGATCGCGATCAGCCTGTTCAAGTCGGCGGGTGACGTCTACCTGTTCGGGCAGCTCACGACGGCGCTGGAAGGCGGAGCGTCCACCACCGAGATCGACAACCTGCTCGTGAGCTGGACGCCCCAGCGGGCGAACCGGTGGACGGTCGCGTTCGGACGGTTCGATGCGCCCATCGGGTTCGAGCGCGACGACGAGCCCCTCAACCTGATCCCCACCAATTCGTTCACCTTCGCATACGCCCGACCGAGCAAGCTGACCGGCCTGCAGGTGCACTACACCGCCTCGCCGCGCGCCGAGGTGTGGGCGGCGGCGGTCAATGGTTGGGACGTCGCGGCCGACAACAACCGGGGCAAGACGGCGCTGCTGCGGGCGCAGGTTGTGCCGATCCCGTGGGTGACGATCGGGGTCACGGGCGTGTACGGACCGGAGCGCAATTCCACCGACGCGAACCAGCGCTCCTTCCTATCGGGCGACCTCACGATCGACCGGGGACGCCTGATCCTCGGCGCGGAGGTGAACCTCGGCCGCGAGCAACAGGGCGGCGGCAACCCGACATGGCGCGGCGCCGCGCTCACCGGGTTCGTGCGGCTCGCCAGAAACCTGGGTTTCAGCGCGCGCTACGATCAGATGGAAGACAGCGATGGCCTCCTCACCGGAACGCCGCAGATCCTGCGGTCCGTGACCGCGGGACCGATGTGGTATTTCAACACGGCCCGCGAGGGCGTCTTCAGCAATATCGAGCACACCCGCTTTCACCTGCCGCAGCTCGCGCTGCGCGCGGCCGTCCGGGCCGATTGGTCGTCGCAGCCGTTCTTTCCCGATGCCACGAGGGCCTTGCAGGGCTCCGACACCAAGGGCGTGGTGGAGCTGGTGTACGTCTTCTAGCCAAGGAAGCGCCATGCTCTACGACCTGGGACGCGCCGACCTGCGCATCAAGTGGCTGGTCACGTGTCTGCTCGCCACGCTCGGCATTGCATACGTGTTCGGGGCGCTGATGGTCTCGTTGTATGCGGGGTTCACGCCCGGGCGGGTGGCGGCCACGTACGCGGGACGCGCGATGTCCATGCCGATGCCCCCCGAGACGACCATGGTCATGGAGCACCCCATGTCCATGGAGGAGTTCGTGAAGCCCGAGGTGCACGAGGTCGACACCGACTTGCTGATCCAGGATACGCACGTGCACGTCCCGATGTACGGCGTGATCGCGGCCGCGCTGTCGCTCGTGGTGGTGGGGCTCTCGCTCTCCCAGGGGTGGGCGCTCGCCCTCATCACGCTGTTGTTCGCGGCGCCGTGGCTCGATTTCGCGGGGATGTGGCTCACCAAGTTCGTCTCGGGGCGTTTCGCGACGGTCACGCTGATCGGAGGGTGGGCCATGGGCCTGGGTTATGTCGTCGTCACCGCCCTGGCCATTCATCAAATGTGGTTTCGTACGAGAGGAGTCGTCCGATGAATCTGTTGCTGCGCGGCGCGGTGATCGCCGCGGTCTTCCATGTCACTCCCGCCGTGGTCCTGGTGAAGCGGCCCGACGCCGTGCAGGCGCTGCTCCCGGGCGCCGACGCCTACCTCGCGCGCGAGGTGCACTTGAGCGATCCGGATGCGCACCGCCTGCACGAGCTCGTCGACTGGAGTCCCGAAGACGGGGTGCTGACCTTTTACCGCGGCACGGCGGGCGCGACCGCCGTTGGCGCTCTAATGTTCGTCCGGGTCGATACGCCCCATGGCCCCATAGAAGTGGCGGTCGGGTTCACCCCGCAGGGCGCCGTGCGCGGTGTGATCGTGACCAAGGCCACCGTCGAGATGAAGCCGTGGGTGCTCGAAGCGGTGGGCGCCGGTCTGGTCGAGCGCTATCACGCGCTCAAGCCGGGCGATATGCCCGCCGGGGCCGCCGCGCTGGCGGGGCACCTCGGGAACCTCGCCGTGTACATTGCGGGAGAAGTGGACAAAGGAGTGGCCCGGGCGCTGGCGGCGTACGGGGCATTCTATGCGGTCCGCAACGCCGGAGCGTGACGATGCGTCTCTTCGGTATGGACATGCGACACACACGCCGGTCGCTGCTGCTGTCGTTCGCCTGCGCGCTGAGCGCGTGCGACATCGGTCCGGGTGGCCCGCTAGGGCTCGGCGGCAACAACGGCGGGATCGCGATCGGCGGCACGGGCGGCGGCGGAGGGCGGGTGCTCTCCTTTTCGGTGCAGCCGAGCACCGCGACGGCGGGCAACATCATCACGCCCCCCGTTCAGGTGCTCGTGTCGGATTCGCTCGGCATTGTCGACTCGACCTTCACCGCGCCCATCACAATCACGATCGGCGTCAATCCCGTGGGCGGGAACCTGTCCGGCACGACCAGCGTGACGCCCGTGAACGGCACCGCGCAGTTCGGCGATCTCGGGATCGACACGCCCGGCACGGGCTACGTGCTGCGCGTCGGCGCAACCGGAGCGACGGCCGCGTCCTCGAATTCCTTCAATATCCTCGCGCCGTAGCGGTCCCGCGCCTCAGCCCGCGGCGCGGCCCCGCTCGTTCCAGGCGATCTCGAAAAATCCGTTGCAGCGGTGGCAGCGCATGCCCGCCGGCTGGCCCTCGAGGCGAGCCCGCTCGCGACAATTGGGGCATACGGCGTAGCGCGGTCCCCAGGAGTTGGGGAAGCGCGGGGAGTTCTTGGGACTCGCGACGACCGACCAGCGCAGCGCCTGCGTGGGTGACAGCTGGAGGTCGCCGCGGCGCACGCTGACCGGCTTGCCTCGCACGTCCAGAATCGCGTCTGCGGGGGTGAGCTTGAGGATGCGGTACCATGCGCCCCGGCGCAGCGGAGACTTTATGTCCGCCTTGAGGCGCGCCCACTGGAACGCCGTCAGTGGCAACTGCCGGAGCCCTGGTCGCTGAACGTTTGCCCGGGCATGGGCACGAACTCCCAGGTGTAGTGGTCCGCGTAGAGCGTGAGCTTGAGGACGCCGAACGCGGCCGAGATCACCTCACTGTTGGGATGAATGGCAACGGGCATGGCGGTGCTCTCGCCGCCCGTGCCCACGTCGATCGACCGCAGGCCGCGCGCGTCATCCAGCGCGCCGGTCGGCGTCATCGGCTTCAGGCGCTCGTACTGGTGCTGCTGCCCGTTGAGCACCAGGTCCGCTCCGGCGGCGTACAGCCGATTCCATAGGTTCAGGACCGACTCGTCCGACGTCCATCCGGGTGTATCCGACGAGAAGAAGCGCGGCTGGTGGAACGCCGCGAGCGTGCACTGCTTGGTGTTGGCCGCGAGATCGTTCTGGAGCCACGCATCCTGTGCCGATCCCGCGCCGTCCGGGACGTATCTCGCGTTGGAGTTGAGCACGATGATGTGCCACGCGCCGAGATCGAAGCTGTAGTAGCCCTGGCCGCGCGGCCCGGCGCGATCCCCGAAATAGTCGAATGCCCCGTCCGCACTGCCGCTCTGGTACTCGTGGTTGCCCAGGGTGGCCCAGGTACGCGGCTTCAGTCGGCCCCACGTGGGGTCGTAGCAGGTCTGATAGTAGGTCGCATCGGGGAAGACGTTGTCGCCCAGCGTCAGCACCGTTCCGGGAATGCCGTTGACGACGCCCACCATGGCCTCGGCCCGCTCCTCCGTGCCGCAGCTCGCGATGTTGCCGGCGACGATGAGCACGACGCCCGTGTCCGCCCCGCCCCCGCCCCCGCCCCCGCCCCCGCCAGTGACGCTCGCCGTGGTCGTGACCGGCTGGCTGACGGCGCCGCGCGCATCCGTGACGGTCAGCGTGACGGTATAGCTGCCCGGCGTCGCGTAGAGGTGCAGCGGCGTCGCGCCGCTGGCCGACTGACCGTCTCCAAAGGTCCACGCGTAGGCGAGCGGCAGGTCTCCGTCCGGATCGGAGGAGCCGCTGCCGTCGAACTGGATCGAGTCGAGTCCGGAATACGGACCGCCCGGGACGGCCACCGGGATCTGGTTCGTCGGCGGCGGTGGGGGCGGCGGCGCCCGGTGGCACGTCGCGCTCCCCGTGTCGGTCGCGGTCTGACCCGCGACGGGAACGAACCGCCAGCTATACGAGCCGTCGGCCAGCGTCAGCTGCAGCACGCCGTACACCTGGCTGATGTTCACTTCGCTGTTCGCAATGCGATTGGTGTTCGGCGCGTCCAGCCCTTCCCCGCCCGTCCCGATGATGATCTCACGGATCCCCTTCGCCGAGTCCGCGACGCCGTCCGGCGTCTGCGGGGCGAAGCGCTCGTAGTCACGGGAGTGGGCGTTGAGAATCAGGTCCGCGCCGGCGGTGTAGAGGTCGTTCCAGAACGGCTTGACCGCGCCGGTCGCGTAGAAGACGGTGTCGGTGTTGGAGTAGAACCGCGGCCGGTGCCACAGGGCGAGCAGGCAGTGCTGCGTGGTGGCGGCGAGATCGGCCTTGAGCCATTGCTCCTGGGGCGAGCCGGCGGCGGTGGCGACGAAGGCGCTGTTGCTGTTCAGGACGACGACGTGCCACGCGCCCAGGTCCACGCTGTAGTAGCCCTTGGCGGGGTCGCCCGCGGCCGCGCCGAAGTAGCCGAAGTAGCCGTCCGCCGTGGCGCTCGACATGTAGTCTTGATGCCCCGGCACCGGATAGGTGCGGGCGAGCTGCCGGCCCCAGCCCGGGCCGTAACAGTTCTGGTAGTTCGCGAGCGTGCCGCCGGGCACCGCATTGTCGCCCAGGGCGAACACCGTGCCCGGGATGGAATCGAGCAGCGCGGCGGTCGCCTCGTCGTCCGTCCGGTCGCAGCGCGCGATGTTCCCGGCGCCCACGAGCGTCACCGTCGCCGCGGGGGTCGCGGCGCTCTGCGCCGCGGGCCCGAGCGGCGGAGCGCGGTGGTCGTCGTCGATGCAGGCGACCGAGATACATACGACAACAGCCGCCCGAGTGAGCCTCAGTGACATGTCCCCGAGCCCTGATCGCTGAAGCTCTGGCCCTGCATTGGGACGAACTGCCACGTGTAATGATCGGCGAACAGGGTGACCTTCAAGACCCCGAACGCGTCCGAGATCACCTCGCTATTGGGATGAATCGCCGCGGGCAGCGCCGTGCTCTCGCCGCCCGTTCCCACGTCGATAGAGCGGATCCCTTGCACGTTGTCCACGACGCCGTCGGGCGTCATCGGCTTGAGCCGCTCGTACTGGTGTTGCTGGCCGTTCAGGACCAGATCGACGCCCGCCGCATAGAGGCGGGTCCAGAAATTCTTCACCCCGTCGTCGCTGGTCCAGCCGGGCGTATCCGACGAGAAGAAGCGCGGCTGGTGGAACGTGGCGAGCGTGCACTTCTTGCTGTTGGCCGCGAGGTCGTTCTGGAGCCACACGTCCTGCGCCGAGCCGGCGC
>Ga0209156_10002094_pt1 | contig 15861 bp, 13 predicted proteins | sample GraSoiAngelo_124_FD_185881 | JGI IMG/M metagenome (GOLD analysis project Ga0209156, IMG submission 185881) | Grasslands soil microbial communities from the Angelo Coastal Reserve, California, USA - 14_0927_05_20cm (SPAdes) (version 2) | ecosystem: Environmental > Terrestrial > Soil > Grasslands...
GCGGTACCGCTACGTGATCGGCACGGACGACGCGGCACGCTCGCCGTTTCGCCGGCCGTACGAATGGGCGCTGTGGGGGGGGCGCCCGCTCGAGGCGACGCTGCTGGCGCGCGCGGCGGAGCTGCTGCTGGGCGAGCACGACTTCCGCGGCCTCGCGGCGACCGGCGCGCGCTCGACCCGACCCCACTACCGCAGCCGCGTCGCGCTCGCCGAATGGGCGCCGCGGACTGATGGAGCGGGGGTGACGTTCACAATCGAGGCCGACCGGTTCCTGCACCGCATGGTGCGCTTTCTCGTGGGCGCCATGGTCGACATCGCGCTGTGCCGGCGCCCGCTCGACGATCTTCCCCGTCTGCTCTCCGCGGCCGACAACCAGGCGGCGAGCCCGCCGGCACCGCCCCAGGGACTCTATCTCGAGGCGGTGCGTTATCCCGCTGACCTCTACGCCGACGGGGGGCCTGAGCCATGAAGTTCTTCCTCGATACCGCGAGTCTCAAAGACATCAGCTGGGCGGCCCAGGCGGGGCTGATCGACGGGATCACGACCAACCCGTCGCTGCTCGCCAAGCAGGCCGGGGACCTGGACCCGCGCGACGTCCTGAAGGAGATCTGCTCGCTCGTAGAGGGCCCGGTCTCCGCAGAGGTGGTCGCCGTGGACTCGGACGAGATGGTGCGCGAGGGCAAGCAGCTGGCCAAGATCGCGGACAACATCGTCGTCAAGATCCCGATGCTCGAGGCCGGGATGGTGGCGGTGCGCCGGCTCGCCGGCGAAGGCATCAAGACGAACGTCACGCTGTGCTTCTCGAGCGTACAGTGTCTCGTCGCGGCGAAGGCGGGGGCTTCGTACGTGAGCCCCTTCATCGGGCGGCTCGACGACGTGGGTCAGGAGGGGATGGACGTGATCCGCGAGGCGCGGGTCATCTTCGACAACTACCAGCTCGCCACCGAGATCCTGGCGGCTTCGATCCGCCACCCGCGCCACGTGGTCGAAGCGGCGATGATCGGCGCGGACGTCGCCACCCTGCCCCCCGACGTCCTGAAAAAACTGCTGCTGCATCCGCTCACCGACCGCGGGCTGGAGCAGTTTCTCGCGGACTGGAACACGCTCGCGGCGCGCGCGAAGGCGCCGGCTTGACCTACAGCTCGCCCCTGTCCCAGCGCTACGCCTCCCCGGCCATGCAGGCCCTGTGGGGAGAGCGGCGCCGCATCGGGCTCTGGCGACGGCTGTGGCTCGCCCTGATGGAAGTCGAGCGCGAGCTGGGGCTCGACATTCCCGAGCGGGCGCTGGTCGAGCTGCGCGCCCATCTGGACGACGCCGATCTGGAGCGTGCGGCCGAGCACGAGAAGCGCCTGCGCCACGACGTGATGGCCCACATTCATCATCTCGGTGAGCAGGCGCCCGCCGCGCGGGCCTTCCTCCACTTGGGCGCGACCAGCGCCTACGTCACCGACAACACCGACCTGATCCTGATGCGGGAGGGTCTGCAGCTGCTGCTGGGCCGCATCGCGGCGGTCCTGGTGGCGCTCGCCAAGCTGGCGCGCCGGGAGCGCGCCGTGCCTTGCCTGGCTTACACGCACTTCCAGCCGGCGCAGCTCACCACGGTCGGGAAGCGGGTGACCCTGTGGATGCAGGAGTTCCTGCTCGACGCCGAGGAGCTGCTGCACCGGCTCGACACGCTGCAGTTCCGCGGCGTCAAGGGGACCACGGGGACTCAGGCGAGCTTCCTCGAGCTGTTCGACGGCGACGACGAGAAAGTGCGCGAGCTCGACGCCCGGGTGGCGTTGAAGATGGGCTTCGCGAAGGTCTTCCCCGTCACGGGTCAGACCTACACTCGCAAGCTCGACGCGCAGGTGCTCGCGGTGTTGTCGGGTCTGGCGCAGTCGGCCGCCAAGCTCGCGACCGACCTGCGCCTGCTGCAACACGAGGGGGAGATGCTGGAGCCGTTCGAGAGCGACCAGGTGGGCTCGTCGGCCATGGCGTACAAGCGTAATCCGATGCGCGCCGAGCGGATGACCGGGCTGGCGCGCTTCGTGATCGAGCTCGAGGGCAACGCCTGGCACACCGCATCCGAGCAGTGGCTCGAGCGCACGCTCGACGACAGCGCCAACCGCCGCCTGGTGCTGCCCGAGGCGTTTCTGGCGAGCGACGCCATCCTCGTGCTCGCGACCAACGTGGCCGCGGGCCTGGAGGTGCGCGAGGCCGTGATCGCGCGACACGTGGCCGCGCAGCTCCCCTTCCTCGCCACCGAGCGGCTGCTGATGCGCGGCGTGAAGGCTGGTGGAGACCGCCAGCGGCTGCACGAAGTGATCCGGACGCACAGCCTCGCGGTCGCCCGGGCGATGGCCGAGCAGGGAGCCGCGAACGACCTGCTCGAGCGCCTGGCGTGCGACCCCGCGTTCAAGGCGCTGCAGCTCGCGCTCGCCGCGGGAGAGCTCGATCCGGCGGCCTACGTGGGCCGGGCGCCGCGTCAGGTGGACGAGTTCCTGGAGCGTGTACTGCCGGGCGTGCTGCACCGCATCGAGGCGGTGGCGCCCGCGGTCGCAACGGCCGAGGTGAACGTATGACGGCTCCCCTGGTGGCGAGCGCCCTGCCGCTGCCGCTCGTGCGGCGTGGCAAAGTGCGCGAGGTGTACGAGATCGATGCCGACACGCTGTTGCTCGTGGCGAGCGATCGCGTGAGCGCGTTCGACGTTGTGCTCGGGGAGCCGGTGCCGCACAAGGGCGCCGTGCTCACGCAGCTCAGCGCGTTCTGGTTCGAGCGGCTGGCCTCGGTGATCTCGAGCCACTTTCTCTCGGCCGATGCCGACGAGATAATCGCGCGCGTGCCCGCCCTCGATCCCTTTCGCCCGGCCCTGACGGGCCGGGCCATGCTCGTGCGGCGCACACAGCCGGTGCCGTTCGAATGTGTCGTGCGTGGCTACCTCTCGGGCTCCGCCTGGGCGGAATACCAGAAGGCCGGCACGCTCGCGGGCGAGCCGCTCCCGGCGGGACTGGTCGAGAGTGCCCGGCTCGATCCTCCGATCTTCTCTCCCGCCACCAAGGCCGAGGTGGGGCACGACGAGAACGTGACCGTGGCGCATGTGGCGCGGGCGCTGGGCCGCTCGCACGCCGACCAGCTGCAGCAGGCCAGCCTCGCCTTGTACGAGGCGGGCCGGCAGCACGCGGCGCGACGCGGCATCATCATCGCCGACACGAAGTTCGAGTTCGGCACGGCGTCGGACGGGCGGCTGCTGGTGATCGACGAGATCCTCACGCCCGACTCGTCGCGTTTCTGGCCCGCGGACCGCTATCAGGCCGGCCGGGGCCAACCCAGCTTCGACAAGCAGCCGCTGCGGGACTATCTCGCGGGCCTGAAGCAGCAGGGCAAATGGGACGGCAACGCGCCGCCGCCGTCGCTGCCGCCGGAGGTGGTGCGGGCGACGAGCGAGCGCTATCGGGAGGCATATCGACTGATTACCGGGAAGGAGCTGGAGATCGGATGACGTCGATTGCGGATTGCGGATTGCGGATTGCGGATTCGACGTGCGTGCTTCCAATCCGCAATCCGCAATCGCCAATCCGCAATTGGTGCGGGGGGGTGTGGTGAGGGTCGCCCCCGAAGGCTGGCCCTTCATTCTCCCCGGGTGGGCGCTCGTGCTGCTGGGCGCCTGGGTGGCGCGTGGGTCGCCCTGGGTGTGGATACCGGAGGGCGCCCTGTTTCTCATCGCGGTGTGGCTGCTGGTCTTCTTCCGCGACCCGGTGCGCACAGGACCGCGCGGCGAGCAATACGTGATCGCGCCCGCCGACGGCAAGGTCGTCGACGTTCGCGAGGTGGACGAGCCTATGTATCTGAAGACCAAGGCGACGCGCGTCTCGATTTTCATGAGCGTGTTCGACGTGCACGTGAACCGCTATCCGGCGACGGGCACGGTGGAGCTGGTGCGCTACCACCCGGGGCGCTTCCTCCACGCCGCCTCCGACAAGGCGAGCCTCGACAACGAGCAGGCGTCGGTCGGGGTGCGCGCCGCGCGGGGCCCGCTGCTGGTGCGACAGATCGCCGGGCTCATCGCGCGGCGCATCGTCACCGACGGCACGGTGGGCGCGCGCGCGACGCAAGGTGAGCGCCTGGGCATGATCCGCTTCGGCTCGCGCGTCGATGTGTTCCTCGCCGCCGCCGGGCGGCCGGCGCTGCGTGTGGCGGTGGGTGACCGGGTGCGCGCCGGGGCGAGCGTGCTGGCGGAGTACGCGGCGTGAGGCCCTTCCCCGGTCGGTCGATGCGGCGCGTCGTGATCGTCGTGCCCAGCCTGTTCACGCTCTTCAATCTGTTCTTCGGCATCTGGGCCATCGTGCTCGCGTCGCGCGGCGAGTTCTACCGCGCCGGGTGGTACATCTTTTTCGCGGGCATCCTCGACACGCTGGACGGCCGGGTGGCCCGGCTCTCCAAGACCGGCACGCGCTTCGGGGCGGAGCTCGACAGCCTGGTGGACGTGGTGAGCTTCGGGGTCGCGCCCGCGTTCCTTATTTATCAGCTCGAGTTCGCGAGCGGCGGGCAGGCCGAGTGGATCTTCTGCTACTTCTATGTAATGGCGGCGGCGATCCGGCTGGCCCGGTTCAACATCACGCAGGCGGGCCGCGCGAAACGGTCCTTCATCGGTCTCCCCTCGCCGGCCGCGGGCATGACCCTGGCGACGTTCTACCCCTTCACCACCACCGAGCTGTATCAGCACTGGTTCCGCGTCCTGCCGCGCCATCATCTGATGCAGTTCCTGATGATCGGGCTCGCGATCCTGATGGTCAGCAACGTGCGTTACGCCACCATGCCGCGGGCAGGCCTGCGCACCCTGCGCGGCCTCTTGGGTCTCGCGACCATCTTGCTTATTCTGGTTTTCGGCGTGCTCGATCACGACGCGTTTTTCTTCCCTCTGGGGGTCGCCTACATGGCGTACGGGCTGGTGCGGGCGACGGTGCTCGGTTTGTTCTTCGAGGTCGGCGAGGACGAGGAGGCCGAGATCTCCGGACCGATCGTGATCGCGAACGGCGAGCGAGACGCCGAGACATATGCCCCGCCCCGGGGCATCGCACCGCGCGGGGGACCGCGATGAGCGCCTTCCGGGTCGAGGTGCGGGTCATGCCTCGGGCGGCCCTGCTCGATCCGCAGGGTCAGGCGGTGGAGCACGCGCTGCACGCCCTGGGGTTCGGCGAGGCGGCGCGGGTGCGCATGGGCAAGCACCTGGTTCTCGAGGTCAAGGCGGCGACGCGCGACGAAGCACTGGCGCGAGCCCGCGCGATGTGCGATCGCCTGCTCGCCAACCCGGTCACCGAAGACTACGACGTCGTGGTCGACGGCGGAGCCGCTCGATGAAGCGTGTCGCCGTGATCGTGTTTCCCGGCTCGAACTGCGATGCGGACGCGCTCGCCGCCGTCCGCGAGGCCGGCTCAGACGCCTATTTCGTCTGGCACAAGGACACCACCCTGCAGCGAGCCGACGTCGTGGTCCTCCCGGGAGGGTTCAGCTACGGCGACTACCTCCGCTCGGGTGCCATCGCGCGGTTTTCCCCGGTCATGACGGCGGTGGCCGACCATGCGCGCGCCGGCGGCGCCGTGCTCGGCATCTGCAACGGGTTTCAGATCCTGTGCGAGGCGGGGCTGCTCCCGGGCGGGCTGATGCGGAACGCCCGCCTGCGGTTCCTGTCGCGCCCGACGTGGGTGCGGGTCGAGCAGACCGGCACGCCGTTCACCTGCCTGTACGAACGAGGCGAAGTATTGGAGATCCCGATCGCTCACGGGGACGGGCGCTATGTGGTGGACGCGCCTACGGCCGCCGAGCTCGAGGCGACGGAGCGGGTGGTATGGCGCTACGTGCGTGACAATCCGAACGGCTCGACCAACGACATCGCCGGCGTGACCAACGCCGGCCGCAACGTGGTGGGGATCATGCCGCACCCGGAGCGCCGCAACGCCCCGGCCTTGGGCGGCGAGGACGGCGCCCGTGTCTTTCTTTCGATGGAGGCTCGACATGCGACGCAGCACGCCGTGGATGTGCGCGCTCGTGATGGTCGCCACCTCAGGGTGTAAGCAGGTCAGCGACCAGTACGCGAAGATCAAGCAGACCATCGAGGCGAAGATCGCCCAGCGCCGGGGTCGGCTTCCCACGCCGTCGCAGCCCGCCCCGCAGCCGCCCCGGCTGAGCGCCGACACGCCGCTCGCGACTGTCGTGCCCAAGCCTCCGCCGGCCGCCACCCCCGCGGCCCCGAGCCGCCGGCACGTGGCGCAGGCGCCCGAGATCCCCCGCCCCGACCGCGACGTCCCCTACGAGTCGCCCGATACGGGAACGATCGCTCCGGGAATGGGCGAAAAGGAGATCTACTCCCTGTGGGGTCCCCCGATCAGCGTGCGCCGCCGCGGGGAGATGACGTTCCTGTACTTCCGCAACGGCTGCGAGTACACCTGCGGCACCGAAGACGTGGTGTTCCTCCAGAACGGGCAAGTCGTGGACGCGGTGCTGCGCTGGCCCGGGCACGGCTACAGCGGGCAGTCGTCCTCGCCGGCCGCGACGCCGCCGCACGGTCCCGCCCGCCCCGGTGGCGACACGCTGACGGTCAAGTCACCCTCGACGCCGGGAGCGCGATGACCGACAAGCCGAGTCGCAACGAAGAGGAATACTTCGCCCGGCGGGACGCCGAGCTGCTGCGGCAGCAGCGCTCCAGCGCGCAACAGGCGGCGGCACAGGCCGAGCGCCGCTCGCATCACATGAAGTGCCCCAAGTGCGGCTACGACCTGATCACCGGCGAATGGCACGGCATCCAGATCGACCAGTGCACGCACTGCCACGGGTTGTGGTTCGACGCGGGCGAGGCCGAGAGCCTGATCGCTCATCCCCAGCCCAACGTGATCGCCCGCGTGTTCCGGGCCGTGCTCCGGGGCGTCTCCGGGGCCAAGGCCTCGGACGCGTGAAGCCGAGTGCGTTCCCCGGCGACCCCCCGATCACGCCGCAGCTCGTTCGCGAACACAACCTCACCGACGCCGAATACGGTCGCATCACCGCGCTCCTGGGGCGGACCCCGACGTTCGCCGAGCTGGGCGTGTTCTCCGCCCTGTGGAGCGAGCACTGCTCCTACAAGCATTCCCGCCCGATCCTGAAGACGTTCCCCACCACGGGGCCGCAGGTCGTGCAGGGGCCGGGCGAGAACGCCGGCGTGCTGCGGCTGCCGGACGGGTGGGCCGTGGCGTTCAAGATCGAGTCCCACAACCACCCCTCGGCCGTCGAGCCCTATCAGGGAGCCGCCACCGGCGTGGGCGGGATCCTGCGCGACGTCTTCACCATGGGCGCGCGTCCGGTCGCTGTGCTCAACAGCCTGCGTTTCGGCTCGCTCGACGACGCGCGCAACCGCTACCTCTGCGCCGGGGTCGTCAAAGGCGTGGGTGACTACGGCAACTGCGTGGGCGTGCCGACGCTGGGCGGTGAAGTCGACTTCGGTCCTGGCTACGCCGGCAATCCGCTCGTCAATGCCATGTGCGTCGGCCTGCTGCGCGAGCGGGACCTGATCACGGCTGCCGCGCACGGCGTCGGCAACGTGCTCCTGGTGGTGGGATCGCGCACCGGGCGTGACGGCATCCACGGCGCGTCGTTCGCGTCGGAGGAGCTGACGCGCGAGAGCGAGCGGCGGCGCCCCCAGGTGCAGGTGGGCGATCCCTTCACCGAGAAGCTGCTGCTCGAAGCGAGCCTCGAGCTGATCGCCTCCGGCCACATCGTGGCGATCCAGGACATGGGCGCGGCGGGGCTCACGTCGTCGTCGGCGGAGATGGCGGCGCGGGGGGGCGTGGGCGTGGAGATCGATCTGGCCCGCGTGCCGACGCGCGAGCCGGGCATGACGCCCTACGAGATCCTGCTGTCCGAGTCGCAGGAGCGGATGCTGGTGGTGGCGAAGGCCGACCGCGTGGCGCAGGTCGAGGCGATCGCGGCCAAGTGGGAGCTGGGCGCCACGCCGATCGGCCGGGTGACGGACGACGGCATATATCGCGCGACCTGGGGCGATCAGGTGGTGGTGGAGGTCCCCGGTCGGCGCCTGATCGAGGATTGCCCGGTGTACGAGCCGGACGCGATCGAAGATCCCGCTGTCGCCGAGCTGCGTTCCCAGAGGCCGCATCCCGCATCCCGCATCCCGCATCCCGCCGACGCCCTCCTCACGCTCCTCGATCACCCTCCCATCGCGTCCAAGCGCTGGGTGTACGAGCAGTACGACTCGACGGTCCAGGCGAGCACCGTGCTCGGCCCGGGGGGCGACGCCGGAGTGATTCGCGTGCGGGACGCGGAGTTCGGCCTCGCCGTGACGGTGGACGGCAACAGCCGCTACGTGCGGCTCGACCCGTACGAAGGGGGCAAGGCCGTGGTGGCGGAAGCGGCGCGCAATGTCGCCTGCACCGGCGCCCGGCCCCTGGGCATCACCGATTGTCTCAACTTCGGCAGCCCCGAGCGCCCCGCGGTGTTCCATCAATTCAAGGAAAGCTGCCGCGGGATCGCCGACGCCTGCCGGGCGCTCGACACGCCCGTCACGGGCGGCAATGTGTCGTTCTACAATGAAAGCCCCACGGGCGCGGTCGATCCCACGCCCGTCGTGGGGATGGTCGGCCTGCTCCCTCGAGTGGACCGAGCGGTGCCGAGCCACGCGCGGGCCAGGGGCGATGCGATCTTCGTGCTGGGCGAGACCCGTGCCGAGCTGGGCGGGTCACAGCTGTGGGAGGCGGTGCACGGGTTCGTGGGCGGCACGCCCCCGCGGGTGGACCTGGAGCGGGAGCGGCAGCTCGTCGACTACCTCGTCGCGGGGGCGGAGCGGGGCCTGTTTCACTCGGCGCACGACTGCTCCCAGGGCGGCCTTGGCGTCGCGCTCGCGGAGGTCGCCATGGGCGGGCCATACGAGGAGACGGGCTTCGGGCTCGATGCCGATCTTACGGCTTACGGCTTGGGCCTTGAGGCTGAGGCGCTGTTGTTCAGCGAGTCGCACGGACGCGCGGTGATCACCTGCGTCCCCGAGCGGGCCACCGCAGTGGCGGCGCTGGCGCGGGAGCTGGGGGTGACGGCGCAGCCGATCGGGACGGTGGGCGAGCGCGGGGCTGCGTTACGCGTCAGGCTGCGCGACGCGACCGTCGAGCACCCCGTCGAGCGGTTACGACAGGTATATTTCACGGCACTTCCCCGACGCATGGGAGACTGACCCACGGATGTGCGGCATCATCGGCGTCACCGGTGTTCCCGACGCGGCACGCGTCGCCTACCTCGGGCTCTATAGCCTGCAACACCGGGGGCAGGAGTCGGCGGGGATGGTCGTCGTGAACGGCGAGGGCGTCGCGCGGTCACACCGCGGCATGGGGCTCGTCTCCGACGTGTTCAGCGAGCGGGTGCTGAGCGAGCTGCCCGGCGACGTCGCCATCGGACATGCCCGTTACTCGACCGCGGGGACGTCGGTGCTGGCCAACGCGCAACCGATGCTCGCCGGCTACCGCGAGGGCCCGCTTGCGTTGGCGCACAACGGCAACCTCACCAACGCCGTCCAGCTGCGCTCCGATCTCGTCGCCAAAGGCTCCCTGTTCCAAAGCTCGTCCGACAGCGAAGTGCTGGTGCATCTGATCGCGCGCTCGGAGGCGCGCGAGCCGGAAGATCAGCTGCTCGACGCCTTGGAGCGGGTGGATGGGGCGTACTCGCTGTTGATCACGGTGGGGCGCACGCTGTACGCGATCGTCGATCCGCGCGGCTTCCGGCCGCTGGTGCTCGGCCGGCTGGGACGCGGCTGGGTGGTGGCCTCGGAGACGTGCGCCCTCGACATCACCGGCGCGACGCTGGTGCGGGAGCTCGAGCCCGGAGACTTCGTGCGCATTCACGGGGCGGACGTGGACGCGCTGCCGCGCTTGCCCCGCCGGCCGCACCGCCGCTGCGTGTTCGAGCTGGTGTACTTCTCGCGGCCGGACAGCACCGTGTTCCACCGTTCCGTCGACGGCGTGCGGCGGGCGCTCGGCCGGGAGCTGGCGCGCGAGCACCCTGCCCCGGGCACCGACTGCGTCTTCTCGGTGCCTGATTCGTCCAACGCCATGGCGCTGGGTTTCTCCGTCGAGTCGGGCATCAAGCTCGAGCACGCGCTCATCCGCAACCATTACGTGGGCCGGACCTTCATCCATCCCGCCCAGGCGGACCGCATGACCAAGGTGAAGATCAAGTTCAACCCGGTGCGGGGGGTGCTCGCGGGGAAGAAGGTGGTTGTCGTGGACGACTCGATCGTGCGCGGCACCACGAGCCGGGCGCTGGTGCAGCTCATCCGTCAGGCCGGGGCCACGGAGGTCCACTTCCGCGTGGCGTCGCCGCCGATCACCGGACCGTGCTACTACGGTATCGACACGCCGAGCAAAAAAGAACTGATCGCGTCGAGCAACAGCGTCGAGCAGATCCGTGCCCACCTGGGCGTGGACACGCTCGGCTATCTCTCGCTCGACGGGATGCTGCGGGCCGCAGGCGGCGATCCCGGCGAGTTCTGCCACGCCTGTTTCTCGGGCGAGTACCCCACCGACATTCCGGAAGACGATCTGGCGGGGGCGCGGCACGCCGCGCCGCTGCACCCCCTCGCGGTCTGATGCGCCCGTGCCGGCGCTCGAGCGGTGGGTGTACTTCTTCGGGCCGGGCCGGGCCGACGGCTCCGCGGCCATGCGCGACATCCTGGGCGGCAAGGGCGCGGGCCTCGCCGAAATGGCGAACCTGGGCCTGCCGGTCCCGCCCGGGTTTACGATCTCCGCCAAGCTGTGCCTCACCTATCTGGAGCTGGGCACCTTCCCCGACGAGCTGCACGAAGAAGTCGATCGTCACCTGAAGCAGCTCGAGCGTATCAGCAAGAAACAATTCGGCGATCCCAAGAACCCGCTGCTCGTGTCGGTGCGCTCGGGGGCCGCGGTGTCGATGCCCGGCATGATGGAAACCATCCTCAACCTGGGCTTGAACGACGCGACCGTGGAGGGGCTCATCGCGGGGTCGAAGAACCCGCGCTTTGCGTACGACTCGTACCGCCGCTTCGTCCAGATGTACGGCGACGTGGTCTTCGATCTCGGCAAGGAGCCGTTTGCCGAAGTGCTCGAGGAGTTCAAGGCGCGGCGCCGGGTGGAGCGCGACATCGACCTGCCGGCCGACGACCTCGCGGACCTGGTGCGCGAGTTCAAGTCCATCATCCAGGCCAAACGCGGGGCCCCGTTCCCCGACGACCCGTTCGCCCAGCTGTGGGGGGCGATCGAGGCGGTGTTCAAGAGCTGGCGCACCCGCCGGGCGCAGGACTATCGCAAGGTCCACGGCATCCCGGACGACCTGGGAACCGCGGTGAACGTCGTCGCGATGGTGTACGGCAACATGGGCGACGATTCCGGCACGGGGGTGGCGTTCACGCGCGACTGCAGCACCGGTGAAAACGTCCTGAACGGCGACTTCCTCGCCAATGCGCAGGGCGAGGACGTTGTCTCGGGGGCGCGCACGCCCGAGCCCATCGCCAAAATGAAGCGCGGCGCGCTCGGCAAGGTGTACCACGAGCTCGAGCGGATCGCGGACAAGCTGGAGCGCCACTTCCGGGACGTCCAGGACATCGAGTTCACCTTCGAGCACGGGCGGCTGTTCATGCTGCAGACGCGCCGGGCGCAGCGCACCGGGCTCGCGGCGGTGCGGACCGCCGTGGAGATGGTGGACGAAGGCCTGATCACTCCCGACGAGGCGGTGCAGCGCGTGCCTCCCCAGGATCTCGACCAGCTGTTTCATCCCATGGTCGATCCCCGCGCCAGCGTCACCGTGGTGGCCAAGGGCCTGCCGGCGTCGCCCGGGGCGGCGATCGGCGAAGCGGTGTTCGATGCCGACGAGGCGGAGACGCTCGCCAAGGGCGGCCGCAAGGTGATTCTCATCCGGCCCGAGACCTCGCCCGAAGACTTTCACGGCATCGTGGCGGCGCAGGCGGTGCTCACGGCGCGCGGCGGCATGACGAGCCATGCGGCGGTCGTGGCGCGCGGCATGGGCAAGACGTGCGTGGTGGGCGCTACGGACATCGAGGTCGATCCCCACGCGGGCCGGCTGCGCGCCAACGGCCGGGTCGTGAAAAAGGGTCAGGTGATCACGGTGGACGGCACCACGGGGCGCGTGATCCTGGGGGCGGCCAAGCTGGTCGAGCCCAAGGTCGGGGCCCACTACACCAAGCTGATGGCGTGGGCGGACGAGCGGCGGCGCCTGCGGGTACGCGCCAACGCGGACATACCGCCGGACGCGCAGCGGGCCCGCGAGTTCGGCGCCGAGGGGATCGGCCTGTGCCGCACCGAGCACATGTTCTTCGAGGGCGACCGCATCACGGCCATGCGCGAGATGATCGTGGCCCCGGACGAGCCGGGGCGCCGCACCGCGCTCGCCAAGCTGCTCCCGATGCAGCGCGCCGACTTCGAGGGCTTGTTCGAGGCGATGAGCGGCTATCCGGTGACCATCCGCCTGCTCGATCCGCCGCTGCACGAGTTCCTGCCGCACGGCAAGGCCGAGGTAGCAGGACTCGCCCGGGCCATGAACCTCCCCGCGGCCCGGCTGGAGCGCCTCGTGGCCTCGCTGGTGGAAGCGAACCCGATGCTGGGGCATCGCGGCTGCCGGCTCGGCATCACCTACCCCGAAATCACGGAAATGCAGGCGCGGGCGATTTTCGAGGCGGCCTGCCGCGTGGTGAGCCGCGGCCAGAAGGTGACGGTCGAGGTCATGATCCCGCTGGTCGCGATGGTGGAGGAGCTGCGGCGTCAGACCGACATCGTGCGCCGGGTGGCGCGCGAGGTGTTCCAGGCCGAGGGTCGTGCGGTGCCGTACCTCGTGGGGACGATGATCGAGCTGCCGCGGGCCGCGCTCACCGCCGATGAGATTGCCAAGGAGGCGGATTTTTTCTCGTTCGGGACCAACGATCTGACGCAGACGACGTTCGGGTTGTCGCGCGACGACGCCGGTCGATTCCTCCCGTTCTACGTGGAGCACGGCCTGCTCAAGGACGATCCGTTCCAGGTGCTCGACCAGGACGGCGTGGGCAAGCTGATCGAGCTCGCCGTGCGGTTGGGCCGGGGCAGCCGCAACGACCTGAAGGTGGGGATCTGCGGCGAGCACGGCGGTGAGCCCTCGTCGGTCAAGTTCTGCCACCATGTGGGGATGAACTACGTGTCGTGCTCGCCGTTCCGCGTCCCGATTGCCCGGCTCGCGGCGGCGCAGGCGGCGCTCGAGGAGCAGGGGGTGATTAACCGGACGCGGGCGACAGTCTGAAAGGCGGGTTGGGGGGTTATGGAGGATGGAGGAGGGCGTGTCCATGCGTCGCTTTGCATTGATCGCGGCCGTTGCCGCAGCGGGTCTCATCGCCGGCGCCTGTGGAGATCATGGAGCGGGCACGGGACCGGGCGCGAGCTCCCTGCGGCTGGTGCACGGTGACGGCGTCAGCGACACGGTCTTTTACAAGCCGGCGCAGGCGCTCGTCGTCGAGGTGCGCGGCGAAAACGGCTCACCCGCCGAGGGTACGGTCATTCGCTTCGAAGCCTTACCCGTCGACTCCGACAACCCGTACACTCCCGGCGTCTACGTCGCACCGCTCACGAGCCCGATCTTTCGTACCTTCTTGGCAGATTCGGCGGACGTCCGCGGACGGGCGTCGGTCCTGATCCAGCTCGGCTCATACGCCGGCGCGGCGAGGCTGGTCGTTTCCGCCCCGGAGTTCGGACTGCAGGACACCGCCCGGTTCACCGTGCTGCCGGGCAGAGCGGCGCACGTCATGGTCCAGCCACGAGACACTGCCCTGTATGTCGGGAGAGGGTTCCAGTCGCGGGCGGTCGTAACGGATCAGTTCGGAAACCCGCGGCCCGACCCCGTGACCTACGGCGCGATCGGGTCGGGCCTTACCATTACGCCCGGGGGTAGGATCACCGCGGGGACAAGTTTCGCGCGTGCGAGGTTCAAGGCCAGCGCGGGCGGCTTCGCAGATACGGGCTGGGTGAGCGTCGTGCCCAAGGGAACGGTCGCGGCTGTCCAGACCACCACGTTCGCTGGACACGACCCCGGCCTCGTCGTGTTCGACCTGGACGGTTCGGGATACCGGTGGGTTGGCCCGGGCGGGAATTCTTACAACGGGGCGCCAGCCTGGTCGCCATCGGGCGCGACGCTGGTATTCGGCTGGAACGCCGGATCGCTCAACTGGCTCTACACGAGCGACTTGTCCGGGAACGTGCAGCCCCCGCTCGCAGCGGGGGATAGTGGTCTCACAATCGTGACTTGGCCGGCCTACTCACCTGACGGGGCGTCAATCTATTTCAGCGGTGCCACGACCGACAACTTCGCTCTGTGGCGCGCGAGCGCGACTGGGGCGGACCCACGGCGACTTTACGCCGATCCGACCGGACTGGCTTGGCGCCCGTCGCCGTCCTCTGACGGAACGCGGCTCGCCATCACCATCGGGAATCCCTCGTACGTGTGTGTCTACACCCTCGCGTCCGGCTCCGTGTCGGCGTGGGCCGTTCCGGGGCACATGCCCCGCTGGTCGCCCGTGGCCGAGACGATCGCGTTCGTCCAGCAGTATGGGGGCCCCGTCTCGGTAGTGCACTCCGATGGGACTGGCGTGCGTCAGGTGACGCCCGCCGGTCGGGCGTACGAAGAGGAGTCCCTGACCTGGTCGTCGGACGGAGTGTGGCTGGTAGCGCGGGCGTCAGGTACGTTGGAGCTTATCAACGTGGCCTCGGGCGTGACGCTTCCCCTGGGGTACGCGACAGCGTTCGTCGAACCTGCGTGGAAACCGTAACGGTTAGCAAAACGGCGGCGTCGAAGACGGTTTATGCTCTTGTGGCGGCTGCATCCGCCCTGGGATGCGCCACCGCGCCGACAGCTCGCCTCCCCGTTCCCAGCATTGCCGGTGACACGGCGCCGGTCACGACTATTCCTTTTGAATTGTTCGACGGACGAATCAACGTTCGAGTCACGGTCAACGGCGACTCGGAGTGGCTGGTGCTCGACTCCGGCGCCGGACGAACGGGCTTCGACCGCGCGTGGGCGCGACAGCTCGGCGTGCGGATGCCGTGGGCGCCGGATTCCGGCTGGGCCTTAGTCGATACCATCCATCTCGAGAGTCTGACCCTCCGCAACTACGTCGTAGAGTTGTACAGCATGCGCAGCGTCAGCGAGGCCGCGGGACGCTTTCAGGCGGGCCTGCTCGGGCAGGACTTCTTGCAACACTTCACCGTCGAGATCGACTACGGCGAGCAGGTGGTACGGTTACACGATCGCGCGCGGTACCTCTATCATGGAACAGGTGTCGTACTCCCGTTCGCCTCGGGCGACGAGTATCCCGTCGTGGATGTCTTCCTCCAACGAAGTGAATCCGATTGGACCAAGGCGCACCTTCTGCTCGACACGGGCAACGGACGCTTGTGCTTCATTCTCATGACGCCGTTCGTCGAGAAGCATCATCTCACCAGGATCGCGCTGGCCATCGAAGGCCCGCTCGTCACAGGTATTGCCGGACCTCTCCGTGTCGCCGTTGGGAATGTCGCCGCTTTCCGGCTCGGAGCCATCGAGCTGGACTCCATCCCGACGGGCCTGGGCCGTGAGCGGAAGTCGTTTCTCGGCAGCAAGCATATCGACGGCGTCGCCGGGAGCACCCTGTTCCACGGCGGCCGGCTGATACTCGATTACTACAGGCATCGCGCCATCGTGGAGCCAGTCGGCGGAGTCGGGCGGGACTGCAAGTACGATGAGAGTGGGCTCATCCTGACCGCGCGGAGCCCCGAGTACCGTGATTTTGCCGTCAGGTATGTGGTCGATCGCAGTCCCGCCGCTGAGGCGGGAATCCGCCCGGGGGACCAGATCCTGGCCATC
>Ga0209156_10002105_pt1 | contig 15817 bp, 18 predicted proteins | sample GraSoiAngelo_124_FD_185881 | JGI IMG/M metagenome (GOLD analysis project Ga0209156, IMG submission 185881) | Grasslands soil microbial communities from the Angelo Coastal Reserve, California, USA - 14_0927_05_20cm (SPAdes) (version 2) | ecosystem: Environmental > Terrestrial > Soil > Grasslands...
GGTCGAGGACGCGTAATGTTACGGAACTCTTATTCTCAATCTTGAGAGTCGCACGGCGCTGTTCAGGCAGGATACATGATACCATGCTGGCTGCGCCTCGAAGGGTGGGCGGCCTCTGCATGCTGATGGTCTTGGCTTACATGTTCCTTGGCAGTTTCTCAGTGGTCCCACCTGGGAAGAATCCGGTCGACTTGGCCCCGGCCATAGATCCGACATACTATCTGCACAGAACACTGCCTCAGACACCTATACCTGTTCCCTTTGGACTGCGCATGAACACCACGGCTCCTCCCTCAGGGCAGACAGAAACAACCCTACAATTCAACAAAGGCACCAATTACTACTGGTATTCTGATCTCCTAACGCCTGGGTGCGCTGCAAGCGGAACGTGGACATTCTATGTCTGGGCGGACACCGCTACTACACTGTCGACTTTGGATGTCCGCCTTGACTTAACGAGTTCTGGCGGCGGCAACATTAGATCGATAGGGGCCTTCATAGGAAAGACAATCAACGCTCTCACACCGACTCTCTACACGATCAGTATTACAGGATCTGGGATTGGCCTACAGACCAATGACAGGTTCCGGCTAACCCTACTTCCTGAAGGAGGAGGCGCCAACGATAGTCACATGAACATCATCTACGATGGCTATGGAAGCGAGACCGTTGGTTCAGAAACGAGACTCTCCACAACCGTATCCTTCACTAACTGCTCGCTGAACCTGCGAGTGAGAAACTGGAGTCTCACAGATACGATCGCGGGAGCCATGGTCTACAAGGATTCACAAATACAGGTTTCAAGCTCAAACGGATGGGCAAACTGGACGAGCGTGGGCGGCATAGTCCAGATCAAGGTCCAATATTTCGGGTACTGGGTCAATGGAACATTTCCTGTCACCCTCGATTCCAACAAGACACTGGACATTCGAGCAAACATATACAACATCACTGTGACAGTTCGGCCCGCAAATCAAGAGGGAGTACTCCAGTCCGTCAACGTAACAGCATACAACTCCACCCAGTACGGGTCATCTAGCAAGATCGCGACAGGAATAACGGACGCGAATGGCCGAGTATCATTCCAGGATGTGCCCAACGGCACCATGTTCTTCGCGAGCTATGCAAAATTAGACTACTCCATCTTGATTTCAGAGTCTTCACAGACGGTTTCGAGCAACGGTCAATCCATATCACTCATCGCGGATCAGAACGCGGGGACTACGACCCTGCCCTGGGATGTCTTCTTCATCGCCTCGTTTGTTCTCGCACCAGAGCCAACGACACCAGATATGGCCGCAAAGAGGAAAACGGAGACTTGAAATCAGCTAAACCGGGTCAACTCTCGACAACTCTCCTACTCAAGATCGCTCAAGCACTGCTGATAGTTGGCGTGACCTTAGGCGTCGCGTTCCTCGTCTATTCCTCGCCCCTCTACGCCTATGATTTTGGTCTGAACGCATCTGGAGCAGGTATGAACGTCCGGTTCATTCACTGGTCTGATGGAACATTCTCCAACACAATCTCGCTGGACTACAACATTTACGCCGACGTAACAACTTACGACTCAAACGCCACCTATGGGATTGCGAACACCGCCGGAAAAGCGATTACGGTAAGCGTGAGGATAGGATCCATCACCAACACTGGCAAAGTGGCGAATGTCACTCTAACAATCCTATCTCAAGACGGAACACAGCAAGTTGCAAGAATGAGCTGGACGGGAGGAGATGCTCTGCCGACACCAGACCAGACATTCACAGCCAGTGCTCAAACGGACTACTTGATACAGATCAGCATTAGAGGAGCAAGCTCAGTCGTTGCGGGAGACCTCGCAAGCATCGGTCTGCACATGAGTACATCGGGGTGACACGCGAGCGAACAATGACAACAATGGTGAAGGGTGGCTCTCGAACAGTATCGGCAGAGTCCAATCTACCCTCGTGGTTCAATGCAGACAAAGCGCTATCCGTTCTGGCCTTCCTCGCTCCTGTCCTAGTCCTAGCGTTCCTTGGACTGTTCCGAGCGCTCAATCTCGAGACTCCCGTGCAACTGCTCGGTCTGACTCTCGACTCGGTATTGCTTGGGGTTGGGCTGACCGCCGGATCCGCGGTGGGACTCGCGTTTACGATCAAAGCACCAAGTCTGTTGCATCGGTCTGAGATGCCGGGAATTCTGAGGCTCATAGCCCCGTTCCTAAAGACGAGCATGTGGGAATCTCAAGAACTGGCGGGAGTCATGCACAGGTCATGGCAGCTGATGACAAAGCATGTCGCATTCGTGCAGACTCTGGCTTGGACCCAGAACTATTCTTCGAAACCGTCCAACTTCACCATGTCCGAAGCAATCTCTCTGATTCTGAAACTCCTGCCTCCTGTCGAGAAGCATTCAGCGACCTGCGTTCATTGCAACTAGAGAAGATGCAGATTCGAGAAGCTTCTTGCCTTCTCTAGAATTTCGAGCCATTAGTTCCCCGTAAATCGGTCTCATTCGAAGCCCTCAATATGAAATACTAGACGGCAAACCTCGTTCTATGCCTGTGCCAGGCTCGCTCAAGCGAAGACCGGGTGGATGAGAAAGAACTAGCCGACCTCTTGGAGCGTCAGTTCAAGATCAAAACCATTGAGACTCGGGCTTATCTGAATCTTCTTGAGAAAAATGACATGACACTGCAAGAACTAGCGCGTGTACTGGACCTTCCTCTAGATGAAGCTCAAGCGCTCGCGGAGCGTATGATATCGAGCGGACTTATCATAAGAGCGACCGGCCCAAACGTCAGGTTTGCCCCACTTCATCCAAGAATGACGATGACGAATATTTTCAAGGTCTATGAGAAGGAGGTGGTCGATGCTCTCCGTGCCCACAGAGCAACGGTCGACCGCGTAGTAAACTTGCTTACGCCGATCTACGAGGAGAGAAAAATCCGGACCGACTAAAGCGCTAGCTGGTCTGGTCCGAGGTTTGTTGAGGCAACGGGGTCGAGCTGTATCTCTTCTTGTCCTTGTTCTCGAGAATGTCTGCGAATGGCTCGCGTTCTTCCTCTGACTCTTTCCCAGACTCAGTTGTCGTCTCCGCTGGTGTCTTAGACTGAGCTTCTTGAGTCGTTGTCTGTTGCGATGGCTCGGCAGGACCCTGATCAGGGGCGGGCTGTTCAGACAGTTCTAGGCGCGGGACCCCTTCCGTCAATGGTTGCTCAGCTTCCAGTTCTGGCTTCTTAGGTACAGCCTCATGGGGTGACGGTTCAGGAGCCATTTCGGCTTCAGGAGGCTGAATCTCGACTTCCTCTTCAGCCGGTCCCTCCTCACTTGGAGCATGTTCAAACTCTCTCTCGTGAGGAATGATGGCGCGGGGTTCCTTTACACCGTAGAATCTATCGGTGAAGAATGAATAGACGTCTATCGCTTGGGCCGCGGGATGGGCGGGGAACTCGTCCTTCAAATTACACAAGGCGCAGAGGACGGTTGCGTGTCCCGTGTCCTTTGCTATCGTTACTCTAACCGCTTCTTCTCCGCACCGTGGGCAGATGAATACCGTGGGGAGCTTCTTCTTCACAATCCGGACTACCCGACGTCTTCTCCTCCCCAATCCACACTCCTCTATACGGTCAGGAGGTCAAGACTCGATATTTACCTTTGGTCGGGGCTCGTTCCCCTCGCAAAGTCGAGTTGGACGGTGCCCTGAGTTTTGCGTGTGAGGCCGAGGAAGCGACGAAGTGAAATCATCCAAATGGGCGGATGTTTCCACCTGACTCCGCTTTCCAAGACGCTCACTGAAGAGAGCGGAAGTGGGAACTACAGACGCTTCCCGCATTTGCCGCAGTAGACCGCATCCTCGTTCTCAAGGTAGCCACAATTGCGGCATTTCACCTTGACGACGGCTTCACTCTTAAGCGGGTTTATTCCAAATCCTTCCTTCAAGCCCTCGGCAGCTGCCTCTGAGACTCGCTCAATCGCAGGTGATGCCTCAGTCGCCACATACGCAGTCACTGGCCTGATCATCCCAAGTCTGAAGACTCCGAAGCCAACCGCGAGAAGAATCATCCCGATGGTCGCTGTGACGAACGATGAACTCATCCGGGCTTGGGTCGCTGCGAAGTCAAAAGGGTCTGATGTTGACGGCATCATAGACGTTGCAGCGATTAGGAAGAGAATTATCCCTATGCCCATCATTATTGCCCCAATGGCCGTGAGTGACCCGCGATCCAACCCGAATAGTGACCCGTCATCACCCCTCATCCGAATTCCTACCGAATAGCCGGTGAAACCAAGAGATTAAGGTTCTGCTAAACAGGGTACGGTTTATGATACTTGATAGCCAACGACCAGGATCTCTGTTCCAGGCGCTTGTAAGAAGTATTTCTGCGGGTCTGTTTCCTGCCGAACCCGTGTATGCCTAACAGAGAGGAACATCTCGAAGCGCCATGACACCGCCCTAAAACCAAAATTTTGAGGCGATTTTCGCCGGCACAGTTTCTTCCGGCAAAGTCTCTAAAGTGGTTCCCGGGAAAAATCCGGTACAAGGTTTACCTTTGGTCGGATGTCAGGCTCACCTCGCTCATCTCTCGAGTCCAGCGAAAGATACTCGAGTCCCAGTGGGGAGTAAACGTTCGTGGCTTTAGTATCGACTCGTTGAACCTTGTATTTGTTCGTGAAACAGCGTACGTCGCCATTGCTCTTCGACACGGCGCAATGTAAGGGATTTAGGGGCTTTGGGTTCTCAGCGTCCGACTTTTGCTGTCGCGCTGGTGTTTCTCAAGAGGCTCTCTGCTTTTCCGACATGGCGTAATGCGTTGTTGCAAGTCTTGTCGAAGTTCGCAACGCGAATCAAGATTTCCTCCTCGATGGCCGCGCGTTTGATCTGACGTGCCTCTCTGAGAGTCTCCTGAAGACTGTCTCGCATCATTTCCAGAATCAGTTGGATATCTCGTCTCTGCGCCAATTTGGCGCAAATTTAGACTGATGAAGATAATAAAGGCTTTGATCGCAATCCAAACGGCAATAATCCGTCATGCAGTCGTTGGTGTCATGAAAAGTGAGGGAAACCGTATTCAGACTCATTTACCACCCTGCTGGCGCTCATCAACCGGGTTCAACATCCGGATGGTCCGAACGAGTCATTTCCTGAGCAATTTCCAAGCATTGGTGTCACTCAGAGGACACTAGTCTGACGTCTTGCGACTACGAGTCGCGATGCGACCAAAAAAAATATATTTGCAATGATTACAATTACTGCGTAAGGCCATGTCTCAAGAGGAAGCCACGGCCAAAGGTGAGGGGAGGCCCGGGAAGAAACCGTTTCAGGGCAATGATATCCGAGCTTCGCTGGAAGCCGATGCTCGAGTGTGGCGAGAGATGCAGCAGACTCTGATGATGAGTCTGGAACCCTGGCTCAAGATACAGGCCGACCTTGCTAGGCACGTCGAAATAGCCGTGCAGATGGCGCAACTAGCAAGCCAATCAGAACAATATCTCAAAGCAAGTGAGAGGAAAGAAGAACTTCATTCAGCCATCGCAAGATGGGAAGCCATAGCGAGCTCCATCAAGCTGCCCGAGATCCCGCCCGCAACACCAGCCATAAACGCTCTCAGAAAGGCGGACGTGAACGTCGAAGAGCTAGTTGCAGTGATCCAGAAGCAGAAGGATCAGTTACAGCTCAAAGAGGATGAAATCTCGGGACTCAAGAAGCTTATCGCAGAAATCCGGGAAACGAAACGCGAATACATCGGCTAAGGTTTCGCTAGACCGCTCAGTCCAGCACAACGGATTGATACGTGAGACTCTGACATAGATTGGAGCCCGAATCAAGAACAGCCTAGAGGGTTAGATCGGACGTTAGGCCAAATTATTATCGGGGAATTCGATTACGCCCAGCAGAAGATATCCGAACTCAACTTACCCTCTGTTCAAAACGCGATCTCATCGATCCGGCCTAGAGGCTTCGAATTCCCGCACATCGGATTTCCGCGTATCTTCGCACCGCTTTCGGCCTCAGATCAGACTCCTCCCCTCAGCCTCAATTCAAGATGGGCAGGTCAGACTGAATAACCACCCAATTACGATTTCTTGGTGGGTCTGGCGATGATTTCCGAGCTGAAGCAACTGCCAAGGGAGATTCACAAGCACATTCGAGCCCGCAGCTATATCGGCAGCTCAGCCCTGGGCGTCTCTGATGGACTGGTTACAAACCTCGCGTTCCTAAGCGGATTCGCCGGAGCCGCATCAGATTCTCAATTTCATTTGATCCAGATCGCGGGAGTCGCCTCCATGCTTGCGGGAGCAATCAGTATGTTCTTCGGCGGCGTCCTTGCGGGGCGCTCTGAGTACGAGCTGTTCCAGGCCGATGCAAGAAGAGAGGCGGGCGAGATAGAACAGGAGCCCGAAGAGGAGAAGACGGAGTTGAGGAACTTTTATGTCGCCAAGGGACTGACACGAGACCAAGCGGACAGGGTTGTTGACCAGATAGCTTCCAACAAGGCAAAGTTTCTCGAAGACATTCTCATGCACGAGCTGCATGTTCATCGGGCAAAACTTGCAAATCCCATCAAAATGGGGGGTGTGATAGGCCTCTCGTTCCTTGTAGGTGCTCTGATTCCCCTCGCACCATTCCTGTTTCTTCAGACGAGGACTGAGTCACTTATCGGCGCTGCGCTAGTGTCCCCCACCTTCTTGTTCTCAGTGGGAGCATGGCGTGGGCGTGTGGTTGGACGAAAGTTCTGGAGGACGGGGATAGAGACTCTACTTATTGGCGTGTCCGCTTCACTAATCCTCTACTTGATCGGCCTAAGACTTGTCTTTGTCTAGATGATGTGCACGGGTCCGGGTCTCCATCCTCTGCATCGCCCCTTGATCCGAGATCAGCATAACCTTCGGTCCCGGGATGACCTCTTGTCCGCCCATATATTTCTGGAGCACGAGGGGGATCTCGATCATTCCATCTGGCTTCTGGAAGTTTTCGAGGATTGCTACGATTGCGCGTTCCGTGGCGACTAGTGTGCTGTTGAGTGTGTGGAGATATTTGGTTGGCTCGTTGGGTTTCTCCCGGTATCGAATCTTTGACCTGACGGCCTGGTAGCTCGTGCAGTTGCTGCAGGATGCCATTTCTCGATATTTTCCTTGTCCCGGTAGCCAAGCCTCCAGGTCGTATTTCTTTGCTGCAACCGTTCCCATGTCGCCTGTGCACACATTCACGATTCTATGGGGTATTCTGAGGCTCTGCCAGAACTCTTCCAAGTTCCGCACCAGCTCTTCGTGCAGGTTCCAAGACTCTTCTGGAGCTGAGTAGATGAACTGCTCAACTTTCTCGAACTGGTGGACCCGAAAGATCCCTTTGGTGTCCCTTCCGTGGGCTCCTGCCTCTTTCCTGAAACAGGGACTGATGCCTGCGTATCGGAGAGGAAGCTTCCCACCGTCCAGGATCTCGTCGGCATGAAATGCCAAGAGCGCGTGTTCGGCGGTGGCTAGCAAGTACAGATCCTCGCCTTCAACCTTGTAGATCACATCTTCAAAATCGGCGAGGGCAACGGCGCCTGCCACGACAAATCGGTGTAGAAGATACGGGGGCTGGTACAGCTCGTAGCTCTTCTTCAGAATAAAATCGAGCCCGTACTGGACGAGTGCATAGTTGAGCCTAACAAGATCTTTTCGGAGGTAGTAGAAGCGAGCTCCCGCAACCTTACCTGCCTTCTCGACATCTATCAGCCCATGCTTCAGACCTAGGTCAATATGGTCGAGGGCTTTGAACTGGAAGCTTGGAATCGCTCCCCACTTTCTAACCTCGACGTTGTCACTCTCGTCCTTCCCTACAGGGACGCTCTCGTGAACGAGATTGGGGAGATTGAGCAGTATCTGTTCTGCCTGTTTCCCATATTCGTCCACCTTCTCTTCGAGACTCTTGATCTGTCCTGGAATCGTCTCGGCCTCTTTCATGAGTTGGGAGGCATCTTGTCCCTTCTTCCTCGCCTCGGCTATCGCCGATGTGATCTCATTCCTTCTCCGTCGGAGCCGTTCGACTTCTGCCAAGCCTCTTCTCCAGTCCCCGTCCAGCCGAATGAGCTGGTCTACATCCTGAATCTTCTCCGGCATACCACGGTGTCGCAGGTTCTCCTTCACGCGATCGGGAGCCTCACGGACCAGTCTGATCTCCAACATCCTGGTAGCATCCGCTCAGCTATGTATAGGGGGTAGAAGAAAGGGCTTTTCCAAGAACCATCGCGTCAAGAGACGCCAACCCTTTTCTAATCCAGGGGAACATCGCCTGTTCAGATCCCGGTCTTGCAGGCGCATCAGCACGATGTAGTCTATTATGGCGTCGTCAACCTCGTCCACGACAGCTACATCATGGGCGCAGTAGACGTGTGGCGATGCCGATCCTGCAACCAGCTCTTCTGCGAAGACAAACGATACGGCATGACAGACCTCGCCCCAGAAGTCGGTCTTCCCAAAATAGTGCCCGATACAAAGTGGGCTGCACTCATTTGCACTCGCGACAAAGGGTCCGACTGGACCCTAACCCAGACGGGCCCCGGAATGACCCTCACACACTCCTGCACTCCCGACACAAAAGTGGAACTCACCGTGGGACCAGGCTATGATCTGGAGCCAGGACCCGCGCGCGGAATCGGACAACACAGGCTAATCCTAATCGAGAAATTCGTCAACTCGGCGGTCGATGTCCAGTCGGGCAAACCACACACCACAACAACAAACGCCTACCAAGCACTCGGCAAACCTTTCTCATACACACCGCCGCTATCAGCCGCGGTGATCGAACCGTCACGCTATAACATTCTAAACATAGCAAGCATCCTACTGATAGCCACAGCTGTATGGTCGATTGTCATAGCCGTTGGTGCTCTAGGGATTCCCCCTAGCATAGCCGTCGTGGTCAGAGCATTATTCGGCCTAGTCGCCGTGGGCACACTCGCGAGCACGTACCTCCTCTCAAAGAGGAGAATCTGGGCTCCGATCCTCGGAGCTGTAGTGGCAGCAGCTGGACTAGTTGTGTACGCGATCTCCCGGTCCTCTTTTGGGTTTGGAGTCGCGGACTATGCGCTGGCCGTTCTGCTAGTGGCTGATATTGGCGCAGGATGGTTGGCCCGGCAAAGGATAAAGGGGATGATCGAGCGTCAGTGGCATCCGCTAGACATGCCCGCATACGGGTGACCGAGCTTGACCAAGACGACCAACCCGTTTCGTAAAGAAGAGGACCCAACTCTCGAATATGAGATGGACGTGTTCGTCGATGCGATGGACGAGGCAAGCGGCGTCGGCGGCGGAGTCGCCAACTTTCTGACAGGATACACGGTATACAAAGGCGAAAAGTTCCCATTCGAAGCCGTCGCATACGGACGCATCGGCGGCCAGAATGTCAAGCCCACCCTCACCCCCGAATCGACAAAACGGCTGGAAGATCTTCGTGTTGACCTCGAACTATTCACAGCCCGGCTCCAACGAAAACTCGTAGAGGGCGAGATGACAGTCAACATTCCTGAGGGCGCGACGCCACCCGAATAGGACTAGCTAACGCTCTTTTTTTTACGAGTTTATTTGTACGAGTTCTTCGCCGTGGTAGTAGGCCTTCATGTTGCAGTATTCACACCATGCCCCTACTCGGTTATCAGTCTGATCAGAATAGTAAACGTTCATCGCGACCTGGCCGCACATCTGGGACAGACGTGATTCCCGACCTTCTCCATCGAGACTCCCTGACAGAGCCCTTACACCTCTGCTCATATCTGAGAGAACAGCCCAAAAGTAAACTTCTCCAAGTCCGATGGTTCTACCGAGCACTTGACGGTGAAACCGGATATTGTTGAATATGATTCCGCGAAAGATTTTCCGCGCCCTCTTGCGACCGTATTTAAAGGGACTGTTACCACCGTCCTTCGGGATTGGTAACAAGCGGGGAATCAACGGTCAGGGTCTAGCCTGACTATTGACGGTTTGAGCGAATGAGCCAGTGCGTGGTTGTGTGCTTTGACTGTGGGCGTGAGATCCTCATGTTTGACGATGTTAGGCGAACCCCTCAGGGTAGAGTGATCTGCAATGGCTGTGCTCAAGAGACTTACACGGATATTCCTCTAAACTAGGAGAACTCAAGATTGGAACCCCTATTCCTCTTCTTGGTTGGCTGGATCAGTATGGCCGTCATAGGGTTCGCTCTGACGGTAGCACGAGTAAGCTGGATCTCTGTATTGGCTGCTCTGGCTCCTCATCGACCATCGCCCACAACTATGGAACGTCGAACAGTGGAGAAACTCCTCTTCATAAGCAGCCTTCAAGAAACAAGCCAGCCTACGACTCCCACCATAACACAGGTAACTGCCCAACCTCTCGCGATGGCGAGCGGACCAGTCGTCCTGTCTGGCTTCCTTTCTGGGACACTGGTCTCCCTGAGCTGTCCTACCTGCGGACTGCAAGCTCCTGAGAAGTTGATGAGGGAGCATTTCATGGGAAGCCCCATTCACGAGTACAGGACTTCCAAACCATTACCTGTGACCATTGTCTGCACTGGATTCCATACTGTAGCCCGTCCGGTTGAAGAAGAGAATGATAGAACCTCTCTTGGAGATCTACTCCAGACCCTGAACGTAATGGAGCGGCTACTTAAGAGGGACTTCTATAGGCACGAGCTTAGGGTCGGGTCTGGGATAAGCGCTCGAGTGGCGAATATAGGCTGAGGGGTCTCTGAGCCTCTTCCTCTCGCAGAGCGTTTCCAAGAATTTCATTCCCTTGCCAAGAGGATCCAGTTCCTTCTTCTCAACATAACCTGCCTCGACGGCGCCGTCTAGAATGTCTTCGCCGCGTGGAGTCCTAGTCAGGACAGTACTCCACCCGCTTGCCGAGCCGATCGCTCCTACGGCTATGTCGGCAAGCTCGGCGGAATAGTCGACACATATGTTGCACTCTTCTCGCGCTGCGTGGGCGATAACCTCGACTGGCTCGTCGATAGCGAGCCGGTCGCCTGTGTAGATGAGTAGCCTGTTTTTCTTGATGTTCACCTTGGTTACTGTTTTGAGGTCGATGCCGCGGGCTCCCTGCACATAGTCAACCATCATTTTCTGATAGTCGAAGACTTTCGAGCAGAATAGTCCGATGGTGAAGACTAGGTTCCGCCCCAGCTTGGGCGCGGCTATCCAGTGCGTGTTCATCCTCCAGAAACCCTGTAGCTCGCAGGGCAGTCCGACGAGAGCCATTCGATCCTCCTGGAAGTTCACGACGGACCGGTTAGGGACCGCGATCTCCGCGAGGCCGCCGACCTGACCACCGGGTGTATACTGGGAACCGGCGTTGTCAACCAGTTCCTGTTTCGTCCGAGCGACTCTCGGACCGGGCTTCCACGGTTGCTGAGAAGTGAATCCTGAGACGAGCGCATAGTCGATGATCTTATTCTCCAACGCGTACAGCATCAAAGCACTAACAGCACCCCCATCTTGGGCCCGTTTCTGAATGTCAGGGTCCTTCGCGCGGACAGAGTAAGAGCCGATGTGGATGCCGAGGATAGTCTCCTCAGGGGTCCGTTCTCTGCCGAAGACCCGACGCTCGACCTCTGCAACGGGAAGTTCGATGCGTGGACAGCTGTAGTAGCAGACCTGGCAGGCAGCACAGGTGCCACGCATGATCGGCTCTTCGCTCTCGCTGTGGAATAGAATATCGATCGGGCATGATGCGATGCACGCGCCACAGTACATGCAGATCCCCTTGTGCACAACCTCCGAGATCAGATTCCCGAAAATCTTCAGCTTTATCGGGCGGGCCTTCCAGCCCTCACCCTCAGCGCTCGGCTTCAACGTCTGCGGAGGAGTAGCTACCTGAGTCATCTGCTAGTGCTCCTGCTCCACGACCTGCGAAGCGCCCCTACGACCCTCGACGCTGAAGACATACTTGTCCTCCTTCTTGACAGGAGGCTTTGCAAGTCTCTCTGGTGACCAGACCAGCAGCTCCCTACTATACTCGGCGATATCATACTCTACAGTCTCTTCCAGGGCAAACTCGGGACAATAATCCGTACAATTGTGGGCTGTGACGTTGCCAGCAACATATGACTCATCTCCCTCAACGGAGAGGTTGACCACAGGCTGGTCGCTTACATCCGATGCTGCAATCTTCTGAATAGGCGCATAGACATAATTGTCGTCCATCTCGAAGCGTGAGAATGACTTGGTCCTAGAGTCGTTAAAGCTTTGTCCCATGAGTGCGGCCATAGCCCCCACAAAACGTCCCCGTACGGTGACAACGTAGGCTGGCCTTCTGTTCTTGTGTTGCGTGAAAAATACTTGTCCCATTATGCCGAGTCTGAAGAGGACTTGTTGAAGCTGGAATGCCAAAGTTCTCGATATGGTTACGTATTCAAAGAATGTCGCTCTGTTGCCCTTGGTTGGATGGTGGAAGTATCCGTCCCCTCTCCAAGCGCCTTTGACGAGCTGCCTCTGTTTCTCCGGAGGCGCAAACATAAGCCAGTCTGGCAGTCTCTTGTTCTCCGCTCCTCGACCGAAGTTCTCAAAGAACTGAACAGCTACTACGGAGTGGAGCAGTACTTGAGTCGAGTTATGGACGTTGGATCTCTTTGATTGTGTGTTAAAGAATTTTTCTAGAAGCTGGGAGGCGTCGGTGATATACTCTGTTTCATGCTCTCCAAACGTGAGCCCGACTGTTCTTCGGATTGTGTGCCCCTCGGCTAGGTAGTATCCAACGAGCCTAAACAAGTCGGGCTCGGCTTTGAGCCTCAATTTTCTGATGAGCCGTTTCCCGGTACTTGGCTGCCCTACGACGACGTCTTGCTCGTAAAGGTCAGTATCGCGAGTCTCTTTTGCGATCGGGATTGTTAGATAGTCGCCCCGTTTTAGCTGAGTAGGCGTCTTCCAGACGAGGTGTCCTGGCTTCTTCTCCAACCTCCCCTTCTTGACAAATCGTCTTGGAGCAACTAGCAATGGGTGGTCGGCTGTTACTTTCAGTGGATAGGGAGCCCCAAGGGGTTTGATCGAGTAGAGCCTCCCTGAGTATTTTCTGGTCAGGATCTGGCGGACTGTACGATATTGCCCTGTATGAGTTAGAACTCTGTCGCCAACTTTTACATGGCTGATCGGCGTTACCGATGGATTCGTCGTGACCAGCGTGTCCGGGGTCACACAGAAGTGGCAGAAACAGCAGCGTCCGTAGAAGTATTGTGGATACCATCGATCTCCTCTCTGTACGATGGTGATGCATTTTTCTGGGCAGATCCAGGCGCATATTCCACAGCCCGTGCAACGGTCGAGGTGTAGCAGGTGTCTTCCCCGGTAACCTGCCTCGACGGCGTATCGTTGTTGTGGGAACTTTAGTGTGTAGGGCTTGTGGAAGAGGTGTCTGAGTCCCGTGGCGTAGGCTATCCAGCTGTTGGCCGCGGCCTTGACCTTTCCAACTATGGGCGCCATGATTGTCTACCTGTCTGCCTCTACGGGCCAGTAGTCGATGCTCCACCAGGACGTTGGCATGTCAGCCAGTCGGACCCCCTTCAATACCTCGGGGATGGCGGACATGTTCCGGTAGGATCCGGTTATGTATCTCGCCCTGTAGGGCTTGTCTCCGCCTTCTCCGATCATGTAGAAGCTGCATTCTCCGCGTGCCGACTCGACTCGGCCGTAGGCTTCGCCTCGCGGGACGACAATGGGCGCTTTTCTCCTTACCGGTCCTGTGGGCAGTCTCTCTAGTATCTGGCGGATTAGCTGGCTGCTCTCTCTCATCTCGTCCATGTGGACCATGGCGCGCGAGTATGAGTCGCCGTCGGGACGGGTGTGGACCCTGAAGTCTAGCTCTCCATATGCCGCGTAGGGCTCATCCTTCCGCAGGTCCCTGTCAACGCCAGACCCGCGCAAGGTTGGTCCTGTGGAGCCGAGGGCGATAGCCCGCTCGCTTGAGAGTATGCCGACGCCTTTTGCTCTGGATGTGAATAGTGGATTCTTGAAGAATATGTTCTCGTATTCGTCAAGCCGTTTTTCGAAGTATTCTGTCCGTTTCACGGCTTCTTCGGCAAACCCGGCCGGCAGATCTCGTCTCACGCCGCCTGGGACCAGGTAGGAGTATGTGATTCGAGCACCGGTGAGGCGTTCTGCGAGGTCGATGAAGAGTTCCCGGTCTCCGAGGGGCCACATGAACATGGTCGTATGACCGAGGAAGACGCCGTAGATGGAGAGCCAGTAGAGGTGGCTCATTATCCTGTTCATCTCGTTCAAGAGACATCGGAGGTACTGGCCCCGAGCAGGCGGTTCGACCCCCTGCAGCTCTTCTATCGCCCGGACCCATGCATGATTCAGGTTGGAAGCGTCTATGATCGAGGGCCGTTCGATGACTGGGATGCTTCGAATGATGTTTCGAAGCTCGATGATCTTCTCGATGCCTCGGTGAACATAGCCTGGGTCGGGCATGGCGTTGATGATGATATCGCCATCAAGTTCGACAATGAGTCTCATGTGCCCCGAGCCTGAATGCTGTGGGCCAACGCTGAGAGTCATAGTCTGAGCCCCAGGTTCTGTCGGGCTCATCGATGGGAGATCGGTCGTCTGCGCAGGCTTGTCGGTTGTCGTCATGCCTGTCAGTCCGTTGGGAATCTGATCTCCTTTCGCATGGGCGGAGGTCCGTCCCAGTTGTCGTTGAGAAAGAGCTTCTCTGGACGCGGGTGGCCGTCGAACTGTATTCCGAACATTTCTAGAGACTCCCGCTCGTAATTCTCTACCCCGGGCCATATTTTGACGAGTGAGGTAGCTCGTGGACTATTCCGGGGCACAGATTCCTTCAGATTGACAATAATATCCCGCTGTCCCACATTTCGGATCGAGGATAAATGGTAGACTATTTCGAAACGGGCCTCTCTGTTGTAGTCAACGGCCGAGACCCCGCTGGGGTGATCGAATCCAAGCTTGTCGCGGAAGAAAGTCGCGATCTCGACCATTCTGTCTGGAGCGACAGTCACGTCTATCCGCGATCGACGAAGAATCGTTGCGTCCTTGATGTCGGCGGGGAAGTTTTCTTTCAGTATTTTGACGAGGCTCTCTTCCCTTTCCTGTGAGAGGCTCATCCTTCCGGGTACACCTTCGACTTTCGTATCTTCTCTTGAAGCATGATGATCCCGTGCTCCAGTGCTTCAGGCCTCGGAGGGCATCCGGGGACGAAGACATCTACGGGTAGGAATTCGTGGGCCCCGTTGACGATGCTATACGAGTCGTGGAAGAGTCCGCCTGATATGGCACAGTCGCCCATCGCGATCACGTAACGTGGAACGGCCATCTGGTCGTATATCGTCCGAAGCCTCTTCGCCATCTTCTTCGTGATCGTTCCCTCGATGACCATGAGATCGGACTGGCGTAGGGATCCGATCGGGAGAACACCAAAACGTTCCAGATCATGTCGCGCGCCGCTGGCCGCGCCGAACTCTGCGCTACAACAGGCGGTGGTAATGTTGACGGGCCAGAGCGAGTACATGCGGGCCCAGTTGATCACGTTCCTTATCGGCTCGGTATCTATGACCTTGTGAACAAGGTCGCTGAGCTTCCCGACCCAGATGTTGAGAGAATCTGCAAGCAGCTCTATGGGGTCGTCGGATTGTGCAGACTTCTGGGCTGACATGATTCGTCACATAGTATTTCTGGTCTTGTTCCTATTTATCCGCATCTTCTGACTATACTGATAGAAGGGTGACTAAGGCCCAGTCTTCCTGATGATAAACGCGTTGAATAGATTCTCTGTAAAGGGTCTCTTCGACGTTCTATGGAAGGCACCTTGAAGGTGTCTCGGGCTAGGCCACTTCCGCTATGCGCCCCGTATATGCCTGGTACTGGTACCGG